>Ga0209092_10000004_pt1 | contig 187484 bp, 218 predicted proteins | sample FraStrMetagenome_FD_187446 | JGI IMG/M metagenome (GOLD analysis project Ga0209092, IMG submission 187446) | Marine eukaryotic phytoplankton communities from Arctic Ocean - Fram Strait ARC3M Metagenome (SPAdes) (version 2) | ecosystem: Environmental > Aquatic > Marine > Oceanic | place: Fram... | reverse complement strand
AAAATTAAAAAAAAAATAAGATATGGATTTTCACATAAATAAGGGTGCTTCATTACCTATATTAAAAATGGAGTTAATAAAGGATGGTAGATATAATTATAAGGAATTTCACGATAAAATACAAAATAGTGAGATAACTTTTTGTATGAAAAACATAGTTGATGGTTCTGTAAAAATAGGAAATAAACCAGCTATTTGTATCCTTAAAAATGAGTATAATGGGTGTGAGGTTGAAGAATATTATTTAGCATATCAATTTACGAAAAAGGATACTTCAAAACCTGGAACTTATGTTGGTGATTTTAAAATTAATTTCTTAGATGGTTCGGGAACTCTGATAGTACCCATTAGAGAAGAACTATATATACATGTTTTAGATGGTAGTATAAAAAAATAAGTAAGAAAAAGGATAACGTAATTGTTATCCTTTTTCATTTAAAGTTGTATCTTAAATAAAAAATGGGTAGATTTGTTCAATCTTTTATAAAAGATTGAAAATAATAATTCAATCAAAATACTTGAAAGTTTAAAGAAAAAATAGTTAATTTGTAAAAAATAATATTTATGATTAAAGAAAAAGTAAGTTTTGAACAAATAGAAGAATTTCTACAAGGTAGAGACCCTCAAAAGTATATAGTTGGTATTGAAGCTACTTATTATGAGAATTTTGTTAGTTTAATTGTTAATGACCCAGTTAAGGGTAAAAGAGTAGAACAACACGCATACAAACCTTTTTTGTGGTTAAAACATGAAGTTTCACAACATATTTATGGTGGGAATAGAAGAGAGATTAAAAAGGCTATGAACTTATATGGGGTTAAATTAAATAAAGTTAGGTCTGAAGATTCTAATGGTATAACACCTAAGAGGTTTGAGAATGGTTATAATTTTATGGCTGTATGTAAAAAGGGTAGTTATTCTAAATTAATACAATTCTTTAAGGCTGGTGGTGTTGATATATTTAATGAAAAACATAAAAAAATGTTTGTTGCATTTCCACCAGCAGAACAATTCTTAATACAAACTGGTAAGCGTTTATTTAAGGGGATGGATGATTATAATGATGTTCATAGGTTTCAGTTTGACCTTGAAACAGAGGGTTTAAAAGCTTCGGTAGACCCAATATTTCAAATAGGTATTAAGGATAATAAAGGTTTCGAATTAGTTTTAGAAACTAAGGGTGATACCCCACAAAAAAGGAGAGATTCAGAGAGGATTAACATTATTAAGTTTTTTGAATTGATAGATGAAATTAGACCAGATTTAATATCGGGTTACAATTCTGAAAATTTTGACTGGCCTTATTTTAAAAGAAGGTGTGAAAGACTTGGGATAGATATTGAGGTTATAGCAAAAACACTTAACCCAGATAAAAAGATTTATTGGAGAGATTCTATGCTTAAGTTAGGTGGTGAATCTCAAGCTTATCAACAAACAAGTATGTGGGGGTACAATATATTAGATATTTCACATTCAGTTCGTAGAGCACAAGCTATAAACTCTAATATTAAATCATGGAGTCTTAAGTATATTACACAATACTCTGGTGTAGCAAAACCTAATAGGGTTTATGTACCTGGTGATAAACTACACACTATTTGGAGTGATACAAATCCTTATTGGTTTAATGATACTGATGGTTCTTGGGGTGTGATAGGTGAAAGAGGTTTACCTAAAGGTTCTGTAGAAGTTAAGGGTGACTATATTGTACAAAGATATTTAATTGATGACCTTTGGGAGACTGAACAGATTGATGTTATATACAATCAAGCAGCTTATCTTATTGCTAAATTATTACCTACATCTTACACTAGAAGTTCAACAATGGGTACTGCTGGTCAATGGAAGTTAATTATGGCGGCTTGGTCTTATGAAAATAAATTAGCTATACCTGAATTAGAAAAGAAACGTAATTTTACTGGTGGTTTAGCTAGATTATTAGAGGTTGGTTATGCGAAGAATGTTATTAAATTAGATTTTGCGGCACTTTACCCAAAAACTCAATTAACTCATGGTATATTCCCATCTTTAGATATTTCTGGCGTAATGGAAGGTCTTTTAACATATGTTGTTGATACTAGGGATAAATTTAAATTTCTTACTGGTACACATAAAGGTAAAGCTAAAGAATTACAAGAACTTTTAGATAAAAATATAGATAAACTAACACCAGAAAGAATTGCTAAGGGTAAGGAAATGATTAAAGCTGAGAAAAAATTAGCTTCTGATTATGATAAAAAACAATTACCATTAAAAATATTAGCTAACTCATTTTTCGGAGCTTATGGAGCACCTTATATATTTAATTGGGGTGATACTGATTCTGCTGAAGAAACTACATGTAGAGGTAGACAATATCTTAGGTTGATGGTTAAGCATTTTACAGAGGGTTATGGGTTTAGACCTCTTGTAGGTGATACCGATGGTTTTAACTTTGCAATACCAGATAATGTTGATACTTTTTCTTACACTTGTACTGGTGAGCATTGGAAAACTGATAAGTATGAAAATGGTACATTATTAACTGGACTTGAAGCAGTACTAGCTGAATTTAATGAAAAGTATATGATGGGTCGTATGGGTCTTGATATTGATGATATTTGTTCTTCAACTATAAACTTTGCTAGGAAAAACTATGCAAATGCTATTGATGGTAAAGTTAAATTGGTTGGTAACTCTATTAAGTCTAAAGCTATGCCAATTTATATTGAAGAATTTATAGATGAAGGTATGAAGATGTTATTAGATGGTGATGGTTATAGTTTCATTAATTTATATTACAAAGTTGTAGATAAGATTTATAATTATAAAATACCAGTACTTAAGATTGCATCTAAATCTAAGGTTAAAATGACTGTTGATAATTATAAAAATGTGTATTGTAAACAAAAAAATAAAGCTGGTAGATATAAGAATAGACAAGCACATATGGAATTGATAATTAAGGATAATATTAATGTTGATTTAGGTGATGTTGTTTATTATGTTAATACTGGTTTAGCTAAATCTCATAGTGATATTAAAAAAATAACTGATAAGGAGACTGGTAATTTTGAGATTCAATATAATAGTAAATTAATACCTCAGAGTCAAATTGACGCTAACCCAGATTTAACAACTGACGAATATAACGTTGCTAAGTACTTGGCCGCATTTAATGCTAGAGTAGAAAAACTATTAGTTTGTTTTAGTGAAGAAATAAGGGATGATATAATCATTAATGTATTTAAAGATAGAAAAACTAAATTAATTAAATTACAAGATAGAAGTGTTTTTACAGAAAAACAATGTGAATTAACTTCTGGTAACCCTCTTGAAGAGAAAGACCAAGATAGTTATGAAGCATTAATGGTTATGGAAGATAAGGAAATTAGATTTTGGGATTCAGTTAACAAAATACCTAACAATATCGAAATAGAGGAATGGTTAACCATTAGAGATGATTGGAAAGAAAGAATGCGTGTAGAAAGATTAAATGGTATAGCTGAGGAAAAACAAAATCTATATGAACTTATAATGAGGTTAGAAGTTAAGGATTTAAATATGGTAAAAGAAGGTATCTTACCAAAAGATATCAGTAAGATAGTTTTTGTTAGTCAAGAAGAAGATGGTACCTTTATGTTAAAGTCGTTAAATTGGGAGGAATGTTTATTTAATTTTGATATGTTATTCACATACGAAAGTGATGCAATGAAAAGAGAGGTTTATTATAAAACTTTAGAGGGTGAACATGACCCTTCAGATATGTATGAGATGTGGCTTGAATATGATAGAGAAAAAACTTTAAAGCAATATATGATAGATAAAAAGCTTTAAAGCAATTAGGTAGTGAAGAAGCTAACCCACCACTATAATAAAAAAACCCCGTATCAATGATATGGGGTTTTTTATTGTTTAAAAGTATTATTATTTTATATAAAAACCAAGTGGTCTAAATTTAAGGTGTTTGTTAAGGTTTTCAGCTTCTATGGCTGCCCTCTCAATTTGTTTTGTTGATGAAAGACGTTCTAAGGTGTTGTCAAGACGTTCTAGAATGGCTTTTTTCTCTTCATTACCTTCAGTTAATAATGATTCATAATCCATAGTTCTTTCAGCCTCTGGTGGTCCTACAATACCCCCAAATTTACCTCTAGTTCTACCTAAAGTTCTCTTAGCTTCAGCAATAAATAAATTTCTAACTAATATTCTAGTTGGTTCATTTAAGTCTGAATAATCTATTTTAGATAAAGGAACTTCATTTGGTAATTTAATAATATCTGGGTTATCCCTAAGACATTCATCTAAATTATCATCAGTTGTGTCGTAATAGTGGTACCAAACTTGACAACCATTTAAATTTATAGAACTACCACCACCACCAGCTCCAGCATAACCGTTACCAAAGGTAAATTTAGAACCTGGAACACTAAGTAGGTGTAATAATCTAGTACCATTAGGTCCAGCTGTAACTTTATAAGTTAAATCACTCCTTAATAATCTGTTTTTTAAATTCATATCAGAAGCAGTTAATAATATATCAAATGCTGGGGCAATATAGTGACCACCATTACCACCAGCACCGTAACCACCACCAGTACCAACTTGACCAAAACCACCACCGAAACCGCCATCGAAACCACCATGGTTTGCGAATAAGGCTGCTTGTGTTGTTGGGGGTGTCATCCAAAGAACTTGATTAATTTGCCTTCCAGCTGGGATTTGATAAACCTGTTTACCATGTTCAATATTAACATAATCTTTTTTTAACTCCCATGGTCCTTCATTTTGTAAACCAACTTGCTTTGAATAAGCGTATGTGTATTGAGACATAAAATCAAAATCCCTAACACTTAACGCAAATGCCATATCAGTTGTGTCTATATTCTTACCTAAAACAGATTGCCATTGATGCTCAATTAACCATTCTTGAACGTATTGAGCATAATCTTCAATAGCTATACCTAACAATACACATAACATATCATCAGTTATTTCTATCTGACGTAGTGGTGCACCCATTGATACTCTAAATTGTTCGAAAATTAATTCTCTTTCTTCATTACTTATTGCCATAATTGTTGTTTATTAATAAATATTAAAAATTATATAAACAAACGACATTTAATAAGTTTATTTAGATAAGATATTATTAGTTAACAAATAAGCGTCTCTAATCGATTTAAAACTTATCTCTGGGGATAATATCGTTTTATCAACCATAATGATTGGTACACTATCCGTTTTGGCTAAAACCATCATTTGTTTAACTTCCTTTTCGTATTTTTCTAATTCTATATCAACATAATCGTAATTTATACCATTTTCGTCGTATAAATCTTTTAATTCTTGACAATAAGGGCACTCTTCGAAACCGTATAATCTAACTTTACTCATATTCTAACATTATATCTTTTAATATATTTTCAACAGCTGCGTCTTCGTCAATTCCATTTTCCCCAATTACTAAATCAATTATTTCCTTTTTACTCTTAACGGTTCTCCACATTATCTCTGATATTGTACTTAAACCACTTCTAGAAAATAATTGGTAATAAACTGTAACGTTATTAGGTTGACCAATTCTGTGACTCCTATCTTCAGCTTGTTCATTATTTCCAGGTACCCAATCAAATGAATTAAATATTACATAACTAGATTTGGTTAAAGTAATACCAACACCAGCTGATATTATATTACCAATAAATACCTTAACTTTTTTGTCTTTTTGAAACCTATCAATACTACTTTGTTTATCGATATCAGACATACTACCATGGTGAGTAACACACTTATTACCGAAATGTTGTTGTAAGGTTAATAACTCATCAGTAAAATTTGTAAATATTATAACCTTTTCCTCTTGTTCAATAATATCTTCAGTTAATTTAATAGTATTTGGTATCATTTCCATGGCAACAAACTTTCTTAATAAACCTAATTCTACTAATTCTTTTTGTGGTACACCTTTTTTACCATTTAATTTACGATTTATTAAGTATTCTTCCCATAATTCCTCATAATTTAATTCTTGCTCTTTAGTCATTTTATAATCTTCTATAATTATATTTTTCTCTGGCATATCCTTTATAACATCCTTTAATCTTCTAAGTAATAAATGTTTAGTTTTAAATGCTAATTCTTGTAAGTTTTCAGCCCCCTTAGTTAACCAAACTTTTTTATTACCACCATTTTTTAATTTAGTCGTTATCTGTCTACCCTTACAATATCTTTGAACAAAGTGTTTCCAATTATCAGTTATAGGTGTCTTAATTAATTTTAAAAGATTATAGTAATCCATTGGTCTATTAGCAACTGGTGTACCACTTAATAACCACACTTTTGGGATATACTTACAAACTTCTTTCATTATGGCACCCCTCTTTGAATCTTTATTTTTAAGTTTATGAGCTTCATCGATAATACATAAGTCAAACCTAGATTTAATCATAGTTTGTAAGTGGGGTTTAATATCCTTAGCTTTAATGTATTTATCTGGTAATTGGTGAAAGTTTTTTAATATATCAAAATTAATTATAGTAAATTTAGCATCCTTCCATTCTTTACCATTTATAATTGCCGTATCATATTCTTGGAAGTAATTAATCTCTCTTTGCCAATTTATCTTAACAGCTGAGGGACAAACTATTAGTATTTTTTTAGCACCACTATCTAAAGCAGCAACAATTGATTGCATAGATTTACCTAAACCCATAACATCAGCTAAAATTGCACCATCCCTACTTCTTAAGAATTTTATACCACTTTTCTGGTGGTCATAAAATTTTCTACCAACCGTACCATCATCTAATACATAGGTGTCTAACTTTTCATATTTTTCAAAATCAACTTCAACCTCTTTCTCTTCAAAGTAAGGGTCTTCTAAAACTTGTGACTTAGGTATAAAGTAAGTTTGAGCTTTAGGTTGATTTCTTTTCATTTTACCATAAATATGGAAAGTTTTTTCAGTTTCACCAAGCATAAATTCAATTAATACCCTCTGTGGTTTAAAACTTAAATTCTCACTCTTTTGAAGAGATTCACCAAGGTACTCTGTTATTGTAACCACTTTATCCATATGGATTGGTTCAACCTCATGATTACGGATAATATACTTTGATTGAAAGTCGGTTAAAGATAACACACCATTTTGTTTAATAAGTGTAGCTTTTAATTTTTTTATATACGGGTTTTTACCAGAATAAGATTCAAGTATCCTTATTGCTGTATTACCCTTTATGTCTTCTAAATTTATCAAATTAAATAAAATTATTTATATTTCTTATTTATTACATCTAAATATAAACATTTTCCGAATAAAAGTCAATGGTTTGAGAACTATTTATAATTTCTAAATATTTATCTAAAAAAGTATGGGAACACCAAGAAAAATACCAATTAATAGAATAAATAAATTTTTCTCAAATGAAGATTTTAATCTTGAGATTGAGATGGGTCGTGAGGTTATAGAAGGTGATGGTAATTTTGTTGTAGTACTATATAGAGTTGATAGAGAGTTAACCGCTTCAGATGATATCTATGGTGAGGCTCAAAAGGACGATATACAGTATTTACCACCAGTTGAATTGAGGGTTATACCTATATTGGCACCAGCTGAAAATAAGACATATAACCCATCAACACTTAACTATTTAGAAGATGGTCAATTGACATTTGCTATATATGATGCTCAATTAGCTGAACTAGATGTAGAGTTAAGTGTAGGTGACTATATTGGTTATTCAGTAAAGGAGACTGAGATGAGATTTTATTCAGTTTCTAATGATGGAAGAAAGAATTTTGATAACGCTCACACTATTATGGGTTATAAGTCAGCTTATAGAACTGTTGTGTGTGCACCTGTAGATGAAAATGAGTTTAGAGCTCTTTAATAAGATGGGATTACCTAAAGGATTTAGAAAAAATATAAATATAATCAAGAATAAAGTTGGCTTTGAAAGAAGGCAAGAAATACTCGATGAAATTGATTATAAAGGGACATACTTACCTAGAGGGGTAATGTATGAAGATATGGATTCATCTTTCATTAAATTTGTAAAGGATGATATGAAAATTGTAATCGATGGTGAAAAGGTACCAGTTATCTTTTTAACGTTACAAAGATGGTCTGAATTTACTAGAACTTGGCAGCATTCTGACGAGTATAAGAATATTAAGATGCCATTTGTGACAATTGTTAGGAGACCAAACCCACAGCCTGGTAAAAATCAAGCTGGTTTGTTTAATATACCTGGTAGAAGAACATACACATACGTCAAAGTACCAACTTTTGAGGGTGGTAGAAGAGGTGTTGATATATATAAGATTCCTCAACCAACTTCAGTTGATATAACATATGATGTTAGGATATTTTGTAATAGAATGAGAGATTTGAATAAATTTAATATTAAAATGTTAGAAGCATTTAATTCAATACAATACTACATAAAAGTTAATGGTCACCCAATGCCTTTGATTTTAAAAAATGTTGGTGATGAAAGTAATATCGATGATTTTGATAAAAGAAGGTTTTTCGTACAACCATATGAGATAGTATTAGAAGGTTATGTTCAAGATGAAGATGACTTTGAGGTTATACCTACGGTTAATAGAACTATGGTTGTAAATGAAATAATGGAAGGTAAAGTTAAACCTAGAATTAAGTTTTTTCCAAATAAAATTACAAATAGTATTAATTGTAATGTTATTTTTAAACCTAATTCTAATAACAATTTTAGTTATAAATCTGAATATGATGTTAAATTTACAGATATACTAAATGTTGTTGACACAAATAATATAATAATTAAAGTTAATGGTGTAGAAAAGTTTAATGGTATTGATTTTTCAATGACTAATATTGTGGTTAATGCTGGAGACTTAGTATATATTGAAATAACTAGGGATGTTAATAAGACATCTAAATTTACACTTAAAGGAGATTTATTATGAGTTGTACAAGTAATTCACCAAATATAAATAAAACATTTATAATTGAACCATACGATGGTTCAGATGCTGAAGTATTTAGTGCTTGTACTGGTTTTTATACTGATTTAATTGAAAATTGTACAGGTGATAGTATTAAGTTAAATAGTAATGTAGTTTTATTTGGTAATATGGAACCTGAAAATGATAACTCAAGTGATTTAGGTTCAAGTAATAAAAGATTTAGAGAAATAAATTCATTCAAGGGTACTTCAACCATTTGGGAAGCTACTCAAGAAGTTACTACACCTAATTTAAATTTAGGTGTAGATTATAAAGGTAATAATAGAATAATTAATGCGAATAACTCAATACTTAAAGATGATGTATTATTGGGGGGGAGTTATTAAAAAAAAATAGATATGGCAACAAGAGAAACAAGATTAGTAATTAAAAATAGTGATATAGTAAACAGACCTTTACCTACAACGCTATTAAATGGTGAGGGTATAGTTAATACTGCTGAAGGTATAATGATTTTTTCAGGTGTATCATCATCAACAAATGAATGGATACCAGCTGGAACTAATACTAACTTTTTTGAAGTTGGTTCAAATTTATATGACTTACAAATAAGGAATAAAATTATAAAATATGGTGGTGTTTCTGATTTAACTGGTAAATACCTTAAGGGAACTTCAAACGGTTTCGAATTAGATGATATAACATCAATAGTAGGTGTGGATAGTTTTGTTACAAACATGAATTACCTAAATAATGAATTAACACTTGAGCGTAATAATAGTTTAGCTGATTTATCAGTAACAATCGATTCATTTACTGACTTAAAAATTAGTTCTTTAACTGAAGGTAGGGTTGTTTATGTGGGTGTTGATGGAGAATTGACTGATGAATCTGGTTTTGAATATGATGAATCAACAAATACTTTACTATTAGATAACATAAACACATCATCAAATGGTTCAGCATTTATAGGTACTGGTGGGTTAATTGTTGGTTCTGGTGGTAATACAAATACTCCAGGTAATGGTGATGTTGTAATACATGGTAGTTTAACAGTATTTGGTGAAGCTATAACAGCTTCAACTAGTGAATTATATATTGAAGATAATAATATAATTTTAAATTACAATCCAGAGTCTGACACATCAGCTTCATCTATTGGTGCTGGATTTACAATACAAGATGGTGATGGTTTAAATGGTGATATTAGTTTAGTTATTAGAGCTATGGATAGTTTTTCTGGTATTGATGGTGATACACCAGATATTAGTGAATATAGTGGTCCAACTGGTGCTAGTAATAGAGCTTTTGTAACACAATTAAATGATATTGTTATTAGAAGTACCAATTCGTCAACACCTAATGGTGTAAGAGTATTGGCAGAATTTGATACACTAGATGGGGGTAGCTACTAATGAATCGTGGTAAATATTGACTTTTACATTATTTTAATATATAAAAAAGACACATAATTATGTGTCTTTTTTATTTTAAAACTATTTATAAACAATGGTTGTATATACAATCTTAAAAATATTTAAAAAGACTCATAAATATGGGAAAAAATAGAAAAAATACCTTTTTACTTAAAAGGTCAAATGTATCTGGTAAAATACCAGACCCTAATGATTTAGTATTAGGTGAATTAGCGTTAAACCTTAAGGATAGTAAATTATATACTTTAGAGACTGATAATAACTTAGTTAGGGAAATAGGTTGGGATAAATTACCTAGTGATGGTGATGGTAGTAATTTAACTGGTGTTGTAAATTCATTAACTAATACTGGTTACGGTATTAACTTAGTTTCTGGTTCTGATGGTGAGTTAAATATTTTATCAGTAAGTGGTGATACTAATGAAAAAATAATTGTAAGTGAGGTTTCAGAAACTTTAGAAATAAACATTAATGAACCAAACTTAGATTTATGGGGTTTAGTAGTTAAGGGTAACACCTTAATTTCTGGTGGTGCCACATTCTTAAGTGGGTTAACATTCACGGTTAGTGAACTTAAATATATAATTTCTGATACAATATATACAGCTGAACCTAGTATAATTACAATAAACCCAGGTAACGCTGATTTTAATAGGATTGATGTCTTAATTGCTGATATTGATGGAAATACTGGGGTTGTTGAAGGTGTACCTAGTTTAAATCCAGTTAAACCAGAAATTGATTTAACAGCTCAAGTTGAGATTACATTTATAACAGTTAACGCTGGTGAAAATGAACCAGAAATTAATAGCTTAAAATTATATGATGAGAATTTAGGTACACCAAGTGGTGAATGGGATTTTTCAACAAACACAGTAACAATTAATCCAGATTCAACAAATGATTCATTTAGTGGTACTAAATCTATAGAATTCACAAATACACAAACTAATGATTTTTTCGAAGTAGAATCACTTAATAATTTTGATATAAGTGATAACAATGTAATAACTTTTTATATCAAGAATAAGGTTAAGTGGCCAAATAGACACTTTATAAATTTATCATTTATTGATGAAAATGGGAATATTAATGGTATTAAGGTTAAATTAGATAACAATAGGTATGGTTTTTCACATGCTGATATATCTAGTTGGCAAGTAATTGCAATACCTTTAGGTGATTTTCAAATGTCATCAAATTTAATTAAGAAAGTTAGGTTAGAGGTTGATGAGAATAATACCGCTAATGGACTAAACCTTTATATTGATTTAATTAGATTTCAAGCTGGTGCACCAACTACCAGTCCTCAAAGTATTTGGTTATCTTTTAAGGGTGATGATGGTAATGTGGCTATTGCTCAAAATAATACCGAACAATTAACATTAAGTGGTGGGTCAAATATCACAACTAATATACCAAGTAATAATGAAGTAGTATTTAACCTTGATGATGATATTTCATTAAATAGTGTTTCAGCCACAACATTTTATGGTGATGGTAGCAATTTAACTGGAATAAGCGGTGGGGGTAAAAATATAACATCAACTGGTGGTACTATAACAATAACTGAAACAAGTACTGAAGTTAATTTAGAAATACCATTTACACCTTTTAGGTTTGAGGACACTTTAACAACTAGTGATGATACTTTAACAACGATAAGTACTTACAGTGGGTTAAATAATGATTCTGTCATATTAGTTAATTATGTTGTAGCACATAACAATACTAATAATTATGGTTTTTTTAAAAGAACTTTAGCTTTATCTAATAATGGTAGTGATTTAGAAATTAAAGAGGTATCATATGATTTTGATTCACAATCTATTGGTTTAAATCCAGATGATGTAGTTTATTCAGTTAGTGGTGATGATTTAATAGTACAAGTTAAGGGTGAAAATTCAATCAACTATACTTGGAAATCCACTTGGGAAGTGATTAAGAGTGAAGAAATAATAACTCAAGGTAATAATAATGATAATACTCCAATAATACCAGTTGTATCCGTTAGACCAACCACCCCTACTGAAGGTACGGTTGTTATAGATTCTAATTTAGGGTATGTTATTTACTACTTTAATGGTGGTTGGATAAATTCTACTGGAGCTAACGTATAAAATTATGGCAGAAACATTTAGTATAAAAAGTGGGGTTAATTTAAGTTTAACTCAAACAGAAATAGATAATTTAACACCTAAGAAGGGTGATTTAGTATATAATAGTACAATTGATTATATTCAAGTTTATAATGGTACTATATGGGTAACATTAGATGGTTTAAACTTAGATGAATTATTCACAATAGAAAGAGATAATGAAGGTAATATCACAAAAATAATATCAAAGTATGACTTACAAGTACCACCACAATCGATTGAGGTTGGTGATGCTATAAAAGTATCAGATTTGACTCAAGAATTAGGTTATAAAACTAAGTTTGATGGTAGAACTTACATTATAATGAATTATGAAATAACTGATGATGGTTCAGTTAACCCAATTGTTAAAAAATTTAGTTCACCATCATCATTTGATATACAAGGGTTAGACGACACAACAACAACATTCACTAATTCAGTATCATTTCCGTTAGTTTCTAACCAAGATGTTATTGGTAAATTATATAAATTAAAAGCTTTAACAACTAAACCCCTTAGAATTAGGTTATTTAGAATTGGTGAAAGTAGTTATGATGAAAATAACCCACAATTAGAATTACTATTCCCTAATGAAACTAATTTTTCTAATACGATAACATTACAAGGTGAAGATACATTAATAGTCGATGAAATTATACAACCAGAAGTAACATCTTTAGATGGTTTTGATTTTGAATTAAAACCATTAACTGATTTTGAAGATGGAGCTGCTTATAGATTAATTATAAGTGTGGAAGATTCTGATATCCAAATAAAAGGTACTACATTTATTGGTGGTATATTTGTACCTTATGTTAGAAGAGAATATGGTTGGAGATACACTAAAGAACTAGTGGCTTTTAAATCTGATTTAACGCAAGATTTCACAGAACCAAGTTCATTTACTAAGTCAGATTTAACTTTACCTAGACAAGATAGAAATGGTTTAAGTATTCTTATAAAAGCTAAGGGTGATATTTTAAATGGTCAACCAGTAATATGGAATTATCAAAATAATAAAGCGTTTGCAGTAACTCCTGGAGCGTTACCAAGTCAACATGAAGTTATTGGTATATCATTACAAACAGTTTTAGATGGTGAAGATTGTGAGGTTTTAGTTTACGGATTCTGTACCGCTAGAAGAGAAACCACTATCATAGATGATAGTGAAACTGTATTGTTAAACACTACAACAACTGGAACTATAAGGTCTTTAACGAATGACACTACTTTCCAAGATAGTGGTGGGGGTGATAAAGATTATCAAAATAGTGAGAATTATTCGATAACATTTGATGCTGGTTCTATTTATACTGTTAAAATTACAGTAAATGAATTTAACTTCGAACACTCAATATCTGGTGTTTTGTATGATAGATTTGGTTTACAAACATCAGATGATGGTATTAATTACTCAAACGTCTCAATACCTTGGATGATTCAGAGTGATGACCCTACACCACCATATAGTAGTACTAGTGGGCCAACATCTAATGGATATATTTTCCCTAAAGAAAGTGTTGGTTTAATAGGTGAAGTAATAAACACTGGTAAGAGATACGCTAGGTTTTATTTTAAATCGGATAGTTCAACATCTGACACTGGTTGGGATTTAACTATAGAACCAAACACACCTTACCCAAGTATGGATAAACCAATAGTACCAGGTAGTACACTTTATTTAGATAATAATTACCCTAGCACATATTTAAATGAAAATAGTAATAGTAACATTTTATATGGGTTTGTTGTTAGTGAAGATTCTTCAAATGATAGTGTTTTAATGAGAATATATAAACCAAAACCAATTGTTTAAAAATAAAAAATATGAACATATCAAACATAACAGTCGGTAAGACAAGAATACAATCATCAGAAGGTGTACCATCACACACTTCTAAATTAGGTACGTTATACATTAACACAACTAATGGTGATTATTATAAAAACATAGATGGAAATACTTCATGGGAATTATTCGGTGAAGGTGGTGGAACACCTAACGGTGTTGTGTTAGCAAAATTTGATTTAATTAAAGATACAATGAGTTTAACCTCTACTAACCCAAAAAAAGTTAGTTGTTTTGGTGATATTAACTTTTCTACTGGTACTTCATGGGTTAGTGATAGTAATGGTGTTACAATACCTAACGATGGTTATTACGAGTTATCATTAGCGATTAAAATGCAATCATCTGGACAAAGAACAACAGATACAGCTTTATTTGCAATAAATGACGTTTTATTAAAAGAAGAGGGGGGAAATTCTTATGTTAGGGGGCAAATTAGTATAAATACAGCGTCAATTACATTAACAACAGTGGTTTACTGTAATGAAGGTGATTTAATAAGTGTTTATTTAAAAAGGGTCAGTAATGTTAATACTGTCTCAAACATAGTACCAGAAGGTAGTATGATTTCTATCACCCAATTATCAGCCCCAGGTGAAACATCAGATTATACAGTAAGTGAAAGTGATGTGACTCAATATGAGTCAGCATTAACTATAACCCAATCACAAATAAGTGATTTAAGTGTGTTCAGTGGAGATTATAATGATTTAACAGGTACACCTACAATACCAACCGATAACGTTGAGTTGGCAAATGGTGCTGGGTATATAACGAGTTTTACTGATACTTTTATAAATGGTGCTAATTTAGATAGTAATATTTTAACATTAACTACTAATTTAGGTAATGATGTTATAAAAATTGAAGGTGGTAATAATATAACTATAATAGAAACATCAACTAACGAATTTAGTATCAACTCAACTGGTGGTGGAGGTACTGGGGGTACGGATAAAGTGTTTAGTTGGTTTATGAATGTAACATAAAATAATATGGGATTAAGTATAAAAAAAGGTAATGGTGGTTATATTGGTTTAGATAAAAGAAATTATTCTTCTAATCTAACTTCAGCTGGTAATTTTTCAATTAGAAGACATTATTTAACTAGATTATCAGGTGAATTAGGTCCTACAGTACCTAACGTACTATTCGAAGACGATTTCGAGGATGGTACACTTGATAAATGGACAGTACTTAATACTGGACAAGCTAATTTTTGGATAGTTGGTGAAACACCTTTTAACCCTTTACCCCCGACTGAAAATGGTACTAAGTTAGCGTATATAACAAACGATGGTGTTAATAATACATACAATAGTGAAAGTCAAAACACAAACTCACATATGTTTTTCGATTTCACTATTCCACCGAATGCTAGTTCACTTACATTAACGTTTGATTGGTCTTGTCGAGGTGAAAATGGTGGTGGTCCAGGAGATTATGATTACGGTTATATTATGATAGTAACACCACAATCATTCACACCAATAGCTGGAACGGAATATGATTTTAATAGTGAATTTATTAATAGGTTAGAAACAAACATAAATAACGGTAAATTCAATGGTGATGGGGGTTCACCTAGAAACCAATTAGCTAGTACTAGTTTTGTTAGTGAAATAATTACAATTGATTCTAGATATGGACAATGGTGTACTAACTGTAATAGAAGAATGGTATTTAGTTGGACTGATGACACATCGGTGGAAAGAAACCCACCTTGGGCAATAAATAACGTAAAATTAATTTATAATTCATGAGTATAAGAGGTAATTCTGGTTTTTTTAATAAAAATAAAAGGTTCGGAACTAATACAAAAGATATAGAAGGTGGTATTTCTAGAGAACAACATTACTTAGAAAGGTTAAATGATAGGTTAGCACCAGGAGATGGTGGTGGTGGAAGTGGTGACTACACACCGTCTTTACATTATGACGCTAACGAAGAAGTTACCGATGTCAGTGGTAATATTATTAGTTGGGGTGATAAAATAACTGGGTTATTGGCTATTTCAAGTGAGTTTCCTGATTCACCAGTATTGATTTCTAGTAACACACTATTTAATAATAACCCTACTATAAGGTTTGATGAACAAGTTTTAATTGCTAATGATTCTAGTGTCTTAGATAGTGTAGGTGGTATGACAGTATACTTTGTTTTTAAATACACACCAGGTGGTCCTGGTTTTGGTTTAAATACGGTGTTAGCTAGAACAAATGGGACAACCTGGAACCAAGGATGGGGGGTACAAATGTATGATGGTGATGTTAAATTTTGGTTAAACAATTGGAATACAGAACCTTCTAATGTAAGATTGAATTTACCTTTATCTGGTTTAGCGAACATATATAAGTTTCATTATAATGAAAATAATATTGAATGTGAAATAATAGGTCCAGATAGTGATTCTGGTACAAAAAGTTATTCAACACCTATCGTACATCCAGACGAAGGTTTGGAAATAGGTAGTTCGGGTAGCCCATCTTATACTACAAATGGGGATATGGGGGAGATATTATTCTTTAATACACCACTAAACAACACACAACAGTCAGATGTTGAAAATGATTTAAAAATTAAATATAATATAAATTAAATATGAGTGATTTAAGAATAGGTAAATATTACGGTAATGAACAAGGTAAAAACGTTTACCAAGTAAAAGATATTTTAGATAATGATTACGCTGATATGACTTCAGTATCAATGTGGTTCTTAATACCTAAAGAAACTAATAACGACTATTTACTTTGTAGAAATTTAGCTATAGAATATATAATATCCGTTGGAGGGTTTGGTAATCTTTCTGATAATGATAAGACTTTAGCTATTAAGAATTTTTGTGTAGGTAAAGAAGATAGAGATACTTTGTATACTAATGAAGAACAAGAAGTTTTTTGGGAAACATTTTGTAAATTATCTGAAGAATGTAGACATAATAGGTGGGAAAAGGCTAAGGCGTTTGCTTCTTATAGGTTATCTGTATTAGATTCAAATGATTTAGGTGTAAATACTATGGGACTTAATGAAAAGTATGTTAAATATAGTATATCAACATTTGATGAAGATGGTATAGATGGTTTAGTTGACTGGGTACTCGGAACAAATGGTTTTGTAAATAACGGATTACCAGAAAAAACATACTTCACAGAGGAATTAGTAAATGGTATAATAAAAATAATAAAACCAAGTAAAAACGAAATTAAAAATTAATTATGGAATATTTAAACGAAGGTAAGCACCTTACTACAAGTGATACAACAATAATAACAAGTGGTGCGTCAACTAAGATACTTATAAAGACTATACATGCAACAAATATAACTAGTAGTGAAACTACATTGGATATTTATTGGACTGATAATAGTTCTGGTGAAGATTTTTATTTAGGTAAGGATTTAATTTTACCAGAATCATCATCTTTTCAAGCTTTAGATGGAACATTAACTTTAGATAATTTAGATTCTTTAGTTGCTAGTTGTGGTGATACCGATGCCGTAGATTTAACAGTATCATATATGTTAATAGATAATAACGAAGGATAAAATTATGTTAGGAAGTAAATCTGATTTTTTTAAATCGAATAAGAACACCTTAATTAGTGTTAAAATATTTATGGTTAAGTTTTTAAAAGAACATAAAACTAGTGATGATATAATAAAAGTTTACGAAGACGCTTTTAATTATTTTATAGTTAATCCAGATGATTTTGATGGGACAACTATATTGAAGGATGTGAAGATAATGCCTAATTTAGATATATTTGCAATGATACATGATTATATGTACATAAAATATAACGTATCCACTAACCTTAAATATAAATTTATTTGTGATAAAATATTTTCTTTAGAAATAGAAAGATGCGGTTTACCATGGGAAATTAGTTGGGTTAGGTTTGGTTTGTTAACCTTATCAAGTATAATCTATACACCTTACAGAAAGATATCTGGTGATAATATGAGTGATGAAGATAAATTAGAATTTAATAAAGTAATTAAAACATTTAATTATTCATCACCATAAATATCTTTAGGTTTTTTACACTTATCTTTAATTAACTTTTCAACAAATGCGAACATTTTTAAACCATTTTCTTCACAATATTTTTTTAATATTTCATGAGTCAATGGGGTTATTTTTAAGTTTTTAGTACGTTTCATATCCTTTTTATTAATAAGTATGACAAAAGTATGAAAAAAATCATACTAATTATGGTGTATTACATACACCATAAAAACTTTTGACATAAACTAACATATTTATTATAAAATAACTTAATATAATAACTTAAAAAAAAAAGTAAATAATGGCTGATAAAGTATTCGTAAGTCCTGGTGTGTATACATCAGAAAATGACCTAACATTTGTAACAAGACAAGTGGGGGTAACAACTCTTGGTGTTGTCGGGGAGACAACTCAAGGTCCAGCATTTCAACCTATTTTTGTTAGAAACTATGATGAATTTAGAAATTTCTTCGGTGGTTTAAATGCTACAAAAGTAAAAGATACTGGGGCACCTAAATATGAGTTACCTTATATTGCTAAATCATATCTTTCAGAATCAAATCAATTATTCGTAACAAGAGTACTTGGATTTTCTGGATTTGATGGTGGTTTATCTTGGGGTATAACATTAGATTCAGGTTTGGACTCAACTACTATAGTTGAATCACAAGCATCAACTGACTATGACCCGTTAATAACATTTTCAGCAACATCAGATGGTTTAATATCATCAGTAGTTTCTGCTGACCCTGTAGTTCAAACACTTTTTGATGATGGTTTATTAGACACTGATTTAAGTTTTTTACCTACATCTGCTACTGGTACTAGTGTCAATATAGGTCAAAAATTCACTAAGACTGGTTCACAGTTTGTTGGGGCATCTATGGATTTATATGTAACTTCTACTACTACTGACGTAGACGGTAATATAACTGGGACAGCTTCGGGTACTACTATACAGTACACTGGTGAGGGTTATTCAGATGTTGATAATAAAATAGTAGCATTACTTAAGAGTAGAGCTAAATATGATGGTGATGAAATCCTTAATTTTGATATAGAAAATAGTTCTGATATTAATTTTAATTCTACAGCAACTGATGCTAGTTCTGACCCGAAGGGTGATTTCACTTTAGAAGGTACTTCAAGTAATAGTGGTGCGTTTAGTTATTCACTATCTTTTGATAGAACTAAAAAGAACTACATAACTAGAGTATTAGGTAGAGGTGCTCAAGATGGTAAAACTTCATTATATGTTGAAGAGATTTTTGAAAACATGTTTAAAGATTTAGTTAACGATAATAAAGTAAGAGGTATTAATATTTCTTCATTTGTACAATATAACGATGAATTTTCAAATTATAAAGAAGAATACCAACCAGCGGTTACCCCGTGGGTTGTTTCTGAATTAAGAGGTACTAACTTACTTAGATTATTTAGACTTTGGACAATATCTGATGGTAACGCTGCAAATAAACAATTTAAAATTTCTATTAAAAACATTAGATTAGATGATAGAGAATTTGACGTTGAGATAAGAGCTTATGGTGATACTGACGCTAAACCAATCGTATTAGAAAGATTCACTAGGTGTTCAATGGACCCATCTTCTAGAAATTTCATATCTAGAAAAATAGGTACACTTGATGGTGAATTTGAATCTAAATCAAATTACGTACTTGTTGAGTTGGATGAAGAGTCTGATACTTCAGATGCTTTCCCAGCTGGTTTCGTAGGGTTCCCTACAAGAGATTACCAAAGTAATACTAACACATCAGTTCAAACTCCTTCAATAGAGTATAAGAAAAACTATGATGTTTTTGAGAATAAGAGAAAATTCTATTTAGGGTTATCTAACACTAAGGGTATTGACCAAGATTTCTTCGATTATAAAGGTAAACCAGGAAGTGGTGATTCTTCAATACTTACAGGATTCACTAAAGGTTTCCATATGGATATTGATGCAAATGGTGCTACTATAGATAATATAGAAGAGGTTATGAACTCTAATGGTGATACATTCACACCAAACTTTGAATTTGAAACAGGTAATGCTGAGTTTAGAGATGAGAGTGGTGTTCAAGGTACTGATTATGAAAAGATTTACTCACGTAAATTTACATTTGCACCTTACGGTGGATTTGATGGGTGGGATATTTATAGAACTAGAAGAACAAATAGAGATTCTTACACTATAAATGGTTCTAAAGGTCAAGAAGGTTTAATTAGTGGTAATTTTGAAAATAGAGCTTTAACTAGTGGTGACGCTGGTATTAGTTCAGATTATTACGCTTATTTAGAAGCTATTTGGACATTACAAAACCCAGAATCTGTTAATATTAACGTATTGGCAACACCAGGTATTGATACTTTCGATAATGCAACATTGGTAGAAGAAACTATAGAAATGGTTGAACAAAAAAGAGCTGATTCAGTTTATATTGTAACTACACCAGATACTGATGCTTCAGGTGATGTTTTATTAGCAGAAGATGTTATTGACACACTTGATGGACAGTTTGATACTAACTACACTGCAACTTACTGGCCTTGGGTACAGGTTAAAGATAGTGAAAACGGTGTTAATATTTACATACCACCAACAAGAGATGTAGTTAGAAATATTGCATTAACTGATAACATTTCATTCCCTTGGTTTGCTGTAGCTGGTGTACAAAGAGGTGATGTTAGTGCGGTTAAAGCTAGAACTAAATTAACCCAAGAACATAGAGATACACTTTACGAAGGTAGAGTTAACCCAGTTACAACTTGGGCTACTGAAGGTATTAAAATTTGGGGTAATAAGACATTACAAGTTAAAGAGAGTGCTCTTGATAGACTTAGCGTTAGAAGATTATTATTACAAGCTAGAAAATTAATATCAGCTGTATCTATTAGACTTTTATTCGAACAAAATGATGATATCGTAAGAAATCAATTCTTATCACTAGTTAACCCTATATTAGATAATATAAGGAGTGAAAGAGGTCTTACTGACTTTAGAGTTGTGTTAGATAATAGTCCTGAATCTATAGATAGAAATGAGTTATGTGGTAGAATTTTTATAAAACCAACTACCGCTTTAGAATTCATATGTGTAGAATTCAATGTAATGAACACTGGAGCAAGCTTCGATGATATATAAATAAATAAATTATGGGGAAATAATTAATTTCCCCATATTTATAATTAAATAATAAAATTAAAAAACTAAAACAATAAACTATGGCTGATTTACTAATGAAAATGCCCGTACCTTATGAACCAAAAAGAAAGAATAGATGGCTTTTAAGGTTTCCAGCAGAATTAGGTATTCAAGAATGGTGGTTAGCTTCTGCTTCTAGACCATCAATTAATCAAAATGAGGTAGAAATACCGTTCCTTAACACATCTACTTGGGTAATAGGTAGATTTACTTGGGAAGCAATTTCTGTAACGTTTAGAGACCCTATTGGTCCTTCTGCGGCTCAAGCAATTATGGAATGGGTTCGTTTACAATCTGAATCTATAACTGGTAGACAAGGTTATGCGGCTGGATATAAAAAAGATATCGAAGTTGAAATGTTAGACCCTACTGGAGTTGTTATTGAGAAATGGGTACTTCAAGGTACTATGCTTACAACAGTTAATTTTGGAGACTTATCTATGGATGACGATTCAATAGCTGATATTACAGCTGATTTACGTTTCGATAGAGCAATACTTTTATTCTAATAAAGAAATATCATAAACATAAAAAGGTTCCCAATTTGGGAACCTTTTTTATTTTAACTCATAAAATTGACCTATTTCTAAACATATATGTACACAACCATCAATTAATGTCATATAATTACTATGAAAGTGACCATAAAAATGGTGTTTTATATTATTTTTATCCTCTAATAAAAGAAGTAACTCACTTAAATTTTCACGTTCATTAATTAAGTCATGTAAAAGGTTAGGGTCATCAGGTACGAACTGTTTAACAATCCAAGGAAAATTACCATCCGCATTAATTGGTGGTAAAAAAGATGGTGCTGTATGGGTTATTAAAATATCAACACCACTTATTTCATTTATTTTATCTTCGTCTAAAATAAAAATCTCGTCTTCCCACCATGTAATTTTTTTATGGTTTAATTTCCTAGGTTCACGGTCAATACTGATACCACCACCAACACCTAGTATTTTTTTACCTTCAATTTCTAATACAGTATAATCTTCATGTAATTTTAAATTAGAAAATATATGTTTACCTTTAAAGTAATCTGGGTTATCATGATTACCACGAAAAACATGTAAATTTATACCCCTTTTCTTTAAAAAACCATTAAAATAATTTAATTGGTCCTGTTCATTTGAATCACTAGTAAAACCTACACCAAAATCACCAACATGAAACATATCAACATTTTTTATGTCTTTTTGTTTTATTTCATACATAATTAACTTATGATTACCATGTGTGTCACCTATGAACCAAAAATTATTTTCTTTATTTAACATTATTATTATATTTTATACAAAGTTACTATTTTTATTCTTAATAAGCAAATAAAACTTTACTTATTGTATTTATTAAGTAAATTACCAATAATAAGTTTTAAATAATAAAATTATGAGTGAAAAAAAACCAAACGTATTTCCTAAAAATAATAGTAGTAATATGATTAACCAGGCTAATGAGAATGGTACTAGGATTGCTAGACAATATGAGGAAGAAAATAGGGAAAGAATATCTAAAGGTGATTATAGTGGGACTATTTCTTCTGGTGAAGAGTCAGCGGCTTTACAGATGAAAAAAAATACTGAAGAGCAAATTAGGATTCGTGAGGAAAAGTTGAAACAAGACCAACTTAAAGCTGAAGAAATTGATAGGAGATTTACTAAGAAGAAAGAAAGTGAAAAACCAAGAGCAAATTCAAACCCATATGCTTATGGAGATGAAGCTAATTATGTTGAGAATTCAACTAATATGAGAAGCTCGGATGTTGTGGAGAGGCAAGTTAGTACAACTCAATATACTAAAGAAGAAAAGGTTGTTGATTACGACCCTTACATTGAGAAAATAAGTCAACCACAAATGAATCAAGCTTTTGATGTTATTCCTTTACCGTCTAGAGGAAAAACTTATCCAAATAAGAAAAAATCTGTTAAGGTTGCTTACCTTACAACGGCTGATGAAAATATACTTACATCACCTAATTTGATTGAAAGTGGTGATTTTCTTGAAATTTTAATTAATAGAAAATTATTAGAACCAGGTTTACGTTATAAAGATTTACATACTGGTGATAGGAATGCTATTATGATATGGCTTAGAGCTACTGGTTACGGTGAAAAATACCCTATTCAAGTTACAGATAAAAATGGTATACCATTTGATACTATAGTTGATTTAAATGAGTTAAAAACTGTTGAGTTAGAGGCTGACCCAGATTCTGAAGGTTTATTTGATTTTAAAATGCCTTTAAGTGGAACACAATTGAAAATTAAATTACTTAATGTTGGTGAGGTTGAGGCTATTGAGAAATTAATAGAGGATGATAAGGATTCTGGAGAATTAATTAATAATGAAAACACTTATGTTCTTGAAAGTCAAATAGTGGAAGTTGATGGTAATAGAGATAAAGGGTTTATTTCAGAATATGTTAAAAATATTAGAACTCTAGAAGTTCAAAAGCTAAGAGCATTTGTTCAGACGCTTGAATGTGGCATTGATTTAAGAATCGATGTTAAGACTCCTGGAGGTGGGTCTATAAAAACGTTTCTTCCCCTTAACCTCAACTTTTTTTGGCCTGACACCATCTTATAAGAAATTCTTATTAGAAGAGATATATGCATGTACAAAACACTTAGGTTTTGGTTACCAAGATATACTTAGTATGCCAACCCATGAGAGAAGATATTACCTTCAACTTTTTATGAATGAAAATGAGAGGAAAAAAGAGGTGATGGAGGAACAATCGAATAAATCAACAAGTAGTAACTCAAAGGGTAGTAGAAATACTAGGGTTAGTGGGCAAATGCTTAAGAGTAAATTAAAAAATGGAGAAATACCTAGCTAATCTGTTAGGTATTTTTTTTGTTTTATTAACTATTTATAGTAAAGTAGCAATATCATGAGAAAGATAAAAATAAATGAAAACCAATTAAAATTAATAGAATCTTTAATTTTAGAAGATAAAATAAATAAAGTTGTTCCTAATTTAGATAAGGGTGATATAATCGTTATAACTAAAGAAAATGCGAATCAACTAAAATTTAGGGTATTAGATAATGTTGGAAACCAAGTTAGAATGGAAAGTGTTGATATTGGTACAGTAAATAGTAATAACATTTATTTTTTCACACCTAGCGATTTAATAGGTAATGAATTAACTGTAAAATACATCCATAAACAAAAAGAACTTAGTAAAATTGGGGATGTAAGACAATGGAATGAAAAGAAAGAGCGTAATATAGAAAAAATAGAAATTTACGACAAACTTAAAAATCCTAAAACTACAATAGATATTATAGACCCTGAAGAAGAAGCTGATAATAAAGCTGATAATAAAGTTGATGATAAAAAAGAAGTCACACCAGAGTTAGAGGAATTAGTTAGAGAATTAAACTCTATGAAAGATGGTAGTAGTTATAAATTCACATTAGATGATGATAGTGAATTGTATTTTACTGTTATTAATTCTGGTTCAAAATTTACAAACCTAGAGTTAGTTACAACTAAGGGTAAGGGTGCTAGGGGTTACAGTGAATTGGTTGATTCTGACTTAGAGTTCGATGCTTCAACTGAAAATGTTGAGTTAGACACTTCTAACGATTCTTATAAATTCACAATAAAGATGAATAGGTATTTAAATACCACTAATGATGATGGTGAAAAAAATAAAGAACCATTTACAATTAACGGTATTGTAGCTTTTGATGAATCAAATGTATCACCTGAAGAAAAAGAATTTAAAAATGATAAAGATTCAGTAGAAGGTGAGGTTAAAAAGTTAAGTAAAAGTGAAGCAATGAAACTAGCGTTACAAAGTCCAAACTTAAGAAATGCTTTTTCAAAAAAACCTACTTTTTGGGATTTAATAACTGGTAAAAACCCTCAAGGTTTTTTTGCTTTACAAAACATACTTACAAAATATTTTAATTCTAGAAGTGGTGATATTATTGACGGGTCTGAACCACATACCTTTAAAGAATTGTACAGGGTTAATATGGAAGTTAGATATGAATTAACTAATAAATACTTCGTAAAAAATAATGTTAAATTATATGAAGGTGAAAAATATTTTGGTAAGGTTATAAAAAGGTCTTTAACTGGTGTTTTAATAAAAAGTCTTAAAGTTAATAAGAATGGTCCACATAAAATTAATTTATTATCTTTAAAAAACGCAGATGAGAATATTTATGAATGTGAAGTCATTATGTTTATTGGTGATGAAAAATATAAAGAAAAGAGAGAAGTTAAAGTTTACGTAGATTAATATTATGGATAGCAATAAAGAATTCAATAAGTGGAAAAAAAGTTTACAGGAAAATGCTAAACTACAAAAAGATTTAACTGAAGATGCAAGTAAGTATTTAAAAGCGGTTAAAGATATTGGTGAGGCTGAAAAAAATATTAATTTCATTAAAGAACAAAACAAGCTTTTAGAAAAAGAAATTTCTGATTTAAAGAATAATACTTTAGGATTATCAAAACAAGAAATTTCTGATAATAAACAAAAAGCAAAGGCTTTAAAAAAGATATTAAAAAGTAATAAAGCAAATCTTAAAGTTCAAGAAGATGCTACTAAAGAATTAGCAACACAGGTTGGTAGTGTTAATAAATTAGCTTTGGGTTGGAATAGTATCCAAAAGGGTCTTAAGGCCACACCAGGATTAATTAAATCAGGTTATGGTAAATTAAAAAGTACTGGTATTTTTGAAGTTGATAAAGCTATAAGGGATAGTGGTAAAAGTATGAATATTGTTAAGGCTAATTCTGATGGATTTGCAGATAACATAAATACTGCATCTAAGACTACTTATGATTGGGGTATCCAAACTAAAGATTTAGCTAAAGCACAACAAAGTTATTCTGAAGAGATAGGTAGGTCAGTAATTCTAAGTGAAGAAGGTTTAGTGGCAATAGGTGAGATGGCTAAGGGTACTGGTTTAGGTGCTGAAGGTGCTGCTATGATGGCTTCTGAAATGGATAAATTTGGTATGTCTGTAACTGGTTCTAGAGACTTAGTGGAAGAGACTGTTCAAACTGCCGCTAAAATGGGTGTTAACTCAGATAAGGCTGTTAAAAACCTACAAAAGAATTTAAGGTTAGCTCAGAGATTTACATTTAAAGGTGGGGTTGCTGGTTTAGCTAAAATGGCTAATGAAGCTGCTAGACTTAAATTAGATATGGATGGTATTTCTGGATTAGCTGAAAAAGTTTTTAGACCAGAAGGTGCTGTTGAGATGGCTGCTAAATTACAAGTTATGGGTGGTGAATTCGCAAAGTTAGGTGACCCTATGCAATTAATGTTTAAAGCTAGAAATGATTTTGCTGGTTTTGCAAAAGATATAGGTAAAGCAACAGCTGAATTTGTAAGTTATAATAAAGAAACAAATTCTTTTGAAATTCAAGGTGGTTTGGCCGCTGATAGGATGCGTGAGATTTCAAATACTACTGGTATTGCTGTTGAGAAATTACAGGAAATGGCTGTACAACAAAAAAAGATTGAAAGATTTGGTTCAATGGTATCTAGTTCAATTGTAGATGATGAAGATAGAGAATTAGTAGCATCTTTAGCTCAGATTAATAAAGATGGTGAAGCTGTTGTTAGATTAGGTACAAATGACCCACTAAAGATTAGTGAGTTAAATGACGCTATACTTGATGATTATAAAAACCAAAAAGAAACACTTGCTGAAAGAGCTAAAAATGGTGAGACATTTGATGATATTATTAAAAATATGGGAGATATTTTTAAATCTACATTACTACCATTTGCTAGAGGTTTACAATCTGGTTTGGAAAAACCTTTAAAAGATTTCATGACAATGCTTAAGGATAAAGAGGTTTTTAAAAAAATAGAGGACTTCGGTAAGACTGCTGCTGATATTATTGGTACTGTAGGTGGTTTTATGATTGATAACCCATTGATTACTGCTATAAGTACACTAGGACTTTCTTTACTCGGTAGTGCGATTAAATGGTACGCTAATGGGGTACAATTAGGTATGGGGTTTAATACAGTAGCATCTGCTGGAGGTGGTGTTGCATCTGCTGGAGGTGGAATTGCAAGTAAAGGTGGTAAAATGTTAAAATTCGCTAAAGGGATTGGTGGTGCTGGTGCTGGTGTATTATCAGCTGGTATTAGTGGATACGATGAATACACTACTAATAAAGAAAATGGTATGGATACTGGTGAGAATGTAGGTAGGACTGGTGTTAGAGCTTTAGCTTCTGGAGGTGGTGCATGGGGAGGTGCGGCTTTAGGTGCTACAATTGGAACTATGGTATTCCCAGGTGTTGGTACAGCTATTGGTGGTTTGATTGGTGGTATTGCTGGTGGTTTAGCTGGTGATAAAATAGGTGACGCTTCTGGTGATGTTATATTTGGTGACACTAAACAAAAGGCAACTCAAGTTAAAGATGGTGTTATACAATTTCATGGTAATGATAAATTTATGAACGTTGATGATAATACTATGATTGCTGGTACTAATGTTAACGGGAATAAAGATTTGGCTAAAGCTATAACTGGTGGTGGTAATTCTAGTGTTGATGGTAAAATGTTACATAAATTTAACGATTTAAACATAAATATAAATATCAAGTCTGATAGTTCTTGGTTAGACACGATTGGAGATGGTTTATCTAACGATAGAGAGTTTATTAGAGATATTACGACTAAGATACAGGAAGAAGTTAGAATGGCCATTGGAGGTGGTAAATTGAACCCAAACCCACTATAATATAAAATTTTAATCTCTTAACCTTGACTTTGTAAATTTATTTCGGTATGTTTGTTCTAACAAAGAAAAATATAACTATAAATAATATATATAACTATAATTAAATAATAATATATATATAACTATAATTAAATAATAATATATATATAACTATAATTAAATAATAATATATATAACTATAATTAAATAATAATATATATAACTATAATTAAATAATAATATATATAACTATAATTAAATAATAATTTAAATAATATTATAGTTATAAGTATTTATTTTATACATAAATTGATTAACATAATATTTATATAATAAAAGTAATAATATTATGCCAAACAGTATAAATAGTGTATCACCAAGTCTTAGAGATTTCTTACTTAATAGAAATATAGTTTCAGACACAATTTCAAATAATGGTTTAGAATCTTTATTAAATGGAGTTGGTTTTCCTACTAACGTAGGGTTACCACCTGAGTCAGTTTCAGCTTCACCAGATATAGAAGTTGAAGGAGAATTCCATAAAGATTTAAACATAATTAATAATAAATTCCAAGTAGAGGATAATGATTACCAACAGATTGGTATAGAGTATATTCCTGGTGAATCTTCATTATCAAGTGTTTTAACGAATAGTGATGAATATCAAACTACAAATTTATCTAAAAACACTTACAAATCTTCAAATACAGATAACCAACCTGTTTCTTTATTAACTAACACTACTGGTGCACCAATTATGCAAATGGATTCTTATTTAGATGAGAATGGTAATTTAAATATTGGTGGTCCTTCAACTCAACCTTTAGACGTTATAGGTAGTTTACTATCTGGTGGTGGTGTAGGTTTCGACCCTAATGGTGGTGGGTTAGTACCTGATTTTGATGTTAGAAGTTCTTTAGCTGGTAGAGTTTTAAATGCTGGTGGTTTAATAAATGATACAAAATTAGGTCAACTAGGTGTTGGTTACTTAGCAACTGCTATTGGTAATAACATAGCTTTTAACGTTCAAGAAGAAACAATTGGTAATATAAATACCAATCCACTTAGTTTAGCTATGGGTGGTGATTTAATAGTTCCTAATTATAAAATAACTGTTGCCAAGAGTACTTTAGGTAAGGGTGTTGATTTACTTGAAAAAATGGTAGGTTTCAAAAGACCTGTTAGTATTTTAGATGAGTCAGCTTCAATATACACATTCAGTACAAAAACAAATGTAGGTGTTGCTAATATTGAAAGAGCTAATAATATGATTATTAATACTGGTAAAGGTCAAGTATTAGCATTATTTGGTAATATTAATTCTAACCTTAATCCAAATTTAATAGGAAAAAGAGGTGGTTATGCACCAGCATTTGAAGATACTAGAATTAGTAAGGGTGCTAACACTGCTGATGGTATAAATCCAAGTATTTACGCATTTGGTGATAATAGTGGTAAAGTTATTGATTTCCTAAATATAGAGGCAACAAATAATACTGATTCTAACTCACCAATGGCTCAATCAACTTATAAGTTGGATGGTTTAATAAATAATAGTGGATTTGATGAAAGAACTGACGATATTTACGTTTTTGGTAATGATGGTGGTGTGGTTAAACAACATTCTTGGATTGATGAAAGGGATAATAAAGTAGAAGATAGTCCAGCTAATCAAAATAAAACATTCACCAACCCTAAAACTTTATTATACAAAACTCAATCACTATTTAAAACTAATAGAATGAGAACACTAGTGTCTGGTAAAGCTGTCAATGCACAAGAGTCTAGTGAAATACAAAGTAATGTTCAATTAGGTTTTATGTCTAAGGGTAGTGGTGTCTTAAGTCAAGTAGCTTTTGAAAATGGTGGTGACTTAAGTGCTGATAATGTATTTTGTAGAACTTGGACAACTTTTGATAGATACAGCCAAGTACAAGATATGCAAAAGCATAGTGATTTAAATAGTGTACCAAGAATTAAGAGTGATGATTATAGTGGTTTTTCAGTATTAGATGATAATGGTTTTGCTAAAATAGGACCATACAAGGGTGATAATATTAAAAAGTTCATGTTTTCAATTGAGAATTTAGCTTGGGCAGATAGTGGTAGTCTAGCTAAATTATTACCATGTGAAATTGGTGATGGTGATTTATTAACTGGTAAAAAAGGTAGAATAATGTGGTTCCCACCTTATGATATTTCATTCAGTGAATCAACATCAGTTAATTGGGATAAGAATAATTTCATAGGTAGAGGTGAACCTTTATACACGTACAATAATACTGAAAGAATTGGTAATTTATCTTGGAAAATAGTTATTGACCACCCTAATTACTTAAATTTCATGAATGATACTCTTGATAATTTTCAAAAAGATGAGAAAATAAATTCAATGATTGCTGGTTGTCTTGATATACCAGAATTTAGGGAAAGGTTACTTAGTGAAGATGAAAAGAATTCTCTTGAAGTATCAGAAAATGTTAAGGTTAAAACAACAACAGATGATGAAGATGTTAAAGCTGTAGATTTCGATATATACTTCCCTAATGATGACTTTGCCTTACCAGTACTTTATGAAAATGGTTTAAAAAATCTTTCAGAAACACCTAATGAAAAAATAGATTATGAAATAACACCTGGTGGTTTAATTAATAACCCATTTAATTCTGAAGCACCACCAATAAGTGGGTTTGGGTTATTTACAACATATGGTACAGGTACTGTCGGTGGTGACGGAACACCATATACTGATTTAACAAATTTTGGTCTTAATGGTCAATCTCAAACTATTGATATTGCTGGTGAGGTAATAAATGGTGGTTGGCAAGACCCGTTATTCACTGAAAAGATAAAATCATACCTATCTAATAAATGTAAATATTGTAGATTTAAAATAGTTGGTTATGCTAGTCAACAAGGTGGTAGTAGTAAGAACGATACATTGTCTTTAAATAGAGCTAATAGTGTAAAAACATGGTTAACTGGGGAAAGTGGTATAATTTCATCGGATGATTTATTTGGTGAGCGTAGAGTTAAGGTAGAACTTAGTGGTGAAGGAGAAACTGGAACAGGTTGTACTGGTAAAGGTGGTCAAGATAGAGAAGAATGTAAAAGGGTTAGAAAGGTTAGTATAAAATTAGAGTATGACCCAAAATTGAAAAAAGAAATAGAACCCGAAGTTATCGCTAAAGATGTTAATGAACCAGATAAAACTTTAAATATCCCAGTATCTAGATTTTATACTGAATGTAATTATTTTGAAAAACTAGAGCAAACTGATAGAGTTGTATTTAATGGAATAAGTGATAAAATAAAATATTTTCATCCTGGATTCCATTCAATTACACCAGAAGGTTTCAATTCTAGACTTAACTTTTTACAACAATGTACTAGGCAAGGACCAACAACAAATGATAAAGACCAACCAGAGAATTTAGCGTTTGGTAGACCACCTGTATGTATACTTAGATTAGGTGATTTTTACCATACTAAAATAATTATAGATAATTTAAGTTTTGATTATGAACCTTTAGTTTGGGATTTAAACCCAGAAGGTGTTGGTGTTCAACCGATGATAGTAACTGTAAATATGAGTTTTGCATTTATTGGTGGTTCAAGTTTAAATTCACCAATTAATAAATTACAAAATGCAATTTCATTTAATTATTTTGCAAATACTGAGGTTTATGACCCAAGAGCTGAAAAAGTTAAGGTTAATGGTAAACCAGGTGAATTAAGTGGTGAATTAATTGCTGGTTCTTTTCCAGATAAAACTGATAAAATTAATGAGGCTGATAAAGATAAATCATTAACTGAGGGTGAATTAATTGTAAGTCAAGAAGTCCTAGCTGAATTTGAAGCATTACAAGATATTGAGGATATTGAATCAATTGATAATGTTGAAGATGATGTTGATGTTATTGATGGATTAAAATTAGTTTCATATTTTAAAGATGAAGATGATGACGTTATAACATTAGGTTTTGAGTATAAACATAAGAGTAATTCTACTTATACTTTAAATGGTGAATTTAGTGCTAATATTATAGTGAATGATTTTATGACTAATACGAATAATTTACTATTAGGTAAAGTAATAGCTAACCCTAATGGTGAGGGTAGTTTCATAATAACTGGTGAAAACGCATCGGGTATTGCTAGTGATGATGAGATTATAATTTCTGAATCAACTAATGGTTTAATATTAATAGATATATTCTTATTTGAAGAAGAAAATGAAATAATTAATGAGATTATCAATCTACCATACGGCACACTTAAGGTTGATTGGATAACTGGGTTAAGTAATAATATAAACTTAGCTAAAGAAGTGGGAATTTAAAAATTAAAAGTTATGGCTGAATATTTTGATAGATATAAAAATTTTAAAGAAAACGGGGTGATAAAACCTATCCCAGGATTAAAAATAGAAGATAATAATACAGATAAAAACGTGGTTTATAAGTTAGGTGAGACAAGACTTGACATATTAAGTCAAAAGTATTATAATAACCCATATCATGGGTATTTAATAATGCTCGCTAACCCACAATACGGTGGGTTAGAATTTAACATCAAAGATAGGGATATAATAAGAGTACCATTCCCATTTAATTCAGCTATTGAGAGATATTTAGAATCAGTAGAAAAATATAAAAAATTATATGGCTAATAAAAGTAAAAAAGTTTCAACAAATAAATTATTACTAGTTGAACCAAATGCAGATGATAGTAGATTAATACCTAATGAAGATTTAAGTATTTATGTTGATTTACAAACAATAAGTAAGGGTAGAAGTATAATATCTGTTAATGATGAAAGTGGGTCAATAACTAATAATGGTGGTGGTAAAGGTAAAGTTATAAAATTTTTAGATGGTAGTAAGAGTAATACAGGTAGAAGTCTAACAACCAATTATACTGAAATAAATAGTAATTTCAGTGTTAACGGTGAAGATGATTTAGAAGCACTCGGTATTGAAAGTATTGATATAGATTTTGATACTGCATATACCCCATTAATTAAAATAAAATTCATAGACGTTAGAGGTCAATCCGTAATCCAACAAGGTATTGACTCAAAGTATAGAATGTTTTTCGAAATGCCATACCCAATATTTGAATTAACAGTTAAGGGTTATTTTGGTAGGCCAGTTAAATATTGTTTACACTTAACTAATTGGGGTTCTAATTTTAATTCAAAAACTGGTAATTTTGAAATAAAGGCAGATTTCATGGGTTATACCTATGCTTTATTAACTGACATGCTTTTAGGGCTTATCAGAGCCACAGTATACACAGAAAAAGGTTCAACGATATTCGAAAAGATTCAAGACGAGTTTAACGTTAAAGATAAAGATATTACTTTAAAGACTATCGATGATTTTTTAAATGATGTTCAGAACATTAAAGACGAATTTAGTAAACTTAAGGATAATGATAATGAAATAAAGGAAATTAATACAATCAATGATATTAAAGTAAGTCTTAAAAGTGTTAAATTTATAATAAATGAATTATCGTTAAATTTAAAACCAACAGATTCACCATATTTCGATGATAATAATGGTATTATAGGTGTAAACCCATCCGCAGTTAAAAAACGTGATGATGGTAAAACTTTGTTACAATCAAATAAAGAAAGTATTGATGAAGCAAAAAAAGTGTTAAATAAAACAATAACTGATAAAATTAATAGTAAAATAGAAAATTCTGATTTACAATTTGATATAAATAAGTTAAAAAATATAAATACAATAACATCTCTTCCAGTTTCAACATACCAAAATTATATTAATTCTGTTAATTTTAATAATATAGCAAATAGTGGGGGTTATAGTGGTGATAAAGAAGATTATCAAGAGTTATTAGATGGTATTATACAATCAGTTAATAATAATGTTGTAGATGCACCAAGTAATGCTAAAATAATTGTATATGACTTAAGGGAGTGTTATAAAGAGGTAGAAAGGGTAGAGAAAAGATTAGTAAAATATGAAGAATTAAATCGTGATATAGTTTCTAAAAAATTAACTAATATTGCTACAAAAAAATTAGACTTTGAACCTACAATTAAAAATATATTTAGAATGTTAACAGTACATTGTGAAGTTTTTTTAGAAACATTACAAAGTGTTTCATCTGAAGCAGAATCAAGTAGTGTTAGAAATAGTATTTTAAAGAATAAGGTTAATAAATTAAATTCAGATAACCCTGATGATAACAACATATACCCTTGGCCAGAATATAGAGAGAAAGATAAAAATGGTGTTTACCAAGAAACATGGATTGGTAAAGGACTTAAGACTAGTGAAAAAGAAAAGATACCAGAAATCCTATTCGTTGAAGATTTATTAAGTAAATTGATAAAAATAGCTCGAAATGATGAAAACATTAAAGCTTCAGTTATAAATAATTTAGGTGGTAGTAATTACTACCCAGTTTCACCTTTGGATAGTGATTATAATGGCACTTCGGTTAACCCTTATAAAACAGCTTTAATAAGTGAAGGTGTTGGTACACCTAAAGAAGCAATAAGATGCCTTTTACTTAGAGGTTTCTTAGGGTTAGGTGTGTCTAATATTTCACAAACACCTAAAACATTATCAACGATAGGTAAATTAGAAGCTAGAAATTTATTTAATATATTTAAAACTGAATTTACTAGAAAAAATGCTAGAGAAATAATAAAGGAAATAGAATCACTATCTAAAGAAGATATTATTAAATTATATGGACCTAGAGGGAATTATTCTCTTAGTGAAAAACAAGAAAGAAATATATTAAAAGAAATAACTATAGAAGGTACTAAACAGTATTATAAATATGAATATATATTAGATAGAGAAACTAATCTACAAACAAATAATTTTAGAACATACATTCCAGTAACTAATGATTTTGAAGGTTTAAATTTTCATGAAAACTTAAATGAAAATAAGCGTTTAAAATCAATTGATGATTTAAAAAGGTTAGGGAATAGTACATTATTTATTGGTAATAATTTTGGTGGTCTAGGTAATAAGACAGAGGATTATGATGATGGGTCAAAATATTTTGAAATACTTAGTGAAACTAAATATAATTCTAATAACCCAACAGCACCAAATACTAGTGGGGATATAATGACAGACTATTACAAGGTAATCCCTAAGACAACACTTGTTAATTCAAGTACAACTTTAGGTGCTGCATATGATAAAATTAGATTATCAACGTTAAATCCATACTCAGGCCGTTACAACGCCCAGGAGTTGTTCGATTTAAATTTTGATGATAGTACACCTAAATACAAAAAAGATGGGGCTAACGAAGGCGTAGCTTCCGTAACGATAGGTTATTTTAATGAAATTACAGAATCAAAAGGTTTTAACTCAGATAATTTTGGTGGAAATTATTTAGCTAGATTTAAAAAAGGTGAGGATAAAAATTATGATGAAACTGATTCATACTTTTGTAAAGGTTGTGGTACCCCAAAATATAAAACATCTAATCTAAATAGAAGATTAAGTTCTACTGATTTACCTAGTGAATTTGGTAAACAAAGGGAAATATTGGGTGATTTATACGGTGAAACTAAAAATGATAATAATGTGGATGATATATATACTCCTTTTATTGATTTTGGGATTAATGATGGTAATCAAATACTTGGTAGTTTCTGTAATTACTTTAGTCTTTTTGGTAGTAGGTTTTATTACGGTCAAAAAAGTATTGAAGCTAAAGCTTTCCTATTCTTAAACACATTCGGATGGGAAGGGATTATTGGTGAACAAATTGAAACTGATTTTTATTACTTTATTGATGAAGGGGTTAGTTTATTTGACGGTATTAATACTAATAGTGATGGGGATAGTAAATCATTTAGAGATAAGGATGAAACATTTTTACTTAAAGGTTTATTTGGTGCAAATGCATCATTTATAAAAGCCCCTAAATTATGGTGTGCATTTATAGGTTCGTTACTTTATAGATATCAACAAGGTTTAAATGGTGATGATATAATAACATTTAAGGATGATAATTCAGACCCTTTATGTGCATGGCAGAAAAGTGAGTCTAGAGTTCCTAGACATGATGAGTACATTCGTTCAAGGGCTAACCAAAATAGTAGTTTCGGGTTATTATTAGATTTTAATGATGATAATGAATACCCTAAAGTTGATGAAATTTTATTAAGGTTACCAAAACAAATAAAAGATGCTTTTATTAATTCATTTACTGATTTTGCTAATAAGGGTGATTTTAAATTATTAAAAGATAATTTAGAGATATTTAATGTAACTTCATTAGTTGGTTTCGATAACTTATGGGGTGAAATAAATAGTTTAAAAGAAGAATTTACATTTCCAAATGGTATTCAAAAAAGTTATAAAATTAGTAAATCTGGGATACAAACATTAATAGATGAGGGTAAATTAAACTCACATGTTTTAGACTCATATTCAGATATTAGTCCGTTAAGTGAATACCCATGGAATAAAAATAATGATGTTGGTAGTAACATTTATCAGATTAATTTAAAATTAAAACCAACTGCTAAGGGTAATAAAATTCTTAATAATTTATTAAAGGCTAATAATGTTATTTTAAACAACAACCCTAAAGCATTTAACTCTAGGGTAACCACAACAAGTGGTGTTGGTTACGAGGATATTATTGTACCTAAAGTTGAGTTCGATTTATTTTTAGATAATTTTTGTAATGAATTTAAATCCTTAGCAAAGAAATGGCGTAGTGGTGAGGATAATGAAACTAGTGATTTAGAAAATAAGTTATTTAAGAGTGTTGATAATGATGCTATAAAATTAAATTTATATAGAACTCTATCATCAATATATAATAAATGGTTAGGGGATTCAAAATCAATTTTTGGTCAATGTGGTGTTAGTAGTTATGATACGAAAATAGCCAAAAAAGAAAGAAATAGTGAACCTAGATTAATAGATTCATTTAGGTTTTTAGATAGAGCTTTTACAAGTATAGGTGATGAGTTTTATATTAATCCATTAGCTGTAAGTGATTTAATTGTTAATAATTATAATCAAAGTTTCTTTGATTTATCTAACAGAGTATTATCAGATAATAATTTTAATTTCATAGCTTTACCATCCTTTGTTAATTTTAATAATGTAGATGATGTTGCTGATATGTTTAAACCGTACACATACAATGATTTAGCTAATAATGATGGTAAATTAGAAGTGGGTCCATCATTTGTATGTACATATATTGGTCAAACCTCAACAAATTTAAATATGGGTAACAGTTATCAACATCCAGATGATGGTGTTTATATAAGATACGCTAACGGTAATCCAGATGGTGCTCCTGTAGATTTTTTAAATCAAAAGATTGGTGATGGTGATTTAAATATACCTATGATTGCCGTTAGTTACGGTAGAGATAATCAAAGTTTTTTTAAGGATATTAAACTAGACCAAAGGGAATTTTCTGAAACTGCTGAATCATTACAAATAATTGAAGATATATCTAAAGATGCTAATAAGAGAAGCCCATCTTATGTTGGTCAGAATCTATTTAATGTGTATCAAAAAAGGTCTTATTCAACAGAAATAGAAATGATGGGAAATGCTATGGTTCAACCAATGATGTATTTCCATTTAAATGATATACCTTTATTTAGAGGTGCATACATGATAACTAAGGTTACTCATAGTATAAAGGCACATAATATGACCACAAAGATGAAAGGTGTTAGGGTAAAAGCTGGAAAAACACCTCTAGTTGATGCACCAACACTATTTATGGATTTATTAGGTCCATTAGATGGTGGTGGTTCAGCTGAAAAAGTTGGTGGAACTAAATCTAATGAAGGGACACGAAAAGACTTTAAGATAATACCATCCAATAGTGATGACAATGGTGATGACAATGATAATGGTATAAATGGTATAATAATAGAATTATAATAAATAAACGATGAAAATACAAGAATTTACAAATTTAAGTGGTGATAATTTTTCGATAATGACACCATTTTTTAACTATACATCAAGAAATTTAGATAAAGTTAACACTGTTGTTTTACATTGGACAGGTGGTTCTTCGGTTAGTGGGGCTGTTAACACGTTAAATATAAATAGATTAGGTTATCATTTTTTAATAGAAAAGAATGGTAATATAATACAAGGGGCACCTGTAAATAAAAAAGTTAGTCATGGTGGTATGTCATATGGACCTAACGGACCATACACAAATAGTACAAGTATTGGTATATCATTTGTTAAAACAGAATCATCTGAATTTACAGAAGAAATGTTTGACTCTTGTTATAAATTAATCTTAGATTTAAAGTTAAGTTTACCTAACATACAATTTATTACTGGACACCATTGGGTTTCACCAGGTAGAAAAAGTGACCCATACACATTTGATTTCGATAGATTAATAAATAAATTAGGTAGTGGTTTTGAATTATGGAAAACTGGGTACTTCCCTTTCCCAACTGCTCTAAGTAATTGTAAATGTATTAAATATGATAAGTATGGTAACTGTATAAAATCAGTAGGTAGTTGTAAGGGTCCAGGGGGTGAGCGTTATTCAGAAAGAAGACTCTCAACAGAAGTTTATGATGTTTCTTTTCAATCAGATGAAGATACTGAATAATATTTTGTATTATATTAATTAATTTCGTATATTTGCAATATGAAGATAGGTAATATAGTTACGGATAAAAAAATTAGGGTTAATAAAAATATTAACTTAGTTTCCTCTATTGATGATATTATTGAAGGGATACCTACATTAGTAGTGGGTATCTCAAATATAAAAAAAATAGAACCTAACCCTGACTTTGTATGTAGAAAATTAAGTGACACACTTTATTGGACATTTAATAAAGATGTTAGGAGACATTTATTTGAAGAAGATTTATATTATTTTACTGAAAATTGTTATAAATTTTTAGTTAGTGAAATAAGTTATTTATTTGTTGATATGATAACATACAGTAAAGATAGTATATCTAAAATATTCAACAAAATAGGTCAAACAGATAAAATAATAACCTTTAAACACAAAGATATGGTATATGTTTATAGTGATAAATATATATTTGGTGTTGATTTAAAACAAGTTAAGTTTATCAAGGGTGACGTTAATAAATTAATGAATAAAATAAAAGGTTTATCCTCGGTCTTTTTAGATAATGAAAGGCTATTTATAAAGTATAATAACGAATTAGAAATACTTAACAATCAAATTAAGTATATCCCACTATTATACTCTATAAATAATTATGAATAGAAAAATATTAATTGCATCTTTTATTTTCCCTGAAAGATTAGAATGGTTCATCTCTTATCTGGAATCAAAGTTTGATATCCCTAAAGAACATGTATTCGTATTCCAAAATTTAGATGATGAATCTAAATTTATTGTCACATTTAAATTTAAATTAAGTGATAAGAAGGTAAACTTCAAACATTTATTCCCTAATGCTATATTAATACACAAAAGAGGTAATGCAATTTACACTATAAATGCCTTAAATAAATTAATTGAATCGGAGTGTGATGGTGAATTAGGTAATATAAATTACAAATCGATAAAGATTGATTGGGATAAATACCAAAATAAAATTTTATTATATAATAATAATGAATTAAGAATATCTAACATAAAACGTATTTTTTAGTATTTTTAAGTATTTATTACTATAACAATGTTTTTAATTTAACAAACAATGAACGATAAAAATAAAAAAATAGGAAAAGCTGTAGATAACTTCTTAACTAACGAAGATTCTAAAACTAATAACCAAGAAATGGACTGTAGTTCTGGTACTTGCGTTATTAAGGGTGATAAAAGTTTACTTGAAAGAATAAATAAAAAAATAATAACTGAAGACGGTAGAGAACTACTATTTTAATACCAACTTAAGATGAGTAAAGAAAATACAAAAAAAGATTTACTAAAGGAAGAACTTAAGAGGTTTAAAATGATTTCTGAATTTAGGTTTCATGAAGATAGACCTAATGAAAAAGATTTAAAAGGTCAGGAAATAATCTTAGGTAATAGTTTAGAAGAAGATGAAGAAGAAGTTGACATTGATTCTGAAGATATTGAAGCTGAATTAGATTTGGATGATGAAAATTCAGAAGAAGGTGATGTAGAACCAGAAGAAGAAATGGAACCAGAAGAAGATGAATCAATAGAAGGTTTAGACGCTGGAGAACCTATTGATGATATGGAAATGGAACCAGAATCGGATGAGGTTGAATTAGACGTAACTGAAATAGTTAAGGGTACTGAAGAAGCTAAGATGTCTGCTGATATGGCTAATCAAAAATTAGGTCAATTAATGGGTATGATAGATAATCTTGAAAAACAAGTTTCTTCAATGACTGACATATCATCTAAGATTGATAACCTTGAAAATGAGTTAGAAAAAAGAGTCCCAACAGAAGATGAAAAACTAGATTTAAGGTCCTTAGACTCTGCACCATATAATATGAAATTAACTGATTTTTGGTCAGACCAAGAAGGACAATACGATGTATTAAACAAAGGCTCAGAACCTGAAGAATATATTTTAAATAGAAGTGATGTTGATGGTGATTATTCTGAATCAAGTATTAAGAATAGCTTTAACGAAAACCCATACGAAGAGGAAGATATATTTTAAAATAATAAAAAAGATAAAAAAAGGAGAACTAATTTAGTTCTCCTTTTTTTTTATCATAACATTGCAATTAGCTAATAAAAGTAGTATATTTGTTGAAATAAAAGGTTAAAAAATATGTAAATTTACTTTACTTTTGACTTGATATTTAGTATATTTAAGTATATAAAAATTTATTCATATTACGCTAAGATTACAAACTAAGATTATTAAAAAAAAAGCATATTACGAATATTAAATAACAAAAAACAATTAAATTTTTATTATTATGAGTGATGTTTATAATGACATGATGAAGAGTTACGAAGACTCTCACAACAAAAAAATAAGTACAGTTAAGAAGTACAACTTAAAGAATTACTTCAGTACGTATTTAGAAGACGGAGTTTTAGCCGCTACAAAAAACGTAAGAATACTTCCTCCAACAGAAGGTTCTAAAGTTCCATGGATTATTAAAATGGGACATAAAATCAAAATAGATGGTAAATGGAAAACATTTGCTTGTTTAAAGCATGAAGAAGGTAAAGAATGTCCATTCTGTGAAGCTAGAGAAGCACTATTAGCCACTGGTAAAGATAGTGATAAAAAATTAGCTAAAACCTATAATGTAAAGAAAATGTATATCCTAAAAGTTATCGATAGAGATGCTTTAGATTTTACAAGTGATGAGACTAGAGAATCTAGTGTAAATGGTATTAGATTTTGGAGATTTAATCACGATTACAGAAAAACTGGTACCTTAGATAAAATAATGGGTGTTATGGGTGCTGTTAAGCATGATATTACTGACCCAATTACTGGTAGAGATATACAAATAAATTTAGCTAGAGATACTGAAAATAGACCTGTAATTCAATCTATAACTTATCCGTTAGAATCAACAAAACTTAGTGATGATGAGAATCAAATGAACACTTGGTTAAATGATAATAGAACTTGGAGAGATGTGTATAGTATTAGGAATTATGATTATTTAGCTATAGTTGTTACAGGAGAAACACCTGTTTATGATAAAGCTAAAGAAATGTTCGTTAGTAAAGAGAAACGTGAAAGAATAGCGGCAGAATCTGAAAAATTAGATAATGATGATTATGATTCTGAATTAAGAATGGGTGGTGATAGTTTTTTATCTGAAACACCTACAACACCACAAACTACTCAAGTTGATGTTAATCAAAGTCAAGTTCAAAGTGGTGGTTTACAACCAGAAGATGATGATGATGATTTACCTTTCTAAAATAAAATAATAAATTATAATAATGGGTGTTAATAGCACCCATTGTTATCTAACTTAATAAATAAATAAATTATGAAAAAAGGACCTAAAAAGGTTATTGAGAAAAAAGCTTTTGACTTAGATGCATTCTTAGAAGATGAAGGTTTAGTAAGTGAACCTACTGACAAAGATTTAACATGGGTGCCATTATCTAAAGCATGGCATGATTCACTAAAGCTTCCAGGATTCCCAAGGGGTTTTGTTAGTCTTGTTAGAGGTTATTCTAATACTGGTAAATCTACAGCATTTTACGAAGCAATTGCTGGTGCACAAAAAATCGGTGACTTCTGTGTTGTATTTGAAACGGAAGGAAATTGGAGTTGGTCACACGCTAAATTATGTGGGGTTAAATACATTGAAGTTGTGAATGAAGAAACTGGTGAAATTATTGAAAAACCAGATGGTTTCATGTTACTTAGAAACCAAGATATTTACAAAAAATTTAAAAATTACTGTCATAAAGAGAGTAAAGAAATGAGTAAAGTTACCAGAGGTGAACCTGTTATCGAAGATGTTGCATTATACATGAATAGGTTGATTGATTTACAAACAGAAGGTAAATTTCCTAAAAATATTTGTTTCCTTTGGGATTCTATTGGGACACTTAATTGTTATAAGTCAGCAGTATCTAATGCTAGTAATAACATGTGGAACGCTGGTGCTATGGGTGCATTCCAATCACTTGTTAATTTTAAAATTCCAGCAAGTAGGGATATTGATAGTGAATTCATAAATACATTTATATGTGTTCAGAAAATATGGCTTGACAGTATGAATGGTGTTGTTATTAAACACAAAGGTGGTGAGTTTATGTTCTTCAACTCTAGAATAATAGTTCATTTAGGTGGTATTTTAACACATGGTACTAAAAAATTAAAAGCTAAGGCTCTAGGTCAAGACTTTCAATTTGGTACTGAAACTAAAATTAGATGTGAAAAAAATCACGTAACAGGTATTGAAAGAAGTGGTACGATTGCATCAACACCTCACGGGTATGTTAACCCAGCTGAGATAAATGATTACAAAACCAAACATAGGAAGTTTATTCACGAGGCTCTTAATGTAGATTACGACACTCAGATAGACTTTTATGATGAGGAAGGTACATTTGATACCGAAGACGAAAAAGCTTAATGTATAACCCTTTAAATAGGAAAAATGAGTAGAAAACTCCCACCAAGAAAAGGTAAGGTAATTAAAAAACAAGAAATATTATTAGTAGACGGTAATGCCCTTTATAAAAGGGGCTTTATCGGTGCTAAAAACCAATACAATTCAGAAGGTAAACCTATCGGAGGTATTTACCAATTCTTAACAGTTTTAAGAAAACTACTAGAAGATAATTTATATCACAAAGTTTTTGTTTTCTGGGATGGAAATTTCTCAGGTAAATTAAGATGGAATTTTTATAAGGATTATAAATCAAATCGTGGTAAAGATTACATAAACGGTACCAAACCAGATGATTATAATGAAGTAATTCAAAGAGGTATGGTATTTAACTATCTAGAGGAATTATTTGTTAGACAATTATTACACCCAGAAGTTGAAAGTGACGATTTTATTGCGTATTATTGCAGTATCAAAAAAAGTAATGAAAAAATAACAATAGTCACGAGTGATAGAGATTTATGTCAGTTAATTAATGAAGATGTTAGAATTTATTTGTTAGATAAAAAAGAGTATCTTACAAATAGTAATTATAATAATTTTTTTAAACATCACCTTGATAATTCAGCGTTAATTAAGATTATAGCTGGTGATGATTCTGATTGTATAAAAGGTATTAGTGGTATAAAAGAAACGACATTGTTAAAACACTTTCCAGAGTTAATGGAAAAGAAAGTTGATTTAGAGTTTATTCTAGAAAGGGCTAACCAAATACAAAATGAAAGGTTATCAAATAAGAAAAAACCCTTAAAGGCTTTAGATAATATTATCAACTCCAATACTTTAGGTATTCAAGGTAAAGATATTTACGAAATTAATAGGAAATTGGTTGATTTATCAGTACCTTTGTTGACTGAAGATGCTTTAGAACAAGTTGAAGAGTTAATTGACTCACCACTTAGTGAAGATAGGAGTATAAAGGAAGTGTATAGAATGTTAAAGGGTGATGGTATTGACAAAGTGTTAGGTGAATATAGATTTAATGATTACCTATTACCATTTAAAAGGTTAATTGAAAGAGAAAAAAATAATAAATTTAAATAAATAAATATGAGTAGTAAAGAGAAAAATTTTTGGGATGATTTTAGATTCGAGTTTAACCTATGTATTAATAAAAATATAATCTGTCAGAGGTTATTTGATGTTAAGCGTTATAATAAAGATGTCTTAAAATCAATTGAATTGAAAGAATTGATGGAAAATATAACCAGTATGAATACCAATGATATCGGTGCGTTAGGTATTATCCCTAATTATTTTAAAGATTTATGTCAAAATGTAGCTTGGACACATTATAACCCTTATAGGGAATATGTTAAACCAGCTAATACAAGAGATATTTTCGAAAATGAAGATGTTTTCACGTTCCAAATTAAAGTGGATAAAAAAGTTGTTGCAAGCTCTCAATTTTCTGGAAATTGGTTCCAAAAAGATGTTAGACATGCTGTTAATATTAGAGATATTATACCTAAAATAATTCGTGAGATTGAGACATACATGAGTCTACGTGATTACACTATGGTTTCTGAAGAAAAAATAACTTCGTAAATTATAATATTAAGGTTTAAGGGTATATTTATATTAACATAAGTTTTAAAAATAATAATGAGTAAAATTAATAAAAATAACCTAGGGTATTTAGGTTTAGACTTCCAATATAGATTAATGCAACAAATTTTGGTTGATAGAAGGTTCGGTGAAAGTATTATCGATATTCTAAAACCAAATTACTTTGAAGATACTTTTTTAAGAAGTATTTCGGGTAAAATCAGAGATAATTACGAAAAATATGAAGTGATTCCAGACGTTAATAGTCTGGAATCTATCATATTTGAAAATATTGTTGATGAAGTGGATAAAGAAATGTATTTAAGTCACATGAAAAGAGTTAAAGACGCTAATTTAAATAATAGTGAAAGAACTCAAGATACTGCAATGAAATTCTGTAAACAACAAGAATTAAAGAAGTCAGTTAAAGAAATTGAAAAAATCATAGAAAAGGGTGATTTAGATAGTTACCATGAATGTGAAGAAATCCTTAAAAAAGCATTAGAAGTAGGTAATGCTAAGGATGATGGTGTTGATGTATTTAGTAACATAGAAAATGTATTGTCTGAGGACTTTAGAAGTCCTATACCAACTGGTATTGATGGTTTAGATAATATTATGAATGGTGGTTTATCTAAGGGTGAATTAGCTGTAATTTTAGCACCTACTGGTGTTGGTAAAACAACAATTACAACTAAAATGGTTAACCATGGTAAGAATTTAGGGTATAATATGTTACAAATATTCTTCGAAGATGATGTTAAACAAATACAAAGAAAACACTTTGCTTGTTGGATGGAAGGTAAATATCAGTTAAATGATTTAGGTTTTCATTCTGATGAAGTATTAGGTGTTGTTAAACAAAGGCAAAGTGAGCCAGGTGAGATAAGATTAAAGAGGTTTTCATCTGATAGTACAACTATCCCAATCATAAAGCAATATGTTAAAAAACTAATATCACAAGGTTTTAGACCAGATGTGGTTATATTAGATTATATCGATGTTGTCCAACCTAGTAAACAATTTAGTAATAGTTGGGAAGGTGAAGGTAATGTTATGAGACAATTCGAAACAATGCTTAAAGAATTTGATATGGCTGGGTGGACTGCGGTTCAAGGTAATCGTGATTCGTTAAACGCTGAAACTGTTGATTCTAGTATGTTTGGTGGTTCGATTAAAAAAGCACAAATTGGTCACTTTATTCTTTCAATCGCTAAGACTCAAGACCAAAAAGAGAGTGGTACCGCTACTATGGCAATTCTTAAATCTAGATTCGGTAAAGATGGTGTTGTATTTGAGGATATAATTTTTGATAACTCTAGAATACAAATCGATATGGATAATGAATCACAAAGAGGTGTTTCATTTACACAGAGTTCTGTTAATAGAGAAGTTAAAGGTCAATTGAGAGTTAATGACGTAGTTTCAGCAGCCATGGAAAGAAGAAGGGAAAATAATAAACAATAAAAATAAATAAATATGTATTTAAAAAATTCTGATACCGAGAAAAGGTATTCAATACTACCTATTAAGAACCAAGACTTATGGGATGCTTATAAAGCGGCAGAAAAACAAACTTGGGTGGCTGAAGAAGTTAATTTAGCTCAAGATAAATATGATGAACTTAGTGATGATGAGAAGTTTTATTTAAAAAATATTTTAGCTTTCTTTACTATATCTGATGGGTTAGTTATAGATAACCTTTGTGATAATGTAATTGACAATGTGGATATATCTGAAGCTAAGTATTACTATAACCACCAAATGTTCATGGAACAAGTACATGCAAATGGATATGGGTTATTAATTGATACCTATATTAAGGACAATAAAGAAAGGTTAGACTTATTTAATTCAATGATAACTAATGATGCTGTTAAAGCTAAGGCACAATGGGCTGAGAACTGGTTAAATAAGGGTACATTCGTTGAAAAATTAATTGCTTTTGCTTGTGTTGAAGGTATCGCTTTCTCTTCAGTATTTGCTGGTGTATTCTACTTTAGAAGTAGAAATAAAATGCCTGGTCTTGGTGAAATGAATGAATTGATTTTAAGGGATGAGAGTTTCCATTATGAATTCGCCCTTCAAATGTTCAAAGAATATGTTAAAGATGAATACAAACCATCTAAAGAGGCAATTAAAGAAGTTATTTTATCTTGTTATGAAACTGAAAAGATATTTGTTGATAAATCTTTACCAGATGGGTTACCAGGTTTAACAAAAGAAATGATGATTCGATACGTGGAATTTGTTGTTGATATTGTATTAAACGATTTCATAGGTGAAACACACTTTAATACTAAGAACCCATTGGACTATATGAAGAAAATTGGTTTATCATCTAAGAATAATTTCTTCGAAAGAAGAACGGGTGGTGGATATACAAGAGTTGATATGCCAGAGGAAGGTGAAAATATATTTGAATCTGAAGATTTTTAATAATAAACAAAAAAATAAAATAATATGAAGATTATAAAAAGAGATGGAAGTAAACAGTCTTTCATGCCTAATAAAATTTTAACTAGACTTAAACAACAATCTAAGTCTTTAAAGGTAAACACTACATTATTATTCCAAAAAGTTGTCCCACATATCACTGATGGGATGACAGCTACGGATATTGATGAAATAATAGCTTTCCAATGTGCTGATTTATGTATTGAACACCCAGATTACTCTGTACTTGGGGGTAGAATACTTATTTCTAGACAATCAAAGTTATTGGAAATAGAAACTAACTCAGTTGATGATATGTTTGATACATTCGCTGCGTCTACTTTCTTGAAGAAATACTCAATGAAAAATTCGGAGGGTATACCAGTGGAAATACCTTCAATGATGCACGAAAGAGTTGCTAATCATTTATACCCTAACTCTTTTAAGGAAAGGAGAAGAATGAAGAATGAATTATCTGAAAAGAAAATTAACTTCGCAACACCTATTTATTCTAATTCTGGTATTGAGGGTAGAAATGGTATGATTTCATGTAATCTAACATTACTTAAAGATGATTCTATTGAAGGAATTAATGAAACATTAGATAAGATTTCACATGGTTCTAAAGAAGGTTCTGGTATTGGACTTAACATTGACGTTTTAAGGAGCTCTAGGAGCCTTGTAAAGTCATTTAAAGGTTATGCTGGTGGTGTTGTAAGGTTTGCCGATATGGTACAGTCACACATGAGATTTTACAAGCAAGGTAATAGGTCTGGTTCATGTGCTCTATACTTATCAACTTGGCATAGAGATATTCTTGAATTCTTAGAATTGAGATTACCAATTGGTGAAGAATTAAATAGAGCTAGGGATTTATTTATTGCAGCAAGTATTGATGATGTGTTTATGAAAGCTTTAACTGGTAGTAAGAAATACCACTTATTTTGTCCAAATGACATAAAAGAAGCTGGATTGAAACCATTCCATACTATCCATGGTGAGGAATTTGAAAATGAATACAATAAAGCTGTTGAATTAGGGTTAGGTCATGAAATTGAACCTAGAAAAATTTGGGATGCACTTATTCGTTCACAAGTTGAATCTGGTACACCATATGTTTTCTATAAAGACAATGCAAATAAGAGAAATATGCAAGATAATATCGGTACTATATCTCAATCTAATTTATGTATTGAAATTATGCAAGCTTCAAAACCAGGTTACACACCACAATGTACATTAGCTTCAGTTAATTTAGCTGAACATGATAACCTTAGAAGTATTTCAAAATCTGTTAAGGTTTTAGTTAGAGCGTTAAATCAAGTTATTGATAGAAACAAATGGTCTGACGAATGGAGTAAGAATGCTGGGTTGGACCAAAGAGCAATTGCAATTGGGGTAGCTGGTATGGCAGATTTCTTTGCTAAGAAAAAGATTTCTTTTGAATCTGAAGAAGCTAAGGAATGGACTGAGAAAATTTTTGAGGTTATGTATAAATCAGCACTTGAAGAATCAACGCAATTAGCTATAGAAACTGGTGAAAATTACCCAGCCTATGAAGGTTCAATGTATTCTAGAGGTGAAACATATATTGAAGGTTGGTCACCTACTAATGGTGGTGAACCAATCCCAATGAAGAACTCTTTATTGTTAGGACTTATGCCAACAGCATCTTCCGCAATTCTTTTAGGTGCTTTTGAATGTTTCGAACCAGTTACATCTAATATATTCACTAGAATGGTTGGTGATGGAGAATTTATTGTAGTTAATAAATACTTGGTACAAGAATTAGATGAATTAGGTTTATGGACTGAAGATATTAGAAATAAATTAATCGCTAATGAAGGGAGTGTTCAACACATAGCTGAAATTCCAGAAGACATTAGATATAGGTATAAGACTGTTTGGGAAATTCCACAAAAAGCTTTATTGGATTTATCAATAATTAGGAATAAATATGTAGACCAATCACAATCTTTAAATGTTTACCATGCTGATGCAAAGTATTCTAAGATATCTAGTGCTTTAGTTTATGCTTGGAAAAATGGATTAAAGACTGGTGCATATTACACTAGAACTTTATCTAAGATTAGGGCTAATAAGAAATTATCGGCATCTGATAATGTTCAAACACCTAAAAAACCAGAGAACTCAATGTTTACATGCGAAGGTGGTGGATGCGACGCTTAGGGTGTGATGCATAAAAATAATCAAATATTAAAATTAATAAAAAGGTGTACTACATGTACACCTTTTTTTATTTTACCATTTATTTATATAAAAACATTTATTATAATATTTATGATAAAAGAAAATAGTTATGGCTGGTAATGGTAAATTTATAAATATTGGCTTTCCGTTTCAGGAAAGTAATCAAGGTTATTTTTTTAAACTTAATAATGATGATAAAAATGCAGTTAAATCGGACTTAATGCATTTACTATTAACAAGAAAAGGTGAAAGATTATATATGCCTGATTTTGGTACAAACTTACTTAAGTTTATATTCGAACCAAACGATATAACAACCCAAAGTGAAATAAAAAAAGAAATTAATATTACTGTAAAAAAGTATATACCTAATTTACAAATAAATGATGTGTTAGTTACGGAAAACGAAGTTTCAGAACATGGTGTTACGGTAAGAATTGATTATACTGTAACTGATGATGTATTTGAAGATACTGATTTTGTTGTAATTGAATTATAAAATATAAACAAATGGCTAAAAAAATAAATTACAACGCAAGAAATTTTGCTGATGTTAGACAAGAATTAATAAATTTCGTTAAACAATATTATCCAGATATCTTTAATGATTTTAATGATGCCTCGGTTGGTATGATGTTATTAGAACTTAATGCGGCTGTGGGTGATATGTTATCATTTCACACTGATAGAATGTTCCAAGAAACGCAAATAGACTTCGCTCAAGAAAGAAATTCAGTCTTATCTATGGCTAGAACATTTGGTTTAAATATCCCAGGTAAGAGACCATCAATGACTATTGTTGATTTTTCAGTAACAGTACCACCACTAGGTGATACATTTGATATTTCATACGCTCCAAAAATAAAACGTGGTGCACAAATAAGTGGTGCTGGTAAAATATTTGAAAGTTCTAATGATATTGACTTTTCTAGTCCATTTACAATAGGTGGTGTACCTAACAGATTAGTAATACCTAATTTTGATTCAAACAATACTATAGTTAATTACACATTAACTAAGAGGGAGATTGTAATTAACGGTGTTAGTAAAATTTTAAAGAGGGTAATAACTGAAGAAAATGTTAAACCATTTTTTGAATTAATATTACCAGATAATAATGTGTTATCAATTAATTCCATAATAACCTTAGAAGGTACTGATTATACAGCTAATCCAACCACAAATCAATTTTATAATGATAAATACAGATGGTTCGAAGTTGATGCGTTAGTTGATGATATAGTATTCATACCAGATAATAGTAGGGTTAGTGATAATTCAGCGGTAACTCCTGGTAAATTTAAAAGAGTTGACCAAAGATTTATTAAAGAATATACAGATAATGGTTTTTGTAAATTAATATTCGGGGGTGGTTCTGAAGATATTAGCTCTTTATGTGAATTTGATGTAAATAAAACTTTAGTGAATAGGGTTGGTGATTTTATAAATAATTTATCACTAGGTATTACACCTACAGCAAACCAAACAATGTTCGTACAGTATAGAGTAGGTGGGGGTAGTGATACAAATATAGGTCCTAACTCTCTAAATACAGTAACTAAAATTGAGATGGTTATAAATGGGTCAGATAATAAAGTTAATCAATTAGTTAGAAATTCAATAACAGTTAATAACCCTCTTCCAGCTTTAGGTGGTAAAGATGAACCTTCAATAGAAGAGGTAAGGAATTTAGTTAGGTATAATTTTTCATCACAAAATAGAGCAGTTACAATACAGGATTATAAAGCTAGAATTGGACTTATGCCTGGTGAATTTGGCGTACCATTTAGATGTAATGTGTTAGAAGAACAAAATAAGGTTAAAGTTTACATTATTAATTTATCTGAGGATGGTGGTTTAACAACAACATCTACAAACACTTTAAAGCAAAATATAGCAACATATTTATCAGATTATAAAATGTTAAATGATTATGTTGAAGTTGATAACGGTAAGTTATATAACATTGGTTTTGAGGTTGATTTATTTATTGATAAACAATTTTCTCAATCCGAGGTTATTTCTGAAGTTATAAATATTATAAGTGAGTATTTTGAAATAAATAAATGGGGTATGGGGGATAATATTTACCTAACTCAGTTATCGGAACAGATTAATAATGTTACTGGAGTTTTAAATATAGTCGATTTAAGGGTATATAACAAAGTTGGTGAGGGTAAGTATTCACCAAACGAAATTCCTCAACCATATATAGATAATCAAACTAGACAAATAGACTTATTAGGTGAGTATACATTATTCGGAGACCCAATAGGTATGTTTGAGATTAAATACCCAGAATTCGACATAAAGGTAAGAGTTAAATAGTACTTTACATTTTATTAAAAATTAATTATATTTAGTAATAAATTAATTAAAAAAAAAGTAATGGGTTGTAAAAAATGTAAAGATAAGAGGATTTCGATTAATCCAATTCAAAAAGAAATAGATAATTCTGGTATAGGTTCAAAAATATTAATATTTTTCGTAAAATTAGTAGTATTTTTATTCACTGGCCCAATAGTGGCCATTATTGTTATTCCATTTTCATTGTACATGTTGTTTAATGTACTATTTTTAGAAGGTAATGTTGATATAACTAGTGGTTTAGTTGGTATTGGTAAAATGTTAACTGGTAAAGATGTAGAAGAAGAAAGTGATGAAGAGGATGATGAAAACGATGATGAATACGAAGAAATCGGTATCGAAGATATAACCGAAGATTTAAAAAAATAAATAAATGTCTGAGAATATAAGGATAAAAACAACACCAGGTGGTGGTAATAAAAATATAAATGTTAAAATAAATCAGAAATTTGATTTTATTGAGATACTTTCGTTAAAGATATCTCAAGAGGAAGCATATAGACGTTTTTGTTCTGATTACGGTACTGTAGTTGGTAGAGTTATCGTAAACAACGGTTTCGGTGTTCCAAACGCAAGAGTATCAATATTTATCCCAATAGATGAAGAAGATACTTTAGACCCAGATATTTTTGGTCTTTACCCTTTTGAAGTTGTTACGGATAAAGATGGTGACGGTATACCTTATAATTTGATGCCTAAGAGCGTTAGAGGTAAAGATGAATGTTACACCTCAGTAGGTACATTTCCATCAAAGAGAGAGATTCAAGATAACCCTGAGATAAGTGATATCTACACTAAATATTATAAATTTAGTACTACAACTAATAATTCTGGTGATTTTATGATTTTTGGAGTACCAGTAGGTACTCATTTCGTACATGTAGATGCTGATATATCAGATATAGGTTTATTATCACAAAGACCTTATGATTTAATAAGTCAAGGTGCTGATAGTAAAAAATTCTATTCAGCTAGTAAATTCAAAAATAGGAGAGATAACCCTAATTTAACACAATTAAAAACTGTATCACCTGTGAGTGTTACAGTTGTACCTTTTTGGGGTGATATTGATGAATGTGAGGTTGGTATTTCTAGGGTAGATGTTGATTTAAAGACAACAATAATCCCATCCGCAATATTCATGGGTTCTATTGTAACTGATAGTGATAAAAATTCAGTTAACAAGAATTGTAGGCCCAGAAATAAAATGGGTAATAGTGCAGAATTAGTGGCTGGTGAAGGTACGGTTGAAATGATTAGATACACCAATGATGGTGGTATTGAACGTTTTGATGTTGAAGGTGGTCAATTAATTGATGATAAGGGTACTTGGGCTTATCAAGTTCCAATGAATTTAGATTATAAGGTTACAGCTGAAGATGGTACTTTAATACCATCAGATGATGCTACCAGAGGTATACCAACTAGAAGTAGAGTTAGGTTTAAAATTGGTATGAATTCAACTGGTGGTGAAGGTAGACTTAGAAGTAGAGCAAAATACTTAGTCCCACATAACCCAGATAATTGGGAAGATTCTGATTATACATTTGGACCTAACACTAGAGATAAACATTTTGCTGATTTTTATTGGAATAAAATTTATACAATAAAAAATCATATATCTAGAGTTCAAAACAAGGATAATATAAATAAACGTAATTTTATAGGGATAAAGGATGTTGATGAGGGAAATAATAACCCATTTCCGTTTAACAGATTGCATAGTGGGTTTCACCCTTTATTTTTCATTATTTGTATTATACTTACAATTGTGGTACAGATAATTTGTTTATTGAATAGCCTAATTTTCCCAATCATTAATTTTATAATGAAAATACTTAACACTATTTTATTAGTAATTTGTGAAATAATTTATACAATTGGTAGATTTTTATCTAAAGCTGCTAGTTTAATTTCTAAAATACCAGGTGTTACTTGGAGAGTAAATAAAGAAGACTTTTGTATAGGGTGTTTTAATGGTGGTTGTAGTTGTAGGGATATTATACCTTACATACCATTTATAACCCTACCATGCCCAATTGACCCAGAAGATAAGAAATATGCACCTTGTGGTAAAGATAACGGTTTTTCTAAAACAACATTTAGAGCGACACAAGAACAGTTAAGTCAAGCTAGTGATGAAGTGGATGTTAGGTGTGGTGAAGTTGATATAGATTATGATACGTTTTGGTATGATGATGGTACAAGAGAATCACAATTACCTTTTGGTAATGATGCTGGTTTCATAAAATGTATACTTTTTGCCATAGCTGACGCTATTAATATTTTTAGTTTTGATTTTTACAGTGATTGGCTTAATGGTACATTATATGCGTTTTTATTTAAGTATAAATTTAAAAAGAATGGTAAGGAAAAATATTGTAATGTTGATGAGTCTAAGAAGAATAAGAAATTAATTGATACTTGTACTGGTTCGGATATTAATAGTAATGAAACAACAACACTTAGGGAAGGTTATTTAAAGAAATTTGAGGGTGAATTATTTTACCCAGCATATGCTAGAACTAAGAGTTATAAGTTATTTGCAACTGGTATAACCTCATTAGGTTCAGTATTTGATTGTGATTGGCAAGGTATACCTAAATTATACCCATTTTTATTAGATACCTCATATAAGCGTCCCCCACTAATTCAAGATGTTGATGAAACTAATACTTTGGTGCTTAGTGGTTTTGATAATGAAGATGATGGTGGTGGACCTGATGCTTTAATTGCTAGTATAAACTGTACTGGATTAAAAAGGACTAATTGTAACAGTATTAAACGTATTTGTGAGATAGGTATGGGACTTGATGAACGTAGGTTGGATGAAGGACTTGGTTTGCCAGACAATAAAATACTTAATAATGATATTGAAAACCCGTTTATTAGAGGTGCTTTAATTTATGCTAACAATCCAAGTATTGTTGTCGGTACAACAATACCTTTAGTTTATATAGATGAAAATGATTTTGATTATTCTGGTAGATATTATAAAGAATATCGTGATGTTACTATTAATAAAATAAAACAATATGAAAATTCATTTTATTTTTACTTTGGGTTAAATGAGGGTAACACTGCTTTAACTAAATTAATTACAAATTTCTTCCCTTCTTGCGTCCCAGAAAAAGAGGTTGATTTCTTTATTGTTGCTAATAATATAACTGAAGATGATGCTGGGGTACAACCTACTGGTGCAATTGATATTGAAGTTATTGGTGGTGTTGGACCTTATAGTTTTGAATGGATAGGACCGATTGTTGATGGTGTCCAATATCCTTTAACTAATAATATAGAAGATATTTCAAACTTGTATTCTGGCACTTATATTGTTACGGTTACAGATTCAGTAGGTAATGTTACTGAGGGTACATTTATCGTCCCTGGACCACCTAGTGTTATTTGTGATATTCAAAATACACCAGTAAGTCAAAATGGTTTGTCGGATGGTCAAATAATAGTTAATGTTACTAGTGGTACTAACCCATATAGTATTATTTTAAATAATTACGAGGTTTCTACTGGGACAATATTAAGTGTTGTTGATAGTATCTCAATTACAACAAATTCACATGTCTTCACAAATTTAAGTGCTGGTGAATATTTTATAACTGTTAGTGATAATAGTGTACCACAAACTGAATGTTCTGAATTTGTTGAAATTAACGAACCACAAAGTTTGAGTTTAACATTAGAAGAAAGAGTGATTACTTGTAATTCAGCTAAGGATGGTATGGTGATAGCTGTAGTTATTGGTGGTGTGCCACCTTACACTTATGATTGGGTTGGTGCTTCGTCACCTGGTAATGTTATTTCTAATTTAGATGTTGGTTCATATTCAGTCACCGTTACTGATTCTGTTGGTCAAGTTGTAAATGATACAGTTAATTTAACCCAACCACCAACATTAGGGTTTAATACTAATGTTGATAAAAATATAACTTGTTTAATGACTGCTGATGTAATTGATAATGATGATAATATTACAGAATTAGGTGAGGGAAGTGAAAATGGTCAAATCACAATAAACGGTCTTACTGGTGGTGTACCACCTTATATGATTACATTGCAAGGTGGTTTTTCTGATATTAGTGAAACAATTACTGGAACTTCAGTTACATTTACGGATTTACCATATGGTGATTCGGAAAGTGGGACTTTATATTTGGCCGTTGTTGAAGACAGTGTTGGTTGTATTAAAACAGAAGAGTTAGGGGTTAGGAGACCTATTAAAAAATTAGGTGGTACTATCGAAAATTCTACCATTGAGGTTGGTGGGGATAATGTCCCAGTATATGAAGCAATACCAGTTGGTGGGTTTGGTAATACACCAATATCAAGTGGTAATGATTCACCAATTGGTAGTTTCACTTACCAATGGTATAGCACAACTAATCCAACAATACCTACTGTTGTATCAGATTTAACTATTATTGGTGGTCAAACTAATGCAATTACGGCTAATATAGGTGGTTTAAGGGTGTGTGGGATAAGAGATAATAACGGTACTGGTGGTTTTTGTGATTACTATACTAATCCATTTTAATTATGAGTAAAAGATATAAATATGTTTTAAAGAGTGAGCGTTCTAAGGGTGATGTTAATGTTAATAATTATGTTAGGGTTGATATTAGTGATGATAGAAGGGATATACCATTAAGTGATATTAATAAAGTTTTAAATGTTGGTGAGCAATTTAATAAAGAGCGTCAAGATTCTAAAAGTTATAGATTAACTTTTACATTAAGCCCATTATTTAGTAACGTATTATATAATATGAGGGGTAATAAAAATTTAGGTACTTTCGGTGATTCAATCATACCAAAAAATGGTAATGCTTTAGAAACACTTAACGACCCAATATTTTTAGAAAACCCATATGATGGTGATTTTACAGGTGAGATAGAATTTAATTTTAAAGAGTCATTAAATTACCATTTAAAAGAGATTGATGGTTGGTTTGGGTTTTACGACCCAGACTTAACTAAATCAGTTTTATGTGAATATTATGATTTAGAACCAACTAGAGCTAGATTTGATTTAAATTCTAATGTTAAGAAAAATTGGGATGTTACAATTACGTACCCATATGATTCAGATGATTCACATGTAATTGTTAATGGTGGTTTATTAATCACAGAGGCTGAAATAGTAAATGTGGGTTCAGTACCTATGGTAGCTCTTGGAACATCAACTTATCATGGACTTAATAACGGTGATAAAGTTAGATTAAGTAATATGCCTAACCAAAATTATAATGGTGATTTTACGGTTACTAAGTTAGGGTTAGATAATGGGGATTATAAAAATATTTATTTCGTAATAAACATAGACCCAAGTACGGTACCTACTGGTATTAATTTTTCAAACGGTAGAGTTAAGAGGTTGGTTAACAATCAAGAGTCTGATTATTATGTTAGAAAATTTAAGAAATTAATATTAAATCAAGATAATTACGAAATTTATCCATTAGCATTTAGTAAAAATATATTTAAAGATACTAATTATCAATTAACATTTACTGAAGATATAGATATTAGCGGTTTAGTGGATAATTTAGGTAGACCACTTAGTGAATTATACTTAACATTAATTAAGACTGGTAATGATGAAATGTTTACTAATATTAAATCTGGTTTTGATTTAGAATTTTCACCTGGAAATTTAAGTGATGATATTTCTAATGTAAGAAGAATACATGATGGACCAGTAAATGACCCAGATTATTTCACATCTCAAACACCATTAGAGGACGGAATAAATAACAATTTTGATGAATTTTATGGTGATGTTGTTGAATATAATAAATTAGAGTTAAGGGAAAAAATACTATCAGATGTATTACATAGAGTAAACACAAAGGATAGAGAAACTAAATATACTGGTTTAGCTGAGGGACCAAGAAGGGAAGGTTATTTATACAAACCACATCATTTGGTTAAGATAAGGGAATATTCACTTTATATAGAACAAGGTGACTCTAATACTTCTGGTATTCCTGAGTATGCTGAAAATATTGGTGATGGTAGATTTTTATGGAGAGATTTATTAGATATAGGTGTTTATGATGGTGAGGGGGATTTCTTAGATTACCCATTTACCAACGGAAATCACTATATACATAAATATTTATGTTTTGGTACAAAAAGACAAGACCCGTTTGGAGTATATGACCTTTATTACAGTGGTATTGCAAGTGAGGATAATTTTTCACCAAAGGACCCTATAGGTGATGGGGTTACAGATAAGTTTATAGTAAAATCAGATGGAGATGCGTGTTAATAAATATAAAATTTTAAAACCAAATAAAAATAATATTAATGGTATGGATTTAAATATCCCAATAAATCATACACCAGATATTGTCGCTAAGTCTGATATTATTAATACTAAATTTGTTGATGTTGAATTAGAAAAATCGATAAACCAAATATTAGATTACGAAAAGGTAAAGTTTTTACCTAAGAATATTGATACGGGGTCAATAATAAGTTCATTAAATTATAATTTAAAGTTTTTGAATGATTCTGGTGGTTATAACCCAACAACTTATTGGAGTGAATTAACTTTTGATTATGATGATTTTAAATTTAAAAAGAATAAATTTGTTAAATCATTTTTAAGGTTAGATTTTTATGATACTGATATCAACTCTACACAAAGGTTGTTATTTTTCATAACAATTTTCCCTAAATTTACACTTAATGAATATAAACAAAATGGTACGGTGCCAGAACCTAATACTTATGATGTTAGATTCGTGTTAGGTAATAATTTGATAAATAGAGAAATGAATGGTGAGGGTTTTAGTTTATATTACTTTAAAGATGAGGTAATCCCAACAGTACCTAAAGAAATGTTTATGAGGGCATCTTTTGCTAATGCAAAGACTGGTAAGACAACTAAATTTATGTCCACCAACAATCCAAATTTAAGTGTTGATGAATTAGCTAGAACTACTTCTGGTACAAATTTAAAAAATAACCTACATACAAAGTATATATTAAGTAGAGATGATGATGGTTATTATTATAGAATTGATAATCAGTATTCTGATGGTAATGTTCAGATAAATACCAATGAGTATACAATAAACTTATATGAAATAAACGCAACATAATGGAAGTTATAAAAAGAAAAATATCATTAGATGATTACACTAGTAGGGTTCAAGAAAATTGGGGTGAATTAACGGTTGATAATTTTCATATAAATTTATTCATAACACAGGATTCTGATGATATGGGTATAATGACTGATTTACCATTCATTGAGAGAAATAATACACAACCAAATTATTCGATATTAATAGATAAGTTACAATCAAATAATCAGATATTTAATTTTATGGTGGGTGGTGAGTTTCCACCTCAAAATTCAAATCAACATATAATTAGAGACCCTGAAAAAGATTTATCTGATTATTTCATTGAAGGTTCAAGTATCTCTGGCTTTACAGAGGATAGATTAGACTTAGTTAAATCGTATGATAAGGATAATACATACAAAGTTGGTTTTGATGTCACTAAAGAGGTTTATATTGATTATAAATCAGATAATATTGATGGGGTTTCAAGGGTAATATCTAATAACAACCTAAACCCTATAATTTATACTGAAGATGTTGACAGTTCTGACCCAACAATAGGTTTAGAAACGCAAAGTACTGGTATATTATTTAAAACCTTTAATGATACATTAAGGTCAGTTAATAATGATTATGGTGAATTCACCATACCATTAACTCAAATGTATTATCACGCTCAAGGTTTTAATATAACAAACTCATCATTATCAGCAAGTATTAAGGAAGAATACTTATTAGGAGTGACAAGTACACCAGAAGTTGAAAGTGATGTATTTATAGATAGAGGTAGGACAACAATATTACAATCTCACTTACAATTATCAGAAATAACCAATATGGGTGAGTTAATTAATTACGGTAATGGTTCTTATAAAATAATAAAATGATTGAAGAAAATTACAATAAAAGGTATGTACTATTTAAGTATTTAAACATATCTTTAAATACATTATCCACTCTGAGTGAATATGAGTTGGATATAATTTATAATGCAATAAAAAAGAAATAATATGAGTGGAACTTACGGAACAATAAGACCAGCAGATATGGCACCTTCAGACGTTGATATTACAGTTTTCTATTCTGAAAATAGAGAAACTAGTAATACTAATGTTTTTAAATTAGATTCACGGAATTTAGTACCAATAAACAACCCAAATAACACATCTAGTAGTTTTGAAATATTTGGTGGTTTATACACCCTTAAATTACCAGTAGATTTATTTAGTAATAAGGGTATTTATTCTATAATGTTTAAACCAGTTGAAATGAGAACTAAAATCGTTGATTGTGGTGTATTATCAGCATTTCCAGATGTGAAAGGGTTATTATTCGATGTTTCTGACCCAAATGTATCACAATTTGTTGATAAATTTGAGAATAATAATTTAATAGGGTATAGGATTGAGTATATTAATACGGATGCGAGTGTTAAAGAGCGTAAATTACAAAATTTCTTTAAAATCGTAACATCTAATAACAGGTCAGAACCAGTTAATCAAAATCTAACTAATACTAATCAAAAAGCTATTAGATATAGATTTAACGATAACTCAAGTTTGGTTTTTTGTACAGTATCACCTTCATCACCTACTAATGTAACTCCTAATGTGTTACCATTTATAGGTTCACCTAATCAAGAGGTTATAATAACTAACACATTCTTCACACCATTCATGCTTGAAGTTGAATTGGTTGATTATGATATTGAATCATTAGCTATTGGTTTATTCGGTAATCAAACAAAAAGTCTTGAAGATGGTATTTATACGTTATATAACTTTAATGATGATATTTATAAACAACATAATTTATTTGAAATTAAGGATAGGTTCTCAGGTAAACCACTTTATGAGGTTAAAGAGAATAGATTAAATAATATTGATTTTTCAAAAGGATTCGATGACATAGCAAACGTATAAAAATGGCTGAAAACGAAAGAATAAAGGTAATAGGTTACGCTCAAAGAAAATTTTACAATGATGGTATTGAGTATAGAAACTTTAGTGATGATTTAGTTGGTAATCAACAAACTACAGGTGATGGTGGAGCAAATTCGACATTCACGTTAAATAACTTTGTAACTACCACAAATTTTGATGGTAGAACATCGAAAGTTTATGATACTAAAAAATATAGTGATTTTTACACTTTACAGGGTTTAAAATTAACTAACAATACTTCTAAGACATTATTAAGTAATAATATTAATGTAGATATTAATATCGATAAAACTGATTTATCTAAATTCGCTTATTTTGGTTCAGCTACTGAATTTATAAGAGTTAATCTTGAAAATATAATTACGAATTGGCCAGCATCACTTTATATAAAACCAACTAGGAGTACTAATATAAGAACTATGGTGGGTCCAACAGTGTTAGATTACACTTATGATGATGTTTTAAATAAATCCACATTTAAAGTAGATACAAATTTTATAGATAATAAATTTGGTATTAATTTTCAAAAAAACGGTACAATTATAAACACTTTTAATGAGAGTAATAATTTAAGGAATTTAAGTATTAATTCTCTTAGTTATGTTATATCAACAGAATTAGGTGATTTTAATGTAATAGGTTTCACTGGTTCAAATAATTTAATTGATGATTTTATTTATTTTGAGGTAGAAGGAAACCCTTTTGATATTACAGAGCCAACAACAAATGAAACTTACCATATAAAACCAAACGAAATTCTATATGAAAGTTTCTTTAACTCGTTAAGTAAATTTGAATCTAATTTATTAAATAGATTAATAAACCCTATATTCACATCGACTTATAATTATAAGACTGAAACTGATGATGGTTTAATAATTAATAGAACTAAAACACTTACTTGGCCAGTTAGTGATGGTTATAATATTGATTTTAATACTGAACAATATGTAGAATATGTTACAGAATTATTAAAAATTAGTGAAAGTAAAGATGAAATCCAAAGTAATTTGGTAGCTAGATTTTTTACTTCACAATCAATATCAGATTTTGATACAATTCCTACCATAGATGTTTCTGGTGATGAAGCTTCTGGTCAAAAAATGAATAAAACTCTTAAGATTTATGGTAGAGAATTTGATGAAGTTAAAAAATACATAGATGGGATTTCTTTTTCTAATATAGTAACTTATGATAAAAAGAATAATACCCCAGACCAATTAGTTAAATACCTAGGTAGAACACTTGGTTGGAATATGGTGTCATCAATGGCTAATAACGATTTATTAAATTCTTATTTAAACACATCATCTTCAACTTATAGTGGTTATAAAAGAGGTTTAACACCTAATGAGGCTGATATTGAAATGTGGAGAAGGTTGGTTCTTAATTCAGCCTGGATATGGAAGTCTAAGGGTACTAGAAAAGTCATAGAATTTTTCTTTAAATTTATTGGTGCACCAGATGGTTTAATAAATTTCAATGAATATATTTATAAAGTTAAGGGTCCTATTGATATGGACTTATTTAATTTAGTTTTAGAAAATAATAATTTAGATACTAATATTAATTTATATAATGTAGATGAAGAAGGTTATCCTAAATTTTTCGAAAACACATCAGATATGTATTTTCAGAAGGGTGGACAATGGTATAGGGAGACAGGTGGTGAGTCATCAAGTCTATTAATATTAGATGGTAATAACCCACATGTTGGACCTTATGATGGTGGTACAGAATATATAAATCAATTATCAAATATAATACCTAATTTTAACCCATTTACTGTAACAGCAACAACAGTTACAAATAGTGAGGTTGGGTTATTTAGTAATTATAATGAAGGTGTTATTAATGGTTATTCTGGTAACATATATGTTGATGTTGTTAATGAAAAGGGTGTGGATTTAAGTGATGTGATATTACTTGATAACAGAATAGAACTAGACCCTTGCCCAACATGTGAAATAGTTAATTGTGTTTGTGACGCACCATCTAATGATTCAGCCCTGGTTATAAAAATAAAGGATAATAGGTCTTGTAGTTCTGAAAAAAATTGTGAGGATTCTTTCGATACAATTGACTTTGATGATTATGATAATTTATTTTTATTTGAAACTAAACTTTATAATATGGACGGTTCATTATCGGATAAAACTAAGACATCTGTATATGTTGAAAGGGAATGTTGTATTTCTAACGCAAATGGTACACCCTTTCTTCATTCGGAATACCAATTAATTGATAATACACCTAGTTTTGATGTTAACCCAATTAACAGCGGTTATGTTTGTTGTAATTCAAAGGGTTTAGATGAGGATTTAGGTAATAGTGGTTGTGGTTGTTTTTTAACTTGTCAATGGGTTTTATTCGGTAATACAATATCAGATATGTATTCAAATGAGTTAAATAGTATCTTTTTAAAATTTACTGACCCGTTAGGTAACCCTAGGGTAGTAAGTGAAGCTGATTCTTGTTTTTGTCCAGTGTTTTATACAACACCAGAAATAATTACTGACCCATTCACTGGTGTTGAAGGTTATGGGTGTAAACTTAATCTAAAAGGGTTAGCACAAATACCTAACTCATTTGATAGTATTTACCAAAATATATATAAAAAATCAATAGGTGAGGTGGGGTGTAAGGATTATACAAAAAGTCTTTACGAATAGATTAAAATGATAATATCTTTACATTTATAAATAAAAAAGTATATTATGATATAATTATAGTTAAAGGTTATTAAATGAATAAATCAGATTTAAATAATGGTTGTACTAGTAGAGAAAGTTTTTTAAAATCTGGTTATCAGATTATTGAAAATTCAAACGGTACAGTATCAATATATGACACAAATGGGGGGCCAATTACAACACATGAAAATAAAATGTGTTGTGAATTTCTTGGTTATGAATTTGATATAAATAGTCAAAAATGTAAGTGGGGAACTTCTAATAATAATTCTAAAAAAGTTGAAAAATGTGAATTTAAACCACAAATTTTAAGTTCTATAGACCAAGGTATTGTTGGTGGGCTTGCTGTTGGGGTTGATACAGAATATTGTTGTAATATACATAGTGTGTTTAATTATACACCAAGAGTTGATTTTTCTGGTATAATACATGAAGGTGAGTTCGATTTTGATAATTCTGAACCAATATATGAATTTTATTGGACAGGAAGACAATGTAGGGTTAGAGATTATGTAGTTGATACTAATGATGATATTAAGTGTCCAGACATCCCAGAACTATTATTCTATAATCTAAATGATAATCTTGAAGAATCTGTAGTAAATGATGATATTAGTCAAACTTGTTGTGAATCTTACAATGAATTTAATTTTATCACTAATAGTATAATTTTTTCAGATAACCCAAATTACAATACTAGCACTTATAATAATTATGAATTTTATTGGGATATAGTTGGGGTTAACGGTAAATTTTGTAAAGTAAGAAAATTATCAGATGGTGTTGATGATACCGATGATGACACAGGTGGTGATACCGATGATGACACAGGTGGTGACACAGGTGGTGACATTAACTGTGATTTTGAACCATATAAAATAATAATTAATTCGGAAGATGGTAGTGGGACTAAATTTACATATGATGATAATGAAACTTGTAGTTTAAATATTTCGTTTGATTATTTATTTAAATACGATTGTTCTGATTTAGAAGATGCTATTACTGGTAATGTGGATGATAAAACACAAGTATTAATAACTCAAATTTTATTAGATATTTCAGAAAAAGAAGTTGAGATAAATAGGTTAACTAGTTTAATAAGAGAGTTTAATTTAAATATACCACCATATGTTATAGAGTGTGGTGATAAAAAATACTGCTTAACCGATGATGGTCTTAATGCCTGGTCAACAACACTTTCACCACAAACATATCAGATTTGGTTAAATTCCAGGGGTAATAATATTAATGTGTATGGTTGTGATGATGTTAATAGTTTGGTTAATTCTGAACCTAGTAATGTAAGTTGGTATGAGGAAGATTGTGGATTTGATGTCTATGATAGGTTTATTTCATTTAATACTATAACTGAATATACACAACTTTTAAGAAGTGCTCAAAAAGTTTTATATACCTTACAAGCTGAGTTAGAAAAAATAACTGTAGGTGTAGTAGTTAATGGTAGTTGTAAAAATTACTTAGATGTGTTAGAATCTTTTGATGTGTCAATGAATTTAGATGTGACTGACACACAATTAAACCAGACCCTAAGTGTTTATACTGAAAATCTATTTAATATTGGTACTGGTAATTTATATAACCATGTGAATAGTAATTCACCAAACACAGGGTTAATGATTAGTGGTAATAGTTGTGATTCAATTATAAAGATTTTAAATAATGATATTTACACACAATATTTAATTAACAATCCACCAAAAACAAAAGAAGAGGAAGCTAATTTAGAAGTATTATTAGCTAATTGGTATAGCTCTTGTTGGTTAAGATTTGACTTAACAATAAGTGACCCAGAAATAATTTCTTTAATAAAAGGTAGGTTAATAAATATTAGCTTAACGGTTAATAATTCATGTTCTGATTTATCAATATTAATTGATAAAATAAGTATTGATAAAAGTTGTGAAAAGGTTGATAATATAGAGACTTACATATCTGAACCACCTAAATTTGAAATAGAAAAAATAATAGATAATAAAAAATCTTGGGTTTCTTACGATAAAAAGGATAATAGAGGTTTTTACTTAGAGGATAGAGTAACCGAATATGATGTTAATCATCATAAATTAGTCATTAACACTAAGGAGATTGATTTAGAATTAAAACCATCTAGTGGTATTGAAACCGATGTTTGGTGTTATATAAATGACAATCCAGATATATTAGGTTGTGAAATTAACCCAAGTGGTTTAACTGGTGATTGTTGTTGTATTGGAGACTTAATTGAACTTGATATTAACACCGACATTGACTTTTATAGTATTTTAGATGAAAATGTACCTAAAGACTTTAAACCTATAGAAAATGAGTGTTTAAGGACCGAATGGGGTATTAGTGTTGAGGTTGGTTGTGAAATAGTTTACGAAAACATTTTTTATAGTGGTGAAACAATACCTAACAACCCAACAGTACCTGATTTATATCCCACAAATGTGGATTATCAGAATGAATTACAAGTGATAGCTAACGAATTAGGTTTAGACTATAGTATTGATGGTAATATTGTAACGTTTACAGAAACCATAGATTGTGATGACCTATTAAAAAAAGGTCTTAAGATAGATTTTAAATTAGATATTTATGAATTAGACTGTATACCAGATGAATGTACTGATTTAACTGGTTCAGTAATAACATATATAAAACCAGATTAATGAATAAAGTAATAATAATAAGTTTAGTAGATACGGGTAATAGACCGTTAACAACGCCATTCACATTGTATGGTGATTTAGATAATTTTGTAAACCCTTTATTGACTGGTATTGTATTATCGGATTTGATTGATGAAAATACCCCATACTTTGTTTCAATACCAGAAGGTGTTACAATATTAAGGTTGATAGATACAATTAATGACTGTTATATTGATTTACCTATAAGTGAGGTTGATTTTTGTGGTGTAGCTAATTTTGATTTTTCAGAAGCTAACACTTCCTTAATTGGTAGAATAGATGTTGGTGATTTGTTAAGTAATAATCAAGGTCTTACTGATTATAGAATATATTGGTATAATGAAAACGATGAGGTTTCTTATATTTCAGGTTTCGGTGATGAGTTTACACCATATTCATTCACACACCCATTAATAGGTGTTAATTCTATTTTCGCACAGGCTGGTACCTATAACCCAGTTATTGATAAGGTTAGAATTGATGGTGTTAATTACTCACAAAGTGGTGATACCTTTGAACCAATTCCAGTTAATGTGGAGGATTGTTTAGATAATTATACAGTTTTAGTAGATGCTTTTAATTGTGATAATGGGGTTAACACAGATAAACCTGATGCAAATAAAGGTGAATATGACCATAGAATACAATTCCAAGCTCAAACTAACGGTTCATCCCCAACAGCACTTGATGGTACTTTTGATTTAGATGAAAACATTGATTATTTTGCTTGGGCTTTTAAAGGTGAGTTAATACCAGATACAATAAAATTAACATTTGTAGGTGATAATTATGTTGACCCAATAGGTTTAGACTTTATTGATATTGGTAAACAAAATTCATCTTCGGATTTTAGTACTTTACCATATTTATTTAATTCACAAACATTTTACTATAAAATTATTAATCTAGAAAATTTTAATAGGAGTCCAAACGATAAAATAATAATTGAAGTCATACCAAACCAAAATAATATTGAAACTAATTGGGATTTATTTTTCACATGTTTAGATGATTATAATACTAACACATGTATTGATTTTCAAAATGGTTTTAAAAAATTAAACCAACAAACATTCCAATTTTTCCCAACAAATAATTGTGGGGGTTATCGTTTTTTAATGGACTGGGAATTATGCGAATACATTCTATCAGAATCTTTTAAATATGGGATAATAGGTCAACGTTCAAGAAATTTTTGGAATTTTACAGATTCACAATTTGATTGTTTAACTGATGTTATACAATCTGGGTCACTAATTTGTGAAACAATTAATGAATATAATTTTAAAAAGGTTGGAAATAAATATACGTTTACATTCACAGATGAAACGGATTTCCAAAATTATTATGGTAGAATGGTTAGTAATATTAACCATGCTTGGGATAGTCAAAACCCACCAACAAGTGATACAGCCCCATATTATGGGTATGTTCAATTTACTTTTGCCACAGATGAAACACAACCATGTGGGGATAACCAATCTTATAATTTTTTATTCTTCAATGCTGGTTCAGAACATATTAGTGGTACTACAACAAATGGTGATTATTTTTTTGAAATAACATGTAAAACTATGGTTAACGAGTATGTTGGTCCTTGTGAGTGTGATATAAATGTTAATAGCGGAGTTTCTGTTGGTAATAATTGGCAAGATATTGGTGATTTTGATAATACATATACTTTTGGGTCCCACTACACTTACATTCAATCCAATAAACTATTAGGTCCGCAAAATACTCAAAATAATTTCCCTTTAGTAGGTTTGGTAAATCTTGGTATTGGTGTTAACTCATTTACATATATTACAGAACCCTTTAATTTAGGTTCTATTACCCCAGATTTACCAAACTTGAATAGTAGTAACTTACCTAACGGTTTTATAATAAATAGTGAAATACTTTATGGTGGGTCTGTGAGTGAATGTTTACTTGGTTATTATAAAGTTGAAGTGTTAACTAGCCCATTAGAGTTAAGTGATTTTGAATTATATGCTTTATTACCAGATGTTAATGGTATTTATGATGAAAACACTGGTACTTATGAATTAATTTATAGGGCCCCTTATTCAGACCCAACAAATGGTACAATAATTAACCCTAATTATTTTATTTAATTATGGTATTATATTTATATAAAAAGTAAAATATGTCAGATGAAATTAAAATAACCAGTGTTAGTGTGAATGTCTTTAAGTATTCACACACACAATGTGGTGACACTTGTATAAGTTTAAACGATTTAATTGAAATTGATTTATCAGATATTGAGAGTAAGGATGAATTTATTAAAGTTTTAAATTCACAACTAATTGATGTTAAGAATAGGCAAACTTTAGGAGCATACCCAACGCTTAGGATGTTATATGATAGGTATAATTTACATCCATTAGACTTCACAAACGTGGATAGTTCTAGGTTTGATTATTTTGATATGGATAATTTTGGTAGTGCTGTTGGTAACTATTGGGTTGATTTAATTGAACAAGTTGTTCCGTCCACTACTATTTGGAAAGCTAATTATGTTTATGGTAATACGGCTTTTGACCAACAAGTTTATAAATATAAGTCTTATACAACTCATTTTTGTGAAGACCCTAGTAGATATTACCCATTTAATTCTATTAGTAATAATCAAGACGTGTCAGTAACTATAGAAAATATTAGTGAAAATGTATTTAATGATGAATCTACAACTTGTAGTGGGGTTTGGTTAATGGAAAATAAAGGTGGTAGTGAGTTTATTGGGACTGTTACCGAATCAGGTTACTTTTATAATAGAAGTTAAATAAAAAATATAATATTATGTCATTATTAATTAAAAATGTAAAAGGTGAAATTTTAGAAGATTTAGAGGTTAAAGTTAATATTTTAAAAAAAATAGAATCTAAATTTGGATATTCAGACTGGTTCAAAATAGGCACTCTTGAAGTTTTTTTACAAGATTATACTAAAGTTTTAAGTGTTGAAGAAATTGGCACGACAAATAATAAAGGTTTATCGATTAACAAAAATAAAGATTTTACTGAAATAGAAATATCATATTAATGAGTACACAAGATAAAATATATAATCAAAATGGTAATTTACTTAGGAATTTAACAAAACCTATTAGTAGTAGTTCAGATATATGCGTATTTAAATCCCCAGTATTTAATGTTACTGGTGCTAATAAGATAGAATGTGATGAAATTTTTTTCAACGTAAATTCAATAAGGTTTAGTTCACTAAAAAAAAGTATTCAAGAATGTTTAGCTGAAAATGTGTTAAATTCTTCATGTATTAGTAAAACAGCTTGGTTTGGGAATATTTATGAAGATGATAAACTAGTTTATAGTAATGAAATAACGTCAAGTGATACATTTAATGGTTCTTCACCCACCCTAATCGAGTTAAATGATTTTTTAAATTTAGCCTTCACCAATTTAGGTTACAACTACACCACAAGTGGTGTTTTATATTACATAAATCAAATAAATTCAGCAAGTAATTTTAAAATTGAAATTTCAACAAATGTAAGTTTTAATATGAGTAATTCTGGTTGTAATTCAACAACACCCTTTACTGGGGATTGTGATGTTAGTGATGTTGTTGTGGATTTAGATTTTAATGGTAAAACTATTAACGATTTGAATATTTATGAAATTACAGATGATGTTAATATACCACTAGAATTTAATTTTACGGATAATATTGAAGAGTTTATCAATAATGATGTTAAATTTAGGTATGAGTTATATAAATTTAATGACGTTTTAAATGTATTTGATAATAAATCTATTTATACTTCAGATATATACCTTTGGGATGATATTAGTGGGACTAGTGGCCTTACGGAAACTATAGATGGTAATTCACTACCATTAGATGGTGATTTCTTAGTTAAGGGTTATTTCACACATAATGTTTGTACTGAATTTGGTAATTTAATGAATATGTCATATACAACATCAGTAAATAAAAATGGTGATAAATATCAATTATATGATTCAAACAAGGATTACTATTTTACTGCATTTAGTAAAGTGGAAAAACCTATTATAGAATCTACGGAAGAAAAAGCTAATGAATTAGGTTCATTAACTCAGTTAAGTATTATTCTTGATGGACAAACAAATGAGTTTAGATTTCCTAGGAGTGAGGGTGATGTTATATTAACACTTAACGGTTTAGTATTATCCCCAGGGATAGATTATACATTTAAATTAATAGAATTAACGAGTTCTACAAAAACACTAGTCACTTTAAATGGTGGGTCAGTAGAAGGTGATGTATTAACATTTATTTATACAAATAATTCACTTAATCAAGTTACAAATAATTTAAAAAATGATACTATTGATATTGTAGGTATAATACAAAGTGGTGTTACAGATGGTGAGGGTGATAATTTGGTTTATTATAACACTGAAAATAAAAAATATGAAGTATTTTTAGAATTAAAACCTATTAACTTTAACGATACATTTTTAACACTAAATGGTGTTACATTATCTAATGGTATTGACTATTACCAATCGGTTAGTAACCCAAAAAGATTGATAATGGAAGGTGACTTAGTTGTAGGTGATTTAATAAACGTATATTATAACGCAAATATAGTTGATAGTAATGTTTCTTCAGATGAAATTTTAGTCTCTTGGAACATAATTACCGCACCACAAAAAAATAATGGTAAATTTTACTTACAATTAAGTATTGATGAAGAATTTAACACAATAATAAATGAAGTGACCAATGATTACACTATTGGTAGAGTTAGTTATAGTAATACTTTAAGTTTATCTGGTAATGCTGGTGATTTACTTTATTATAGGGTTAAGAATGAAAAAAGGTTCGTTGATGTATGTGGTAATCCGATAGTTAGTACTGATTTTAGTGATACCGTTAAAATAACATTAGAAACAAATGGAATAAATTCCTACTAATTATTTACTTCTAAGTATTTATTAGTAAAATAAGAATATAAAATATTTTCATATATGAGTTACATAATTAATAACGCAAGTGCATTTGTTAATATAAAATTAACAGAAAATGGTAGGCAAAAATTAGCCCAAGGGAAACTTAACTTCAATTCTTGGGGTATAGGTGATTCTGAAATAAATTACGATAGAGAAAGTACCAATGATAATAATCAAGGTGATATTTCATTATCTGGTTATAGTAGGGTTTTAAGGCCGTTTGATAGACAACCTAATATAAAGTACCCTATTAGTTCAAATACAACTATTAATGGTTTAAATACACTTACAACTAGTCAAATTAACACTATAAAGGCTATTGTTAATAACAAGGCTGAGGATAGAGGTTTTTTTGGTAAAGACAATACTAGTTATACAACACTTAGTGGTTCTACTTATATTAAAGATAGTGGTACTATTAATTCTTCTGAAATTAACGGTACCAATACATTAATTATTGGTGATGGTATCAATTATGAGATTGGTGATATGTTATTATTAAAATTAAGTAACGATACTGTTGGAATATTAGATGAGTTCACTAATACTATCCCAGTACCTAATTTATGGTTTAAGATACAATCTAAAAGTACAACAAATACATTAGATGATACAGTAACACTAGATAGAGATTTACCTAATAATGGTTCTACATCAAGTACTAGTCAATTTATAATTTACACTGGTGATGATATAACTAATGGTTTTGGTTATGAAGAAAGTACTCCTTATTGGAATACCAATACATTATCATTTGCAGCAAATTGTGATGTTTCTTGTGGTGACATTCCTATTTGGAACATGAATACTGTTTGGTCAGAAAACCTTGCTGGTATGAATGAAACTGGGATTAATACATCTCCAACAACACCAAATGAAAATTATGAAAAGTTTGGTTCAAATGACTTTTTAGGTCAAAAATACCCATATTTTGAATATAAATCAGTACCTACTGATTCTACAGTTCAGTTAAATGAGTGTGGTGTACCAGAATTACCTGGACAATCTATTATAGACCCAACAAAGAAATCAATATCAATACTACATTATACTAATAATACAATTTCTAACTTTTATGGTGAATTTTTATATATTAATGATGATAATGATAAGAATGTTAGGTTAAGGTTACCAGACTTAATGTATCATAGAAGAGACTTTTCAACAGAGGAAGGTGTAGTTATGGGTATGGATTTTGTAACATCTGGTACTATTAGTACAGTTGGTGTTAGTGATATAGAATATGTTAATTTATATGAAGATTCTACAATGGTTTCAGATGAACCTAGGGTTGTAGGTAGAGTTTTTCCACAGTTAAAAACAATTATTTTTGATGATGATGAAATAATTGCAGCAATGTCTTATAAGTCTAATAGAAATTGGACTTTACCACCATTATCATCTACATTAGTAAGTTCATCTGCTGGGTCAAGTGGTGGTATGTTAGGTGTTAATGATACAATTTATATTAGTTATACATTTGAAAATACTAGTGGTGATGGTTTAATGACTACATTACCATGTCAATATTATACAAAATTAACTAACAATACCACAACAAGTAAGGATGTTTTATTTAAGTTAGATGATATTGATTTATTACCTTACATGAGAAAAGAGGAAAAAGGTACTTATGATGGGATGGGATTCTCAGCTAAAGAATTTAAAGTAATATATCAAGTAGTTAAAGATATTAATGAAAGACCATCAGCTGATGCTTGGAGAGTTGTTGATTTTACTTCCACAAATATTACATCATCAGCGGGAGAATCAATTGACCCTAAATTATTAGAAAATCAAAACCCTTTAGTTAATGGTTTTCTAATTGATACTAATACTACAAGTAGTACATTTGATATTATCGAATCTTTAAGAATGGCAACAAATAGTTCACCAGATTCATTACAATTTGGTGATGAAAGGTTTTTTTACGGAAATGTAGAGACTTATATTGGTGCTAGTATATTTAAAACGGTATTTAATATTAATATTTCTGGTGACCAATTTAAGATATCTTCTAACCCAACTAGGTTAAATAGTGACAATAATCCACCAGATATAAGAGTTACTGAAGTTGGTATTTACGATGACACTAACACGTTGGTTATGGTTGGTAAACTTAGTAAACCAGTTAAATTAACATCTGGTAACACAATTATGATAGAATTAAGTATAGACTTTTAATATGGGATTTTTAAAAAATACAACAGGAATAGAATTAACTGCAAAACTTACCCCAGAAGGTAGGAAAAAGTTAATAAGTAATAATAATAGTTTAATAACTTACTTTACATTAGGTGATTCTGATAGTTATTATGGTACTTATGAAGGTTTATCCGCTGGTCAAATACCTGAAATTTCAGGTAATAATAATGGTATGGATACTAGTAATGGTGGGGTTAATTATCAAGTAAGAAGTTTATTAAGATATAAGACTAACGCTAATAAAAAGCCAGTTGAACCAGCATCAATTTCAATAAACACTACCTTTAAAGAAGTTGGGGTAGAAACATTGAACTTTTCTGGTGGTTCAATAACACAAAACATCATAGATTTAAATGATATTGGTACTGATACTATGACTAATTTATTTTACTCATTCTACTTACCAATAACAACAACAGATTTTGATTTATTTAACAATCAAACTTCACAAACTGGTGGTTTTTCTGACACAGCATTAACTAACTTAGCTCAAACTAAAGTATTAGTTATTGGTATTGATGGTGATGAGTATTCTGAATTAATTGATGGAAAGAGTTTAAGTTTAAACTTAACAACTTCAGCGTCAACATATTCTATTTATGGAACTTACGAGAATCGTGTGACAAACTTAAATATTCAAGATACATCAATAGTTGAATCTTCACCATCAATGAGTACATTTGGACCTAATAGAGTCTTATTATTCTCAGATGATGTCTTAAGACCTAATGGTGGTGACGCTACTAAGAGTTGGGCTACTGGTTATTTACAAAATAAACCATTTAGTTTAAATAACAAAGAATTATTTAATATTAGAACTAACACCAATACTGGTTTAGTAGTTGACGAACCAGTTGGTATTGCGTATTTAGATAAAGGTTTTATAGTAATAACCAATCAAGATATTGTTAATTCATATGATGTATCAACATCTGTTGGTGATATAACATTTAACTCAGTTAGAAATTCAGTATCTCAATCAATAACATGTATTGCAAATAGAGGTGAGTTTGGTCAATCAACAAATTACACATGGAATAATGGTGATGTACCTAGGATAACAGAAGTAGGTCTTTGGGATAGTACAAACACACTGATAGCTATAGGTAAACTAAATGACACGTATTATAAACCTGTAAATGATTTTGTTGCTTTTAATATAACAATAGATTATTAATTGTTTACATTTTAAAATACTTTAATTAACTTTATTTAAAATTTATAATTTATGGAAAATATAGAAAATGGTTTAATACTTGGTTTAGATGTTTCAACTAAAACTATTGGTATAGCATTATATGAGGATTTAGGTGATAAGGGTAAGTTAGAATTATTAAACCATGTTACACCTAAAATAAAGCCAGTACCAGAAACCAAGTTAGAAGAATTATTTCAAAAAGTTAGAGTATTTGAGGAAGAATTTTTAAATAAGTATGTGGACTTAGGTATAACTAGAGTTATCATAGAAGAACCATTAATGCGTTCTAATAACATAAATACAGTTTCAACATTACTTAGATTTAATGGTATGATTTCTATGTCTGTGTATCAAACATTAGGTATTGTACCTGATTTTATTTCTTCATATGATGCTAGAAAATACGGATTCCCTCAATTAATGGCTAAAAGGACACACAATAAGAAAGGTGAACCTTACCCAGAAAAACACATGGCTAAGGCTAAAGAAGTGTTATTTGGGGCTCACCCATGGGATGTTGATAAGAAAATGATAATATGGGAATTAGTTTCAGATTTAGAACCTCAGATAAATTGGTTATACACTAGAAATAATACACTTAGAAAGGAAGTGTTTGATATGACAGATGCTGTTGCATGTACCCTTGGATTCATGCATAAAATAGGTAAATGGTCACCAGAAAATTTAGACTAACTTGCATTTGTAAAATAATTTCAGTATTTTTACATTATGAAATCAATAAGACAGATATTTAAAGATAATGAATATTTAATGGAAGAAGAATCTGTTAAAGAATTAATACAATATTGTCAAGAATTAGAAAATGAAGTTATAGAAACAAAACAAGTTAATAAATTTAGTTTTGAAGATAAATTAACTGAATTAGTAAAAGAAATATATCATAGTATTAACTCAGTACTAAAAGAAGATGAAAATGCAATTAGATTTAAAGAAACAAATAGAGTTGATTTTAAATTTAGAGTTGAACTATTAAAAGAATATTTAATAAATTTTTCAAAAGATAATAAATTTAATTTGTAAGTTTATTATCTTTTTAGTATATTTGCATTATGCTAAACATTATCCCAAACATATTAAAGAGTTTTTTAGGTGATTATAAAGACCACAACGAAAGTAGTGGTCAAATGTCATTTAATTGTCCAGCTTGTGCTGAAGAAAAGGGTATGTCAGATGGTGATGGTAAATACAAACTTGCTGTAAATTATAAAAAGGGTATTTTTAAGTGTTGGGTATGTGCATATGAAAATAATATGTATGGTAAATTATCAAGATTAATTGTTAGGTTTGGTAATAAAAAATTACTTAGAGAATACCTTCTTTTAAAACCAGAAGATGATTACGACAAGAGTAAATTAGTTCCAACAAAAGTAACCTTACCAAAAGGTTTTAAAAAACTAAGTGAATCTTCCATTTCAGATTACAAATACAAAGATGCTTACAATTATTTAGTTAATAGAGGTTTCACAGATGATATGATTGAATATTATAATATCGGTTATACAGTTCTTGATAAGTATAAATTTAGGGTTATAATACCATCATATGATGAGGTTGGTGAATTAAATTTCTTTGTAGGTAGAGCTTGGGATAATTGGGTTAGATATAAATACCTAAACCCAGATGCTGAAAAACAATTGATAATATTCAATGAAGATAAAATTAATTGGGATGCTACTTTATATTTAGTTGAAGGTGTTTTTGACCATATTGTAATCCCAAACTCAATACCATTATTAGGTAAGACTATTTCAGAAAAATTAAGAGGATTATTATATAAAAATACAAAGGCTGATATAGTAATTCTATTAGATGATGATGCTCAAGAAGATGCTATTAGACTTTATAAAAGTTTAAATATAGGTGACTTATATAATAGAGTTAAAATGTGTACACCACCACCTAACCACGACCCATCCTCTATATTTGAGAAATGGGGTAGTGATGGTATTGTTAGACTTCTAAAGACTAGTAGGAGGTTATTAGAAAGTAAAATTTATTGATTTTCTATATTAGTTATTTTGATATCTTTTTCATTAAAAATTACATAATTATAACCCTTTGTGTCAGTTTTAACTTTAACGTAAGATTCAGTTGGGTATTTAATAGCAAAATAATCATTATTATATAGGTATTTTGAAGCTAATTTATCACTCCCCAACTCATTTATTAAATAATTATAAACATCCTTCCCAGTCATGTTATCATTATTAATGTTAAGTAATTCTAATTCACTAGACTCAATAGATTCAAACCAATCAAGAGTCTTATTTTTAGACGGGGTTATTTGAACAGTATAAAGTATACCACCTTTAAATAATTTACTTATACTCTTATTTTTATTCTTCTTAAGAAAAACTTCAGTTTCTTTAGAAATTTCCCCCCAACCATCTTGCATATCAATAAATTCTATAAAATCAACAACAGAATCAATACCAAAGTCATTAGCTAATGTTAAAAATTTATTAAGCTCATTAGCCCTATTATTTCTAGAATAAAATTTAGCAATTTCAATTACATCAGTAAAATATAAACCCCAACCAAATGCATTTAACCCTTCACCACTTAAAACGTATTTTGTTAAAAAACCCTCTTTTGAATTTATCTTATGTTGACTACCATGATATAAGGTAAAACTATTATTATTTTCACTTATCACATATTCATCTTTAGTAGCATCCGAAGCGTGATGATACTCTAAATCTTCTCTTAATTTTTGTTTAATGAAATCCTTCATAATTAACTTTTATTATAAATAGTTGAAAATCCTACAAATTTAACGTATATTTGCTAATATATTAAAATTATATGGATAACAGTAAATTATTAGAAATAGCTAAAGAAATTAGAGCTATTATAGAAGAAAAACAAAAAGAATTAGACTTATCATTCGTTGAAGATACACACACATACTATATAAGAACGTTAGAGGGTGAAATAACTACAGAGTTCCCTTCAGTATCTACCGTTATAAAGCAATTTTACAATGATTTCCCAGCACTTGAGAAATCTTTGGACATGTGTGATGGTAATATATTTAAACAGGATGATTTACTTAGACAATGGAAAGGTACAGCTGACTACGCAAACAGTAAGGGTTCTAGGGTACATTACTTATTAGAAACTGATTTATTGAAACAATATGGTTCTTATAAAGGTGTTAGAAAACCTATTTTTGAATGTGATGAAAAACAAACAGCTGATGGTAATGCTATGATTGATGCTGGACATGATTTTATACGTTTAATGCATAGGAGAGGTGCGGTATTGTTAGATACCGAAATGGTGTTAGGTAGTAACACTTTAAAGTATACTGGTCAACCAGATAAAGTGTGGATTATGTTAGATAAAGATGGTAATTTAGGGTTAATAATCACAGATTGGAAAACAAATAAACCTAAAAACTTCCAAGTACATTCTTACACAGAACCAATGTTAGAACCATTCCAGGATGAAATGGATACCGCACTAGGTCATTATAAAATCCAACTACCACTATACGGTAGATTGTTATTAGACATGTTAAAAGGTACAAAATATGGTGATATTAAATTATTAGGTTGTATTATAGTACATTTAACAGAACATACAGTATTTACAGAATTCAGAGTACCAAAAGATTTTATAAATACAGTATTAACTATGGACCCATTACCTAGAATAGATTCAGTAATGAAGAAAAAGAAATTTGATATTATAGCTGAAGAAGATAGGTTAAAATTATTAAAAGAATCATTAGATAAATTATAAAATAGTATGATAAAAAAAGTAATACATATGGCTGATTTACATATCAGAACATATAAGATGCATGAGGAATACGCTGAAGCCTTTAACTCAACAATTGATGAGATTAATAGATTAGTTAAGGGTTATGAAAGAGATGAGGTTAGAATTGTCATTGTTGGGGATTACGTTCATCAAAAAATCACAATATCTAACGAATTATTAATGTTAGGAACTTGGTTTTTAAAACAATTAGATAAAATAGCCCCAGTAGTGCTTATAGCTGGTAATCATGATTTAATTGAGGGAAATAAAGATAGGTTAGATAGTCTATCACCTATGGTTAATTTAATTGATAGTCAGAGTATTAGTTATTACAAAAAGAGTGAATGTATGTTAGATGACAATATTGTTTGGTGCGTATATTCGATATTCGAAGATAATGATAGACCAGATATTGAATTAGCTAGACTTGAGTATGGTGATGACAAAACGTACATAGGATTATACCATGCACCAATAGTAGGTTCTAGTACAGATATTGGTTATGAATTTGATGAAGCACAAGGGTTATCACATTTTGAAGGTTGTGACATCGTAATGTTAGGTGATATACATAAGAGGCAATCTTTCAAATATAAGGGTGCACCTATAGTTTACCCATCATCATTAATACAACAAAACTTTGGGGAAAGTATTAACAAACATGGGTTTTTATTTTGGGATATTGAACAAAGGACATTTGAAGAATGTGATATTGAAACAAATTTTGGTTTTTACCAATTTAAAATAAATTCAATAAATGATATAGAAAATAATAATGAAATATTAACAAACAAGTAGGTATGGAATTAGGTAAAAAATTAAAAGATGAGGTTTGGGATTATTGTAGAGTAAACGATATCACCAACATAAATGAATTCATGATTAAGATTTTTAAATCGGGCTTCACATCTGAAAAGTATGGTTCACAACCTGGGTCTGGTAAAGTTCAAATTAAAGAAAAGGTGGTAGAAAAAATAGTTGAAAAAGAAGTATTTGTTACCAACGATGTGGAAGTAAAAAAACTAACAGATAAAATTAAATCCTTAGATGCGGAATTAATTAAAGTTAAAGAAGAATTGAAAATAGAGAAAGATAATAATAGATTAGATATTTATGGAGATGTTAAATAATAAAAATAATGATATAGTAAATATACCACCTTACGCTAAAATAAAGGTGCACTGGGATGATATGCCAGAAAACTATTCTAAAGACAATAGAAGCAAAGTTAAGAAGTATTTCGCAAAGAAATATGGGGTATCATCACAACAAATAAATGTAATCTATAGACCAGTTAGGGTTAATAGTGCTGGTGAAACAATATCTATAGATGGTGCCACAATAGATAATATAATGAATACCCCTTACCAACGTGAACTATTTAAAGAATGGTTAGTTAGGGAGAATAAAAATATCGATATCAATAGGTTATTTAAATTAGATGATAAAGTTAATAGCGAATTGGATATTGATTTAGATGAAAAGCAGAATAAAAAATATAAAGTAAGTTGGATAATGCTTAATAACTTCCTTTCTTTTGGTGAAGGTAACTTTTTCCCAGTGGATAGATTCAAAGGTTTTACAGTTGTAAATTCAATACCAGAAAATCAAGGTGGTAAGACTACATTAGTTATTGATGCTATGAAATATTTACTTTTTGGTAAAACAACCAAGACGGATACCAATAGTCAAGTATTTAATAAGTTTAGTGATAAGGATGAGTTAACCGTTAGAGGGATGATTGAAATTGACGGTGAAGATGAAATTATAATCGAAAGAAAGTTAAAAAGAACTCCAAAAAGGAAGGGTGGTTTTAATATTACAAATAAAGTTAACTATTATAGAATACTACCAGATGGTGACGAAGAGGAATTAAATGATGAGGATGCTATTAAGACTACAAAACTAATTAGTGAAACGGTTGGTACAGAAAAAGATTTTGACTTAGTTGTTTTAGTTACATCAAGGAATTTAGACACACTGGTTGACTCAACAAGTGGTGAAAGTGGTAAATTAATCACAAGGTTAATTGGTCTTGAAGTTATTACATTAAAGGAAGTTGTAGTTAGGAAAATGTATTCTAATTTCACAAAAACAATGAAGTCTAACATATATGATAGCCCAACATTGGTTGAAGAAATTGAAGAACATGAGAAAAATATTGTTGATTTGAATTTCCAGAATGAAACCTTAGAAAATCAAATTAAAGTTAAGACTAATGAAAAAGTAGAATTGCACGACCAAAAGGTTAAGTTAATCGAATCTAAAGAAAAAATAGATTCAGAAATACTATCATTAAACCCATCAAAAATTAATGATGAGATTGAAGCTATTACTACTAAAGGTAAGAATTTTAAATCTAATCAGGATAAAATTAGTAAAGAAATATTAGATATTGGTACTATTAATTTCGATGAAGATAGGGATTTTGAATTAAATAAAAGTAAGGGTTTATTAACCACAAAAATTGGTGTTAAAGAATCTGAAATAGGTAGATTAAAATCTGTTATAAAGAATTTAATTTCTAGTGGTATTTGTCATGCTTGTAATAGAAAGTTAGATGATGTAGATAATTCAAAACATATTGAAAGTCATGAAAAAGAAATAGAACTTTTAATTAAAGAGTTAGAAGGTCATAATTTAGAATTAACCAAAATTCAATCTGAGATTGACAAATTAAAGGATTCTAAAGATAAAGTTAACCTTAAGAATCAATTAGAGTTAAAAAAAGATAGAATATCAGTTGAATTAGAATCACTTAGGACCGACTTAAGATTGAAGAGGTTAGACTTAACTAAATACCAAGAGAATATCGACGGTATTGAGAAAAATAGAGATATAGATAGTCAAATAAGTATAGTTGATACTAAAATAAGGGTTAATGAACATGAGAGTGGTTTATTAAATAAAGAGTTACAAATGGTAGCTATAGATTTAAACTCTAATAATAAGGATATCATTAGTAAGGGTAAAATTATTAAATCAATAGAACAAGAAGATGAAATAAATAAAGTTTTTAAAGTTTATATTGAAATGATTGGTAAAAAAGGTATTAGTAAGTTAGTACTTAGGTCAGTCTTACCAATAATAAACGGGGAATTACAAAGACTATTAGAAGATATAACTGATTTCGATGTTGAAATTTTTATTGACGATAAAAACGAAGTCAGATATTTATTAATTAAAGATGAGGTAGAAGCACCATTAAAATCTGGTAGTGGATTTGAATTAACCATATCTAGTATAGCACTTAGATGTGTCTTAGGTAAAGTTTCTTCCTTACCAACACCTAATTTTATAGCTTTTGATGAGGTTTTAGGTGGAAGGGTAGCTAGAAATAACGTACCTAAATTAAAACCTCTATTTGATAGAGTATCAGATATGTTCGATAAAGTATTCTTCATAACTCAAAGTGATTTAGTTAAAGAGTGGAGTGATAATGTTGTTACTGTTGTTAAGGAAGGTAACATATCTAAAGTTAAAATAAGTTAATTTTTTTTAACGAATATTAGTTATTTAAGTTAAAAAAAATGTATATTTGTAATATAGATAAATAATAATAAAAAAAATATATGGAATTTAAAAAATATTGTGTAATAATGTTAGGGGATGTTAGTGGTTGTAAAACTCAAATAGAAAAAGTTTCCGACATTGAAAAACCCAGATATATGGAGGCTACTGGATTAGTTATTTCGACATTCAGTAGTGTCTTATTAGTTAAAGAATTAACTTCATATTTTAAATCATTTAAAAGAAATTTTGTTGTATTCGAACTCAACCTAGATAATTCTGGTTTTAATTTAACTGATAAAAATATTCAGAAGTTGATTTTTGATGAAATGTTAGATAAGAAAAATGGTTCGGAATCTAAGACAGACTCATTATTTGATTCATTACTTAATAAAGAAGAATTTGAAGAAACCGTAAATAAATTCACATCCCTACAAGACCAGATAAAATCATCATTAACTGATAATGGTTTTGAAACCCCAGAAATAGATATGAAAGTAGAAACGAAAAGAGTTAAAGCTAAAGTTTGGTATCATATAAGGGAAGATATGGGGACATCAGAAATAGAGAGAATAATAGATGAAATATTAGATAAGGGTGATTCAATAACAGAATATGAAAAGGGAATTCTATCTAAATTATCTGAAAAAATATAAAAAAAAGTAGTCAAAAATAGTTTACTTTTTCAGTTTTTTACGTATATTAATATGTTCCGAGTGACGTAAATAATATAGATTAAAAAATGAAAAAGATGAGTAAAACATACGTAAATACAGTTAATGATGAAACTATTTCTAATTACTTTAATGAAATTAGAAAAACATCGTTAATAACCCCAGAAGAAGAAGTTGAATTAGCAATAAGAATTAAGGATGGTGACCAAAAGGCACTTAATAAATTAGTTGAATCAAATTTAAAGTTTGTAATTTCAGTTGCTAAAGAATATCAAGGTCAAGGTTTAACACTTGGGGATTTAATAAATGAAGGAAACCTTGGTATGGTAAAAGCGGCTTCACGTTTTGACCATACCAGGGGTTTTCGTTTTATATCATATGCTGTATGGTGGGTTAGACAGAGTATAAAACAAAGTTTAAACGATAACTCAAGAACTATTAGATTACCTTCTAATATTATTAATAAATTATCAAGTTCAAAGAAACACTTTGAAAGGTTTGAGTTTAATAATGAACGAGAAGCAACGTATGATGACTTTATAGGTAATGATGATGTTTTAGATATAAGCTCATTACCAAAGTGTTCTTCTTTAAATGAATCTATCAATGAAGATGGTAGTGAATTACAACAATTAATTGAGGATAAATCTAGTTATACAGACGATATGTTTTTAGATAATGAAAATATGGTTAAAGAAGAACTTGACATTATGTTAGGGTTACTTTCAGAAAGAGAAAGAGAAATAGTTGAATGTTATTATGGTGTTAATAAAAGTTTTGAACATATGACCCTTGAAGATATTGGGGGTAGATATGGTTTAACAAAGGAAAGGATAAGACAAATAAAAGAAAAAGCGTTAAGAAAACTTAGACATAATGCTCATAATTTATTTGATATAATAAATGATTAATATTTATAAATAAAAAAGAAATGAAAAAGATATTATTATATTTAGTTTTACTTATGGCAGTTACTATGGCTGCTATAGTTGCTTATGTATCAGTCAACGGTTTACTTAAAGTATTTTCGGGTGCTGGTACTCTAGGGTTGTTATTATTCTCTTCAATAGAGATTGCTAAAATTGTTGCAACATCAGCAATACACACTTACAATAAAAAAATAGGTTTATTCTATTCAATATGTCTTTCTTTAGGTATTCTTATTTCAATGATAATCACTTCCGTTGGTATATATGGTTTTTTAAGTACTTCATATCAAGAATCTTTTAATTCAATGATAGTTACTGAAAATAAAATAGAATTAATTGAAGGTAAGAGTAAGTTACTAATCGAGAATAAGGTAAATTTAAATGAGGATATAAAACTTAAAAGAAGTAGGATAAATAAAATTCTAGAGGTTAGGTCACAACAAGAGGTTAGGTTAGATTCACTATATAATAAAAGATGGTATAGTTCAGCTAAAAAGACTGAGAAAATAATATCAGATGCTAACAATGATATCAAGATTATTGAGAATGAAATTAACGGATTAAGTAATAAGTTAGGTGTGATTAACGATAGTATCAACTCTAATTCTCTAAAGGTTATTGAATTAAATCAAAACAATGAAGGTGCTAGTGAATTGAATTCATTGAAATACTTATCAACAGTAACTGGTAAATCTATGGATGAAGTTATGAAGTGGTTTATATTATTATTAATTGTGATTGGTGACCCTATGGCAGTATTAATGGTAATTGTATTTAATAAAATAGTTAATAAGGGTGATATTGACGACGAATCAAATGGTGATGAGCCAAACAATCCAACACCACCTAATACTGATAAAGTATTTGTAAGTCCTGGTGTGTATGCAAATGAGCCAAAACTTCATTATAGTGTAGATAACGCACCTACACCAGAATTAGAAGTTACTGATGATAAAATAAAATTAAAGAACCCAGTGATTATTGAAACACCTAAAGTTATTGAAAGTGAACCAGTAAAACCTACTATAACTGATTCTGATGCGGCAAATGATGCGGTAAAATTTAAGGATAAGTCAAATAAAGTTAAGAAAATAGTTAGAGGTGATATAAGGGAGATAAAAGAAAGGGAAAGAGGTTTTTCAGTTAAAATACCTAATAGAGATGAAAATTCTGGTAATGTAAATAGAGTGGGTACCAATAAGATTACTAAGGGTGACGACCCTAATAATTTAATCTTTAAAAAGGGTAGTAATGAAAATAAATAAAAATGACTACACATTAAGTGGTAAGAATTATATAAGTGAAGGTACTATCAAGACCAGAATTGTTCTTGGTAATACCTTTTCTAGTGATATGCAACATACAATAGGTTGGTCAAAAAGAAATGGTGGTGAATATAAAAAAACTGCTATGTTTACAGTATCTTTAAATGGTGAAATTCACCAACACTTCCCACCTAAATATTTCTCAAACTTCACTAACGATATTAAACTTGACGAATCAATTATATCCATATTAATAGAGAATGAGGGTTGGTTGAATAAAAATTTGTTAAACGAAAAAGAGTATGTTAATTATGTTGGGACTATTTATAAAAGAGATGACTCAATATTCAATAAAAAATGGAGAAATTTTAGATATTGGGCACCTTACAGTGAGGAACAATTTAATTCTGCAATTAACTTAGTTAAAGAATTATCTAAAACATTTGACATACCGTTGAATGTGATTGACAATAATACAATTATAAAAAACGAATCAAATGATAATGGAGTTTTTTATAAGAGTAATTTTAATAAGGGTTATACGGATTTAAGTCCAGCCTGGGATTTTAAATTATTTAAAAATAAAGTAGAAGAAATATAAAAGATTATGAGTAAAGAACACGATATAACTAAATCGATGCTTGAAACAATAAGGAAAGCTGAGAGTAATAGTAGAAAAAAATTAATTGAAAATTTAGAAGATAATTTAGGTGGTGAGGCTAATGATGATATTGTCGATACTGAGGAAACTGAAGTCTCTGATGGTGAAGATTTAGGTAACCAAGAAGCTCTTGAACAACAAGATTCTTTTGTGGAACAAGTTGGTCCCTCAGATTTTGGTTTTTTTAAATTATACCCAGAAAATGGTAATGCTATTTTTAACGGTAAACTTAAGAGTGGTTTAGAATGGCAAGTATCAGTAAATGATGGTATGTATATCAACATGGATAATGTAGAATTAGATGATAAGTTAGCTAATCAAATTAAAAAACTAAATGCATTTGGTGAAAACTTTAAAATCGAGTGGGAAGAAAGAATGAGAAAAGAATATTCAAATAAAACAAACGATGAATTATAAAATTGATTTAAAAACAATATTAATTATATCCTTAACTATCATATTGATAGGGATGGTTGTATTTGGACCTTCACTTGTTACAGATAATAATGAAAAAATATTAAATAAGTTAAAGGTTGATAATAAAAATTTATTAAAGAAAAATGATAGTTTAATTCTAGTAAATTTAAAATTAGATAAAGAGATATCAATCATAGATAAAAAGTTGGATACAATTAAGGATAAATTAGAATTAAGTGAAATAAAAATTAAAGAATTAGAAGATGAAAAAAGTAAATTACGTCATTTTGTTGATGGGCTTGATGCTGATGGGGTTGCAAGGTCACTCTCAGAATATCTCGAAAGTAAATAAAAAAGAGAGGGTATCAGTCGTTAAAGATTCATTTGGTGGGTCTAACATAGTATTATCATATAAGGATGCTAAAATCCTACTTAGGGATGTTCTAGAAAAAAAGTATGCTGATAGTTTGTTAATTGTTTATAAGAGAAAAGATACTTTAAATACTAAAACAATCACACTACAAGAAGACATGATTAGAAAATTAATCAATAAGAATTCTAATTATGTGAGTAAGGTTGATAATTTGAATGTGGTTGTTAAAAATAAAAATAAAGAGATTGAAATTATTAATGAAAACCTTAGATTACAAATAAAGGAAACTAGGAGACAAAAAAGGCTTAAGGTTTTCGGATTTATATCAGCGGGTATTCTACCAATAGCAACTATATTATTGATAAAATAATATAACGTATATTTATTATTAAAACATTAATGTTATGAAAATAGGGGAAACTTATAATACAAAGGTGGTTCATTATGAACCTAAGAAATCAAATCTTTGGGTACTAAAAATAATGGGTGATGATGGTTTGAATGAACAATTGGTTAGCTCGTTTGAAAGACCTAAATTTAAAAAAACTAAATGGTGGAATTTCTGGAAAAAGTATGAAATTAGTTTAATGAAAATAAGACTAAGAGATACCGTTACGAATTCAACAATAAAAGAAGTATATAAAACCTTAACTGAAGGTTCAAATTTTGACATTCAATTATCTTTGTTAGACCCAACTGGGGTTGTACTTGAGATATGGGAAATAAATAAGTGTGAAATTGTTGAGGTTGATTTCGGTAAACTTGATTATAGGGATGATGGGTTGATAGAATATGAATTAAGTATAAAACCTAATAGTGCTAAATTAGTACTCTAAAAAAAGGCCCGAATAGGGCTTTTATTGTTATTACTAATATTTATAATAAAAGTTAATTATGAAAAATTCAATAAGAAAAATACTAAAGGAAGAGATATCTAAATCTGATGTTAAAAAAGAGGTTAAAAGTTATTTAGATACTAATGATTTTAAAAGTAAAATTGAAAAAATAGTTAAAGATAGAATTAAAAATGAAAAAGCCTTAGAAGATAAGGTTGTTGAAATAACTAAGAATGTAATTACACAACTTTACAAGACTCTTTGGGTTAAGCGTGGGTTTTGGACTACAACATTAAAAAATAAATCAGTATAATATGAAAAGATTAAAAATCACAGAATCGCAAGCTAAGATGATTTCTAATAGAACCAATAACAAAACCCTTAAGGTTTCTGAAAAACAATATAAAATGTTACAAGAAATGGAAATGAGGGAACTTTCAACCGAAGATGTTATTGCTGGTAAATCAGTCCCAAAAAATAGCATGCCTAGTAATAAAGTTACAAAAAATTTCTCAAAGTCATTAGATAGTGGTGTTAAAAAAGAAATGGGAAAATTATATGAAGATTTCATAAATGAGGTTTACGGTCTTAATGAAAGTTCTGATTCAAAGTACGGTAAATTGATTTCACTTATGGAGGTTGCTGGTCTTATAGAGAATGGTAGATTAAAAAAAGAAAAATTTAAAAACGACAAAAATAGACTTAAGGAAATTATGTCTAAAGTTTTAAGTGAAATTGAAAATGGTTGTAACGAATATAGAGCTATGGAAAACATGGAAACTATGGTTAATGAGTATGATGATTATATGGACACATCAGACGCACCATGGAATCAACCAGACGCACCAGAAGAAGAAGAGGAAGATTGTATAGAAGCTTCTCAATACCCACTTAAAATGGTTTATTCTAATGAAGAAGAAGACGGTGTTGTAGTTTTCCATATGGAAGGTAAAGCATTTGTACATTTTGACTCATATAATAGTGGTGAAGAGGTAAACGATTATTGTGGTCAATCACAAGTTGGTGATTTTGATGCTGAACGTTCTAATAATTTTATTAATGATAAATTTGTTAGTGGTAAATTAAAGGTGGGTAAAGACCCATTTAAACATATCTTAGCTATAGTTACACCTAGAAACCTTAGAGATATTAAAAAATATTATGGTAATGACGAGGCCCTTATGAAATCATTAGTACCTATGTCAGAAACAACAACAGCTAGTTCTTCAGGTTCTTTTGTAGCTCCTTTATCAACTAGTAAAAAATTCGAATCAAACTTAGACGATGAATTACAAGAAACCACAACAACAACTTCAGTAGGTGGTGATAGCGGAACTTTCGCTTACGATGCACCAGCTGGTGATGGTAGTGATTTTTGGAATGCTGGAAATAAACAAAACAAGAAAAAAGTTAATGAAAACGCAAAGACAGATACTCAGTATCCAGGTGGTGGGTTTGTTGATTTAGACGATTGTACTAAACTAAATAATAATAAAGTGGCTCAAAACGGAGGTTGTAACCAGGGTGATAGTGGTGTTGTTAAAACAAAGGGTAGTAAAAACTCAGTTATTAGTAAAAACATTTTTGCTGAAATAGCAAGAAAGACTGGTAGAAGTATAAAGGAAGTTAAAGCTATTATAAAGAGAAATAAATAAGTTTAAGATTTATTATAATATTTATATAAAAATACATAAGATGAATAAAAATAAAATAAAAAAATATTTAAATGAAACTTTCATAACTGAAAAGTTCGTTAAGGGTGTTAAGTACAATATCAGAAACGCTAATAATGGTCCTAACGATAAGGGTGATAACTACACTTATATTGATAATTTAGAAGGTGGTAGGTTTAAAAGTGATGATGGACATTTCTTCACTATTGGTGATACTGGTAGTAATTGGAAAATTTCTCAAATTAATGAGGATAAAAAACCTAAAGGTTTATCTGATACTGAAAAGGTTCAAAAAGATAGTGAAAAATTCAACAAAGAATACCAAAAAGAAGTTGGTTCTAAAATGTCTGAGTATGATAAAGCTCCAAAGGATGAAAAGGAGAATGATGAAGTTACTAAGAAATATGAAAATTCTAAAGAACAAAAAGAAATTCATGATGAATTAGAAACTTTAAACGGTTTGGAGATGACTAAATTTGATAACAAACCAGATGAAACTTATAGTGAAAGAGCTAAAGAAGCTTTAGAGGGTTCGTCTAGGATGGGTAATAACCCAGAATGGGGTAATGTTATTACGGCTGACCAAGCTGGGTTCACGGGTCCAGAATTCGGTAAGAATTTAAGTAAGCGTATAAAGTCTAGGGTAGATAAAGAATCTGATGCTCAAAATTACGATGGTATGGGTGATGTTGCTATTCCAAGAGGTAAAAATAAAAAACAAAAACAGGTTGCTATAAGTGAAAATAAAATTAAAAGGTTAACATTCAAAAAACCATTTAATGGGTTATCAAACGCTTTAGATTTAATACCTGAATCTTATAAGATAGATAATAAAGTATTCCAAATGACAGATGGGGATGAGAAATATCAAATGGTATGGAAAGGAACATTGTCAGAAGGTAAAGCAGTGGTAACAAAAGCTTCTAATAAAGTTACACTTAATGAGGACATGTTACACATGAAACACCTTATGGGTTATAAATCAGAAGACACTGGTAGTGTTAATGAAAATATTTCATTTAGAGATGGGATAGATAAAATAAAATCACTATTAAGTGAAAATGATAATAAATTAAATAAATAATAAAGTAATGTCTATTAATAGTGATATAGAATTAAGGGTTTTAATTAATGAGGAATTAATTAAAGAAGCATTCTATCAAGACTTAAAAAAATGGGCAGATAAAACAAAAAAAAATGTAGTTGATGTAGTTAAAACCCCAGGTCAAATAGCGTTATTAATTAAAAATTTAATAGATAACCCTAATTTACTTAACGATGTTAATACCTTTTTTACAAGTAAATTAAAAAAGTCATCAGAACTTATAATTAAAGAGTTTGATATTTTTGATAATAATTTAGAAATTATTATAAATAAATTAAAAAATAATAAAATAGAAGGTGGTTTTAAATTTTTACTTAAATTTAAAGAAGGTTTAAGTAAGTACTTAAAAAAGATATTAAGTTTTTTAAATGATAAAATTAATAATGGTTGGTTAACATTTTTAATATCAATTATAACAGACACATTGTTATCATATATTAACAAGAAAATCTCTAGTGTTAATTTAATTATTAATGGTGTTGTAAGTAAGATTAAAGATTCTATACAGAACTTAGATGGTAGTAAGATAAAAAATATATTAAATGAGTTTGAAGGTGATTTCTTAAGTGGTGTTACTGATGTATTTACTAATTTAAATAAATTGAGTGGTAATAGTTTCGATGAAGTTTATAAATTATTAGGTTTTTTTAAAAATAAATATAGTTGGTTATGGGATACAACAATAAAAAGTTTGAATGAGGTTGGTGATAAAGTTAAACAATATAAATTAAATTTTAGTGGTAAATTTAATTTAAATAAAAAAAAACTAAGTAGTAAATTACAAGATGAATTATTAGAGACAAAAGGTAAAAAAAATATAACAATGAATAAAAAACAAATAAAAGAATTAGCTTATAGGTTAATTATCGAAGGTGATGTTGATGGAATTAATAATTCAACATCAACTACTGATTTAGTTAAAAATACAAAACAAACTGGCAAAGATTTAGCTAAAATGGGATTAAACCCAAAAGAACGAAACACTTTAAATACTGCTATAGACTTAATAACTAAGTTTTTTTCACAAGACGGTAATCAAGCAGTTGGGCCAGTATATACTAAGTTTAATACGTTAAAAAAAGAATTAATTAAACTTAGTGATGAAATTAAACAAGATAAAATACAAGAAAATTATAAAAAAGAAACGAAAATGAAAAGACTTAGATTTAAAAAACCATTTAATGGTGTAGGTAAAGCTTTACAATTAATACCAGAAAATTATAAAGTAAATGATAAGACTTTCCAAATGACAGACGGTAATGAAAATTATGAAATCAGATGGGAAGGTTCATTAAATGAAGGTAGAGCTGTAATTTTAAAGGCTGAAGATAAAAATATGATTAGTGAAAACATGAATCATATGAAACACCTTATGGGTTATAAATCACAAGAGACTCTTGGAACACTTAAGGGTAGTGAAAGATTAACAGAAAATGCATCATTTAAAGATGTTTTGAATAAGACAAAAGTTCTATTGGAAAATGTGAATAAAACATCAAATATGTTAACTGAATCTACTAAAGAATTCTCTGGACCATCTATTAAAGGTTTACCAGTAAATGGTGATAATGAAGAAAACCATAGTAAAACTATTAAAGGTTTACCAGTAAAGGGTAAAAAAGGTGATGACACACATGCTGGTCCTAAGAGTCCTAATTTACCAATTAAAGAAGAAGGGGATTGTGAAGATAATGATAGATTTGATGAGATATTCGAAGGCCTTGAATCAATTGATGAGGAATTAAGTGATAAGCAGTCAGATAATATGGATACTGATAAAGATGGTGATATTGATGGTGAAGATTTAAAAAATCTTAGAAATAAATCAGCAGATAACAGTGTAAATGAAAATTTTGATGATGATGAAGATGCTGGGGAAGATTATTATAATTCATTTGTTGGTGATGACCCAGGTATGTTTTATAGTCATTTTAACACAAAAAAAGAAGTGTTAACACAAGTCATTAAAAAATTACAAGACAGAAGACCTGGTGAATATTATCAACCACATATAATGTCTGGAGTTATCCTTTCTATGTTAAGTAATGTTTAATATTTTTTAATTAATTGAATATAGTAGAAATGGATGTTAATAAAAAAATAAAATTAAATAATAAAAAAACTCCCACAAGGGGAGTTTTTTTTGTTTAAGGGTATTTATTAATAAAAAGTTATGATATTAAAAAAAGGTAGTACTGGTGATGATGTAAAATTATTACAAGAGTTTTTAAACCTTAATGCTGATGGTATTTTTGGTGTTAATACGGAAAAACATGTTAAACTTTGGCAAAGTAAAAACAATTTAGTTGCTGACGGTATTGTAGGCCCAAAAACTTGGGACTCTATGATGTTGGCTTCTACAGATATGTCAGAAAATATAAATAAAATAGGTATAATTAAACACTTCTTACCTAACGGAGAATATAAACCAGGTCCAACATCTAAGGATTATTTATTTTTACACCACACAGCTGGTTGGCACAATCCTTATAATCAAATTGACCAATGGGGTAGAGATACTAGAGGAACTATATGTACTGAATTTGTGATAGGTGGTCAAAGTGTTAAGGGTAATGAAAATACTTATGATGGTAACATTCTACAAGCTATACCAAATGGTGGTTATGGTTGGCATTTAGGTAAAAATGGGTCACAATACATGCATACACATTCAATAGGTATAGAAGTATGTAATTTTGGTCAATTAACTGATGGTAAAACATATGCTGGAACTAATGTTGTAGAAGAACAAATAGTAAAATTAAGTAAACCTTTTAGAGGATATAGTGAATGGCATAAATATTCAGATGAACAAATAAAGTCCGCAGAAAAATTAATTAAATACTTAGCTGAGAGGGACAATATACAAGTAAGGGATGGTCTTATATCAGAAATAAAAAAGAATGGTGTAAAAGCATTTGAATTCAACGAGGATGCATATTATGGTAGAGTTAAAGGTATGTGGACACACACTAACACAAGAAAAGATAAATTTGATATGTTCCCACAGCAAGAACTTATAGATATGTTATTAAGTATATAAGTATTATGAGAAAAATGAGTATACATAGTGTTAAAATGATTTATAGTGCAAATAATATTAAGTATGAGTTATGTGAATTATTCAGCGATTTTTCACAATCTCTTTTATCGATTGTATTTCAAACTTATCTAGGTGATGATGTGATGAATGACGATGATAAGTACGCACATTTTAAATGGTGTTGGGAAAAAAACATTGAAAATTTTAAATCAGAGGGTATTATATTTGAACATAATGATAATGCGTTTGAACATTATTATTTATATCTTTATAGTAGTTATTGGGATTTTGAAAAGACTGAAGAACTTAATAACGAATTAAAATTAGATTGGTTAAATATATTAAATTATGATAAAAATAAAATTGGTGGTGATATAGAGCTTCTAATAGAATCTTACCTAATGCTTGAAAAAAGTTTAAAAATTAATTAAATAAGGGTTTATTTATCCAAATATAAAAACTATATTTGGATATGAGAATAGTACAAATAGTTTTAATGCAACTTGGAATTGATAAATTAATCCAGGAAGAGAATTTACAAAGGTTAGTAAATAGTAAAGATGATACTAATCCAACTACTTTAAAGATTAAAGAATGTTTAAAGGAATTAGTTATGATAGATTCCATGATTAAAAAGTGGAATGATTATACTGGTGGAGTCACGAATGCTAGTGTAGATAATAATAGTGAAAATTAAAAAAAAATATATAGATGGAAAATTTTGAAAAATTAAAAGAATTGTTAAGTAATTTAACTGAGGACGCTGAGAAGTTCTATGACAAAAAAAATAATGCTGCTGGAACTAGATTAAGACAGGGTATGCAACAATTGAAAAAAATTGCACAAGACGTAAGGGTTGAAGTTTCTGAACTAAAGAAAAAATAAACAATGCTTATAGCAATAATAAATAAAGTATTAGTATTTCTATTATATATGTCTATTTTAAACACACTTAGACATATATTTTATTTTATACAAGTATGGGTTAAATCAAACTCATCTAACCCATCAAGATATTTGTTAAGTAAGAGTAGTTTGTGGGTTTTTGCTATGTCAATAGCATACATATTAATGACCATTTTTAATGGTTTATATATTAAATAAAAAGTTTTATGGCAAAGATACAAGATAGGTTAAATATATTAAAACCTTATATAGTGGGTATAAGATACCTGGAAGGTATTCAGATAGTTGATGCGATGTTTAAAGAAGGTTGGACTGTACCAGATTCTGATATCATTAAGAAAGAATTAGTTGATGAACCTAAGAACTACTACATGTTCTACAGTCAAGATAATGATAATGTTACAGTCGATACATTGTTAGATTATGTTGAGGCTATAATTAACATTAATATTGAAAGAGAAAATAAGTTTCAATTATTAAAAGTTAAGGTTGATGAATTAAAAGAATTATTTAAAACTAACGAATTAAATAAATTAGAAACCTTAAGATTCACTTTCAGTGATGGTGATTCTATTAACCCAAAAATTAGTGAATTAGATATTAATTTAAATGAATCAGATGTTGTTGAACAAAGCGTTGAAATTGTAGAACAAGAAGACGTTTCAGAACAAGAAAGTTTAATTTCAGAAGATGATAAGTTTGATGGTTTTACTAATGGTGGTGTAGGTGTTTTAAACTCTAGTAATGTTAGGACAGCCACTTATAAAAATCAGACGATTGAATTACCTCCAAAGGGTAACATAGAAGTAGAAACATATGACTTACCACATGAAATGACAACTGGTCCATGTGAATGTGGTCCAGAAGAAGCTTGTGGGAAATGTATGAATGAAAAAGGATTTTAAAATAATAAAAAAAGACCCATAATGGGTCTTTTTTTATTGTTCTAAATACTCTTGTAAAGTATGAACTAACCAAACACCTCCAGAAGCTAAACAAGCATCAAAGAATACATTTAAAAAGTTTACATTATCAAACATACCATAAGTTAATGTTGGTGAAAACATAACCAAAGAAACCAGTACACCAACCCAAAAGGATAGACACATAAAACAACTAAATAACTTACCAAGATTCTTAGGTTCTTCAACCGATGCACCAATAAAATCCCTCCACCTAGAGAAAATAGACCCATATATTAAGATATTGGTTATTCCATAACTTACTAATATAAAAATAATTAATTTAATCATAACGTTTAATTTTAATTTAAAAATACGTATATTTGTACAATAAGTCAAGATTTTAAATATAAATAAATTATGAATGATAAAAATAAGTTAACTTCCTTAGATGATTTAGTTAATAAATTTAATACACATAACAAAAAATTTATTAATGATTTGGAAAAAGAAGAATCAATACAACCAATTGAATCTATTGAATCAATTAAGAATAGTATTATAACCTCTAAAAATAGTACCGAATTAAAAAAACAAAATTTTATTAACGAAATTAATGGTGGTTTAGGTGCAAAAATAAAAACAAACCCAAATGAAGTTAAAATAATCAAGAAAAGTTTGTTAGAAAGGGTTAAAATAACTTTAAGAAAAATATTTAAAAAGTTTTAATATGGATTATGATAATTTAATAAAGACAGTCTCAGAGATTGTCGAGAATGAAAACATATTTAAGGGTGGTTTAATTTTAGTTTACGAGTTAGATGAAATTAACCATATGAAGATGGATGAACACCTTTTTTATAAATCATCTAAGGATAGTTTAACAGGTGAATTCATACATAATGATGTTATAGAAATAGAAATAAGTGGTATTTTAGTTAAATTAATAAAAAAAAAGTAAATTAACTTGAATTAATGGAAATAAAGTGATATATTTGTATCACACTAAAAAAAATATTATGAGATTAATAGACGCATTAAGAACTGAAGATGGTTATACCCAAAATGGTATGACAACAAATTCTACAACACTAAACTCATGTGTTGACCTATTTTTTAAGATAGGTGCTGTTAGAGGTAAAGATGAATCTATTAAGATTAATTCATTTACTAAAGCATTTGCTGAAGATGCGTTAACGGCTATGAAAATATTATTCTGGGTTAGGGATATTAGAGGTGGTGCTGGTGAAAGGTCTACATTTAAAGAAATAATCACATACCTGGCAACACACCAAACTAAAACTTTAAGTAAAAATCTACACTTAATACCAGTTTATGGTAGATGGGATGATTTATTTACTTTATTAGGTACGCCTTTAGAAAAAGAAGCTTTAGATGTTATTTCTAAAGGTTTAAAAGAGTCTAATAATTTATGTGCTAAATGGATGCCAAGAGGTAACTCTAAAAATAGTAAGAAGAACTTCTTAGCTAAAAAATTAAGAGAACACTTAAACTTATCTCAAAAAAAATATAGAAATTTAATTGTAGGTTTATCTAATACTATTGAGCAACAAATGTGTGCTAAGGAGTTTGATAAAATTAACTATTCTCATGTACCATCTAAGGCTATGTCTGACTACATGAGAGCGTTTACTAAACACGATACTGTTAGATTTACTGATTATCTTGAGCAAGTTAATTCTGGTGATGTCAAAATAAATGCTGGTGCTATATACCCATATGATGTTTTAAAAAGTTTAAAGTCTGGTAATGTACTTGGTGCAAATACACAATGGTCTTCATTACCTAACTATTTAGAAGGTAATGAAGAAATGGTTCTTCCTGTAGTTGATGTGTCGTACTCAATGACATGTTCAGCTGGTGGTTCACCAACACTTAATTGTATGGATGTAGCAATATCGTTAGGTTTATATATTTCTGAAAGAAATGAAGGACCATTTAAAAATGGATTCATAACATTCGATAATAACCCAAGACTTGAATATGTGAGTGGTTCACTTAGTGAACGTTATAAACAAATGAAAAATGCTAACTGGGGTGGTTCAACAAATTTAGAAATAACTTTCCAAGTTTTATTAGATAAAGCTACTAAAATGAATGTACCTAAAGAAGAAATGCCAACAACTATTTTAATTCTTAGTGACATGGAATTTAATAGAGGTATTAGGGGTGGTGATAACCCTACAGCTCAAAAAATGATTGAAAGGTTATATACTGAGTCTGGTTATGACACACCTAAGATTGTTTATTGGAATATTAACGCTTCTAGTGATAATAATCCAGTTCAATTTAACAAGATGAATGCCGCATTAGTATCTGGGTTTAGTCCTAGTATATTAACAAGTATCTTAAGTGGTGAAGATATGTCACCAATTAATATTATGTATAAAACAATAAATTCTGATAGATATAGTCAGATTGTTATTTAATAAAAATATAAAGAATGTATACAGCAAATAACACATATATATATAAACTGTAATCACTGAGTGGTTTTAATTGGTTATCCACTCTATTAATTTTAAAAAAAAGTTTTTTAAAATAACTAACTTCTTATTTGGTAATAGAAGTAAATTACCACAACATTCTGAAAAAAAAGGTTTATGTTCGCATAAACCTTTTTTATTGTTTACAATATGAAATATTTTAATTAGCTTTAATTAAAATAAAGTAATATGAATATATTAATAAAAGAAATGGATGCTAATGGTTCTAAATTATTAGTCTATTATAAGACTAGTGATGGTATAGTGGAAAGTGCTAGAATCATGTCTATAGAAACTAAAAATGAGGTTTTACACTCTTTAAATATTATTGGGTTAACATATAATGTTAGATTAATGGCTTATACTGAATATATTAACCAAAAATAGTTGTGGTTTTAATAAATTAGTAGTATATTTGTCATAATAAAAGTTTATAAATATAAAAATAAATAAATATGGAATTAGAAGGAAAAATCAAATTAATTGGTGAAACAAAAACATTCGGTGCGAATGGTTTTAGAAAAAGAGAATTAGTTGTGACTGTTGAAGAGCAATACCCACAACATATTTTAATTGAATTTGTACAAGACAAGTGTGATATGTTAAATAGTTATGCTGTTGGTGAAGCCGTTAGAGTATCTTTAAATTTAAGGGGTAGAGAATGGACTAATCCTCAAGGAGAGGTTAAGTATTTCAACTCAGTACAAGGTTGGAAAATTTTAAAATTAGGTGAAGGTACTACTAGTGCTAGTGAACCTTCTCATGCTGAAGCTTTTCAAAGTTACGCTAATAAAAGTGATGGGATAGATAATGACGATTTACCGTTTTAATTATGGAAGAAAACAGTGTTAACAACTACCCATTAATTCTAGTTTTTTATCTAGATAGGGAAATGATGAGTACTAATGAGATAATTGTTCCATTTACGGAGCAAGTTAATTTCATGATTAAAAACACTGGAGCTAATGCAATGGCTTTCTTCTTACCAACTGATGGTGAGGAAAGATTAGAATGTATTAACCCTATTCAATTAGCTGAGGTTGATATGAGTAGGGTTAATTCTATTGTAGAATCTCTAGTTAAAAATTTTGATATTGGCCAAGGGGCTGATGAAGGTAAAAATGATTAAACAATTAAATTATAATATACCAAATAATTCGGGTGATTTTTATTTTACAAATCACCCTAATTTATCTGATAAGTTAAATGATTTAAATTTCAGTATATTTCATGTTGAAAAACATAAATGGAAACTTAGATGGGATTATTACGGGTTACGTTCTCCATACACTAAAGAGGATTGGAACGTAACTTTAGTTACTAAGATTAATCAAATTTCAACACAAATTCATCAAGCTACGATGATTGGTCCTGGTAATAACTTAATGATTAGTAGTAATTTAAGAAAATTTATTGATTATACCTTTGGTTCAAATTATTACCTTAATAGATATAAAATCAATTTTAGTGATAATTTAGATGATAATTTAGTAATTGTTTATAACTCAAATGTTATTAAAAAACCTTATTATCTTGAATTTACTGATGAAAATCCTATAGATAAGGATGGTAACTCAATTGAAGGTTCATATAAACTTAAATTAATGTTATTTGATGATTTATCACTTGAACAAATAGAAGAACAATACACAAAAGGTTGTGGTGTAATAAAAGTTGAAAATTATGGTTAAAATAGAAATTGAAAATTTATTATCAGAAAGTGAATGTTCTAAATTCATATCATTAGGTGAAAGTATTGGGTTTAGTAAACCTAAAGTAAAGACACCTAGAGGTGAAATGATTCAAGAGCATATTAGAAATAATGGTAGTGCGTTATTAGACGATGTTAACTTATGTAATGAACTATTTGATAAATTTAAAGATAAGTTACCAGCTAATATTGATGGTTGGAAATTAAAGGGTTTAAATGGGCAAATGAAGGTGTATAAGTATGAAGTTGGCCAACGATTTAAAATGCACAAAGATGTTTCTTTTGTTAGTGATGAAAATGAAAGAAGTTTATTAACTATGTTAATTTATTTAAATGAAGATTATAGAGGTGGTGAAACATTTTTCCTAAATGGTGCGGTTACACCTGAAACTGGTAAATGTCTTGTCTTCCAACAAAATGTCATGCATGCTGGACTTGCTGTTAAACACGGTGTTAAATATGCAATTAGAACAGATGTCATGTATGAAAGATAAGTGGTACGTATACATTGTAGAGTGTTCCGATGGTTCACTCTATACTGGTATCACGAATAATCTAACTAAACGAATTGAAACTCATAACAAGGGTAAAGGGGCAAAGTATACAAAACATAGGAGACCAGTAATACTTAAGAAATCCTGGGAAAGTATTAATAGGTCAGAAGCTAGTAAGTTAGAGTATAAAATAAAAAAATTAAAACGAGCTGATAAATTGAAATTAATTAAGGACGAGTAGATGTCCTACGAATCTTAGTCATTGGCCAACCAGTATGCTCATGTATTATTTTATACATCTGTGGGATAGTTGCTTCAGAAGCAGTACCCATAAATATAATACTCTTAATTTTATTCTTTTTACAAGCTTTATTTAATGCATGATGTAAACGTTGTGCGTCTAATTTATTCTTACAGACAACCATCTCAAATTGCTCTTCATTATATAAGACTAATTTATTGTGAACAACGATTAATTGTTTAGTTAACATTTTTCTATAAGCATTCTTCATTAATGGTTTTAAAAAATCATGTATTGTGATTCTATCAACCTTAGAATCTCTACCAAACATCCAAAAAGTCTCTTCAATATTATACTCATTATCATCCAAGACAGTCCATAGGTCAAAAATAGGTTTTTCAACATATGACCTACCTAAAGAATCTCTAAGTAACCTATATTCATCACCATCTTCAATATCCTTTACTATATAAATCTTATAAGTAACTCTCTTAATACCATTATAATTTATATGTTGTTTTGGATAAATTATAGATTTATTTTCCTCTATTAATTGTCTATAATTAATAAATGATGTTTCCCTAGTTTTACAGCGGTGAAGTGTTTTTTTATACTCACCATTTTTCGTTAAAATGACTCTATACATATAAGTTAAATATAAATAACTTTATTTAAAAATAAATAGTTCAAATATGGCAATTAAGTAAAAGTATTAGTATATTTGTCTAAAGTAATTATATAAATAAATAAAAAAAAATATGGGAAAGTTTGAAACTCCTTTCGAGGACACGTTAGAAACGTTTAAGAATCTAATATCGGTAGCTGAATTAGATAGATATATTAACATAGATATTGTTTCGGATAACAATATGAAAAAAATATATAGTGTTTCTAAAACAAATGAATATACTAAGTTTAAAGTCGGTGTAGATGCAACTATCTTCTTAAATGAATTAATCTTCGAACAATTAAATGACTTACATAGAACAATTGTCGCTGAAGAAGCTATTGCTGCTTTATACTTTAATACTGAAAAAGATAAATTAGAAGTTAAAACTCCAGATGTTAAGACATTCTCTGGGATACTTGCAAAGTATAAAGACCATTATGAATCGTTACAAGAAAGCATTAGGACGCTTTATGAAATGGAAAAAAATAAAAAATAATGACTAGAGAAGATGTAAGTGAAATAAACCCTGAAGCATTAATGGTGGATGGGTTTGATAAAGCTATAATCGGTATGGCTGAAAGAATAAATCTAGGTCCAGTAGTTGCATACGATGTTGATAAAATCATAAACATTATGATGGAAAGAGATGGTATGGATTATACAGAAGCTTATGAATTTTATTCATATAACATAGTTGGTGGATGGTTAGGGGAATATACACCAGTTTTTATAAACACAGAAATTTAAAAAATATAAAATAATATGGAAGGATACGGTAATTTAGATTTTTATAGCGAGTTTAAGAAATACGCTATACAACATATGGGTGTTAGTTCAATGCAATTTCACGCATGGGATAAAATTCAAAGCCAGTTATACTCTAATGTGAGTGTAGGTGCTTCAACACCAAAGAATAGTTTAACACCATATATCTTAGAGGAAAGACCTATGAGGGTTACTCAAATGGACATATTCTCTAGAATGATGGCTGATAGAATTTTATGGGTTAATGGTCCAGTAAACGATATGATGAGTACAGTTGTACAGGCACAATTAATGTTCTTAGATAGTATTGATAGTAATCTTGATATAACTATGCACGTTGACTCACCAGGTGGTTCAGTTAAATCTGGGTTAGGTATGGTTGATGTTATGAACTATATAACATCTGATGTAATGACAATCAACACAGGTATGGCGGCATCGATGGGGTCAATATTATTAGGTAACGGAACTAAGGGTAAGCGTTATAGTCTTAAACATAGTAAGGTTATGTTACACCAAGTTAGTACTGGAGCACAAGGAACTATGGCCGATGTAAGGATTAGTGTAGCTGAGGGTGATAAATATAATGATATTTTATTTGAAATGCTTGGTGAATTTACTGGTAAAACATCAGAACAAGTTCAGTTAGATGCCAATAGAGATTTCTGGTTAACAGCTGAAGAAGCTAAAGAATACGGTATAATCGATGGTATTATATTGAAAAAGAACCCTTAATGAAAATTGCAGTAGTAGGTAGTAGGTCATTTGATGATTATAATAGGCTTAAGGTGGTTTTAGACCGTCTTAAGCCATCTACTATTATTTCTGGAGGTGCACATGGTGCAGATAAATTAAGTGAAAGGTATGCATCTGAAAACAGTTTAAAAACCATAATACATAAACCAGATTGGGATAAGCATGGTAAGGCTGCTGGATTCATTAGAAATTCAGATATAATAAATGATTGTGATATGGTATTAGCTTGTTGGGATAAAAAATCAAGAGGTACTAGGGACAGTATAGGTAAGGCTCACAAGCTCGGTAAAGATATTTATATTTTATATTTTTAAAGAATATGAAAAATATTTTTAAATAAACTTGCATAATTAAAAGTTTATTAGTATATTTGTGTATATTTAATTATAAATGTTCTTAAACATATTGGGGATGACTTGGAATTGCTCACTTAATGACTTTTCTTGTAAGCATGTAGTGTTAGATGGAAACACTTAAATAACCTATCGATTTTTTTAGATGACAACTCGTTTGACATTGACGTAAATTTCCTTGAAAACGCTTCTGTAGAAGTTGAATCAGGAGAGGTAGCATTCGCCTAAATGATTGTAGTGGGTTCGCCCACCATCACGAAACTAAACCTTGTGATGTTAAAAAAAATGGTTAGTGGATTTTGTTTTTTGTATCCATAAAAAAATTAACTATTTTTGGAACATAAGAAAAATGTTAACCTAAACATGTAGAAAGCTTTTTAAGCTTAGGTTGATACGAGGGTTCGAGCCCCTCCATCTCCACATTTGACACGTTTTTGTACCTTTTACAGAAACGTTTAAACAACTAAAACCCACTACTAAGTGGGTTTTTTTATTTTAACTTGACAATTAAGAAAAATTGTAGTATATTTGTAATCAATTAAATAATTAATAAAAAAATAAATATGGTTAATATAAGTGAGTTTTACGATAAACAAATGGATAAAATTAATGATGATGATTTTAAAAATAAAGTAACACCTACTATGTACACTACTGGTGAAGCTTATGAAGAAGGTGATAAACCTTTTAAATTTTTCATGTTAGAGGATATAGAAGAGGGTGGTGGGTTAAATTATAGATTACACCATTGTTTAAAAAAGCATTTAATTAATTTTGAACTCGATGTTGACTACCAAACTTCTAGTAAAATAATACCAGTTTTAAGGTTGAAATTAAATAATAAAGTAAATAAAAAAGAGAAAATTATGTCAGAAATTAATGAGAATAGCATTGTAAAAGTGCACTATACGGGTAAGTATGATAACGGTGAAGTCTTTGACTCATCTGTTGCTGTTGAAGGAACACAATTTACCGATAAAGAAGCTATAACAGTAGAATTAGGTAAAGGTATGGTTATACCTGGATTCGAAGATGCTTTAAAGGGGATGAAGCAAGGTGAAAAGAAAACAGTCACAATTGAATCATCTCAAGCATATGGTGATGTATTACCTGAACGTTTCCAGGAAATTGAAAAGAAATTTGTCCCAGAAAACATTCAAGTGGGTGCGTTACTAACAACTCAAACAGAACATGGACCTATGAATGTTGTTGTATCTGAGGTAAAAGACGAGACAGTTGTAATCAACGGGAACAACCCATTAGCTGGTAAGGATTTAACTTTCGATTTAGAAATAGTTTCATTCGTATAATTTATTTTATATTGTTAAAATAAAGCTCCCAAATTGGGAGCTTTATTTGTTTTAAGGGTATTTATCATTAAACAAACATTATGAAACAATTTATTAAAGACATTTTTACGGAAGACAAATCTGATGAAAAATTTTCATCAAAAAAAACTATGGGTATCTTAGCTGGGCTATTAACATTTATAGCCTTTGTAGTTGATGGTTTTGATTTTTACGACATAAATAACGACATGTTTGATTCTATGTTGATATTTGCTGGTTCAATGTTAGGGGCATCTGTGTTCAAAACATTTAGGAGAAAGAGTGAAAACTAATTAAAACTGAAAAAACCCACTATTAAGTGGGTTTTTTATTACTTTTTATTTCCTGGTTTCTTTGAAGTATCTACCTTTATTGTAGTTTTACTTTTAGAATTAACACTGTTAGTATTTGTGTTAGTTTTTTTGTTTTTTTTGTTTTTACACGAACATCCCATAATATATCTGTTTTTTATTTAACTTTGTTATTTATTAATAAATATAATGATATTATATTAAATTATAAATATTATAACTTTATTTTTTAATAAATTTATGTTATTTTAAGGTAAAACATAGATATGGGGTTATTTAATAAAAGTAGAATTTCATTTTTAAATGAAAAATGGGAAGTTAAGTTGGAAAATGTTAAATTAAAATTTATTCCTAGAACACATGAATTAATTTATTTAAAGAGTGAAGGGGTATATTATAGAGTTGTAAATGTCATACACAATGTTAGTGATTCGATTGACATTTATATTATAATAGAAGAATATACAGATGATTTTGCATTAACAAATAAAGTTAAAAAATAACTTGACATTAATGTAAATTATTAGTATCTTTGTCATGTGAGACTTTGGTATTTTGTCACAAAAAAATAAAGGTTAGTTTCAGCAATTTACACTAGGAAAATTTTATACATTTTAACAAACACTAACCTGAAAATGATTAATAAAGAAAGAATTCAGCAATTTTAACAGTATGGAAAACTAAAAACATCTTTCTGAAAATAATTAAAACCTAGCACATTGTGTTAGGTTTTTTTATTGTTGTTATTTTAAAATGAAAGTAGTATATTTGTATAAATAAAAGTTTATGGATAAAAAAACAAAAACAATACCAAATTTAATAGGTATTAGTGGGAAGATAGGTTCTGGTAAAGATACTCTAGGTCAAATAATCGCTAGGGAATTACTACTTCTTAATTATAAGGATGATGATTCTCATTTTACAGACCAACTAAGAGGGGAATTCAACCCCAATATTAGTTATACAAGGTCTGATGGTTTCTTAAACAAGAAATATGGTGATAAACTTAAAGATATTGTTTGTATACTTATTGGTTGCACTAGAGAACAATTAGAAGATAGAGTTTTCAAGGAAAAAGAACTTGGTGAAGAGTGGTGGTATTATGAAGAAGGTAATGGTTTTAAATTTAATTATAACGATGGATTCCCTAAAAACGAGGAAGAAGTAACATTAGTTAAACTAACACCTAGAAAAATCATGCAACTTATAGGTACTGAATGTGGTAGACAAATTATACACCCAGATATTTGGGTAAAGGCTTTATTTGCTGATTATAAAGCTGTAAAAATTAATAATAATACTTTATTATTAAGTAACCCTCCTCAACAAGGTTTTGATTTGATTAAACCTAAATGGATAATAACAGATGTTAGATTTCCTAACGAAGCTCAAGCTATTAAAGATAGGGGTGGCATTTTAATTAGGGTTGAAAGACCTATTGATTTAAGATTTCCTAAGTTATGGAAACTTTATGCTTCTTCTAATAAATATTTAAGTTATTCTGGTGGGATTCTAGCTTGGTTATTGGGTCATGATAAAGAAATGAGTGAAAAATTGAATCACCCTTCAGAAATAGCATTAGATGATTATGAGTTTGACTATGTTATAAATAATAATGGTGATTTAAATGAGTTAATTAAAGAATTTAGAAATTTAAGTTTAATATGTTAAAAATACAAGAAGGAGTACAAGCGTTTAGTGTTATAGTTGTCTTATTACCTGAGACAAATAAAGAAGACTATTTCACTTTATTAGAGAAAGAAATTGATAAGAAATGTGAATACAATTTTTGTCGAATCATGGATGGTGGTAATATAGAAATTCATAATGAATGTTCAGAAACTAATGATATCACAAAATCATTTACTGATATTGTCGATATTGTAAAAGGTTTAAGTAAACCACATAAGTCAATTTATTTAGAAGCTTTATTATGATAGTATACAAACTAAGACATAAACCTACGGGGTTATTTTACCAACCCGTTAAGGGTAGATGGTCTAAAGATAAGTCAAATCTTGGCACTAGAGGTAAATTATATGAAACACATCAATACCCAAAATATTTACATACAGAAGGTGTAAATATTTCTGAAACTTTAATTAAAAAATTTAATTTAAAAAAGATTGAAACTAATCAATTTGGAAATTATTTGATTACAAGTAAAGAAGATTGGGTTGTTGTTGAATATGAATTAATTGAAATTAAAGAAAGTAAAATATGAGTTGGTTAAGTAGGTTATTTAGAGAAAAGGAAGTTATAGTAGAAGTTATTAAAGAAATACCAATAGTACCCACACCATCACCTTGGGTAGAATTTTCAAAACAAAAACCACCTCATGAAGTTGTATTAGCGGCTTGTGATACTTATGATTGTGGTTGGACTATGGATACCGCTTGGTGGAATAAGGAAAAACAATGTTGGATGGCTGGCCCTACTGGTACAGAAGAAGCACATTTACCATATACGCATTGGAGAAAATTACCAGATTTCCCTAATGAAGTAAAATAAATTAAAAAATACTTGTGAGTATTGAAAAAAGGTTGTATATTTGTAATCAATAAATTAAATATTAATAAATAAAAAAAAAATTATGACAGTATTAGGAGTATTAATTATTCTATTATCGGTTGCTTTATATGTAGTAACAAAATTTATCAACTTAAGGGAAGAAGATGTGGTTTCCACTAATCGTTTTGGTGAAAAAATAACCTTAAGGGCGAGCCCACCTTTTTTATTAAATTACACTGGTAAAAAAACACTTATGTTTGTTGGTTTAGGTGTATTTTTAATGTGTATTAGTGGTATGTTCTTCATCAATAAGTCTGGAACAGCAACATCAATTCAGTATTTATGGGGTGGTGATAAAGCCGTAACAACACAAGGGTTAAAATTAAAATTCTGGGGGAATACAATACCAGTATCTTTTGAAATTGCAATGCAAGATGTAATCCTAGAAAAAGATGAAGATGGTAAATTTATGCCATTACCAGAAAGTGAGGGGATTTACTTTCGAAAAGCCCAGCAAAGGGAGTTTGCTGATGCAATTAAGGCTGATGTTGCCGCATCTTTAATTGTTTCTATTAATTATTCAGATGAAGAAGGTTTTTTAACTATGGTGGATAAAAATAGAAGTGAACTCAAATTAGTTAAGGCTAGGATATACCCAGTTTATGAACAAGCGTTAAAGAATACATGTAAATTAATGGATGCACAAGATTATATTTCTGGAGCATCTTCTCAATTCGATTATTACTTAAAAGACCAAATGGAAAACGGTATGTATTTAACCGAAGAAGTTTATTCAGACATTGAAGAAGTTTCAATAGTTGCGAATGATACAACAAAAACAGTTGCCAAGGGTAAAGTTAGTAATGGTAATAAACGTGAAAAGAAATATAGAATTAGAAGAGATAGTAATGGTGACCCAATTAGAGATAGTTCTAATTCATTAAAGAGGTATGGTTTAACAGTTCAACAAGCGGCTGTAACTAATATTGATTGGGAAAAAAGCTTTGATGAGAGGTTAACTGACCAAAAAGAACAAGTAGCCCAGACTCAACTTGAAAAACAAGAAGCTGAGAAAGAATATTATGCAACACAAAAGGCAATTGCTAAGGGTGAGCGTGAAAAAGCTGAAACTAGGGTTAAATTAGAAAAAATCCAATTAGAAAAAACTATTTCGGCTGACACTAAAGCTAAAGAAGCGTCTTATAAAGAACAGGAAGAAACTAATTTACTTGCGGCTGCTAAAAAACAAGCACAAAGAGTTAGAGTTATGGCAGATGCTGAGTCTTATGAAATTAAAAAGAAAGTTCAAGCGGGTATTACGCCAGAAAAGAGATTAGAAATGGAATTAAATGCTGAGGTTGCTAAAGAAGAAGCTAGAGCTAAAAGAGCTGTACCTAATACTATGATTGTTGGTGGTGATGGTAAAGGAAGTTCAAGTATTTCAAATGAAACTCTTATGTTAATGCAATTAACTAACAAAGATAAATAGTGTGTGAACGGTTGTTGTTTCAGTAAACAATTTAGTAATGGTAAAGTGTAGTCACTGAACGTAATGGATAGGTACACGAACTATAAACCCAATAGGTAAAACTATTGGGTTTTTTTGTGTTTAATAGATATTTATATGTAAATAAAGTTATTAATATGAAAAAATTTATAAAGGGGTTACTTAGAGAAAGTTTAAACTTAATTAATGAGGTTGATTGGGAAGGTGATTTTTCAGATACTAAGGCAAGTTGTGTTTCACCACAACAATTAGCTAATGATATGAATAAGGAATTAGACAGGCTTAATCAATCTTCTAAAGATAGAGATAAGCGTGGTACTAAGGATGCTATTTTAACTAGAAAACAAATTGAAAAGAATTTAACTGGTGATGGTGAATTAGATGTGGCTAAATTTAAAGAATTAATAACTACACCACCTAAACGAATATTCGACCAAAACCCTAAGATGGAGAAGAGTGATGATGGTGGTGAACAAATGACAGTTAATACTGGTTTACCAGCCATAAAGGGTATCATATATGATGAAGCTGGTGATAAATTTTACCACATAAATACTTGTCCAGGTGCTGGTTCTTGTCAACTAGTTTGTTATGCTAGAAAAGGTTTCTATGGTATGAATGATGGTAAAGTTCTTAAATTGATTAGAAGACTTAACTTATTAATGAATGACCCAGAAGAATACTACAATATGATTATGGATGAATTAGAACCTCTAGCCTTCAAATTAAAAAGACAAGGTAGAAGAAGTGGTTCAGTACCTAAATTAGTTATGAGGTGGAATGATGCTGGTGATTTCTTTAGTCAAAAGTATTTTGATATAGCAAAGAAAGTTACTGAAGATTTGGTTAATGCTGGTTTTGATGTTAAATCATATGCTTACACTAAACAAGCTAAATTTGTTAACCTAGCTAGTGATGATTTCATTATGAACTTCTCTAAGGGTTCAGCACCAAAAGAATTAAAATTAGTTGATTTAGATAAAAACAAATATTCCGACATAATTCCAAAGAAGTTATTTAACGACATTTTTGAGAAAAAAGGTCCTCACTATGTTAAGGATGAAAAAGGGTTACCTATATTTGTTGATGGGGGAAAAGAAGAACTTAGAAAAAGAGTATCTGACTCTTATAATATCGATATAAATAGAATAAAATATCATGATGAATTACCACCTAATGAAGGTAAACCTTTACAATATGATGTGATAGTGTTACCTACTGGTGATACAGATATAAGTGCACAACGTAAGGATGTACACAAGACATTTTTAGCAGTACATTAAAATGAGAGGTTTTATAAAAAAATTACTTAGAGAAGAACTTGAAGGTAAAATAACATATTATAACAGACATATGGATTCATATTCTGACCAACATAACTACCAACTAGAATTATCATTAAATGGTGAACTAGTTGGTGTTACTGAATATGTACTTTATGATGGTGAAATAACAATAAGTGATATTGGAGTTAGACCAGAATTAAGGAGACAAGGTTTAGGTTCAAGGATGGTTAAATACATAAAGAATGAATTCCCTGAATATCAATATGTACCATCAATGAAAACCGACCTAGGTGCAAAGTTTAAACATAAAGATTTACCATTATATGAGAATAAATTTTTAAACGAAGCTGTAAGTCAATTTGATTACGATTCAGACGATTCATCTCCAACAATATCCTGGGAGGTTGCTAAGGATAATATCGATAAATCAGTTAATGATATAAGTAGTGAAGAAGATGCTAAGAGCTATTTAAACGCATTAAATAATAAAAGTGATAGATTACCCAAAAATATAAAAAAGAAGTTGAAGAAGTATGCTATAACAACCTTAATTGGTGTTATAGGCTTAACTTCCTTTAATAATTTAATAGGTGATATGGGTAATGCTTTAGATTCTAAAGAAATAAAGGTACCTAGCAAAAAAGTTGATACAAATTCTTTAAAAACAAATATTAAGGATGTTGTTGACACAAAATTTAATACTCCAAATAAAGTATCTTCGAATTTAATAAATATGCTTAAAAATCATGAAGGTTCGGCTAAGAGAAAGGGTGAACCAGTTTTAAGAGCATATGAATTGGGTGATGGTAAAGTTACCGTTGGTTGGGGACATGCTGAACCAATTAAATCTTCAAGCTTTAAGAAAAATCAAAAAATAGATATTAAAACCGCTAATGAATTATTTAAACAAGATTTAAGTAAGGCTAAAGCTACTATTGATGATATATTGGAAGATTGGAAAAATAAGGGTATTGAATTTGATATAACACAAGGTATGTATGATGCTATGACATCCATGGCCTTTAATATGGGTAGACAAGGTTTTAGAAATACAGAATTTATACAATTAGTAAAGAATGGTAAGTATAAAGAAGCTAAGGAAAAAATAAAAACAACTAATGTTAGTTATGAAGGTCATAAATCTAGGAGAGAAGATGAATCTAACATGTTTAATATAAAATAATATGAAAAGTTTAATTAAAAAATTACTTAAAGAGGGTTTATATGATAGTAATGTTGATAAATTATTTAATGGTCAATCTAAAGTTAGGACTAGAGTAATATTTGCTAAACCTAACCCACATGGGACATCATATAATTCAGATTTTAACGCCAAGGTAAATTCAGTTGAAGATAAAATAAATAACTTATCAAATGCTGATAAACAACAAGTTAATCTTAAAGATATTGCACCTACACAAAGATTTATATCATTAAATAATTTAGATAAAGTTAAGGGTGTTGGTAAAGACACAAATGCAACATTAATATTAATTGGTGATACTTATTATGCTATTGATGGTCACCATAGGATAACATCTAGAATCTTATCAGGTGATACCTTTATTATTGCCTATGTTATAAAAATTTAACAATTTATTTGTTAATTATATAAATTTTACTTACATTTGACTTCATAGCTAAGGATATTAATGACCTACAAACACTAATTAAAAGAAATTTAGCTAAATAATTTTGTTTTATTAAATATAATTTACTATATTTGCACTCTAACAATTAAATAAAGTAGTTATGAACACAAAAAGAATTAAATTTAACCTACCAATCCCAAAGGATATTTTAACCATTAAGGATATTTTCTTAAGTAATGGTTTTAAACTTTACATTGTTGGTGGTGCTGTTCGTGATTCTATTTTAAACAAACCAATTAAAGATTGGGATTTAGCAACAGACGCAACACCAGATAAAGTAGAAGAAATGATGGAGGTAGCTGGTATCAGAACTCTACCAACGGGTAAGTCATTCGGTGTAATTAACGTATTCACTGACTCAAATGAATTCGAAATTGCTACATTCAGAAGTGACCTATCATCTGGTAGAAGACCAGATTCAGTAGAATTTACAACCATTGATAAGGATGTATTAAGACGTGACTTAACAATTAATGCACTATTTTTTGACATAGATACTAATGAAATCGTTGATTTAGTGGGTGGTGTTGAAGATATTAAAAACGGTGTGGTAAGAACAGTAGGTAAAGCTGAAGAAAGATTTAATGAGGATAGACTTAGAATACTAAGGGCAATCAGATTTGCTGGTAGATTCGGTTCAAACCTTCATACTGATACCGAACAAGCTTTAATTAAAGATTCTTCATTAGAAGGTGTTTCTGGTGAGCGAATTAGAGATGAATTCCTTAAGGGTCTTAAGACTTCTAAATCAGTAACTCACTTTTTAACTTTAACTAATAAATTTGGCTTATTCAAGGATATCTTTAAAGGGTTAATGGTCAATAATTTCTTAATTGAAGAACGTGACCCAATATTATTGTTAACTGTTCTTTTACGTGATAATAATATTTTAAATATTGTTAAAACGTTAAATAAATTAAAATATAGTAGTGAGGAAATAAGAGGTATTAAATTCTTAATTCTATTTACTAACTTTGTTAATGATAAATCTATTTTTGAAGTTTCTTCTATGAAAAAAGAACAAAAAAGGTCTGGTTTAACACCTAAACAAATTGTTAAGTTTTCTAAACTTATTAATCTTGATGAGAATTTTGTTAATGCATTCATTGTTTTTGAATTAACAGTAACTGGGGGTGAAGTATTAGAGAAATACGACTTGAAACCAGGGCCAGAATTAGGTAATGTTATCAAAACGTTAGAGAAAGATAAATTTATTGATAAAATATTTGGTAGAACTAAAAAAAGGTCATATATTTACCCTAAATTAAAAAAAAGAGAAATGAAAATTAAAAAAATTATAGAAAAAGAAAGAAAAATGATGGATGCTAACGAAACTATTAAGACAGTTTCAAAACACTCTATTATAAACTTTACTCATGGACTATTAAGTGGGTTAGCAATTGCAATGGTAGCTTCTGGTAACTATATTTTAATAGGGTTATCATATTACATCTTTAAAAGATTTGATAGCTTAATACTTAATAGAGAAAAATATAAGACAAAGTTCGGTAAGGATGTTGTTTTCCCAATTCCATCAACACTTGGATTTATGGTAGGATGTTATATATCATTCGCAATTAAACCGCACTTAAAATAAAAATTTATAATTTTTTTAATATTTTAATAATATTTATAATAAAATTAAGTTATGAGAAAATTAGATAAATTTAAAAATATTACGAAAGCTAATATGCTTTCAGAACAAAGACATATTAAACAAAATAGTCTTTTAAGGGAAAATAATGAAATTGAATATAAAGATGTTGATGAAAATCCATCAAAAAAATTAGTTACAGATTTAAATGTTAATAGAAGTAATCTTATCGAATCATTTAATAAGACCTTTAATAAAATAAAAAGGATTAATGAAAATGAATTAGGTAATGTAATACATAACGATAAAGTTTATTTAGAAGATTATATTAAAGAAGATGGTGAATATTATTTTGCTTTTGGTAATGTAACATCTAAAGATAAATACCCATGGATTTATGATGGTGGTAGATATTTGGTTAAAATCGATGACGAAAGTTCTTGGTCTGGTAGTCATAGAGCATCAACCCTTGAAGAGCCAGAGGAATATCCAGAGTTTGAGGTGTATTTTTATATACATGAAATCTATAAAATTGACGATAATCAAGAAATAATTCATGAAGTTAAGGTTAGTTCTGAAACACTTAGTAAAATACGTAATGCTATTGAAAATCATATAGAGGAACACTCAGAATATTATCTACCAGAAGGTCCAGATATGGACCCACCAGAAAGAGATTAATATCATTAAAAACAAAAAAACCATATTTTAAGTATGGTTTTTTTTTGTTTTTAATGATATTTATTTATAACATGGATATGTTAATATTAAAAAATACTAATGAGAAAAAAAGATAAAAAAAGTTATGAGAAAATTAGATAAATTTAAAAATATGATGAAAGCTAATATACTTTCAGAACAAAGATATATTAAACAAAATAGTCTTTTACGTGAAGAGGTAGATGGGGGGTTAAAAAAGAGAAAAATAATAGTTTTAGTAGGCCCACCATCAGTAGGTAAATCAACATGGATTAAAAGTAATTTCCCTAATTCATATGTAATTAGTAGAGATGATATTGTTGAAGAAGTTGCTTCAACTTACAATTGGACATATGATGATTTATTTTCAACACCACCAGAAGATGCTAAAATAGGTGATGTTGACGAAAAATATGGTACTGTTATAGAATCACCAAGCTGGATGACATGGGCCGACACTGTTTTTGATAAAGTAATTAATGCAAATAATAAAGTTCAAAATTTATTCAATTCAAGGGTTAAAGACGCACACCCTAGTGGTAAAGTGATAGTAGTGGATATGACTAATATGAATTCTGGTTCAAGAAAAGGAGCATTAAAAGCAATCGAAGGTAATGAAGGTGATTATATTAAAATTGCTGTTGATTTTAAATTTAAAGGTTCTGAAGAATTAATTAAACAAGTGGCAAATAATAGAGCAGAATCAGCTAAACGAATGGGTAAATCAAAAACAATACCACCACAAGCTTTTGATAGAATGTTTAAATCATACGAACAACCTTCTAAAAGTGAAGGTTTTGATGAAATAATTAGCGTTGATAATATAAGTAATTTACAAAATTACTTATATAATGATGTAAAAAAAGAAAAAATTAATGAAGATTTTATTGATTCATTAAAACTTTTATACGTAAGTGGTTATGAGGTCAAGGAAGATGTTAATGTTAATGAATTAACTTTAGATGATGTTTATGTTATTTTCTTAATGAATGAATACGAAAGTAGACGTGATTATCATTTTAGAGTTGATGTTAGTGATTTATTAAAACTTACTAATAATTTAAACAATGAAACAGTTAGTGTTTTAACAAGTAAATTAATAAAAGACATAAATGGTGAAGAAGATAATCAAAGAGAATTAGAAGATTATTTTAAAGAATTAATAAAATATGTTAGTGAAAACAACCCACCTGGTGAAAATGTACCAGAATTTATGGAAATATGAAAAAATTTATACAAAATTTATTAAGGGAAGGTTTGAATGAGAGTATATCATTAAATTTAAGTAAACAATTAAGGAATACTTGGGATAAAAGTAAATTAGATGATATTTTTGGTAAAAATGTATATAGATTATACTATAATTTGGAGACTGGTAAACAAATCACTCCAACAAGGAAGACACCAAAACTTAAATTTGATGTTAAAAATATTGAAAAACTAAATAATGATATTTCAAGTATGCTTAAAAAATATAATTATTCTATTGTTGATATGGATAAAAATATTGCTAAAAATAATAAAAGTAATCAAAATATTAAAATTAGTAAAATATTAAATAAATTAGATTTTAAATTACTTAAAAATTATAATTCATACTTAGATAGATTAAATCGTTCAAATGATGAAGGAAGTGATTTATATGTTGTAGTATCGAGACATCCACATGATTTAGCTAGTAAATCAGCAAAACCTAGGATAACATCTTGTGAAGACCTTAGAGATATGAAAGATTTAAAAGATGATGATTCTAATTGGACAAGTAAAGGGCAGCACGATGGTGAAGGTGGTGCTGGTCAAATTAGAGATTCAATACTTGATGGTGATGTAATATTTTACTTAATTGAGGATGGAGATTGGAATATACAAGACCCAATTTCTAGGTATGTAGTTGGTGTGTTATGTACTGATAAAAAAATAAAAGCACCAATTGATATGTATGGTTCATATAATATAGAGTTCTCTAAATTTATAGAACAATGGAGTGATACATATCATGAAGAAGTAAATAATATTAGTAAAAAAGATTTATCAGATATCTCAGATAGTGAAATACTTGAAAAAATAAGAAGTACTGATATTAATGATGATATATATAGACATGTTTTAGTTGAAGGTAGATATGAGACTTTGAAATATATTATTGAAAAAATGGGTATTGATATGTTTGTATCCGAAACTAAGGGTATTTATACACCTAAAATATATAAAGAAATTGATAAAAATTTAAATGGTTTTTTAGGTAAATCTTATAAATCGAAATATATGCATATAATTAGAGCATTAAGAGGTATAAAAAGTATTAAAGGTAAAAAATACACTAAGGATGCAAGTCTTTGGATGGATATGGTGGATGGTGATGAGGATAAGGCAATTCAGTTACTTTCTACTAGTCTTAATAATATAATACCTAAAGGAGATATTAATATTATGAAAATTATAATACCAGAATACGCAAATGAACTAGAACGTTTAGCAAATTCATATAACCCAGGTTTAATAGAATAAGATGAAGATATTTAATAAAAATATATTATGAAAAAATTTATACAAAATTTATTAAGGGAAGGATTAAATAAAGATAAACTTATAAATGACATTAATAATTTCACAAAGTTAAATTTAAATTCTGGTGTTAAAATAAGTGATTTAATTAATTCATGTGATTTATCAAAAGGTCAATGTGACACTGTATCTAATATGTTATATAAACATTTACTAGAGATAGGTTATGATGATAACCAATTGATATTAATCGATTTATTAAACCCTAAATTTGAAACTGATGATGCTCACCCAGAATGGAAAAAATATGATAAAAAATATTTAGTACATACAATATTAAAGGTTGGTGATTTATTTATTGATTTAACTGGTGCTCAATATTCTAAACAGCAAATGGGAGTTAAATTATATACTAAAGAAGATTTAAAAAATATTTGGGGGAATTATAAATTAATGAAAAAAGATGATACTGGTAAATATATAGGTGGGACAGAATATACCGCTAAATTACGTAAATTTTAACAACAGATTCTATGGTCATATTAGAGTTGATGGTATCCCAACGTTTAACTTAAACGAATTAAGATAATCTTAGGATAACTTAAAAAAAAACAAATAATATAATCGAATATAAATCGTTAAATAACAATCTATTATAAGTTTTTAATTATTTTTAAAAAAAACTTGATTAATCCAAAAATATGTAGTATCTTTGTATTAAGATAATCTAATAAGATTAATCAAAACTGCGAGTAAGACCCTAATGGTTGGGGTACCGACTTCTAAACTCGGATGTAGTGGGTTCGATTCCCACTATTCGCACCAGATAAATTAATAATAAATAAATTAAGAAGTTATGACTTAGATTAAAAACAAAAAGTTAACAGTAGTTACAAGAAAAGACCTTCCAATCGGATATCAAGCAGTCCAAAGTGGACATGCAGTCGCAGATTACATATTAGAAAATCCGATAGACGCTAAAGATTGGAATACAACATCGAATTATTTAATATTCCTAACAGCAAAGGATGAAGCATCCTTAGAAAAATTAATAGAAAAAGCTGACGTAAAGGGAATAAACCATACAGTATTTAGAGAACCCGATATAGGGGACCAAATAACAGCAGTAGCATTTGAACCTACAGAATTGACTAGAAAGTTAGTAAGTTCATTACCACTACTAGGTAATACAAATAATTTAACTAATAAAAATCAGTAACTATGAAAAACACTTAGGTTTACACCAGAGGTCCATAAAGTATATTTTCCAAACAGCAATGTTAAAGCCTTGAGCTTTTATACTTAAAATTAATAAATTAAAAAAAAGAAATTATGGAAAATATAAAATTAGAAAACTGGACAAAAAGAATGAATGAATATGTTAATAAAACATCAAAACACTTATTCTTAGATGATAATAAAAAATTATTCAAAGTTATACCATTTAAATATAATAATAAAAATATGGTAGCATCAATTAGATTTGATGAAAAATACTTTAGAATGAAAGTTGAAGAAGTTGAAGCTGACTCAACAGAAAGTTTATTCGATATGAAAACTACTTTTTTCCCACAATGGTACAAGAGTAAATCAATTAAGAATTTTAAACTTATAAAAGAAATAACTAACACTATTACAGAATATTTAGAAAATGAATATGATGGTAGTAATTTAAAAAACGCTGAAAATGAGGCGTTTATAAAAAAATTAGTACAAAACGAAAAAGTTTTTACAAAAAAACTTGACAAATCAGATAACTTTTAGTATCTTTGTCATATATATTAATAACAACACTAAAAAAGTGTTTATAAAAAAAGTAAAATGAGAACAATTAACATACATATGATTTCGAGCAGTAATTGGAGACGTAATTCTTCAAGAGAAGCGGGTATGCTAAATGTTTACAGTATGAAGTAAGATTCATATAAATAATATAAACAAAACCCGATTCTAGAAATAGTTTCGGGTTTTTTAATTTTAATAAGTATGGGAATTTTAGTTAGAAAGTTAGGGAGTGAAAAAGTTAAAAACTTTATGAAAGATTTTGACCTAATTGTTGATAAGTACAGAACAATAGCAGATACAACTGGTTATAATGGTCCACTTAAATTTAAAAAAGAAAAAGGTAAGATGATTATCTTTGTTGAATTAGAAGAAAATTAAAGATGTATAATAAAGGAAAATCAACCCAAAAAGAATGGGAAAATAAATTAAAACAAGTAATTGATAAAACTTTAAAAGACATCAACGAAAAAGAAAAGAAAAGTAAATGGGTAGTTTTCCCAAAAAATTAAATATGGTGTTTCAAGCTTTAAGGTGAAGCGTCAGACTGTGAATCTGAAGAACTCGGCTCGATACCGTGGTAACACCCAAAATAAAGTGAATGTAAAAACCTCACTCAACATCCCTCCGTTGCACCAAATTGGAAAGGTGGCTCGTCTGTGAAACGAGTAACATGGGTTCGATTCCCATACGGTTGACATAATGATATTTACCTCGACTGTACAGTCAGTCGGGGTTTATGAAAGAAAGTTCATTGACATATTAAAATTAAAACACACGTCATTGGTGTAACGGCTAACATTTTCGGCTCCAACCCGAAGGCTCCGAGTTCGAATCTTGGATGACGTGCGAAATAAAATAAGGAAGAATAAACTGAAAGATTCTGGGTAACAGTGCTCGTCTTGAAAACGAAGGGGTGTAAAAAGCCGTGTGGGTTCGAATCCCACTTCTTCCGCAAAATTAGTAGGTACCGTCAAGGTGACAAACTGGGCTTGAAACCCAGGGATGGGTTACACCATGGGTTTCGATTACTCTATCTACTACCTTGACTTTTTGTACGATAAACAACTAATCTTAGGGTTAGTGACGTATGTGACCGAATAATAGTAGGTGACATATAAGGCGAGTAACACCAGAATATACTTCGGTATTAACTAAGAACTCGTAAATAGAGAGGTAAGCATAATTGGTATTGCAGCAGCTTGGAAAGTTGTTCAGCGTTCATTCGCTGTGTGGGTTCGAGTCCCATTCTCTCTACCATAGTAATGTAAAAATTTTGTAATATGGAAAAGTTAGTTAAAAATGTTAAAGAAGTGCTAAAAGATGACCCATTAGCTTCTATAATTGGTGTATGTGAATGTAATAAGTGTAATAAAGAAATTTTAGTTAATATGGGGTTTCATTCTGGGTTTGACGCACATTTAGATGGGATTATTGTTAAAGATTGTCCATTTTGTAATCATACAGAAAATATATATCAAGAAGATGTTAATATAACTGATTATGGTTTTATGGAGTCAAAAAAATATTATAGTTGGTTTTTTGATGAATATAAGAAAAATAATTAGTACATTATATTCATAAAGATATGTAAGAATGGCTGAGTGGTTGAAAGCACCAGGGTACTTGAAAATGGTATGTTAACATTAGTTATACTGAGATTATCAGAGAAGGTAATCATTCATAGGTTCGAATCCTATTTCTTACACAATTGGAAAGGTGGCAGAGTGGTAATGCAGCGGTTTGCTAAACCGTAGGCCCTCAAAAGGGGTCCCTGGGTTCGAGTCCCAGTCTTTCTACTAAATTAGGACATGTAGCTCAGAGGAAGAGCGTTCGGTTGTTAACCGAAGGGTCGAGATATCGTAATTCTCCATGTCCGCAAAATAATTAGGACATGTAGCTCAGAGGAAGAGCGTTCGGTTGTTAACCGAAGGGTCGAGATATCGTAATTCTCCATGTCCGCAAAATAATATTTAAATTACTTGTGTATTTAAATTATTAGTTGTATCTTTGTGATATAAAAGTGTAATATTGTGCGGTAACCAGCACGTCTGATAAGCGTGACTAAGGTAAAGGTTGGAAATAAGGGTTCGAATCCCTTTCGCACAACAAAATAAGGTCCAGTATCGGCTCTGCCTCATAAGCAGTTGAAACCGTAATTTGGTCACATGTGAGTTCGAGTCTCACCTGGACCACAATATAAGCCTCCATGGTGTAATGGATAAGCACAAAACTCTTCTAAAGTTTTAGTTCCAGTTCGAATCTGGATGGAGGTTCTAATTTTAATATGTAATAACATGAAAAAATTTGTTGTAATATTATCTGGCGGTGGTGAAGGAGATTTTTTCGAGTATAATATTGTTGTTGAGGCTAATGATATATTTAGTGTAGAATATATGTTACTAGAGTCTAAGGGTTTAAGTAATGATAACCATATGGAATATAATTTTGATGATTATCAAATATATGGGTTAGATGAATGGGTAAGTAAAAATATTATAAAATTAAATGATTTAATAAAAACTAGAGGTTAAGCTTATGAAAACATATAATTATAAAGGTTTAGTTCAATGGTTTATTTACAGTGCCCTTACATTTGTGATATTAATACCTTCAGAAATGGTATTTTATAATAAACTATCTTTAGCACTTTTATTCGGGTCTCTTCTTGGTATGTTAAATGAGATAATCACCCAATTAAAAAAGTTAAATAATAAAAAATAATAAGGCTCTATGGTGTAGCGGAAGCACCTAACTCTTCTAAAGTTATAGCCCCAGTTCGAATCTGGGTAGGGTCTCAAAAATTGCGTAGCTCCAAGGTGGAGGGCTTACCCTCATAAGGTTTGCTGGGTCGGTTCAATTCCGACTTACGCTACAAATTGGCTCTATGGTGTAATGGACAAGCACTTAGCTCTACGAAAGCTACAGTCTCAGTTCGAATCTGAGTAGGGTCTCAAAAAAACTTCACTTTAAATTTGCACAGTAAATAAATTCTTCTTATATTTGTGTAAATCAAAACATATAAATAAATCATGAGTAAAGTACCTAACATTATATTCTTAGATATTGATGGAGTTTTAAATCATCATAAATTTTATTCTGAAAGGTATAAAAGAGAATTAAACTCAGAACCAAATAACCTAGATAAACTATCGTTGGATAATGAAAACATATATAGTGAAGTTGAAAGTTATAGTCATGTAGATAAATTAAAATATAATATCGAATCAGTTGACTTTAACACAGTTAAATTATTTAATGAATTATGTAAAGATACCAATAGTAAAGTTGTTATTTCTTCAACATGGAGAAGTCATGGTTTAGACTATATGAGATTATTTTTTAAAACTTTAGGTTGTGATTTCGATATAATAGGACTTACCCCACACTTTAATAGAAACGAATCATGTAGGGGTATGGAGATTCAATCATTCATTAGGGATTATTTGTGTGATAAATTGGAATTAGATGTAAGTTTAGCTTGGAATTTCAGAAGATATGTAATAATTGATGACGATTCAGACATGTTATATAATCAACGTAATAATTTCTTTCATGTTGACAGTTGTAATGGTCTTTCTAGTAACCATTGTTACAAGATAACTAATTTTTTTAAATCTTTTTCACTTTAAATTTGCACAGTAAATAAATTCTTCTTATATTTGTGTAAATCAATAAATCAAAACATATAAAGGTATGCGTACTAAATCAAGAAAACCAAAGGGTCAAAGAATGTTTAAATCGGTTAGTTATTTAAACCCGCACAATAATAACATAAAAACAAAAAGACCTCTATGGGTTGAGCCAGTAGAAAGGGGTATGTGGTTTGATTCTGACAAATTAGAGTGGATAAAAAACCCTAAAAATCTTGGAGGTTTACACAGCTCTTATTATTCAATGAATTATTTAGGTTTACCTAACCCTATGTCATTAAAGGCAGCTAAGAGGTTAATTTACAAATGGAAAGCACCTAAAGGAACTAAATTTAGGGTTAATTTACCTTTTAATGGGTTTGATTTTTTTATAACAAAAAATAATTAAAATTATGAGTACTGTTACAGAATTTAAATGGAGAACATATGATGATAGGGTTTTAAGTTTAAACCAAATCGATGACCAACATTTATCAAATATTTATTGGTTTAGTAAAGTTTTTAATTCTAATATTTCACCTTACATTTATCGTGAGATTATCCAAAGATTTGGTGGTAAACCTTTACCATATAAACCCTTACCAGTATCTGGTGAAATTGAGGGTTTGAAAAAACTTGGTTATATTATAGGTACTGATATTATATTCGAAGGGTTAGTAATAGGAACTTTAAAATAAATCATGAGTAAATTGTGTAACATAAAATATAATATTGTCTCAGCAGAATTAGATATGGATTATAAATATTTTGATGAAAATGTGATTTATAGATATATTAAATTTAAGGTAAAGCGACTATCGTATACTAAAATCGAAGTTATTAAAAAGTTAAAGGAAACTTTGGGTATTGATATATTTGAAGCTTTAAATATATTTAATAATGATGATTGGTATGGTGTTGAAAATTTAGGTTATGTGGTTAAATTGTATAATGTATTTGGGTCAAAAAATATATCTTTCAAAGCTATAAGTGTCGAGGATTTTAATGAGGTTGAGAGGTTAAAGATAGAAAGGTATAAAGAACTGAACGGGATTAAAGAAGCTAATGAGTGGTATAATAAGTTATCAGATAAAGAAAGGTTTTATGTTGATACATTAATACGTGATAACCAACCAATATGTTAATATAAAAAACTTCACATTAAATTTGCACAGTAAATAAATTCTTCTTATATTTGTGTAAATCAAAACATATAAAAATAAATAATGAAAGAAGATTTAATAACATTTGAAACGGCAAAGTTAGCTAAAGAAAAATCTTATAAAGGTGGTAGTAATTGTCTATTCATCTTACATAATTCAACTTATGAATATGATGGTGACCCTAATCATTTGGAGTCTTATGAAGAAGGTGATTTAACAACTGATAGTAAATTTTACATGGTTAACGGTGAACCTAATCTTGGTGACTTAAGTAATGAGTATTACACACTTTATGAAAGACCATCACAATCATTACTACAAAAATGGTTAAGGGAAGTACATGGTATAGAAGTAATACCTAGTCCTTATTCCAAGAGAAAATCCTATGGGTGTGAGGTATATCATTATACAGAAAAAAATGAAAATGGTTATGTTCCTATTGAATTAGGTAGTTTTAAAACCTACGAAGAAGCATTGGAGGAAGGGCTACAAGAAGGATTAAAATTAATTTAAAATATAAAATATTATGGAGGAAAATAAAAGTAATGAAAAGATTAATGTTATGGTATTTTTTTTTGTATTGGGTGGTATATTCGCAATGTTTTTTTTACCTAATAAACCTAGTAATACATTAACATCATCAAAATTAATTAACCCTAGTGTTAAGATAAATTGTGTTGAGGTTGATGGTTCAAAAGAGTGTGATACAACATACACATATAAAAAATAAGTTAAATATTTAATTTAAACTTGTTTTATTAAATAATAAGTTGTATATTTGTTTTAGTAAATAAATAAGGGTAGCTGAAAACTTAATTTAGAGTAGGCAAAATAAAAAAAAATTAACAATATGAAAAAGTATTTTAAATTAGTATTATTAATGATGATTATTGGGTTAACATCATGCAGTAATGATGACTCTGAGAGTCCAGAAGTAATTAACCCAACATTAAAAACACAAGACGTTAGTATTATTGTTGCTCCGTCAAGTAATAGTCAATCTAGGGTTGCAATTAATAGACCTCTAACGGTATTACCATTTATAGATGTAATTGACATCACAGCCAATCATGTTGGTGCGATAGGTAATACAAGTTATTCCACTTCAGAAACTTATGAAATGACTGACGATGGGTCGGGTGAAAATGAATTTGTATTACAGGACGTTGCTCTTGGTACAAACAACTTTATAGCTACTGCTGATACCTACAGAAAAGAGGGTGAATTCAGTTATGGTTTTGTACCAGGGTCTACATCTTCAGATATGAATGATTTAATGGGTGAGATGAGGGCAAAAGCACCTCACACTACATTTTACGGTGAAGACAATGATGTATTAGTTACTGAAGAAGGTAATAATGTGGTTGTCTTCGAAATGAGTGCATCATCTGGAAGATTAATGACTTTAATAGCCTTAGATGATGAAATGGTTGCCACATTTAATTCAAATTACATTGTAGTTGTTGCCACATACACTGATAGTAGTGGTAATTCAACAACATTAACTAAGCAATTTGATGCTACTAACTACAGTGAAGTATTAAGATTTTATTGGTCTCATGTTGACGATACTTCAACTGGTGCTACGGTAGAGTATGAGTTTAGAGTTTGTGATAGTTTTCCAAATGTTACAAACACATTTACAACATCATTTGATATTACAACTGGAGAATCTCTTGGGTGTATGTTGATTGTAAACCATGATTCGGTTGTTGAGGATGTAAATAATTTTACCTTTAACTTTGATTGGACAGAATTAGATTGTCACCCATGTGATTTTGATGATAACTGGGAAGTAGAAGAAGATACATCTTACTACACAGAATATGTGTATGGTATGTGTGATAGCCCAGCTGGTAGTTTTGTAAATGTAACACCTTATGTGTATTTAACTGACTACAATACAGTATACGCTAGAGGTATTTATATTGATGGGGTTAGAACAGACATTATTGAAATGTATAATGGTAGTTCAGACACAATAAGTATTACATTTGATTATGGGAATGGAGAAGTACTTAGTATTAGTATTGAGCCAGGAGATATGATTCTATGGAAAGCTGTATCAGGCCAACCATTACCAACAGGACAATGGACTTCATCAAATGGAGATGTATTGACTCAATGGAATACAAGTTATATACCTGGGGATAGTCTTTGTGAATAATAATTAAAATATAAAACTCTTTGTTTGAAGATAAACGGTAATCTAGGGAGAGCGGTAAGACTAATTTGAAATAGGAGAATTAGCGTGATTACAAACTACATTTCAGAGTAGTTGTTGTTTATTAGTATCAGATACGTCAGTTAGATTCTGGCACTGTCCATTGAATCATGGGCGGTAGGAGGTTGTTTCCAGTATTCCCCATAATCTGAATATAAGGGGTAAAGGGTTTTTTTTTTAATTAAGTTAGGTTGGCGGAATGGTTTCAACGCTCCGTAAATGTTGCGGCAACTGATTAGTTTAGAGTAATTAACTAAATTAAAGGTATGTAGGTTCGAGTCCTACACCTAACACTTAAAGTAAGTAACATGAATAAAATAACGTCCAAAGTTAAAAATTTTAGACAAAAATGGGGTTATAATAATAAAAGTGATATTATATATGTCTTAAAATTATTTTTATGTTACCCAATCGCTATTTTATGTGGTTTACTGAATAAAAGAGATTGGTTTAATAAAATGTTAATTTGGTTAGAAAAATAAATATTGTATGAAAAAGAAGTTTGACAATTTATAGTTTTATTAAAACTATAAATTATGACAAGAAGAAAAAATAAAAAGATTAGTAGAGCTAAAACTAAAGAAGCTTTAAATAATTTAGATTACAAAAGATTAGCGTATAATTGGAGTGATATAGATTGGGATTTAGGTTGGGATTCAATAGGTAAATATAATAAAAAACTTATATGGAGACAACAACAGAGAAAATGGAGAACCTGGAAGTATAATAGAAAAACACAATATAAATAATGGTATTTTGTGAAATACAAGAATGAAATAAAACTCTTTGGTTGAATATAAACAGTAGGAAAATAAAGAAGCTATCATTGGAGGTAAGTGGAACCCGAAAGGGTGAGTCTTTTATAAACCTACAAACTACATTTCAGAGTAGTTGTTGTTTGTTGGATGATGTTTAAATGTATGAGACTTAGCTGTATTGAAGCTGCAATAGCACACATTATTAATAAACATTCCACAAGACTGAAGGTGGAGTCAAAGAGTTTTTAAGTAATAAGAGACAGATAGAAATGCTCTTTAATATCCGATTACTACAAGTATGTCTGAGATGATATATGACACAAATTAGGGCTTGTGGAGTTGTTAACAACTGCGTAGTAATAGTTACTTTTAAAAAATAAATTAGAAGAGATGAAAAGAAACAATGAAATATGTCCCCAATGTGGAAGTGAGAATTACAATCATTGCACTTATGGTGAGGAATGTAATGATTGTGGTTATTCAGCTTGTTATTTATAGAAATAAAAAGTATTAATATAAATTAAATAAAATGGAAACACTATTATTGTTACTGGGATGTAGTTTGATATCAATACACATACCACATAAAAGTAAAAAATATAATTTAAGTTGGCATTCAAGATTACTTATAATAGCTTCATTTTTTTGGTTTATTATAAAACTGTGTGAGGGTGTTTGGTATATAATAACAAAAATATTTTAAAGTTCAAACAGAGAGTTGAGGGAAAGTGTAGTGTCTCTGACGTAAAAATATATCGGTAGAGGGAGAGAAATCTAACCGAGCTACACATAACCTTATCCAGTGTACCCCTTGATATGTCATAAGGGGATAAAGATGCAATATAGAATATTTGTTATTGAAATAAAGAATAAGGCAAGCTTAGAAGTACAATCAGTTGAGTTCTAGTGAGTTGAATCATTGTAATGTTAGTTACTTGTACTTTAAATAGGGAGTTGGCTAAATTGGGAAAGAAGCTATGCAAACTGATAGTCGTTAAAATCAGTTTCTTATCAAGACCGCTTATATGGCGTGGTAAGATGACAATGCTAGGAACAAAAGATTCGAAAGAAACAAAGTCCATACAGGTTCGAATCCTGTACTCTCTACTAATATAAAAAAAAGAAAGTATATGAAAAAATTAATGGTATTATGTGTTACATTATTCTTATGTAGTTGTTCAGTTGGTACATCTAGTAATGTAAATTTTAAAGCTGAGGATTTAGTCTACGATAAGGATGATAGGACTGGGTTATGTTTTGCTGTTGTTGCTTCTAGAAAAGCAGCATCATTAGAAACAACTGGTCTAGGTGTTACTTGTGTGCCTTGTGAAAAAGTTAAACATTTAATCAAGTAATTATTATGAAGATATCAGAGATGTTAAGACTTTATAGGATATTAAAAAAATCCTTCGATTACTCAACAAGGTTAAGTAAATCCGCTAAAGAAGATGAAATTAGGAGAGTTATTAGTGAAATAAAAAATAAAAAACCTAATAAAGTATCAGATAATGTACCGATTATAATTCATGAAGGTATTTATAATACTAAGGTTGATATTATTGACGGTGTAATACATGTTAGTGTAAATGATTAAAAAATTATGGAAAAATATATAAAAGCTTCAGTCTTCTAGGGAAACTAACGTCCTATATAGAAGATATGAGTAGAAGTAAAAGAAAACCTTACTATAAGAGTAAGATGATGACGACACAAGATTATTGGAGTCGAATTAGAAGATGTTGGAAGCAACATTTAAAAAAACACTATTGTGATGAAGATTTTTATTTAAAACTTCCAAAAGAAATTATTAATGATTGGGAATATCTTGATTATAGATGGTTAATTGAGGAAAGTAAAGAAAAATATATTAACTTTTACGGTGAACTAATCGATTATGGTTGGACCAAAGAACATGTTGATAAGTATTCACGAAAATAAATATAATAAACCACCCTCTGAGGTTATTTAACCAATAGAAGTAAGGTCATGCGGAAAAGTACATGTAAAACTAATACTTATGGATTTGTGAGTGGTTATTATCAATTAATTAAAAACACCTAATTTAGGTGTTTTTTTTTGTTTTATTATTTGTTTTATTGGATTAAAAATAGTATATTTGTTAAAACAAAAAAACAAATATGGGAAGTTGGTCAGTGCACTGTGGAATAAGTAATATAGCGATTACATCTGGTAATGAATGTGTTTTATTACCCTTAAAGAAAAATAATGGTTTTGGTTATCAACCAAATTTACCAGCAACGTTACCAATTTTTGGTACGTATGATGATTATGGTGGTTTAAAAAATATACAAAAAGATGAAAACACAAAATTAATTGAAGAACACTTTGGTGTTACAATTGAAGAATTTGTTGTTTATTTTGTTGATGGTAAACACACTTTTGGTAGAGATAAATATAAAGAAGTGTTGAATAAGATTAAAAATCCTAGTGAAGTTGAAGATTGGAATTTCATGTTTATTAATAAAAAAGTTTATGATTTCATGTCAACTAATTTTATTAAATCTACAGATTCTTTAAGATTAGGTGATTCAAGTATTCTTAAGTTATTAGATTTTAAGTATGAAGGGGAAAGTGAAGGGGAGGATGAACATTTATACTCACATAGTGGTAAAAAATTCATTTCTGATGGTAGAGATTTGAAAACATGGGACGGTAAATCAATATATTATTTTAATGATTCAGATAGTACAGACTCTTTATTAAGTCATATAGATTTATCTGATGATAAATTATGGGTTGGGACAAAGAATATGTATCAATTATGGGAACACCTAGATGATTCAATTTGTAAAGAATTACTATTACAAATTATAGGTGTAAGTGTGTATGACCTTAATAGTAGTTTAGATATTTTACGTAAAATTTATATTAAACAAGGTAAAGCTACTTCAGAATTAGATGAGTTAGTAGAAAAAGAACCAGAACCTAAAACTTTAAATGGTAAATATAAAAGAGATTTTAGGGTTCATGGTAAATTACTTAGTGATTTAAATACTATATCTAGAAACCTTTACCCAATGTCTGGTTACTTTAAAGAGAATATGTTATACCTAACCCCACAATGTGGTGAACATGGTGAACATCAAATAATTTTAGATAAGTTTAGTGAAATTAATAAAAGTTATATAAACCAATATGAATAAATTAAAAGCTATTATAGCAATTAACAAACTTGACTACATAGGTTTAGATAATAAATTACCATGGAAGAGTAGTGATGATTTAAAGCATTTTAAAAAAATGACTATGGGTTGTAAATTACTAGTAGGTAGAACAACATTTGAATCTATGCCTAAATTAAGTGGTAGAGAGGTTATTGTTGTCGGAAAGGGTTATCATACTTTAGAAGAAGCTCTTGCTAAAAACCCTGATTGGGTTATAGGTGGTAAGAGATTGTATGAGTCAACAATTGAATTTTGTGATGAATTACATGTTTCAGAAATTCAAGATAAAACTATTGGTGATACTTTAGTACCAGATTTAAGTAAGTTTAATGGTAAAGTCTGGTATTATAAATTTAAAACAAACGAATAGTTATGGCAAAAGATGATTTTGATTGGTTAGAAATGTGGGAAAATTTACTTGACATGTTTAGTGATAGAGAAACACATGTTTATAAGAGTAAATCAAAAAAAGGTGGTTGGTACTTAAAAGAAGGACCTAAATCTAGGGGAAGAAAAGGTAAGACATTGGGTTGGACAGGATTTTTTAGAAAATAAGTGTAAAAACCCCAATAAAAGTGGAAATTTTACATATTTATTTAATAGAAAACATATAGTCCGTTATGAACCAAATTAACATTATAAAAAGCGTTATCAAGGTAGAATTATTTCTATCGATAACGCTTTTTATTTTACCTGTATTTTTACCAGTAATTACTGGTGAATTTTTAGATAGTGTTAGTAAATATATCTATTCAGAAGCGTGTTGGTTTTATATTGTGACTTTAAGTTTTATAAGTATTTTCTTTATATTAGACGGTATAATAGATAAAAATAGAAGGTTTAACATTATCCTAGGTATCTCAATGTTAGGTGTTGTTATCTTCCCAGTAAAAGAGGGTGAGTATATTCATGATGTGTTTGCTATTTTATTTTTCCTGGAGAATTTATTTATATTGATTTATTTTAGTAAGGTTTTCTCTAAACAAACTAAAATAAGTATATTCATCATAGTCTTAACTACACTAACTTTATTATTCTTAAATGTTATAACCTTATTCTTAGCTGAATCTATAGGTTTATTTTGTGTAAGTATTTTCTTTTTCATTAGATTTTTAAAAATTAATTAGATTTTATAATAATATTTCCAATTATTATTAGTATCTTTGTATAAAATAATAATTATGAAATATAAAAATAGAAGATTAGTTAAATGGGTCGGATTCAACACCCTTTTTAGGGGTTCTTTTTCCTCATATAATGTAAAGGTTTGTGATTCATTAATAAACATGGGTAAGAAAAATATAAAAGATATTCTAGTAGAATACAATTCAATTAACGTAAAAATTACACGTCCCTCTCAAGAGTTATTCATCATGAGAGGGATACCGTAACCAGGTGCTGGTAAGAGTACTAAAGCAAAAAGCTTAGTTAATGAGGGTACAATTCACTCTACTGATGAAGTGATTGAGTCTAATGGTGATTATAACGACTTCTTTAAGAAAATGAAAGAAAGTAATGACTTTAGTGCACTTGGAAAGATGCATGGACAAAATTATAGAAACGCTAAATCAGACATGCTAAGGGGTGTTTCTCCAGTTATTATAGATAATACTGGAATAAAACCTAGAGACTCTAAGATGTACGTTGAGACAGCTTTAAAGATGGGTTTTGATGAAGGTAACATTAAAATAGTTGATATTGGGACAAATGGGTTTACAGCTGAAGAGTTAGCTAATAGAAATACACATAATGTACCTTTAGAAACAATTAAAAGAATGATTTCATCACACGCTAGTATTGGTGAATTAACAGTTAAGAAGATAATGGAAAGTAAGAACGGTAAACGAAAAAAATGGGCTTCACTTAAGTTAGGTGATAACTCAAGAAAAAAACTGATTGAAGCTACTAAGCATTACATACCAGAAGGTTGGGAGGTGATAGCTAAACATATGACTATAAATTTCGGTAAGGGATTGTCAGAAGATTTGAAGTCTGATTTAGGTGATATAAAACCAATAAGGGTAACTAAAGTGGGGGTTAGTGATATGGCTGTTGCAGTTATGGTTGAAGGTTATCATAGTGATAATGAAATACCACACATAACTTTAGCAATTAATTCTAAAGAGGGTGCTAAACCAGTAATGTCTAATGACATCACTAATTGGTCTAATTTGGAGAATTATATAAACCTAAGTGGTATAGTTAATGAAATAACATTTAAATAAAGTTAATACAATTTGCATAAGTGTTATTATTTATGTATATTTGTGAATATAAAATATGAGATATGGAAAATAAAAGACATGATGAACTTAGTGATAAGTTATTTAATTTAGGTAGAGCCTTAAATAAAGAAGGGCAAGAAAATGGTGATTATCTAATATCGGCAACTGGTGATGTTTTAATACTAGCTAGTGGATTGTTGTTTGATGTTGATGATATGAAAACATTTACAGACTTGTGTTCTATGTTTTCATCTAAGAAAATAATCGATAAATATATGTCGAATAGCAATATCGCTGGTATGGGGGATAGTGAATTAGATGACGTATTACGTGAGATAAAAGATAACCTTGATATAGATTTTGGTAATGCTAGTGAAGATTTTGATAATGAAAATCTTGATGATGAACCAAAGGATGAATAAAAAATGAAAATATGTTAAAGATAGTAGAATACATAAATAAAAACGGTATAGATAGTGTAGAAAAGGCTTTTAAACTTAAAGTTAAAGACTATGGTGATAAAGTTCTTATTAAATACAATCAGATTGAATCTGACATGTCTTTAACGGAAGTTCAAGAGTGTAGAGGTTTAATATTGGAAAAGGGAACTTGGAAAGTTATGTCACTTTCTTTTAAAAAATTCTTCAATAATGCAGAATCATTAGCTTCTAAAGTTGATTGGGATACTGCACACGTATTGGAGAAGTTAGATGGTTCTATGATTCAATTATATTGGGATTGGAATAAAGAAACTTGGTTTGCAGCAACAACTGGTACTGCTGAAGGTGATGGTGAGGTTAACAATAAATTCGGAACAACATTTAATGATTTATTTTGGGAAACAGCTAACAAAATAAATATGAATTTAGATGCCTTAACAAAGGGTGTTGTATATATGTTCGAATTGACCACACCTTATAATATTGTAGTTAAACCACATAAGGAGTCTTCTATAACACTATTAGCAGCTAGAAGATTGTCAGGGTTGTTGGAAATTGACTATAATTCATTAAAGGATGTTGCAAAAGTTTTAAATGTACCATTAGTTAAATCATACAGTATGAATGCTAAAAATGCTGGAGTTTTAGTTAATACATTTAAAGATATGCCATGGTATGACGAAGGTTATGTTGTTGTCGATGCAAATTTTAATAGAGTTAAATTAAAGAATCCAGAATATATTGCGGTACATCACTTAAAATCTAAGACTAGTGAGCATAGTATTATGGAGGTAGTTAAATCTAATGAAATTGATGAATTCGTAGTTGCTTTTCCAGAAAGAAAAGAAGAGATAACTAGACTTAAGGTGAATTACGATAAACTGACATTAGACTTAATAAGTGTTTGGGAAGAATTAACCACATTCAAACCTAAAAACATAACTAAGGGTGAACAAAAAAAGTTCGCAATGAAAGTTTTTGAAATAACATCAAAAAGAGATGTTAAGGAGTTTTCTTCTTTATTCTTTAACCTTAAAGATGGTAAGGTTGATACAGTAGAAGATTACATGATTAACCTTGATAATAAGAGATTGTATAACATTTTATAAAAAATATAATATCATGGTAGATTTTACTGAAATACTTGAAAATCAATATTATTCAGCACTGGTTATTTTAGCATCTCAGATAATTTTTATTTATTTGAGAACATTAAATGTTATATATACTTCGGAAAGAAGAATGTTAGCTACGATAATAACTGGTAATGGTATTGGTATAACATGGCTAGTATCAATGACCTTTGGTATGAATTCAATAACCGAGGGTCAACCTTTACCGATATTAGCATTTATTATTGGTGGTTCTGTTGGAACTTACTTAGGGATTAAAAAAGAAAGTAAGAAATAATTAGGTTAATCGTTAATTATTTCTTACCTTTGTATAAAATTATAAATTATGAAAGAAATGTTTTTAAATTACCAACTAGCTTTACAACTTAAAGAATTAGGTTTTAATGAAGAGTGTGTTGCAACATATAGAAACCATTACAATGAAGATGAACCTAAATTATATTCAGAATTAGAACACTTCTTAGCATTCAATGAAGTTATTGATATTAACCAAAAAGATACTGTAATAGTACCAACTAATGACCAGGTTATCGAATGGTTAATAACTAAGGGGTTTCATATTGAATTATTAGTTGATGGGTATCTAAATGAAAAAGAAAGTGAAACACTTGTTAGTGATGAGTTTATTTGCTATAGGTTATACATTTATAGGGTTGGTGAAGAAAAACCAGGTGTGGGTGAAGATTTCGGGGCTTCAAGTAGGTTAAAAATGCTTAAGATAGCATTTGAACATTGTCTTTTTACGTTAATTGAAGAAAATAAAAGTTTAACAAATTAAAATTATGAAATATATAAATAAAGATGGTGTGTCTGGTACCATTAGATTAAATCAATTAAATCGAGATAACTTAACATTTACAACACGTCTAATCTCTTCAAATCTTGCTAAGAGTGATTGGATTGTTTTACCCGTAGGGGCTTGTGTTAGGTCACCTAGACTTTATTATAATATTTTATTCACTTCAGATTGTGGAAAAATCTTTAGTAATGAATCAACTAGATTAAATATACTTGATATGGACACATTAATACCAGGTTTAGTTTCTAGTTATAAAGCGGAAGAGTCAGAACCATCTTGGGATGAAATTTCATACGAAGTTTTAAAAATATTAAATGGTGATTTTAAAAAATTAAATGAAATTATGACGTTGCTTGAAACTAATTATGAACCACCTAAACAAATAAGTTAAAATTTATTTGTTTATTGTGTTTTTTATACGTATCTTTGACTTAAATAAAAAGTAACTATGTATACAGTAAAAATTTATGAAGAAGCTAGGTTAGTAGCCATAAAAGCTCATGGTAATAAGACGTATTCGGATATATACCCTTATTGGAAACACTTGGATGATGTTGTTGAAGTTTTAAAAAAATTCGGACATCATGGTAAGTATATTATTGGTGGTTATTTACATGATACGCTAGAAGATACAGACTTATCTTACAACAAAATAAATAAATATTTTGGGCTTGATGTAGCTGAAATGGTTTATGGTGTGACTGATGAATTAGGTAGGTCCAGAAGAGAAAAAAAACTAAAAACTTTACCTAAGACTGCTAGTATACCAGACGCTATTATATTAAAATTAGCAGATAGAATTGCAAACGTAGAGATGGGTGGTAAAATTGATATGTATAAGACAGAATATGCTGAATTTAGAGAAGCTTTATATGAAGCTTCACCATCTAGTGCACAACCAATGTGGGACCATTTAACAACATTATTACAATAACATGAAAAATAATATAAGTAGAACGTTTTGTATAGGGGATATTCATGGTGGTTATAAGGCATTTATTCAAGTACTAGAAAAGGTTAGTTTTGATTACGATAATGATAAGCTAATTGCCCTAGGTGATGCTACAGATGGTTGGCCAGAGACAGCTGAAGTTATAGAAGAGTTAATTAAAATCAAGAAATTGGTTTATTTAAAGGGTAATCATGATGAATGGACTGAAAGGTTTTTACGTGACGCACTTAAAACGGGTCCAACTTCAGAAAACCATTTATGGTATAGTCAAGGTGGTAAAGAAACATATGATAGTTATTTTAATAAATCTGAGGAAATGTTAAACGTTCATTTAGAATTTTTAACTAATGCATTAGAATATTATATTGATGAAGATAATAGGGTGTTCGTACATGCTGGTTTTAATCCAAGGGTTGCTATGGATAAACAGTATCATATGGATGTTGGTCAAACTAAAAAAGGTGAAAATGCAACATTCTATTGGGATAGGTCATTCTGGGGTTATATGATTGAACAACGTAACTTTGAAAAGGTGGGTGTAATATGGGGACAATATAAAGAAATTTATATAGGTCACACCCCAACAATTAACTACAATGATGACAAACCAATAAATATTGGTAATGTGTGGAATATGGACACTGGTGCAACATATAGTGGTAAGTTATCTATAATGAATATTGACACTAAAGAAATAACACAATCTGAACCACTTTACTTATTATACCCAGAACATATGGGTAGGAATCGTGAGTATCTTGCTAAAAAATAAAATTAATTACATGAGAATAAAAGAAATATTTGACGAAATTTCAAATGAAAGTGGTTCTAACGCAAAGATGGACATACTTAGAAAGTATAAAAATACACCTTACTTAACTGAAGCGTTATACTATGCTAAATCAAAAAGGATTAAGTTTTTTATAAAACAAATCCCAGAATATGAGACAATATATAACCCAGTAGATGCTTATACAATGCCACAATTACTGGCTAAATTATCAACATTTTACGATAGAGAATTAACTGGTAATTCTGCAATTGAATATCTTAAAAAGTTATTAACTTATTCACATAAGGATGATGCTATTGTTCTAGAAAGAATAATAAAGAAGGATTTAAAAATAGGTATGGGAACATCTAACATTAATAAGGTTTTCCCAAAACTTATTGAAAAAACTCATTATATGGGTGCAATATCTTTCAACAGTAAAAAAGTTGAAGCTATATTTGATAAAGTTAAAGATATTACCGACATGGATGAAATTTTAATCCATAAGTTAGACCCTAATTATAATGGTGATGTTAAGGCAATTTCTGAAGTTAAGGCCGATGGTAGATACTGTAATGCTATAATTAGAAGTGGTGAATTAGAACTAGTTTCAAGACAAGGTGAAGAAACATTATTAGGTGGTGGTAAACTACTAACCGAATTATCAACATTTAATGATTGTGTATTAAATGGGGAGCTAGTAATTGATGGGATAAAAAGAGAAACATCTAACGGTTTAATTACAAGTATAATTAATATAACTAAAAAGTTAAATTCTGACTTAGAAAAAGATAATAAGGCTGCTACTAAATCCATTGACAATATGTTTAAAAAACATGGTCTTGTTTATTCTGAATTATTAGATAGGATTAGATTTATAGTTTGGGATATTATAGGAGTTGATGAATATTACACTAATATTTGTAAAAGACCTAGATTAGAAAGGTTAAACTGGTTGAAGTTTAACTTAGATTTAAATGATTATGAAATGATTTCTATGGTTGAATTTAAATTCATAAGTACATATGCTGAAGCTTTAAACCATTTTAGTGATATGTTAAGTAAGGGTGAAGAAGGTACTGTATTAAAATCATTAGATGGTGTTTGGAAAAATGGTAAACCAAATTATCAGATTAAAATGAAAGTTGAATTTGACTTAGATTTAAAAATAGTAGAATTCAATTACGGTAGTGAAGGTACTAAGAATGAGAATGTTATATCTAGTGTTACTTGTGAAAGTTCTTGTGGTAAATTGAGTACAAAAGCACAAGGAATACCAGAAGATTTAATGGAATATATTACAGATAATCAAGAAACATTGTTAGGTACTATAATCGAGGTAAAGTGTAATGGTTTATCTAGTAATAGAAATGGTGGTCATTCAGTATTATACCCTTGCTTAAAAAACTTAAGGGATGATAAAGTTACTGCAAATTCATTCGAAGAATGTTTAGAAATTGATTCATCAGCTAAAGGACTTAATAAATTAATATAAAAAATATAAGATATGAATAAAAGAATTTACAAATTATTAGATAATAAAATAAATGAATTTGAGATTAGAGTCAATTCAAATATGGGTGGTGCTAATGATGCCATATTTAAAATATTTGACACATTTTTTCACATTATAGATGGTGATAAAGAAAAAGCTGAGAGTTTAAGTGTTGATTTAATCTGTCCACTATATTCTAACTCAATATGTGTTGATTTTAATGTAAGTGAGGATTCATTTAGTAGTGAAGGTATTTCATTTTTATTTAAATTTGATGGAGTGTTATTCACTATCCAATTTAAAAAATATAGGGATGGTGCTAACATGAAATATAATGTTAAAGTGAAAAGTAATGGGCAAACTAAGTATAGTGGTGAATTTATTTATAACTATTTATTATATTGTGCTTTAGAAACTTCAGAACTTAAGGGGTCGTACTTTACGATGCCTAGGAATAAGTTCTCTTGGGATTGTAAAGATATTGAAAAAAGAAGTTTTGATGATATCTTTTTACCTAATGAGATAATGGATAATTTAAAATTATATGTTAATATTTTTAAAAAATCAAATAAAATATTAAGATACCTTAAAGTAGGTAATCCTGGAGTTGGTAAAACGGAATCTACAATAGTTATAGCAAATGAACTTAACAAGCAAGGTGTTACCATAATAAAAACCCCAATATGTGAATATTTACACGAAAAGGTCCAATTAGCAAATGTTCTAGCACCATCTCTTATTATCTTGGATGATTTAGATTTATCATTAGGTGATAGAAACTCTGGGTCTTATTCGCAATTATTAGGTGACTTTTTAGACGTTATGGATGGTACTGACAAATTAGCCGATAATGTTGGTGTTATTGCAACTACAAATGCTGCACATTTATTAGACTTAGCGGCACAAAGACCTGGTAGGTTCGATAAAACATTACTTTATAATGACTTAACATTTGATAATATTAAAAATATTATATTAAAATCTTTAAAATTAAATTTTGATGATATTACTAATGAAGATATTGATATTTATTCAGATAAAGCTATTGTAGGTTTATTCCACATGTCGGGTGTTAGTGGTTCACATATATTTAATGCTATAAAGATGCTTAAACTTAGAAATAATACCCTTGAAACTGAAAATGTTACTGTAGAGATGATAGTGAATAGTATAAAATCAGAAATTAAAGTTATTGATGAGGTTAGAAAAATATCATTCTTAAAAGAAAAATTTGATAGAAGTTCTTCTTCTACTGGATTCCAAGTTAGTAATAAAACTTCTAATGGGGGGTTAAATATACATTCGATACCTGTAAAAACAAGTGGTGACTAAAAAATAATATAAGTTGATATGAATATGATAGATAGAGTTTATAGGTTAAAACATAAGATGGTATTAAATATCCCTGGATATAATGGGACACTTAATTTCATAAATGGTCAAACATTTCACATTGTGGGTGGAGTGTTATATATGGAAGGAGTTCCAATTCCACCAATGTTGCAAGAATACTTAATAAGTTGGATTAAAGAGAACCCAAACTTATTTGTAGAAGATAATAGGAAATTTTAAAAAAAAAGGTTATAAAGTTGTTTTATAACCTTTTTTTTTATATCTTTGTACTTTAACAATTAAATAATAAAAATATGAAACATATTAGTTACCCTAAGATACCACAATTTAGAAATGTTGTATCTAACATAAGTAGAATGATATCATTCGTTGGTTTAGACGAAAATGGTGATGCTATTTATGACCCTACAGTTAAAAAACCAACCTTAATTTTCAAAGGTACCGTTAAAATACATGGTACTAATGCTGGAGTTTGTTATAACTCAAAAGATGGTTTATGGGCACAATCTAGAGAAAAAGTAATAACACTTGAGAAAGACAATGCTGGTTTCGCTTTTTTTGTAGAAACTAATAAAGTTGATTTTACAAGTTTAATAAATAAAATAAGTGATGACAACAATATTGATACCGATAAATACACTATATCAGTATATGGTGAGTGGGCTGGTGGTAGTATTCAAAAAAATGTCGCTATTGCTAATTTGGAAAAAGCATTCTACATGTTTGGTGTTAAGGTTTCTGAACCATCTAATCCAGATTTTGTTAACTACTGGTTACCTTTCGAGGACTATAGGTTTGAAAATAACGATAAAATTTGGAACATAAATGAATTTCCGACTTACGAGGTGTCTGTTGATTTTAACGTGCCTCAGATGGCTCAAAATAAGTTTGTGGAGTTAACCACAGCAATAGGTGATGAATGTCCAGTTGCAAAACATTTTGGTTCAAGCGGAATTGGTGAAGGACTAGTTTGGTCAGTTGAGTATAAAGGTACGATGCATAGATTTAAGACTAAGGATGATAGACATGCTGGTAAATCTAAGATAAAAAAGATTAAGAAGGTTGATAATGAAAAACTTCAGAAGATAATTGATGTTGCTGGTAAGGTAACTCCAGTATGGAGATTAAGCCAAATGTTTAATGAAGTAACTAAGAATGGTGAAGATATTAATAGAAAACATCTTTCAACTTATATAAGGTTAGTAATTAAAGATATTATGGATGAAGATTTAGATATAATATCTGATGCTGGTCTTGAACCAAAAGAAATTAATAAATATGTGTCACAATATGCTAGAGAATATTTCTTTGAGCAAGAAGCACTTTAAATATGGAATATCATATAACAAAAAACGGTGATGAAATTAAATTAATAGATTTAGAGTTGAGTCACCTTAAGAATATTATTAAATGGATTGATAGACAAGCCGATGAAGGGCTAACTATAATGAGAGGTGGCGGTGGTTTTGATGTTGATAGTGTGTGGTATGATGAAGATACATACTATGGGGAAGACGCTAGAAGAGAGCTTAATTATTACAGTTATGTACGTGAATTAAATAGAAGAAACTTAAAGTAAGGAATATGGATAATAAAATTAGAAAAACTGGTTATGAATGGTCACTTGAGTTAAATATTAGGGTATTAGACTTAAATAACTTTGCTAATAAGCGTGGTGAACAAGTATATTTTGAGGTTTATATAACTAAGTATAAATTTCTTGACATTATAAAGGATTGTAAAGTTAAACTTAACTCAACACCTAGAAAAACTGAAAAATATTTAGATTGGAGAATGTATGGGTTTGTACCTTATAACTTAAGTGGTATTCAAAAGGGTATACAATTTGGACATGCTGTAGTTAGGTATGGTAGGTTAGTTAATGATATGCCTGGTTTAAAAGTAAACTTTAACAGATGGGCTGATGAATATGAAACTTTCATCATATTAAATGGCGGTACTACTAACGATAATAAGGATAGTAAGTGGTATGGTTCCATGCAGAAACTTAGAGATTCATTTATTGAAAATGAAGTGTTAATTGGTGAAATGAAAGAACCAGATTTAAATGACACATTATCTTCTTTTTGTTTTTTAGTTGATGAGAGGGTTTATAACAAAGAATTATACCCAGATTATGTTAATGTTCGTAAGCCTTGGGCTGGTAAAAGAAATTATTTCCCAAATGAAAAGGAGTTAAAAAAATGGGAAGAGGAAAATGATAAAAATCGTAAATTTTGGGTGGATAAGATAGGTGGACCTAATAATGATTTTTTAAGAAATGTGTTATTAAATAAAAAATTAGCTTAATTTCTTGTATAATAGTAAAAATATATGTATATTTGCATTAACAATAATTTTAAATAAAAAATATGAAAAATAATTTTAAATTACTAATACTATCATTATCGTTAGTATTAGTATCGTGTACAGAAAAGAAAAAACAAGTTAAAACTCCTGAAGTGAATATTGTATCAACAGTATCACCATCGGATGGTCTAGACTTAAAATTAGTTGGTTCTTTATTTCAAGATGGTAAAGTTACAGATGCACCTTCCTTAGAAAAAGAATTAAATAAAGAAGGTGGTATCAACAATCTTGATTTAGATGGTAATGGTAAAACTGACTTTATTAACGTATCTGAGAATGAAGGTACTAGTAAAGTTAAGAGTTTAGATTTAACAACTGGTTCTGATAAAGAAACAACTCATATTGCAACCATAGAGGTAGAAAAGGGTCTTAATGGGGAGTATAATATTAACATGTCTGGTTCTGAACAGTTATATGGTTCTAACACAAATTATAGGTCCAGTTTTTCACCTTCATTGAGTGAGATGGTATTCTATAGTTGGTTATTCTCACCTAGTAGGTCCATGTATTACCATACACCTTATTACTACGGTCATTACCCAAGATATTACTCACCTAGAGTTGTAGTCTCTAGAAGTGCTTATTCGACTAGAACAGTAACACAAAGAACTACTGTTAGTAAGACAGTAACTAAGAGTAACAAAACTTATACACCTAAAACTAAGTCTAAAAACGTAAATAAGACTTCACCAAAAACTAGGAAATCTATTGCTAATACTAAAACAGCTAATAAGAGTTTTAAAAAGCAAAATAGTAATAATTTAAAAAAGGGTGGTTTCACTAAAAACTCCAGTAGTAAATCAACTAGTAAACCAACCACTAGAACAACTAGTAAACCTAAAACAACTAAACCTAAAAGAACATCTAGACCATCAAGAAGTCGTTCTTCATCAAGGAGTAGAAGTTCTGGTAGACGTAGTGATGTAAATTACAAAACAAATGTTACAGAATTAAAAAACGCTTTAAGTGTTGTGACTAAGTTAGAAGGTGTTACTTATGATTGGGATACTACAGTCTTAAAAACTAATGAAGATTTCATAAGTGTGGTTGGAACTGATTTTGACCAGTCAAGACAAGTTGGTTTCATCGCTCAAGACGTTGAAAAGGTAGCACCATTATTAGTCACAACAGATGAAGATGGAAAGAGGGTTAATTATGATTTGACTGTTGCATATTTAGTTGGAGCAATTAAAGAACAACAAGAAATCATTAAGATGCAAGCCTATGAAATTAGTAAGATTAATAATAGGTTATCAGTTAGTGAAGTGTCTATAAATGAAATAATAAATAAATAAAAAGTAAATATATGGGATTATTAAAGAGAATTTTTGGAATAGGGAAAAGTAAGGCTAATGCAATGCTTGATAAAATTGAAGACCCTATTGAATTGTTAAATCAAAAGGTTGTTGATTTAAAAGAAATGCTTTCAAAATCAATGGAAGGTTTGGCTAGAATAAAGGCTGTTCAGATTGGGTTAGAGTCTGAAGCTGCTAAATTAAAATCACAAGCACAATCATTTAGAGATAAAGCTGTAAAGTTAAAGAAAATGATGGATACTGGGGTTATTGGTAAGAGTACAGCTAAGATTGATATCACTACCATGTTAAATAAACATGAAAACCTATTAAATGAGGCTAATAAGAAAGATGAGGCTGCTAAAAAACAATCTTTAATCGTACAAGACTTACAAAGTAAGATAATTAAGTTAAAGGATACTATAAAAAGTACTGAAGAGAAAGTTCAAACTAGTAAGGGTGAAATGATAGCATCTAAAGCTAATAAAGAAATCACTAAAGAATTATCATCCTTAAATTTGGATGGAGTTAATTCAGAATTAGAAGAACTTAGTAAGAAAATTAATAGTAATAACGCTGAAGCTAGTGCTTGGCAATCTCTAGAAGATTCAACAATGTCAGATGAGGATAGGATTAATAAATTATTATCTGAATCATCAACAACTGACGATGATAAACTATTCTCTGACTTTATAAACGAAGGTAAATAATGGCTGATACAATTAAAGAAGCTAAGTATAAATTAACGGATGACATGAAGAAGTACTTTTGTTCGGTACTTCTTCTTGAAAACCTAATTAATTTTAACCATATTTACCCAATAATTTTAGAGGGTAATAAGACATTCCTGGAACCATTTCTTATTCATATGCATTCTAAGGGTTATGTTACAATTACAAGTAATAAATATGTTCCAACTAATAAAGGTCGTGAGTTATTAACTAATTACCTAACCAAATTAGAAGAATTTAGGCGTGTTTATCGAATATATAGTGCAGTTGATACTGGTTCTGGGACATTCGCTTATGAAGAATACTTCAACGTAGATACTGATGAGGATTTTGATGAGATATTAAATGATGAGTCTTTTGTAGATTTAAGAATAGCACTTTGCGAATTAAAGGGTATAAACCCAGTAGAAATAGTATTTTTAGAATTTGTTGACGGTAACAAGTTTAATTGTGAGGAAGATGATACTTGGGAAGCTGATTTAGCCACAGGTTCAATTTGGTTTGAAATAATGGATATTGTAAATAATAATATTTATTTAGATGATTTAGCTGAAGATAACCATACTGGTGAAGAAGTCATGAAATTAATTGTTGAGGCTGGTAGTAAAGTCATGAATAATTTATTAAAAATTCAAGAAGAACAAGATGAATTAGAATTAAATCTTGAAGATGACGAGGATGAAGAAGAGTATGATGAAGAATATATAACATACGAGGTTGAATATGTAGAAGAACCGATATTTGAAATAGAATATTATGATTCTTATTATGACCCTTATTTTTGCTCACCTATATGGGAAGTGCATTATTATTAATTATTAAAAAAAAAAAGAAATGGAAATTATTGGATTATTAAGTTTAGTTGTAGTATTATTAATGTTTGGTATCTATAAGATGACAAATAAAAAGACTAATGAAGAGGTTACTAAAAAAACCTATAAAAAACAAGTGACTCCTAATCTTAGGGTGGTTAGAAGTCACAATGGTAAAACTTACACAGGTAAGTGTAAATTAGGTACTGATGGTACTTCTAAGAATGACTGGGATTATTATGATGAAACTGGTGAGTTAATACTTGATTTGATTCTTATTGATTTTTTATTTGATGATTTTTTTATAGATGAAGATGTTGATGAAAATCTCAGTGAAGATGTTGATGAAAATGTCAGTGAAACAACTAACTTAGATTATAGTACACCTAGTTACGAATCACCTAGTTATGAATCACCTAGTTACAGTTCATCTAGTTACAGTTCATCTAGTTCGGATTACGGTTCATCATCTAGCTCATCTAGTTCAGATTACGGTTCATCATCTAGCTCATCTAGCTCAGATTCTAGTTCATACGATTCTGGTGGTAGTTATGATTAATATTAAAAAAAAAAGGTGATTATATTTTGTAATCACCTTTTTTTTATGTATATTTGTATTAACTTAAAATAATAAACAATGAGAAGTATAGTATTTTTTTTAATTAGTATGATTTCTTTTTCACAAAACATTGAAAAAGATACGATTAAGGTTGGTGTAAAATTGGACCCACCATTTACCATGAAGTATGATAATGGTCATTACAGTGGTTTGTGTGTTGATTTAGTTAAGGGTATTGATGTACCATATAAATTAGTAGAGGTTACTGGAAGTTATGATAATATCATTGATAGAATAGCTAAGGATAGCGTTGATTTTGACTATTTTTTCGCACCTACAACAATAACTAAAGATAGATTATCTAAGGTTAATTTTTCACAACCATTTTATGCTACAAGTACTAGTATAGCTTATACAGATGATGCTAAATCTAACTTTAGGTTTATGTCTTTATTAGTACCAATTGGTAAGTTAGCGATTACTGTAATTTTACTTGGTGGACTATTTTTCTTTATTGAAGCGACGAAGAATGATGCGATTGAGAAAAACGTTAAGGGTTATATGAATTCATTAATATGGGTTTCAGCAACAATGACAACAGTTGGTGAAGGATATGTTGTTGCTAAGACTAGGATTGGTAAATTTATGTCTTTAACACTTATGTGGGTATCAATGATATTAACTGGTTATATGATACTACAAATTGATAATGCAACTGAAAAAGAACCAATAACGCTTGGTGATTTAAATAAGTGTAAAGTTGCTACCATAAGTGGTAGTCATGTTTCTAAGTTTTTAGAATCAAACGATATTAAGTATATTTCATATAATAACCCTGAAGAAGCGTTTATAGCTATGAATGAAGGTGATTTAGATGCCTTTGTCTATGATACACCAGTATTACAATACTTAATAGGTAAAGATATGTTTAGTGGGATTAATTTATCTGAGGATAATTTCGAAAGTCAAACATTTGGAATTATAGGTAAGGGTTCATTAAGGGAATTAAACATTAAAATACTAGATTTTATATCTAATGAAGAATGGGAAGATGTTTTGAATAAGTATAATTTAAAATAACTGTAAATGAAGACAACTGTTAAAGTTAGTGGGGTTATTAAATTTGACCCTAAGAATATGACTAAAAAACATGATAAACAAGGTTCATGGAAATGTATTGCTATGGTTGTATTTAATGACGATATGATTGACTATTACAATTGGTTTTTAAAGAAGAGGTATAACCTAAAACTTAATAGACCATTAAGAGGTCCACATATCACATTTATAAATGATAGAAAATCTGAATCAAATGGTAAATGGTTAGAAATTAAAGAGAAATATCATAACACTAAAATTGATGTGATATTAGACTTACAACCAAAGACCGATTCATCTAAACCTGGTAGTACATTACATTGGTGGTTTACGATACCACAAGAACATAGACTTGAATTACATGGGATAAGAACCGAATTAGGTCTTGATAGACCACACTGGGGGTTACATATGAGTCTTGGATATGCAAATGAAAAGTGGGCCCCACATTCAATTTATTTACATGATTTAATAGTTAAGGGGTTTATATAAGGATAATAATTTGTTTTATTAAATTATTATCCTTATATTTGTATTAAATAATAAAAACAATATTATGATAGTTAAAGAAAACGGTTTAAAATTTGCAAAGCTTATTCACGTTTCGGTTGATAACGGTAAGACGGGTCAATCTAATAAGGTTTACATCATGGAAGAACAAAGTGATGGTAAGATAAAGTGTGAATATGGTAGAGTTGGTAAGAGATTAACTACTGTTTATAAACAATCATACGAGTGGAATAAAATTTATAAGAATAAGACTAGTAATAGTAAGGGTTATAAAGATGTTACCGACATGGTATCTGAAAAGATTACTGATAATACAGGTACTAATAAAAGTAAAACTGCTGATATTAGTTGTGTTAAGGTTAGAAACCTTTTTGATGAATTAATGAGTTTTGCAAATAAAGCAATACAGAAGAATTATAAGGTTACACAAGATACCGTAACACAAAAACAAATTGATTCGGCTCAAGACATACTTAATGATGCTGTTAAATCAGTTAAGATAGGTATGGATGTTAATAAACTTAATGAATTATTAATTAGCTTATACAGTATAATACCAAGAGAAATGAAAGATGTTAGAGATTATTTAATTAACACTTCTGATGTTAAAAATAATCTTGATAAGGTAAATGATTTTTTATCTAATGAACAAGATACTCTTGATACTATGGCTGGTCAAGTAAGATTACTTAAACAACAAAGAGATAGTGTTAACACCAAGATTGGTGAAGATAAGGGTGATGAAATAACACTACTTGAACAAATGGGTCTTAAAGTTTCTGTGGAGGAAGATGAAGAAAGACTTAAATTAATATATAAGTTATTAGGTAAGAATAAAAAACAAGCTAAGAAAATATTTAAGTGTATCAATGAAAGAACTCAAGCTGATTTTGATGAAAACTTTAATAAAGCTAGAGTTAAAAAGAATAGACTTTACTGGCATGGTTCCAGGAATGAAAATTGGTTTAATATCATACAAACTGGACTTATGATTAGACCTTCTGGTGCTATACATACTGGTAGTATGTTTGGTGATGGTATTTATTTTGCTAATAAGGCTCAAAAATCGATAGGTTATAGTTCACTTAGGGGTTCTTATTGGACTAATGGTGGTTCGAATAAGGGTTATTTAGCTTTATTTGATGTACATGTTGGTAACCAAAAACACATTAAGACTCATGATAGTTCTTGTTATAAGTTATCTAAAAAGGTTATGGATAATGAAGGTTATGATAGTGTATATGCACATGGTGGTGTTGATTTAAGAAATGATGAATTTATAATATATAACGGTAAGCAGTGTACAATTGCATACTTAATCGAAATACAGAATTAAAATGGAACATAGAAGTGAACATAAAATTACTAATGAGTATTTAAAACTTATTAAGGATAGTATGGCTCTAGGTGATGAATACATATATAAAGAAATGCTTATAAATATGATTAGAAATTCAAACTTAGAACAATTACATGATATGTTTGAATTAACAAAAATAGACCCTAATTCAGAAGAATTTAAAAATGAGTTAATGATTAATAGATGTCCAATAACTAGAGAATATTTATTAAGTATTCGTAATCAAGATGTTATAGTATATAAAGTTTTTATAAATAAAGATAAATAAAATGGGAGGGAAAGCGTTAAAAATAGTACATACAGAGAGGTGTAGTAATGAAAAGTACCTAAAACTATGTAAGGAATTAGTTACAATAATGTTTTCTGATTTCACAAACTTAAGGGTAGTTAAAAATTACAAGAATAAAGAGAGTCATGGTGATATTGACATAATTTGTGTAGTTACAGATACAAATTTTAATATTGATGAATACATAAATAGAGTATTTAAACCAGGTGAGATATTTCATAATGGTAATTGTCATTCATTTGATTATGATTCAACTCAGATAGATTTAATTACATGTAAAGAAGAAGATTTTGAAAGTTACTGTCATTACTATGATTATGGATTTGGTAATTACTTCGGTAAGATAGCTCAATCTATTGGTTTTAAGTATGGTATGGAAGGTTTATGGATAAATCATATTTATGATTCCAATAATAAATTTAAAATTATGGTGTCTAAGGATTTCAGAAAGATATTTGAATTCTTAGGGTATGATTATGATAGATTTACTAAGGGATTTCAAACTATAGAAGATATATATGATTATGTAATGACTTCAAAGTATTACACACCTTGGATATTTCAGATTGAGAATTTAACTAAGGTTAATAGAGGTCGTGACGTTAGAAGACAATCTTATATGGGCTTCCTTACTTATATTAGTGGAGTACCACATGAAGATTATGATAAATCATATGTTAGTAATTTAAAGAGTAATAATATTTCAGTTATTAAAGATAAATTTCCAGAGTGTGATATTGATTTACATACTTCTGAAATAAATTATAAAATGACTAAAAAACAATTTGTAAGTACTAAGTTTAACGGTAAGATGATTATTAAAGAATTTGGTATTAGTGGTAAGTTGTTAGGTGAATGTATTAAGAAATTTAAAGAACATATTGAATTCTTAGGGTATGAATATGATGAATACATTATATCAAGACCTAGACGCTTATTATTTAAAACATTTAAACTATTGAATGAAGAATCCCTTAAATAAAGGGATTCTTCATTTTCTCTAAATAAATAAAATTATCGTGTAGTGTCTGACATTTATCTATAAAACCTTTAACGGTTTCAATATCCAAATTAAACCACTCACCCTTCTTTCTATTGGTTCCGAACATTCTATGTAATGAGTTTTCAATCTTATTATTATACTTTGTCTCAAATGTATTAATAACCGTAATTTCATTACCATTACCCGTTTGTAAACCACCCTTAATTCTTTTTTCAGCTGTATACTTAGTAATACCAATCTTATATAAAAATTCATCACCATTATCCACCCTTAATAAATAAACTATACCCATATCTAAATATACTTTAAATAAATAAATAAGTCAATTATTATTTGATTATAAAATAAAAAAACCATATATTTGTAGTTAGAAAGGTTAAAAGAATTAAGTTAAACCTTACTTTTTAACCAATAACTTATATTTATTATTAAAGTTATAATACTATGGAATTAGACATAATAAAAAATATGGAATCAGCTTCTTACCACGGTTCAACTTATGGTCAAGATGTTGAACCCCATGGAACTTATGTTTTAGAAAAAACACCAGGTACTATAGAACTTCCTGGATGGGTTAGTGGTAAAGCTAACCTTAATAAACCCTTAATTATAGATTTAGATGGGTATGAAGATGTTATAGATTATAAGAGAGACTTAGCAAAAAAATATAAAGCAAAGGGTAAATCCTTAACTAAGAAATTAATGTCTAAGGGTTATGATTCAATAGTCACTAGAACAAAAAAATATGGTACAGGTGAGATAGTTCTTTTTCCTAATGCTAATTTTGTATTATATCAACCTCAAAATGAGAGTGTTGGTAAGAAAGATAAAAAGATAAACTGTTATGATTGTGGTTGGTCTTGGAAAGAATCTGAAACAGAACCACACGATAAATATATATGTCATAAATGTGGAAATGATACTATGAAAGAAAGTACTAAAAACATTGTTAAAACCCTACTAAGAGAAATGTATTACGAAAAGTTAAAACCACTTGATAAATATGTGGACACTGAAGATTTAATTGGTCAAAACTTATGGTTCCACACCAATAGGACACATCGAAATCAAGGTAAGAATGGTATGGTTGGTATTTATACAACTAATAGTAGTGGTAAGAAGGGTAATTTAGCTAACATGTATACAAATGAAGTTAGATTAAAAGGTAACATAGTATTCCAAACTTCTGAAAGTGGTGCTAATAGAATTAAAAAATCTAAAGAAGACGATGGTAACGCTGGTACTAGACAATTAATTGCTGGTGTTTCAGGTACAGTAGTCGCAACAGATAGTGGTAATACAAGTGGTATGTCACAAGTACAATATAACCCATTTGATGAAGCACCATGGTTTTATTTAATTGGTGATAATGATAAGAGGGAAATAATATCAGCTAGTGAAGTTTACTTTGTGGCTACTGAAGATGGTAAATGGTTCTTCTATGTTAAATCCCCAGTATTTCGTAACGGACAATTAGAATTATTTTAATATGAAAGGATTCATTAAAATAAAATTAAGGGAAAATTTATTAGAACAAAGTAATAAATTTATAAAGGCTGATATTGATATTCCCGATTATAAAGAATTAATGTTAGGTAATTATGATAAATTACCAGGAAAGTATAGTGATTATAAAGCTGAGGTTAAATATATGACATCTAAGGAATACTTAAATGAAGTAGCAAAAATGCAAGGAACTTCATATGATGAACAACTAAACATCCTTTATCCACCAAACGTAAAAAAGATTATGAATAACATGCAAAATGGTGTTACTTATAATATGGGCTATTTAAATTATATAGATAAAACTCAAGAAGGTAGACACAGAATGTTTGCAGCTAATAAGTTAGGTGCTGAAAAATCACCAGTATTAATAATAAGTAAGTCTGATTCTGAAGATGAAAGTGATGGTTTAAATAAAACATTCAACATTAAAACTAATAAGGGTTATAGTGAACTAACAAATTTATTCGATGAAGATATTAGTAGTATAATTGACTTTTACTTATATGATGAAATGATTGATGGGAAGTTAAATGTAGACCCTAATGAAACGTCATATTATATATCTGAATTTTACTTTGAAACCTTATCTAATGAATTAATCAAGTTGGTTAAGGATAATGTTATGAAATTAGATAAGAATGAATTATTAGAATATTATGATGAAGAAGAAATTGACTTCAACGACGTTGATTTTATATTTAATGCTTTAGGTAACTTACAACATAGACTTAAAGGTTTATTTAACTATGTTAACCTTATGATGTCTGGTGTTAGTGATTACTTAAAAAATAAGTACAACTTAATCGAGTTAGACAACTTAAATGGTGATTTAAGGATAGATTTCAACGGTCCCGAAGTTAAGGTTATGTCAGACTTAAATAAAGAAGATATTAGGTATTATGATTTTGACTTTAAATATGTACATAACATTAAAAAATTTAATCCAGAGGTAGTTAATAAATGGATGGGTAAATACCCATATAAATAAAAATAAATATGAGAAGAAAAGATAAAAAATTAAACATGCTTAAGGCTAATTTATTAGCTGAACAAAGACACTTAAATAAGGGTAGTCTTACTAATGAAAATAAGGTGGTACTTAATGAGGGAATTAAGGATTTAATTGGTAAATTCGCACAGAAGATAGCGGATAAATTAAAAGATTCTCCAGAAGCAGAACAGATTGAACCAGAACAAATTGAACAAGAGATAATAGAGGAATTACCTCCAGAACCAACTCCTCAAGAAGTTAAAAAAATAGCAAATAATTATTTCCAAAAATATAGCAGAGCTGCAATGATAGCACTTAATACACCTAGTGACATTAGTGATTATGGTGAAGATAAAGCTAATGAATTAATAAATCATGGTTTAAGGAAATTTAAAGGAACTGAAATTTATTTCTTACCAACAGTAAAGGATGTATTAAAGGATATACATATACCATATAAATTTGTGCACGCCTATTATGGTAACTCACATAATAATCCTGGATTTACATTAAATTTTTTAATAAGAGATGGAGAGAATGCAAATAATGATAAAACAGAAAGTATATTTGTTGACATAATAACTCATAAAGTCTATCAACATCATAATGGTAAAAAACATGAATATGTAACTGTTGGTAGGTTAAAAGATAAGAAATTTTTAGATAAATTATTTAATACTATTGACCCAGAGATTAATGATGATAGTGTAATAATTGATAAAGGTTTTAGAGATAGGTTACAATGGGCTATTAAAAATTCAAAAAAACCAGAAGGTGAGAGAGAAAGAGTATATGAGAATACTCTTACTAGCGAAAATAAGGTAGTACTTAATGAAGGTATTAAGGATTTAATCGGTAAATTCGCACAGAAGATAGCGGATAAATTAAAAGATTCTCCAGAACAAGAACAGATTGAACCAGAACAGATTGAACAAGAGATAATAGAGGAATTACCTCCAGAACCAACACCTCAAGAAGTTAAAAAAATAGCCACTGAATTAATTCAGAGATATAGAAGAGCTGCTGATAAAATGCAAAAAGATAGGGAAAGTAGAGGTGTGAACCTAATGGATGACGCTTTACGTATGTTTAAAGGTAAAACTTTAACATTAAGCGGTATGGATATGACAATAAGTAATTTTAAATATTATAATAACGAATTAAATATCATATTTGACACAAATGTAATTTCAGAACAATTATTAAAAAAGGTTAAAAATGATTTTGAAGGTAATTTAAAGTTTAGTCATTCTTTATATGTTGACACTTATAGGAAAATGGGTATTAAAACTAACGATTACAGTATTGATAAACAAAGTCTTAAAGATGCATTGGAAAACCCTAATAACGCTAAGATTTTTAATAAACTACACATATCTAAAGGTAACGCTAATAACTCATCTAATTTTAAAGATGATGAGCTTTACCAAGTGATTAAATTATTGACTAGAGGTCTCCATAATGAAAGTGAAGAAGTTAGATTAAATTTAAATATGGATAAGAAGACTGCTAACATTTTAACTAAAATTAAAAACATGGTATTTCCAGAATCAGATTTTAAAAGACAAGATTATAACGGGTATACTGAAGATTTATAAAATAAATTAAAAAAAAACTTGACAAATTGAATAACTTTTAGTATCTTTGTCATATATATTAATAACGGTACAAAAAGTGCCACAAAATTTAAATTAAAAATGAATATAATTAACAACATATTATCAGTCCTTTGTTTATGTTTACTAGTCTTAGTAGACCTATCGGGTTATGCTGTTAATTGAGTGAGTTGATTTCATTTAAATAATATAGTAAGTCCGATACATAAAAGTATCGGACTTTTTTTTGTCCCTATAGTCAAAATGGCAAAGGCGTGCGGTTGCAACCCGTAAGGTATCAGTTCGAATCTGATTAGGGACTCTAATATAAATTATAAGTTATGAAACATAAAATGATTGAAATTGTAAAGGGAAATAAAGCTAAATTAGCTTATTGTAAGAATGGTAGGTTATATTATACCGTATTAGTAGATAAGACGCTTTACACCTTCCCTATTGACGTTACAGATAACAATGAAGTAGGTAATGCTACCTTTGAATTAGAAGATAAAGCATCTATCTTTATGAGATACATTAGAAAGGCGATAAAAGCTCTTGATGGTGATAACTCAGATGATATGATTAGGTGGGAAACCATTTAATTAATTGCCCGAATGGTGCACGTTGGAATGCACAACAGACTTAAACTCTGTCGTTTCGTGGGTTCGATTCCCACTTCGGGTACTAATATAAACCTCTATAGCTCAGTGGTTCAGAGCGATTGTTTTACAAGCAATAAGTCCCTGGTTCGATTCCAGGTAGGGGTACTAATTGGCTTCATGGCGTAATGGGAGCGTACTTGTTTTACATGCAAGGGGCGATGGTTCGATTCCATCTGAAGCTACAATTGCCCGAATGGTGCACGTTGGAATGCACAACAGACTTAAACTCTGTCGTTTCGTGGGTTCGATTCCCACTTCGGGTACTAATATATAATAATTTGAAATGAAAACACATGTATTTACTGTAAAAGAAGAGAATTGGTCAGAATCTAAATTTAGGACCAAGGAATGGGAAAAAAGGGTTAACATAGTTAGATGGGAACATGATTTTGTTGATAAAGTTTATTATATTACAATAAGAATAAAATAAGCCCTTGTGCTGCACGTTGGAATGCAGAATGGTCTTAGAAACCATTGTTTCGTGGGTTCGATTCCCACCAGGGGTACCAACTAAGTTTAAAAGATATTCATTACGGGTATCTTTTTTTATATATGTATATTTATGATAAATTATAAAAAATGTTGCATATTAAAAATAATATCAGTAATTTTGTCTTAACGAAATATAAAAATAATATATAATAATGTTAGAATATATAGTAATATATGTAATAATAGGTATATTATGGGGTGATACAATAATTAAATTATATTATAAAAATAATATAAATAAATTTAAGTTAATTATAATATTTTTAATTAATGTAATATTATTTCCATTATCTATGTTATTAGAATTAATTTCAGAATAGTTTGGTAGTTTGAAATATTATTCGTATATTTGTAATCAACAATAATTAAAATAAATATATTATGAATATTTGTGACTATATTAGAGAGAATGATTTACCATTTAAGATGGTTGATGGAAAGATGCATCAAAATGGTATTTTAGATTTAGATAATAAAAATATCACATCCTTAGATGGGTTCGTACAAAATGGTATTTTAGATTTAAGAAACAACCAAATCACATCCTTAGATGGATTCGTACAAAATGGATATTTATTTTTAAGTGGTAATCAAATCACATCCTTAAATGGCTTTGTGCAAAATGGTTTTTTATCTTTAAGTAAAAACCAAATCACATCCTTAGATGGTTTCGTGCAGAATGGTACCCTAAATTTAGCAAACAATCGAATCACATCTTTAAAAGGTTTCGTGCAAAATGGAACTTTAGCTTTAAGAAACAATTTGATTACATCTCTAAAAGGTTTCGTTCAAAATGGAGATTTAAAAATAGCCTACTGGTCATTTGAAAAAAAAGAAAATGGAACTTTAAATATAGGTTGTAAAAATAAATCTATTGAAGAATGGGATACATTCTTCGATAATGGAGATGAGATAGAATTAAAGAATGATTCTGAACTATACTTGGATATTAAGAAGTATTTCAAGATATTTTATATAAATAATTAAAATAAATACAAATATACTTGACATTAAGAATAATTGTTAGTATATTTGTAGTGTAATGAAATAATGATGGATAATAATAAAATTTATAGTGAAATATTTGAGAAATTAAGTGAGACATTAAAAGATAGTGATTTTACTATTTTAAATACGTTCAAAACTTTTGACACAGTTGATTTATCACCAACAATATTAATTATGGAAAAGACTGATTCTGGTGAAAGAATTAGATTTAAAGTTAAAATTTCTGACGTTGCAGAAATAAATAAATAAAAAAACTTGCACAATAAATAAACTTTTAGTATATTTGTGTATATTTAAAATAAAGAGGTAAAAGATACTTCTGATTAAAATTATAAAAATAAAAAAGATGAATACATTTAACTACATATTTGATTTTGCGTTTGAAGCAAATGCCGAGGCTGATTTTAGCCTGGGGAGGTCGAGTAGTGTCAAAAGTTAAGTGTAACAACTAAACTAAATAACAAGCTCGATTCGAAAGATTCGAGTTTTTTTTTGCTTTAAATTTAAATGGTTATGAAAAATGTGATTAAAGATTTCTTAGTTAATAGAGATGAAACTGGAAGAGAAATAATGTATTTCCCAGAAACTGGAAAGAAATACTATATAGAATGGATAGGTAATGGTCATAGTACTTGGGGTGATATTGACCCAGCCACAAAAGAACTAACTGGTAGTTATGGGAAGAAGTATAGAGGTTCAGTTAGACCAGAAGAATCAGTAATAACTGAAGAAAATGGTTTCATAAACATTACTGAAGGTAAAGGTTCAGCATATGGTAAAGTGGTTTTTATGCATGACCAATGGAAAAAAGAAAATGGTTATTAATTAAAAAAAAAGTTTGGTAGTTAAATTTATTTTTTGTATCTTTGACATAACAAACAAGGGGGTATAGCAAAGATGGTCTATGCGTTCGGTTGAAGCCCGAAAGATACTGGTTCGATACCAGTTGCCCTCACTAACGTCTTATGAGCCCCATTGGAAGGGGATTTGCACTGTCTCTGCTCAAAAACGAGGGTTCGAACCCCTCTAGGACGGCAATAAATAATAGATATCGAAACGCTTTAAGTGATAATGATTAAATTCATCGGTATTTGTGAGTTTTGCACAAAGTCGTGCATGTAATAAGAGCAAAATAAAACTCTTTCCACCTATTATTATATGACCCTATGGACGAATAGGAAAAGTCGTATCCCTTTCAAGGATAAGGTCGTGGGTTCGACTCCCACTAGGGTTACAAACGCATTGTATAGCTGATTTACAACCAGCCAATGTATTGAGTATGACTGTTAGGAAAGACTATAAAACGGATGTGAGGTGTTGATTGGTAACATATCTGACTGTCACTCAGAAGATTGCGGGTTCGACCCCCGTGACATCCGCTAGATATTAATACCAGACGAGCCAGGAAGTAACGCCTGGGATAGATTAAGTTCAATCGGAGTGTTAATATAAGTAAAGGAAGAATTACAAATGTTCCAGTCGTCTAATGGCTTAGGACGTGCGACTTTCTATCGCAAAATGAGGGTTCGATTCCCTTCTGGAATACAATAAAGAAACGGTGTCACACAATACCGCTAGGGACGCAAAGGTGTTTAAATAACCTAGATAGGTAGCATTGGAAGTGTGTTAGATAAATTGATAGCGACTTGTACTGAAGTGTGATAACGGTACGAAATCTAACAAAAATGGGGTTATAGTTTAATTGGCTAAAATAGGGGTTTTGCAAATCCCAGTCCTCGGTTCGATTCCGAGTAGCTCCACAAAAACAGTGAGATAAATTTGAGTAAGTCTGCCAACTGAAATGAAGTATCAAGGCTGTTCTATTGAAGGATGATGGCAGTCATTTGTAGATAGTTAGAATATTTAGTGTAGAGGTTAGCACGGTGGCCAAAGAGCCGCAGTCGTAGGTTCGAATCCTACAATATTCCTATTCCGTCCATTGGTGTAATGGCTAACATGACCGACTGTCTCTCGGTTGCTCTCAGTTCGATTCTGAGATGGACGGCTAGAAATAAGATTAACATTTATTTGTTAGTCTTATTTTTTTTATGTATATTTGTAATATGAATAATAAAAATAATATTATGAAAAAAATTAGTAAATTATTAAGTCTAGTACTTAGACATAAACCCCACATACTTAATTTAAAAATGGATGATAAAGGTTGGGTGAATGTAGATGAGTTATTAATTAACATTTATGAAATTAAGGGTATAACCCTACTATACGATGAATTAATAGAAATTGTAGAATCAAACGATAAAAAAAGATTTACATTTAATAACAATAAATCAGCAATTAGAGCCAATCAAGGTCATTCCATTAATGTTGATTTAGATATGGAAGAACTTGTACCACCAAGTATTTTATACCATGGTACAGTAGAAAAATATCTAAAGGATATAAAATCCATGGGATTAAAAAAGATGAATAGACAACATGTACATTTAAGTAGTGATATTGGTACAGCTAAAAATGTTGGTAGTCGTAGAGGTAAACCTATCATACTTGAGGTTAATACTACTAAAATGATTGAAGATGGTTGTAAATTCTATAAATCAAAAAATGGTGTTTGGTTAACTGATTATGTAGATTCAAAATATATAGAGGTATTAGATTATGAAAAGAAATATCATCAATTATACGAAAAAGTTGCAAAATTATTAGTTGAAAATCTTAATAGCGAAGAAGCCTTTAGTCCAAGTGTTTTATTACGTAAGTGGGATAATATTAGAGATTAATTAACATTTAAGTTGTAAAATAAATAAATTATGGAAATATATTTTGTAGATGATAGAGAACAAAATGAAGATACTGTTAACCCTCAATTATTTAATGGTGAGGTTAAATATTGGAAAACAAGTAGACGTACTTGTAGGTTTAGAACTTTATCTGAACATATTAATTATTATAAAGAATTTAGACCTTACGTTAAGGAAATTTACATTTACGATATTGAGGGGCGTTGTAAAATACGTTGTACCCAAAATTGTAAAGTAGGTACTAAAACTGGGTGTTATGTTCCTTTAACTAATGATATCCATAACCCAAAAAACTATTCAATATATATTGACTCTTTTGAAGTGTTTGATGAAGAAATAAGAAAAGAATATTATGGTAAAATAAACTTGGTCACAAAGTTGCAAAATAAATAAATTAGTAGTATATTTGCAATGTATTGAGTTGGAAGTCTGTTCCAACTCAAAAACTTGTTTTGTTAATAAGTTGTTTTTTTTAAGGAAATAAAGAATGGTTTCAGCAATTAACTATACTCTTTTAAGGTCGGGGTCGTTGGTTCGAATCCAACCTGGGGTTCTTCGTAGCCTCGGTAGCTCAGGGGTAGAGCACGTAATATACCATTCTGATTAATTAAATTAAATAATATTTGGTAGAACGATTTATTTTACATATCTTTGTGTAAATAATTTTAATAAATAAAATATGGGATTTAAAGATTTATTTTTCACCAACGAAGGTGAAAGTGAGAAAAAAGAAGTTAAAGAAACTAAGACTTTTAAGAGTAACTTCGAACCAATGGGTGAAAATGTGGATTATTCAAAAATAGCCACTACTTTCCCTAAAAAGACAATCGATGTAACACCAAGTAATCCATCTTGTGAACCACACTTAGAAAAGATTATGGGTTTATATGAGCAAGGTTTTGATGGTCTGAATTTAGATGGTTATGATTTTTACGAATATTATAAAGCGGTATCTAAGTCTGGTATAGATAATAGTGCTATGTATGATATGGCTTTTACAATGGCTAAGGCTATGGATGCTAGTGTTACAAAAACTACATTATTAAAGCAATCTGACTATTACTTAGATGAAATTACTAAGGTTCATAAACACTATGACGAAAATGGTCAATCGAAGAGTAATGAAACGTTAAATTCTAAAAATTCAGAAGAGCAAGCCTTAACTAAAGAATTATCAGATATCGATTCTCAAATATATAGTTTACAACAATTAAAGAAGTCTAAAGAGGGTGAGTTAAGAGAAATTGACAACAAATATTCACCTATTATTACTGAAATTAAATGTAAATTAATGGCTAATGATATTGCCAGAGATACAATTGTAAAATCAATATTAAAAGTAGTAAACGGAGTTAAACAAAATATTAACTAAAAAATAAATAAATTATGAAAAAAGATTATCAAAATACTCTACCGTACCTTCAACACTTTGAAGAAGGTGAAATAGGTAAAAAAATAGAGTCATTTAGAAAGGGTGAAAAGGGTATATTCTGGTTCCTTAAATTAGGGATATTAATAGCAGTTATGTATTTTTCTTGGATTTATGTATTACCAGTGGTTTTTAAAGCTATAGGTCAAGTCTTAGCAATCTCAGCTACATTATTTATAGTTGTAGCATTAGTAATAATGTCACCAGTAATAATTAAGGGTATACGTTTATTTACTAGATTTTTACACAAGAGTTTAATAAAGCACGACCCATTTGCTGAATTAGAAAAGCATAAGGCTGAAATGAAGTTAAATAAAACTAAAGTTCACCAATCTAAGGGTAAAATTATGGACCTTAAAAGGAAAAGTGAGGTAGGTGCCGCTGAAGCTGAGGAAACTAGTAAACACTTGCAAAAACAAATAGTTAAGATAAGTCAAGATACCAGTGATATTAAGGGTAAGATGAAAGTACTAGTCCAAAAAATGGGTGAAAAGGCTAAAAATGACGATAAATACATAAATTTAGCTAAAGAATTTAGGCACAAGACTGCTGAAGGGAATAGAAAGGGTAATATGCTTAAACAAAAACAACAATTTGTTATTAAGTATGGTACAAGAGCTAATATGATGAAAAAATTTGGTCAAAGGTTGGGTATGGTTGAATCAGCTATGGAAATTAAAATTCTTGATTTCGACGCTACTATATCAATTCTTAAGGATGATTATGCATTTGCTCAAGAATCTAAGAATGCTACTCAAGCGGCAAAGAGTGCTATGGGTGAAACAACTGGTTGGGAGTTAGATTATGCTTTAGATATTGTAACATCTACAATAGCACAAGATATTGCTGAAACTAACGGTAATTTAAAAGATATAGATTATCTAATGACAAACTACCCATTAGATTCTGATGAATTATTTGATAACTTAAGTAATTTAGCTGATGACATTAACACTGGTATTAATATAACTAAATCAGCTAAGGCTTATAGTGGTGAAGACTATGAATTCACACATGAAGATAAGTTAAATTCTGGTGGATTTGGTGAAGGAATATTTTAAAGTAAAAAAAAAATAAAAAAAGATGACAAATATTTGTGAGAACCATAAAAAGTTCGTATATTTGTCATCTAATTAATAACAATAAATAAATAATAAAAAAAGTATTATGGGAAAAATTTTTAAAAGAAAAGGATTAACTACATTTGCTGAGGGGTTAATGTTAGTAATGGTTTTAGCAGTCTTAGGTGTAGGACTATTTTACTTAGCTCCAGGATTAAGAGTTGGTGAATCTAAAAAGTTAGATGTAATGGTTGTAGACAACCAGAAATTAGATAATGTTACACATTCTAATTTAATGTCGTTACCGACAAATGAAGCTTCAACTTCAATAACTAAAACACCTCTAGTTAGGTTAGCTGGTTATGCTTGGAACGGACAAACACCAATTATAGTTTCTAATGGTGGTCCAAGAACTACAAAGGGTTCTTTAATGGAACAAAATGGTGTTAACTTAGAAATCATAAGACAAGATTGGCTTAAGGATTTAAGGTCTATGCAGATGAAATTTATTGAAGAGTATGATAGTGGTCAAGAATATCCTAAGTCAGACAAGTCAGCAATGGGTATTATGATTATGGGTGATGGAGCACCATTCTATATCTCAACCATGCAATCTCAATTAGATAAAAAGTTTGGTAAGGATAAATATCATGTTCAAGTTGTAGGTGCATTTGGAATGTCTAATGGTGAGGATAAATTAATTGGTCCATTAGAATGGAAAACTAACCCTAAATCAATGTTAGGTTCAGTAATATCAGTAGTGCCTGGTGATGGTGACTGGGTAACAACACTTAACTATTGTTTTGCAAATGGATTGAAAGTTAATCCAGATTTTACAACTTATGATGCGGATGCAGTAAACTTCTTCCCTTCAGCGGATGATGACTACATTAATTCAGCTAAAGAATTAATCGCTTCACAAACTACAGGTTTTAAAGTTACTGGTTTAAAGGTAGTTAAGGATGGTAAATTAACTGGTGAAACTGTTGATAGGTTAATTGATGGATGTGCAACATGGACTCCAGGTGATAAGATGGTATTTGATGCTCTATCAGGCTTTACAGATATCGCATCTACAAGTGACTTTCCGAATCAAATGGCAACCACGCTTATTGTAGTTAAAGAATGGGCAGTTAAGCATCCAAAGGTTGTTTCTAATATCCTTAAGTCAGCACTTACTGCTTCAAATCAAATTAAGCAATATGATGAGTGGGCTGTGAGAGGTTCTGAAACAGTTCAAAAAACATTTGGGATGAAAACACCAAAGTTCTGGTATGATATGTTTAAGGGTCAAAAGGGTAATAAAAATGGTATTGAATATAACATCGGAGGTACTAGAGTTTTAACTTACTCAGATGCTATGCAATATTACGGTATCACAGATGGTGTGAATAGATATAAGTCAGTTTATAATCAAGTATCAACTTACTTAACTGAATTAAATCCATTCGGTTTTAATGAATCTGTAGATGGTGTAACACCTTATAATGAAGCTGTTAATTTATACTTCTTGAAGAATATTAATGACATTGAAGCTGGGGTAACTGAAAAAGTAGACTACACACCAACTAAAACTAATGTTATGGCTAATGGTGAATGGAGAATTAAGTTCTCAACTGGTAGCGATGTTATTAAGAGTGAGTCTAATGGGGATATTAGTAAAATTTATAACTTACTTATTCAAGCTGAACAAACAAAGGTTAGAGTAATTGGACATACTGACAATACTGGTTCTTCAGCTGTTAATTTACCATTATCTAAACAGAGAGCACAATCAGTAGTAAAATACTTAATTAATAGAGGGATATCTAGAGATAGGATACAAGAAGTAGATGGTAAGGGTTCAAGTCAACCAGTATCTAATAACAATACTTCAAGTGGTAGAGCATCTAATCGTAGAGTAGAAATAACATTCTTACAGTAATAAGAGTGTAAACAAAAAAAAAATATAAGTCTTAGACCTTATAATTAAAGGTTATAAGGTTGCAGACTTATTAAAATTAAAAACAATATATGAAAAATTTAATAGTAATTTTAACTTTATTAATTAGTACAATATCATTAGCACAAAGTGAAAGTAAATTAAGTCCTTATATATCAACTGGTGTATCCATTGGTAATGATAATGGTACGGACTCAACATTTTCTGAAATGTCATGTGCATCAATCGAATTAGGTGTTATGTATGAAAATCTATCTTTCGCTGTTGTAACTGGGTTAAATAGTTTTAGTACTGCTGATACAATTGGAGAATATTTCTATGAAGGTAAAGTCGCAGTGTCAACATCATTAGGTTATGTAGATGGATTTGCATTAGCTGGTGTAGGTAGTTTTTTCGGTAGAGGTGATGTGTTCATTGAATATGGGTTAGGTATAAGTAAAGAATTTAAAGATTTTGGAACATTTGTTCAAGTTTCTAACTGGAATGGTACTGTGTATGTAAGTCCAGGAGTTTATTTAAACTTATAATAATTAAATACTAAATAAAAAGCTACCTATATGGTAGCTTTTTTTGTTAAAATAGTTGCACAGTAAATAAATAAGTGTTATATTTGTATAAAGAATAAATAATATGAAAAAAATATTAAGACCTTTTGAAAAGGTTAGTAAAAGTAAAAGTTTAACCATACAATTAGTTTGGTTATTATTTATATTGGTTATTTGGTCCGTATATAGTCTAGGTGATAGACACATGTTTCCTACCTTATCTCAAGTAGGTGAGGGTTTTATTGGACTTTGGAATGAAGGGTTAGTCACACATTTATTTAGCTCTATATGGCTTTGTTTAAGAGCCGTAGTTATATCGATAGTAGTAGCATTATTTTTTGCTTACTCAACAACAATACCAATATTAAAACCAATAGGTAAATTTATATCTAGTTGTCGTTACTTACCATTAGCTGGTGTGGCATTTTACATAACAATAATACTAAGTAGTGGTAGAGATGTTCAAATTGGTGTCTTAGTTATATTTATGACAACTTACTTAATAACCTCATTAATATCTATGTTAAATGATATTGAGGATAGAGAATTTGACCATGCTAGGGCTTTAGGTTGTAGTAGGTGGGAAATACTATGGGAAGTTGTAATTAAGGGTAGATTTGACCATGTAGTGGAAATAATAAGACAGAACTTAGCAATAGTGTGGATGATGTTAGTAACAGTTGAGAGCATTATGGTTGCTTCTGGTGGTCTTGGTTTTTTAATTAAGAATTCAGATAAGTTAGGTAATCACGGTAGAATAGTGGCCCTACAAATTGTGATATTATTAGTAGGTGTTGGTATGGACACATTAATCACTAAATTTAGAAAAATAACATTTAGATACTCAAAAATATGAAATACGAATTAAAAGATACAATACTTTACTTGGATAATGTTGAATTAGGGTATGGTGAAGGTTCAGACTATAAGGTTGTTTTAAAGGATGTTAATCTAGTAGAAAAAGATGTTGTTAGAGAAGGTCACACCACTGGACAAGTAATTGCAATAGTAGGTAGGTCTGGAAGAGGTAAATCTACGTTATTTAAAGCTTTAACTGGTCTTGTTAAACCTAAGAATGGTGAAGTATTAATAACCGAAATAGATACCTTAGAAACTAATGATGCTAAGATTGTAAGTGAAGGTGATGTTGGCTTTGTAGACCAAAAATACACTCTATTTAGACATAAGACTGTTGAACAAATATTTAATTATGCCTTAAGGAATAGTAATATGACTAAGGAGGAAAAAACTAATACAATAAATAAATATTTAGGTGAATGGGGTCTTGAAAATCAAAGGAAACAATACCCATGTGAGTTATCTGGTGGTCAAAGACAAAGGACCGCCATAATAGAACAAATATTAACATCTGGACACTTCATGGTATTAGATGAACCATTTAGTGGGTTAGATGTCGGTAATATAAGAGATGTTAAAAAATCATTTGAATTAATAAAAGAAGACCATGAATTAAACACTATAATCTATTCAACACATGAATTAAGATTAGCAGTTGAATTAGCGGATAGTATTTATGTTGTTGGTTATCCAGATTTAAATAATAGAGAATATGCAACAATTGTAGCACACTACGACCTTAAAGAAATGGGGTTAGCTTGGAAAGAATTTGGTTTAGAACACTTAAATTTAGTACAAGAAATTGACGATAAAATGATGAAACATTAAATTATGGATGAATTTTTCGATGATTTATTTGAACCTTTAGGGGAACCAGATAAAGTAAGTTATTTTAAAGAGAACGGATATGAGTTCAAAAAATTAGAATGGAATAGTGATGGTAAGGAATTAGTTAAGATTATCATGTTATCCACACCTGGGGATAAACCTATCCCCTTAGATATCCAACTTACAAACGCAATAAAGTCTGAAGAATATGAAAAAGCTGCTAAAATTAGGGATATGATAAAGGCTAATAAAGATAAGGACACTAATAAATGATGTTATACTTATATACCATATATTTATTAGTATAAAGAATAATAATTAAATTTTATAAAGTATGTTAGATTTAGGTAAATACAGAAAAGTTAAGTTCAACGAAGATAAAGATTTTGATAAAAAAGTTAAAACATTATTACTTTTACTAGATAGAGAAAGTGAAACGCTTAAATTATCTAAGATTGATGAAGTTGGTTTAATTGATAAATGGCTCTTAGTTTTTAAAGAACATAAACAATATCAAATGATTGAACCATTTACTATTAGAAAAAGAATACTAATAAGTAAAATAACTAAGGGTATTGAAGATGAATTAACAGCTGAAGATTACTTAGAGTATAAACCAAAAACCTATAAGATTATATCATTCTTTAAAAAATTACTTAAGTATTTTAAAAAATAAATATGGATAAGAGAAAATTATTAAGAGAGTTTAAAAAACTTTCTGGAATTAAACTAAATGAAGATGATAACGCACCTTTATTTGATTTCACAAAGTTACCAGATGAAATTAAGAGTACATTGGATGAATATGATAATTATACTAATAAATTTGATTGGAATGAAAAATCAGATGAATTAGGACCAAACTTTAGAGAATGGCATAAGAATTTTTATAACAACCAACTAGCAAAACATATAGATGATATCATAACAAAGACAACTCAAGATATGATACTCATTAAAAAAAGAAAACTAGTTAATAAGAAATTAGAATCGTTTGAAGAATTGATAAAACCAGTACTAGGTGACTCAGCTCTAACTCCAGTTCTAAACAAATTTCAAGAAGAAATCCTAATGGACCCAAACTTAAGTCCATCAGAAGTTGAACAAGCTTTCATGGATAGTAAAAATATTATGGATAGTCAAGGTAATATTGACCAAAGTAAAATTCAAAACTCTGAAATATTTAGAGGTGGTGAAATTAACGTACCAGGATTTGAAAGGTTAGTTAAAGAAAAACCAGAACTACAAGGAGTCTATAATGATTGGAAAAAGTTATTTGATGAAGATAATAACTTGATGTTTAAAGAATTACACGCCTTTAGAGATACCTTAAACATCGATAAAATAAGGGAATTAAGAGGTATATTAATGGATATTAAAAATATTTTGTAAAAAAGTTTAAAAAAAACTTGACAAAACGGATAAAGTTTAGTATCTTTGTAAAAGAAATAAAAAAAGGTTATTTAAATTACAAAAAAAAAGTTTAAAAAAAACTTGCATACTAATAAAAAAATTAGTATCTTTGTAAGAGAAATAAAAAGTTCATTAAAATATTGAAAATATTGGGGTGCTTATGCTCCAGTTACCTTCGGGTAACAAAAGGATAAACCAGTGATGGGATAAAGTGATAATACGTGAAGCTTAGTGTGGATGTGTTATTGCGTTATAAGGCTAACTCTTCGGAGGGAGCTTATAATCCAGGTAAGCAAGCTACGATGGGTGACGAGATAACACTGTTAGGAGTCACTTAACCTTTAACTCAGAGGTTTGAGATTAGAAATAATCAATAAATAAGTAGTTAGATTTCGGCTGAAGATTTAAAAAATATTAAGCTGAAATCATCATGAAAGGTTATGGGATAACTGTGGGTTACCTACTTCGGTAGGGCTCACGTATGTTTGAAGTAATTTAATTGACGTGATGGTAAAACATTACATCGGAGTGTCGTATTCTAAACTACTCAAAAGGTAGCACGAATGTCAACTATCAGACACACTCTGAACTGTGAGGGAACTTATTAAGATAAAATTTTGTTTAAAAAATTAACATTGGTAAGAAAAAGTTCTGATAGACATATCTTGAAAATTAAGTTATTCTGTTGTAATATATAGATAATGGATACTCTCAAGGTTGAAGTTAAAACAACAATTAGATGTCATAAGTAGAAGGTTAGCCCCTTTTAACTCTCGCAAGGAGACTGGGTGTCGAAAGTGTTTATATAAGGATATGTAAAAGAGTAATGACCACTCTGAGGTCAACTTAATGTTATCTACCAGATAGAAATTGAAGGTGTGTGATAGACTGGAAACAGTTAAAAATGGTAACATCAAAGCTTAACACTCAAGCTAAGAAATAGAGTACTCGACTAAGTAAGTCGCCAACCTATTAAAGTTGGAAATATGGTATCAAATCCGTATACTCTACTAAGAATACGTCTTAAATGTTAGTCGATGGTCCTCGGACCCTACATTAAAGATAAGAGACAAACAAAGAACTATCGGAGTCTTTAATTAAAATGTTCCTCCGCTGTCTAAACTAGTAATAGGGTGTTGTGTGTCATAGCATAGGGCGACATGGGTTGTCAAGGTATCAGTTCGAGTCTGATTATTACTGCTAAATAAATTCGTCATGTGGAGCATTGGGGTATTTCTCTGAATATAATTGCAAAGTATTCAGTAACTGTTAGTTTTTAAACGAGGTGAGTTGCAAATCACTAAATTGAATTTAGCTAACTTTAAAAATACAAAGCTCGCTTCCGTTGGAGGAAGAGGCAGTGGGTTCGATTCCCATCGTGGCAACAAAATTGCGGGGTAGAGCAGTGGTTAGCTCGCCAGGCTCATAATCTGGAGGTCGTAGGTTCGAATCCTACCCCCGCTACTAAATTGCGAGATAGAGCAGTAGGTCAGCTCGCCAGGCTCATAATCTGGAGGTCGTCGGTTCGAATCCGACTCTCGCTACAAAGATATAATAAACTGATAGTCAGTGAATTATAAATAAATTAAAAAATAAATTAAAAAAAACTTGACAAATTAGATAACTTTTAGTATCTTTGTCATATATATTAACAAAGGGTATAAACCCATAAAGAAAAATTAAGATGAAAAATTATACAACGACATATCAAGGGAAACAGTATCCGCAAGGCCAAAAGCCGAGCAGACTGGGTGAGTTGTATAAAAAAGGAAGTGATGAATTAATTGGTTAATTCATTTAAACCAAAAAAAAATACGATAAAGAAGCCCAGTTAAGATAAAAATTTTAACTGGGTTTTTTGCGTTTAATAATAAGTAGTTCATTGACATATTGGAATAATAAAATAACAATTGGGTTCGCACTATACCAATGACGTGGAAGTGTAATTATCGGGGGTTGCACGAGTAAGGTTGAAGTGGCTGGTCTTGGAAACCAGTGCGGGTACGCTGTTCGTATTTGCCATGGGTTCGAATCCCATACCCCCGACAAATAATTCGAGTAGTGGACTAATTGGTAAGTCGCCTAGTTTGGGACTAGGACATCATGGAGGTTCGAGTCCTCTCTATTCGACTAGTAGACTGTTATTAATTCATAGGAATCTTGAAGTTTAAGCGTAGAATTAAAATTATCTAGTGGCGAAGCCAGGGTCATGTCAGATTTGGTATCTGAAGTACGACAGTTCGAATCTGTCCCATTAGACAAATGTAGAAATAGTGTAATGATAGCACGGGAACATCGAGGTTCCAAGTGGGTGTAGTTAAAGAGTACTCAATATAACTACGGGTTCGAATCCCCCTTTCTACTCTATTTTGCCCTCTGATGTAATGGTAGCATACAAAACTTTGACTTTTGTTGTATGAGTTCGAATCTCGTGAGGGTAACAATTCGATAGATAGTATAATGACAGTGCGACATCCATTGGGGGTGTAGGTCCAGGTTTAACTCCTGGTCTATCGACAAATAATTTGTGAAATAAATGGGTTCATTGAGCAACTGGTCGCTCAGCAGACTGTAAATTTGTGGCCGAAAGGCGTTGGGGGTTCGAATCCCTCTGGACCCACAATATCCGAGAGTATCCGTAGTTGGCGAACGGTCCTGGCTTTTAACCAGACGAGTTAATGACTCCACCGTGGGTTCGAGTCCCACCTCTCGGACAATACGCCTTCTAAGCTTTAAGGTGAAGCACCTATCTTTTAAATAGGGGAAATCGGTTCAATACCGTTAGGGGGTACAAATGCTGGTATAGTATAACGGCTATTACGCTACCTTGGTATGGTAGAAATTCCAATTCGATTTTGGATATCAGCTCAATATTAAATGGGTTCATTGAGCAACTGGTCGCTCAGCAGATTGTAAATCTGTGGTCGAAAGACATTGGGGGTTCGAATCCCTCTGGGCCCACTTTAGACACGTTTTTGTACTTTTAACGTTTTTCTGCATATTTATTGTAAAAGATAGATATGGCAAGAAAAGAAAAAAAGTATCACTTCATATATAAAACCACAAACGTATTAAGTGGTAAATATTATATAGGGATGCATAGTACAGATAACTTAGATGATGGTTATTTAGGTAGTGGAAATAGAATTAAATTAGCTATTAGAAAACATGGAAAAGATAATTTCATTAGTGAAATACTTGAGTATTGTGAAACTAGAGAAATTTTAAAATCTAGAGAAGAAGAAATAGTTAATCTTAACGAGATTGCAAAGGTTGACTGTATGAATCTAAGAGTAGGTGGTCAAGGTGGTTTTAGGGATGAAGAACATCAGAAAAAATGTTCTGAAGCTGGTAATATATTTTGGAAAAGTGATGAAGGTAGGAAAATTAAAAGTGAAATAACTAAAAATTTGCATAAAGACCCAAAATATAAAGAAAAAGTTAAAAAAGCTTTAAAAGGTAGATTAGCAACATTTAAAGGTAAATTACATAGTGAGGAAACTAAAAAGAAGATGAGGAAGTCTAAAAATGTTGGGTCAAATAATTCTCAATTCGGTAAGTGTTGGATTACCAATGAAGTTGAAAGTAAGAAAATAAATAAAGGCGATTTAATTCCAGAAGGCTGGAGATTGGGTCGAAAAATGAAAAAGGAGTGAAGACTGTTACTAATTCATAGACTCCTTTGGACGAGCGTAGAATTAGAAATGCGAGAATAGCTCAGAGGCAGAGCGTCTGGTTACCAATCAGAAGGTCGGGATTTCGAAATTCCTTTCTCGCTCAGAGTAGTTAAGAAGTATTAAATCTTTCACGTATGTTACTGAGGTAAAGACATACAAATGCACACAAAGCTCATGTGGAAGTAGTCCCGCACTTGTAATGCGGAGGTTGTCGGTTCGAACCCGTCTGTGTGCTCCAAGGAGAAACCCACTCCTTCAAATGGTGACAATAGGAAAGACTATAAATTGCGAGAATAGCTCAATGGTAGAGCGTCTGGCCAATCAGAAGGTTGTGGGTTCGAGTCCCATTTCTCGCTCAATAATTTGTAATTATGATAATTAATTTGTATATTTGTAATTAAAACATAAAGATATGAATAATTACAGTAAAATGAGTTTAGATGATTTATTAGAAGCTTTTGAGTTAAATGATATTTCAACATTTAATAAAACACAATTAAAAAAAATAAAATCAGAGAAGTTAAAGGATATTAACTTCTCTGATAGTAGTATGTTACATTTACCTTTAAAAGGGTGTGAAAGAGGTTTTTTTATCCAGGAATACAGAAAATCTTGTGAAGTATATGAAAAAATTAAAAAAGAGTTAGAATTTAGAAATAAATAATTTTATTAATTCAATATGATAAAGTAGGTTAAGTTTCTTTATGGCTCTACAAGGTGGTACCACCTACATAAAGACCAATGCATGATGTAGCTTAATGATAAAGCGTCTACCTTCCAAGTAGAAGACGGAGTTTGATTCTCACATTGTGCTCTATAACAAGGGGTGTTTAAAATGTTGGAAAAACTTATTCTGTAAAGAATAATTGCAGCAAACATAAAAAAAACAATCTGTAAAATTGACAAACGAGTGGTTCGATTCCCTCACACCCCACACAAGCCATAACGAAAGTTATGGTTTTTTTTGTTTATATGAAATATTTTTAATATCTTTGTGTAGAACAATAAAAATTAATAATAAGATATGGCAGTTGGAGATAAGTTTACAATGGTAAAGGATTACGAGAATAAAAATATAACCAACCTTGTTGAGTTATATAAGAAGAATAAATATTTTACCAGGGTGGTCTTTATGAATAATGTTCCAGAAGATTATCATAAATACTACATTAAATTATTTGAGAAAGATAATGGTGATTTTAATATTATACTTCTAGTTAAGAAATACGGTATTAGTAAGGTTAATAAAATGTATTCATCTGAAAAACGTGTATGTAATGTAATTTATAAGGGTGGTAAATTTTATTTTGCTCATGGTAAAACGGTTAGATTATTAACTATTGATGCTTTAAATACAACAGTACGTTATGACTATAGAGATGACATTTTAAAATGCTTAACAGAAAAGTTTAGTTGGGTTAGAACACTATGGGAAATATGTAATGATGGTAATATGGGTGATTTACGTAAACTTTCTTTTAATACTATAATTAAAAATAAATTATATTCTGGAACTAAGATGAAAAAATTTATTTATAAATTACCGAATAACGTTATAAAAAAGTTATCGACTAAACATAACTATAGTTATACTTATATTCATCATTATTCATCATATTATAAGAATATTGAAAATTTTCATTATATAAGTGATGGGGAGTATAATTTATTTTATGATACGTTAAAGATGGCCAAGACTTTAGGTAAGGTTGTAAATTGTTCTTGGTCTATAAAAAGATTACGTAATGAGCATGATAATTATGCTAAAGAAATCACCAATATAGTTTTTTCATATGATAACCGAGAACTTAAAAATCTTGAGATTTATTTAAAATTTGCTGAGGTATTTAATTATGAAATTATTAAAACCACAAAACGATTAGCATTAGAAGGTATGCAAAAAGCTCATTGTGTTGCTTCATATATTGAAAATATTAATAGTGGGAATAGTGGAATACTTAGTATTGGTGATTATACATTAGAAGTTGGTATTAATAGTTATAAAGGGGTAAAATTAGTCTTAAGACAATTTAAAGGGTTTAATAATTCTAGTGTACCAGAAAACATATATAATGATGTTAGAAATAATATTGAATCATTCAACGCTGAATATACGGAGTTTATAACGGATGCTTATAATAATAGGTCAAAGGAAGTTGAAGAATTACCTTTCTAAAAGATTGTTTTTTTATAAAAAAAATAGTATATTTGTTAAAAATAATAATATATGAAAAAAGAAGAATTCCTTAAAGAGTACATAAATACACCATCACCTAGTGGGTATGAAATGAAGTTAGGTGGTCAACAAGTATGGGTTGATTACGTAAGTAAATTTGCATATGATGTAGAAATAAGTACATATGGTAATGCTTATGCACATTACCAAGAATATGATGAAAAATTACCAACAATAGTATTAGATGCACATTGTGATGAAATCGGATTCTTTGTTTTTGACATAACACCTTCAGGGTTTATTAAAGTTGGAACATTAGGTGGTTCAGATATTACAATAACCCCTAGTTCAAGGGTGAATATATGGGTAGATAAGGATGAACCAGTTGTTGGTGTATTCGGTCATCCAGCGATACACGTACATAAGAGAAAGTTTGAATCAAAAAAAGAAGATTGTTTTATTGATGTTGGAGCTTCAACTAAAGAAGAGGTTTTAGCGATGGGTATAACGGTAGGTAAGCCAATTACTATGGTTGATGGGTTTATGAAATTAGGACCTTATTATTGTGGTAGAGCTTTAGATGACAAGATAGGTGGTTATATAACATCACAAGTCTTAAGGAAATTAGAAAAGAATAATATAAAGTTAAATGTTAATTTAATTATAGTAAATTCAGTACAAGAGGAAGTTGGACTACATGGGGCTCAAATGGCTTCTAGTGATATAAAGCCAGATATAGCAATTGCTATTGATGTATGTCATGATACAACGAGTCCAGCATACAATCCAAATTTACAAGGTAGTATAACTGCTGGTGATGGTGCTGTAATTATGAGTGCTCCGTCAATACATAATGATATGTATGAATTGTTAGTTGAAACTGCTATTAGTAATGATATAAAGTATCAATTAACTGCTAGTGGTGGTCATTCTGGTACCAATGCAGATTCTTATGCTTTCCCAAATGGAGCCGCTACAGGACTTTTAAAGTTAGGTATGAGGTATATGCATACAACTGTTGAAACAGTACATAAGGATGATGTAAATGCTTGTATTAAATTACTATATAACTTACTTTTAAGTCATGTTGGGTAAATATAAATTAACAATCCATAGAACCCAAAGGGGTGAATTATTAAGTGAAGAAACTTTAATAATTGAATCCTTTTTAAAACCAAAAGTTGGGGAGGGTAAAGTCATGTTTCTGGTGGACCCACCTATATATGAAACGGTTGTAAAAGTTGAAGAATTACATGGAAGATAAATTAAAAGAATCTATTTTAATATTAGAGGAACATAATAAATGGAGAAGAAATGATGAGATTCCTAATAGTATACCAATGGCTAACCCTAAAGAATTAGGGTTAGCCATTGATTATGTTGTTAATTACTTTAACAAAGTTTATGATTGTCCAATATGTGGTTCTGGTATGTCTACTGAAATAGTTAAACATCACCATTGTAAATCTTGTGATGAGCATTTTACTAGTATATAGTTGTGTAAAAGTTTGGTAGATTGAAATATTATTCGTATATTTGTAATCAACAACAATAATTAAAATAAAGATAGTATGAATATTTGCGATTATATTAGGGAGAATGATTTACCATTTAAGATGGTTGATGGAAAGATGCATCAAAATGGATTTTTATATTTAGATAATAAAAATATCACATCTTTAGATGGATTCGTACAAAATGGGCCTTTATCTTTAAGTAAAAACCAAATCACATCCTTAGATGGATTCGTACAAATGGATACTTTATCTTTAAGTGGTAATTTGATTACATCCTTAGATGGTTTCGTACAAAATGGGCCTTTATCTTTAGGTAACAATCAAATTACATCATTAGATGGATTCGTACAGAATGGTGATTTAGATTTAAGTGGTAATTTGATTACATCCTTAGATGGCTTTGTACAGAATGGTGGTTTATGTTTAAGTGGTAATCAAATTACATCCTTAGATGGCTTTGCACAGAATGGTATTTTATCTTTAAGTGACAATTTGATTACATCCTTAGATGGTTTCGTGCAGAATGGTTTCCTAAATTTAGGAAACAATCAAATCACATCCTTAGATGGTTTCGTGCAGAATGGTACTTTAACTTTAAGGGGTAATCAAATCACATCCTTAGATGGTTTCGTGCAGAATGGTATTTTAGGTTTAGGTATTTGGCACTTTGAAAAAATGGAAAATGGTAGTTTAAACATAGGTTGTGAAAATAAATCTATTGAGGAATGGGATAAATTTTTCGATAATGGTGATGAGATACAATTAAAGAATGATTCTGAACTATACTTGGAAATTAAGAAGTATTTCAAGATATTTTACATAAATAATTAAAAAGATAGTATTATGAATATTTGTGATTACATTAGAGAAAATGATTTACCATTTAAAATGGTTGGTGGTAAGATGCATCAAGTTGAAGAATTATATTTAAGTAAAAACCAAATCACATCCTTAGATGGTTTCGTACAAAATGATACTTTATGGTTAGATAACAATCATATTACAACCTTAGATGGATTCGTACAAAATGGTATTTTAGATTTAAGTAAAAACCAAATCACATCCTTAGATGGATTCGTACAGAATGGTGATTTAGATTTAAGTGGTAATTTGATTACATCCTTAGATGGCTTTGTACAGAATGGTGGTTTATGGTTAAGTGGTAATCAAATTACATCTTTAAAAGGTTTCGTTCAAAATGGTGATTTATATTTAAGAAACAATCAAATTACATCCTTAAAAGGTTTCGTACAGAATGGATATTTAAAATTAGATAACAATTTGATTACATCCTTAGATGGCTTCACTCAAAATGATACTTTAAATTTAGATAACAATCAAATTACATCCTTAGATGGTTTCGTGCAGAATGGTTTTTTAGGTTTAGATAACAATCAAATTACATCATTAGATGGCTTCACTCAAAATGGTGATTTATTTTTAGATAACAATCAAATTACATCTTTAAAAGGCTTTGTACAGAATGGTATTTTATCTTTAAGTGACAATCAAATCACATCCTTAGATGGTTTCGTGCAGAATGGTACTTTAACTTTAAGGGGTAATCAAATTACATCGTTAAATGGCTTTGTGCAAAATGGTTTTTTAGGTTTAGGTATTTGGCAATTTAATAAAATGGAAAATGGTAGTTTAAACATAGGTTGTGAAAATAAATCTATTGAAGAATGGGATACATTCTTTGATAATGGAGAAGAGATACAATTAAAGAATGATTCTGAACTATACTTGGAAATTAAGAAGTATTTCAAGATATTTTACATAAATAATTAAAATAAAGTTATTATGGATGATAAAATAAATATTTTTAGGGGTTTTAAACTTTGGTTAATTAAGTTTAAAAATTCTTATAAAAATAACTTAACTGAAGATGAGGTATTAATTAAAGATATTGTAAATAAATCTTTAGATAAGGACATTAAGAGGTTAATCGCACCTATTTCAGATGAATACCTATTAATAGATGAGGAAGATGAATTATACATATGTGTTAGTAACGATTCAATCACCATTTCAAATCATAAGTTCCTTTATAAGAAGAATCTAACCAGCACATTTACTGATTCATTAAAAAAACGAATAAAGAAGGCTATTGATAAAGATAGGCAAGAACTTAAAAAACAATTATTCACAAATGAGATTGGACTTTTAACTAATATTAAAGAAAGGTTATGAAAATAATTAAAGAGTTTAAGGACTTTGCGGTTAAGGGTAATATGATTGATATGGCAATTGGTATTATCATAGGTGCATCATTTAAAACTGTTGTGAACGTATTAGTTAAACGAATTATAATGCCACCATTAGATTATTTAACTAATGGTATAAACTTAAAGGATAAGGTTTATATATTAAAAAAAGCTGATGGGGATATAAAGGAAATATCTATTGGTTACGGTGAATTGATTGAGTCATCTGCTACATTTTTAGTTATTGGTTTTATTTTATTTATTGTTGTTAAATTTATGAATAAATTAAAGAAAAAGGCTGAAGACATTGATAACACCGAAGTTGAAACACCAAAGGATATTGAACTTCTATCTAAGAATGTTGAATTAAATGGTAAAATTGTTAAACTACTTGAAGAATTAAATAATAAATAAAATGGGAATAATAGAAACTGGAATAAAGGCTATCGATAATAGTTTAGTTAATGGTTTAACTAAAGAAAAAATAACTATAATTCAAGGTCCTACTGCGGGTGGAAAAACTATGTCATTATTAAATATTACATTAAACTTAAGTGTTGAAGGTAAGAATGTATTATTTTTATCCCAAGAAATGACTGCATTTGCATTGCAAAAACAAATTGCTAGAGTAATTAGTGGGTCTTGGGATATTGATAGAGATAAGGTTAAAAATTATATTGAAGATAATGAAAATATTGGTGACATAACCGTTAAAAATGTATCATTTAGTGATAACTTAAATGAAATCAGAGATTCAATTAATAGGTATGTTGAGTTAAAAAAAATTGATGTTGTATTAATAGATTTTTTACCTACATTAGACAAGGATGATACATTTTATAATCCAAGGAAGTATGTTGAGTATTTAATTGACTTCAATAGAAGTATTGATATCCCAATTATATTAACAAAGAATGTATTAAGAGATGAAATAAATACAAGATTTGTGACAAATTTTGAAACTAGAAATATTAGGTTTGATTATTTTAATATATTTACCTTACATGGTTTATCACAGGAAGATGAAATTAAAACTTATGACATTTTATTTAATGATGAAGTAATTGAAGAAACTATCACTTTTAATTTAAAAACATTAAACATAAAATGATGATTAGTAAAAGTAAAAATGAGTGGTTTGAATTAGATAAACCAATAGGTGAACCTAAGAAAGCGGAGAATTATCGAGAAGAATGTTATTGGATTGAGAGAGTGGTTCAGACTGATGGTAAAATAGTTTGGTTTGGTTTAGGAACTAATTGGGTTAGTAAAGATAATGGTAAAACTTGGAAATACTTAGGGACTGATGAAACTATTCAAATGATACCTGAAACTAAAAATGATAGAGGTGAATGGGTTGGTGGATATTACCCAGAAGGTAGGGATATTTGGATTGATTGTGACGAACCAATATATGAAACCCTTTATAAAAAGTTAAAATAAAAATTATTTAAGTTTATTAAAAACTTAGATATTTATTATAAAAAGATAGTAAATGAAATCAACAATAAAAAAGTTACTTAGGGAAGGTCTTATAGAGAACCACAATTCAAATAATTTAACAAATACTGATAAAAAAGTTATTGACTTTGTAATTGGTGATGAATTAAACGAAGCTGATGGTAGTGGTATACTAGATAGATTTAGTAAATTACTTAAGTCTAGTAAAAAGGGTCTCTTAACGGCAGCAGTGTTAACTAGTTTAATGGCTAACACTGCCTTTAGTAGTGCTATTCAAAGTGCACCTAATGATGTTAAGCAAGAATTAACTCAAATTATGAAAGACACTTCTGGTGGTGGTGGTGGTAAGATTAAAGCTAATCCAGATTCTAAATTCACTAGAAATTTATCTGATAATTTTAGTAGTGGTAGTTATGAATTACAAGGTAATTATGAATCAGTTCTAAAAGAACTAAAAACCTTTATGGATAATAATGGTACTTCTAATTATAAAGTTAAGGTTACTGCATCAGAATCTCAAGTTCCTAACCAAGCACCATTTAAAAAAAGAGGTTCTTTAGCATTAAAAAGAGGTGAGACATTACAATCAATAATTAAGAGTGTATTAGGTGATGAGATAGAGGTTGATATGGACGTTAAGATAGGTGATGAACCTTGGGATGGTGAAGATAAGGATGCTGAAAAATATTCAAAGGACCAATTCGTTAAGATTGAAGTATTTGCACAAGGTGAATCATTTTGTGATATTGATGTTGATAAAGATGGTGAACAAGCGGAAGCTTCAAAAGGTTTCATAAGTCACCAACAACCAGTTAATGGTACTGGTTCACTAAATGCTAATCCAGGTTCAATTCCTGATAGATTTCAAGTAGTTAGTTCAGATGGTCAAACATTAATGGATACTGGGTATTTTGCATCTGCAAACCACAAATATGGTGAATGGACATATGTACCACAATATATTGCTGAATTAACTCAAAATTTGGTTAATTATCCAGATTTACCAGCTATGCAAGGTAAGGCTGTTGAAAAACAAACACATACATTTAATTCATTTGAAGAGTTAGTTAGTGCAATGCTTAAGGATAAAAGTCACGATGCATTAAAAGATAGAAGAGGTGAAGTTAAATCTGGTATTAAGAAATTAAAAAGTTTATGGGATTCTGGTCAGAAATCTTTTGTTTTCTATAATATAGGTGATACTGATTTAAAAATTGACACTAAGGGTCAAGATGCTAATTTATCTGTTTACTCACCAGTTGGTAGAACAGGATTTAGTCTTGATGGAGCTTGTGATTAAATTAATGTAAATAAATTGTTAAAAAAACTTTCATAATTAATAAAAAAATTGTATATTTGAGTATTATTAATCTAAACTAAAAATCATGAAAGTATCCCCAAATATTTTATTGCTATTACTAATAACATTAACTAGTGTACAATCACAAGATAAAATCAATTTAAAGGGTTTTGTATTAGAAGTTTTAGATGTTAATTATATCAAATTAAATGGTCCTAAGTTGAAGGAATATGTTAAGGTTGAATTATGGGAAGAAAAAATATATAAAACTTTTAAAAAAACAAAGGATAAAAAATATAAACATAATTTCAAACAAGAAGGTTCTTGTAAGTATAGTTCTGGTTTAAGGGTAATAACAACAGTAAAACCTGGTAAGCACATATTAATAGTATCATTTAAAGAGAATGGTAAGTTAGAAAGTTATACTAAAACATTTAACACATTAAAATAGCACTTAAGTGCTATTTTTTTTTATATTAAATTGATTTTACAATAAAAAAGTAGTATATTTGTTTTATGAAGAATATAATTATAATAGATTTAGATACTGAAAGGGACACCCCACTATTCATTACAAAACCAGAAGACATGGTTGATGAAATAAACAATGAGAGTTCAGAAAAAAAAGTAATATTAGACGATATGACGACTGTTTGCAATGCAATTGGCACTTTGATACAATATGGTGAAGAAAAGGGTTATTTCGACTCTAAAAAGTCCGCAGAGATGTGTATTAAGTATTTACAAGATAATTTTATAAAATAATATAGGAATGATTAAGGAAATAAAATACGGTGGGGTTACTTTAACTGTTAAAGTTGATTTGAACTTCAGAGTAGAAAAAAGAATTAACGGTAAAAGGTTTCATAAGGTTAGTATAACACCTGATAATGGTTTGTTCTATTTATCTAATGTGGATATAACGGATAAAAACTTAGAAGACTCAATAAGTAGTTTGATAAAGTTAGCTAAGAATACAATAGGTAATGTTGATGAGCCAAGTGAAATAAAAGATTTATTAATAAACTTAGGGTTTGTATGAAGATAGGTGATATTTTTAATGGTATTTTAAATGAAGTTAAGGGGAACACTTATAGCTATGGGTGTGTTATGCTTGATTTAAAACTATCTAAGACGGATTATGATAACATTCAAGGTGAAATAAGTGAGGATGAATTATATAAGGGTACTAAAGAAGACCCAGGTTATGGAAGGGAAGATGAACCACATATAACATTATTATATGGTATACATTCAGATGTACCAGATTCAGATGTTGAAAAAATAATTGATAAGATAACACAACCTACAATTAAGTTAAATAAGATAGATATATTTGACAATAAAGATAAAGGTTTTGATGTTGTTAAATTTAACATTGTTGATGAATCTTTAACTAAGATGAATGATTTGTTAAAGACATTACCTTATACTAGTGATTACGACGAGTATCATGCACACGCAACGATAGCATATGTTAAGGCTGGTAAGGGTGAATCTTACGTTAGAGACTTAACTGATGATGAGGTTATTGAATTAAAACCTATCAGTATTACTTATAGTAAGGCTGATGGTACTAAGAAAAAATATAAATTTAAAAATTAATATTTTTTTGGTTTAAAAACGTATTTATAAGTATGGAAGTAGTTATTTTTTTATGTTCGTTTTTACCAGCAATAATCTATTGCTTATATTTTTATTTTAATTTACCTTATAATGTGGTTACAATAAAGAAATTATTAATATATTTTATATTTGGAACCTTATCGGTTGGTCTATTATTAACCTTAGATGATTTATTACCATTTTGGGGTAATCTAGCTAACACATTAACAAATAGATTCATCGATAATTTCTCATACCAACATGTTAAGTATTTCATAGAAGTGGGTGTTGGCGAAGAATTTTGTAAGTTAGTCACATTCACTTCAATAACCTACTACCTAAAATCACTTAAAAACCCTATAGTAAATTCACCAACGGCAACAATGGTTTATTGTGGTATTGTCGCACTAGGATTTGCTGGTGTTGAGAATGTTTTTTATGCGTTAAGTACAACTACACCATTTCAAATGATATTTTGGCGTTCATTTACTGCGAATGTTGCACACTTAATATTTGGTCTTTATATGGGTTACTTTATAGCTAAGAGTGATATAACTAAATTGGTTAATAATTCCATATCTGGTGCATTCTTAAATAAATTTAAAAAAATTAGAAAAGTTTTACTATACACAACTGGACTTATAGTCGCATCAGTATTACATGGTATATATGATTTACATATTACTTTGAACCAACCTAGTGGTGGTTATATTACTGGCCTTTACATATTTTTATTCTCTTGTGTTATAGGTTTATCAATTTGTTTTAAAAATATCAAAAAAAAGTAGTATTAAACTTGTGAGTATCCATAATTATTCATATATTTGTTAAAAATATAAAGATTATGGATACTAAAGAATATTTAAATTACACAATTTGTTTTATAATTTTATTTGCTAATATAGCATATTGGAGATGGTGGTGTCTTAATGAATTAATCATGGTGAAGGTTGAAGCTGTTGGAACATTTTGGAGTGGTTTTATTTTAACAGTAATTAGTATAATCTTTATTTACGATAAAACAAAAGATTAAATTATGGTTAGTATTACAATTAAATTATCAGAAGCGGCATTAGACTTGTTGAAAGAGTTAAACACAATAACTTATGCTGAGTATAGGGATAATCGATATGAAACTTTAGAAGAGTTTTTAAAGTCTGACATACATTTAGAACATGGTAGAACTGAAGAATGGTTTTTAAGTAGAAATCATCGTGGAACATTAGAGTTAATTTATGAATTAGCTAAATACAATTTAGTTACTGATTATATGGATGCCTGGCACCCTACTTATTTCATTAGTGAAATTGGTAAGGAAGTCTTAGAACAATTTAAATAATATTATATGGTTTATAATATAAAAATGTATGATAATGGTTTATTTTATCTAACAAAAGAAGTTACTTGGTGGATTTTTAAATATAATATCACCATAGATACTGGTAGTTTAGAATCAATGGAATACGAATACAAAAAATTAACTGATAAAAATACAACTTATGAAGGATAAAACCATTAACACAGAGAAGCTTAAAAGGCGATTGAATAGATTAATTGTGCAAAAAAAATTACTAGAATCAAAACATAACGGTAATGAAACTAAATACACATATCATGGGGGTTTCGATATGGGTTATTTAAAAGGTAAAATTAGTGAAATAGAGAACACTTTAGATGAATTATGTGATAAATTTATATGTTAAATAAGAAAAACAAAGCATCAGATATTGTAGTATGTTACAACTATAAAGATGTGTTAATATACACAGAAAAGAGAGATGGAAATTACACCATTGAGTATTTAGTAGGTTCCGAAAAATATTTAGATTTAGTAAACAAAATAAATGATGTATTTATTAAAAAACAAAGTCACGAATGGGTTCGAGGGTTTATTTTTGGGATGTTTAATAAAGATTACATATTAAAAGATGAGAAATAAAACACTAGAGAAGACACTTAAAGAGATTCCATTAAAGAGTAAAATAAAAGTTAAGATTTTTCTTTTATTTACAAAGATTAAGGATTTTTTTAAAATAGACAAAGTAATGATTAGAAGGTATTAAATTATCAAGAATAAAATAAGTTAAATACTTTATTTTATTTAAATTAATGCGTATATTTGACTATAAGATATTACAAATAGTTATAATATATGGCAAAAAAAGTTGTAAAGAAAACGGCAAGTAAAAAAGTAGTTAAACCCACTACTAAGAAAGCACCTACTAAGAAAAAAACTAGCACCGTAACTAAAAAAACTACTAATAAGAAACCTAAAGAAGTTGTAAGTAAAAAGGTTATTAAAAAACCTACAACTCGTAAGAGAAACTTAAATAAGTCAGCACCACCTAAAGATGCTTCATTGGTTAAATCGGAAGTTAAAACCATGAACAAGTATTCTAAAAGGAGTCATAATCCAGCTGATTATGTTAAAGTTAGTGAAAGGTCTAAACCTAGTAAGTTTAAAGATATGGGTGATAAAGTTCAAAGAGGTGAAGTTAAATGGGTATATTATTCAACAGAAAATGATATTGGTTATCATTTTTATCTTAAAATTAAATAAATGAAAATTATTGACAAAATTAGTAAAGATTTCATGTTAGCTTATAAAGCTAAGAGAATGGAAGAAAAAGATTATTTAGGCTTTTTAAAATCAGAAGTTACTAGGGATAATAAAACACCAGATGATGCTGATGTTGTAGCTAAATTAAAGTCTATGGTTAAGAAATCATTAGATAAGGATGGAGTTTCTTGTCTAACAGAAACTGAAATGGAAATATTAAATAGGTACGTACCAAGTCAAATGTCAGAAGAAGACTTAACATCTTACTTATCAAACTACATTAGAGATAATAATATTGAAGGTATGAAAAGTATGGGTGTGTTGATGACATTTTTGAAGGAAGAATTTCCTGGTCAATATGATGGTAAACTTGCATCAACATTAGTTAGAAAATTATTACAAAACTAAATATATAAATTAAATATGATTAAAGAAAACATCTTTAAAAAATTAGATGAATTATTATCTAATGAAAAGAGTAAGGGGTTCTTAAACCACTTAATCAGGTCTTATTTTCCTGAGAAAAAAATGGATAAGGTTTTCATGAAACCAAAGGGTAAATTCAAGTGTGCCATAACTAATGAATCTTTAATTTCAGTTGGGGATATACTTGATGGAATACAAAGTGAAGAATTTAAAGAAAACTTCTTTAAACACTTACACACTATGTTTGATGAAAATTCAAATGTTGAGTCACCTATGGCTAAACTAGTTGGTGATAGAAGTTTAGCAGTTCAAGGAAGTAAGACTGATACGTTTTTATCTATAAATACTTATAGAGCACTACATGAATGGATTATCACTAAAGTATTGCTTGGTGACAAACATGTTTCTTGGTTATTGAAAAACATTAACAAAAAAGAATTTTATAAGAGGGGTGAAAATATACAAAATGTTGAAGTTCAAAATGTTATCAATAAACACCTAAAGAAGAGTGATGCTAGTGCAACTTACGCATTGGGTGATTTACCACAATTAAAAGCACTTAGAGAAAAGTTCGACAATTAATATGTTGGGGTTATTTATAATACTAGCGATATTTGGGGTTTTTATAGCCCCAATATTTACCATATCTATGATATGTTTTTACCTTAAACTAAAATGGTTAGGTATAATATTTTTATTAATTTCATTATTATTTAGTGACTAAAGTTTTTGCTTTAGTCATTTTTTTTTAGTATCTTTGTGTAAACTTTAATAAGATATAAATATGGAGATATATAAACTAAAACCAATTGACGGTTCAATTGATACTTCAAACATAGATGTAGGTGTCATTGTAGGACGTTTTCAAACACCTTACCTACACGAAAAACACAGAGAACTAATAGAATATGTTATTTCTAAACATAATAGTGTTATAATTTTCTTAGGGGTCTCTAGAGTTACTCAAACAGAAAAAAATCCATTGGATTTTTTAACTAGGAAAATTATGATAGAACAGCATTACTGTAACGATAATATCGTAATATTACCACAACTTGATGAACGATACGATGATATTTGGTCTAATAAATTAGATACTCAAATATCTAACGCTTTTGGTAATTCATCAGCTGTTTTATATGGTGGTAGAGATTCATTCATACCATACTATGAGGGTAAGTATGAAACCATAGAATTATCTGGTACCCGTACCAAAGCCATCTCTGCAACTGAAATTAGATTAGAAACTTCTAAGACTAGAATCACTTCATTAAGTGGTCGTGAAGGTGTAATTAAGGCTAATTTTGGTAGATATGCTAAACCTAATCCAACTGTTGATGTTATAGGTTGGACTAGGGAAGGTAAAATACTAATGGGTAGAAAACAAAACGAACCTAAGTTTAGATTTATAGGTGGTTATGTTGACACAACAGATGATTCATTAGAAGATGCTGCTCTTAGGGAATTCAAAGAAGAGACTAAGTGTGATTTAAAATCTTTAACTTTCTTAGGGTCAACAAAAATTGATGATTGGAGATATCGTGGAGAACGTGATACTATCATGACATCATTATTTTGTGGTGAAATATGGGATATTAAAAAACTTGAGGCTTCAGATGATATAGTTGAATGTAAACTATTCGATTTCGATATGTTAAGTGAAGATACCATTATGGAAGAACACATACCACTATTAAAGATAATTAAAAATAATATATACTTTAAAGAACCTTTTTTTAATAAAAAGTAATATGGATAAAACAATTGTAATTAATTTGTTTGGTGGACCAGGGAGTGGTAAATCAACAACAGCATCTGGTTTATTTAATAAACTAAAAAAGAGGGGTGTAAATTGTGAATATGTTCAAGAATATGCTAAAGATTTAGTTTGGGGTGAGAATCTTAAAACTTTAGATAATCAAATTCACATATATGGTGAACAGCATAATAGGATATTTAGACTTAAGGGTAAGGTTGATATTATAATAACTGACTCACCACCAGTAATGGGTATGGTGTATTGTGATTGGACTAAGACATCACCAATACTAAAGCAATTAGCGTGTGCTGAACATCACAGAGATGATGTTAATACTTTAAATTTTTTCATAATAAGAGATAAACCTTACAACCCAAAGGGTAGAACTCAAACAAATGATGAAGCAAAAATTGTAGATGATAATGTTAGAGGTTTATTGTCTGACTTTAAAATAGATTATAAAGAAATTATAGGTGATACAATGGTTGAAGAAAATATATTAAAGGAAATAGTTAAATACTACCCTATTTAATTTGTAAAATTGAAATAAAAGATGTATATTTGTATTAACAAAAAAAGATATTAAATGAGTATAGAAGTAAAGGAAATCAAAAGAGAAGTTATTTTACCTAATAAGAAAATTTATAAGACACCTAGATTGTTAACTGCTGATGCATATACAGTTGGTTCAAATAAATTTGAGAGTGAATTAGTTAAAAATAAGTCAACATATTACTGTGTATTTAGAAAACAATTAATCACAATCGATTCTGCAATTTACACTGAGGGTGATAATAGAATCATTTTTGGTGGTCTAGGTGATATCCTAGAAGAACTGTTCTATGAGCCGATTACTCACCAAGAGATTGATGATACCAAAAGATTCTTATCCACCTTTAAAGTAGGTCCAAATGGCTTATCTGAGTATGAATTCCCAGAAAATATATGGAGAAGAGTGGTAGATGAATTTAATGGTCGTCCACCAATTAAGATTAAAGCATTACCAGAAGGTTCTGTTGTGTATCCAAATGAACCTTACATGCAAATAGTTTGTGATGTTGATGGAATGGGTATATTAGCAGCTTGGTTTGAATCTAAATTATTACAAACTTGGGCGGTATCAGAAAAGATAACTCAAAATGAGCACTGGTTACTTAAATTAAAAAGTATGGTTAACATGGTTAATCCAAATTTAAGTGATGAGGAAACAACTTTCCTAGCCTCAATTATGTTAACTGACTTTGGTGATAGAGCTGGTATTTGTGCTAGAGAATCTGAAATAATGGGTAAGGCACAATTATACACATTCCCTGGAACTGACACATGCTCTGGTGCATACCAAGCTTGGAAAAATTCTGGTGAAACCCCAGTTGGTAATTCAGTAAATGCTTTAGCACATAGAAACGTACAAGGTTTTGAATTTGAAAATGACTGTTACCAAGCTATATACAATTCTTGTACTGATAATTCTTTTATTTCTATGGTAGCCGACTGTAACGATTACTTTTATGCTGTAGAAAATATGTTACTTCCTTTAGCACAAAAAAGTGTTGAGTTAAATAACGGTAAAATTGTAGTGGCAAGACCAGATTCTGGGGATGCATTGGAACAGGTTATTTGGACAATAGAATTAGCTATAAAGAATGGGCTTTGTACTAGTGAAGTAATTAATGGTAAGACATGGTATTTTGGTACAACCCTTAGATTTATAGAGGGTGATGGTATGACACACCAAAACATGTGGGACATTATGATGGCCATGATTGAAAAGGGTTACGCACCATATGCTTGGGGATTATTCGGACAAGGTGGTGGAGGAAGAAACAACCTTAAGAGAGATAACTTATCAGGTAAGTATGCCTTATGTGCTATGGGTTCAGAAGATGTTGGTGTTGTTAAATTTTCAGAAACTTTAGGTAAAACAACATTACCAGGACCATTTAAATTGTTACGTTCTGAAGAAGCTATTAAGAATAAAACAACAATTGTTTTTGATTATGAAGATGGTGAAGATGCTATGGTTTCATTCTTTGATGGTACTAACATTTATAAACCATTCGGTGAAGGTCAAGACGATGACTTCTTAACAATAAGGGATAGAAAGAATAAGCAAATGAGTCTTATGCCTAAGAGTTTAAATAGAGGTGATAATTTTTACCCAGCTAGTGAGAAGGTTCTTAATAAAAGATTGGAGTTATTAGAGAAATATGCCCCAAATAAAGATAAAAATAACTATTAAAATAAATAAATTATGAAAAATGTATTAGGATTTGTACTAATGATACTTGGTATTTTGATAGCAGTATTAGGGGGTATCTTTATATTAGGGTTTCAAATATATGACGTTATTGTTAACTTTGAAACCATTACACCTAAAGAGTTAGTAATTGATATTATGTTTATGGTTTTTAAGGATATTATTGCAATTGTTGTGGGTATTTTTCTAATTACTTTTGGTAAATCATTAACGACAAGTTAATTATATGGTTAGTTTTAAAAATAAATGGCAAGCTAAATTATATAGTAAATTATTGTGGTTAATAATTTATTTAACACAGCATGACCTAGATAAGATAAAGTTTTCGTTCCAAGTTAAATATCCAGATGAAACTTGGACGGTAATACCAATAAAAATACAAAAAGTTAATGGAGAAAAAGAAATTAAATAAATGGGAACAAAGGTTCGTTGACGACGCTAAGTATATTGCTGAGTGGTCAAAAGATAAGGGTACTAAAGTTGGTTGTGTTATAACTAATGATGAAAATGATGTATTATCTAGGGGATATAATGGGTTCCCTAGAGGTGCCGACGATGATACTGACCAGAGAAGGTATGAAAAACCGAGCAAATATATGTGGACGGAGCATTCGGAAAGGAATGCAATATACAATGCCGCTAGAAATGGTATTAGTTTAAAGGGTAGTAATGCTTTTGTCACATACTTTCCTTGTATAGATTGTACTAGAGGGTTAATACAAGTTGGTGTTAAAAAAATATACGCACCTAAGCCTGATTTCAACCATAAAAAGTGGGGTGAATCTTGGGTTGAATCTATAATAATGTTGAAAGAATGTGGTGTTGAAATAATTTGGACATAGTAAATTAATATAATGAATAAAAAAACATTAAGGTTAGGGATTGCTAACTCTGGGGAAATAAATATTGAAGTTAAGGAAATATTAACTTGGAAAATGGATAAAATTTCCTATATTGGTGATGTTATGTTTTTTGAACACGAAGGTACATTTTACTCCATGAAAAGAATTGATTATAAAAATTATATAAAAAAATAAATATGATAGCAAGAGCAATACATAACGGTTTTACTGCGATGGAAGATAGAGTTTGGGATAAAATATTCTACCTTGTAGACTTACATTCAACAGTAATTAAACCTAATTACCAAGCGGGTAATATACCTAAAGAATTTTACCCAGACGCAAGGGAAGTATTAAAGATGATTAGTGATATGGATGATATATGTTTAATCATGTATACATGTTCACACCCACATGAAATCGAAGAATATGTTAAATTATTTAAAAGTTATGGTATTAACTTTGAATATGTTAATGTTAACCCAGAGGTTAAGACACAAGCTAATGGTTATGGTTGTTACGACACTAAACCTTATATGAATGTATTGTTTGATGATAAAGCTGGGTTTGATGGTGATACTGATTGGACCTTAGTTAAACCAATTTTCAAGCATAGAAGGTTAGTTAAGCGTTTAGAAAATACAATCTCAATGTATAGGTATGGTGGTGAAATGAAATCAATGGCTGAGTCAATACATGATGAAAGATTTGCTGACACATTAAAGGGTATTTTAAAATACGATAAATTATGAAAAAAATAGTAATTTTTACTGGAGCTGGTATTTCAGCAGAATCTGGTATAGAAACTTTCAGAGGTGGGGCAAATTCTACTTGGAATAATGTTAAGGTTGAAGAAGTGGCAACAATTGATGCTTGGCATAAGAATAGAACTAATTTGTTAGAGTTTTATAATAAAAGAAATTCTGAGCTAGTAGGTGTTAAACCTAATTTAGCACATAATAT
>Ga0209092_10000003_pt1 | contig 195469 bp, 189 predicted proteins | sample FraStrMetagenome_FD_187446 | JGI IMG/M metagenome (GOLD analysis project Ga0209092, IMG submission 187446) | Marine eukaryotic phytoplankton communities from Arctic Ocean - Fram Strait ARC3M Metagenome (SPAdes) (version 2) | ecosystem: Environmental > Aquatic > Marine > Oceanic | place: Fram... | reverse complement strand
TTGTTCAAATATGTATCGTTTAATTGCTCTATCGTATAATTCGCCAAATTATATATCATTTAAGTTCTTCTATGGGTCGCCCAGTTTAAATAAAAAATCATAAAATTTTGATATTTATTTGTTTTTTTTAATTTATTTTCTTATTTTTATAAATTAATTATTAGAATATTATTTGTTATTTTTAATATTTATCTGTTTTTGTTTTATTATTAATTATTCTATTATACAGTTTGTTCAAATATGTATCGTTTAATTGCTCTATCGTATAATTCGCCAAATTATATATCATTTAAGTTCTTCTATGGGTCGCCCAGTTTAAATAAAAAATCATAAAATTTTGATATTTATTTGTTTTTTAATTTATTTTCTCATTTTTATAAATTAATTATCAGAATATCAGTTGTTATGTTATATGTATTGTCTATGTTTTAATTAATCTTTCATGACGTGTTACTTTATATATTTAGTCATATTTATGAACAAAATTATTCAACGTAGTGTATTATTCGTTAATATATCATCGCATAAATGAAAAGATAAAAATTGAAATATTGATAATATTGCATTTCCTAATTATGTTTCAGGTTATTATACTTGCCGCTATCCACAACAGAACTAAAATGGCATCTTTATTTGATCGTGGAGATCAAGAATTTCAAAAACGATTTAATTCTTTTCTCAGTTCATGGACATATAGTGATTTTGAAGAACGAATGCGCGACGTAAACCGTGACGGAAAAAAACATGGACATTATGCTTGGTATGTATATCCTACGGAACTTGAAGGACGCAATCAACCGACCCACAAATTTGGAAAGGTTACCATGGATGGGGAGATGCTATACTCACTTTTTGGAAACAACAGCGCAAACATAGCACTTCCTCTCGAAAGATGGATGTTATTTCTTGAGCACATTATTGCTTTGTGTGAATGGTGGAACGCGCGAGGACAGCGAATTGCGCTCAAACATATTTTTCCTCAACAAGATCATGGAAGAATTGAGCATTTTTTCACGAACATTCACAAGATGGAGAACAATTTGATACCTTGCATTTACAGTGCGGATATGGTATCAAAATTAGACAGGCTCGTCAGCATTGTACAATCTCTTGAATTTCATTTTGTGAACTAATGTGTTATCCAATCTCTGGTATAGCATTGTGATTTTATTTATCGGCGCGAAGTAGTCTCATGAGTTCATATTTTTGTGCGTTAACATAAGTCAATATTTCAGTAAGCGTATCGTCAATATCTTTTTTTTCATTAGTAAATTGTTCATCATTCTCCTTATAAGTCATATCATCACGAATTTTTTTAACAATTTGTCTTAACACATCGGTATATTCATTTATTCTACCAATAAATGCAACTCTATTAAGATCTATATATTTTTTATTTCCAGAATTTAATAATACATCCTTATATGCATCTTCTGAAATCCATTGCATATTTTCCCCATTACAATCCTCTTCATTAATGACGATGGAAGAAGCATTTAAACATAAATTACCTCTTTTTGACGAATAAAATGTGTTTTGTGCTAACTTAATTATTTGTTTTATTTTAATAAGCAACTCAATACGTCTCCTATAATAATTAACAATTTTAGCACACATCGCTTGCTTATTTATTTGTTCATTATTGTTCTCGTCGTGTATAAAACCCATAGAAGCATCTTTAAAGTTGGGTAATTTTGTTAATCTATCATAATAAAATATAGCAACATTTGAACAAAATTCCGATGCATCTTGTGGTTCAACGTTAGAACACTCATCTGAATCACAATAATGAAAATAATTTTGCATTATGTTATCGATAGTGCTCATTATATTAGTTTGTGTTTTTTGTTGTTTTTTATATTGCGACTCAATGATGTTACCCATTATAATAACGTTTTACATATTTTTTAATAAAAATAAATTATACAGTATACATAAATATAATATGAGCTTATCAAAAGACGCTAAATGTATTGACATTTATTTTAAAAGTATTGGCGATAACATAAAACAATCGGCAGAAGATATAGAAAAATCAGTGGTTTCAGATATGAATAATATGAATGCATTATCATTTGGACATATAATATCGACAATAATAAAAAAAATAAAAAAAGCACCAGATTTAGTGTATGACTATGTGCATAATTTTATTAAACAAAAATGGACTCAATATATTAATTATATAATGATGGGATTTTCAATGTCAGCGTGTTGTTTATGCATACCTTATATTTTATGTGGAGTAATTATTATGACGTTAATTAATATGATAAGTAAAACGGACAGTAATAATAATTCAAATAATGATATACTTGACAGCACCTAATAATAAAATTTTAATTAAAATCATGTTCATCGTCATTAATATATGTATATATAAATAATAAAGTGTAACTTAATATAATGGGGAAAAAACATAAAACTGCACATGCAAAAAAATCCAGCAATAAATCTAGTAATAATAAATCCAGCAATAAAATTAAAATATTTTCTAGTAATAAAAAATCTAGTAATCAAAAATCTAGTAATAAAAAATCCAGCAATAAATCCAGCAATAAATCCAGCAATAATTCCAGCAATAAATCTAGTAATCAAAAATCTAGTAATCAAAAATCTAGTAATCAAAAATCTAGCAATAAAAAATCTAGCAATAAATTGAAAAAATGCAATGATGTCATTCAAAAAATGGGCAATGGATTAAAAACAAATATAACAAATTTTGAGAAAGTTTCAGAAAAATCATTATCGTCAGTGGGAGAGTATATATCAAAAGAGAGCGAAAAAGGATTAAAAGTAATCGAAAAAGATATGGAAAAAATATATAAAAAATTAGACAACGTGGCTGAATCAACATTTGGTAGCACAATTGATAAAGTAAAAAAAGTTTTTCATAATTACTTAAATAAAATAATGTTACTGGGAAGTTCATCATTATTATGCATGTGTTGTCCATACATTGTACTTATAATAATAGTAATGATGATTTTTAAATTATTGTCTAATATCGATGCTTCTAGTGATGCTTCTAGTGATGCTTCTAGTGATAATGTGCCATCATTACCACTAAACGGCACACAATTAAGTAATACATCACAACTAAACGGCACACAATTAAGTAATACATCACAACTAAACGGCACACAATTAAGTAATACATCACCCGGCAGTAATATGTCACCCGGCAGTAATATGTCACCCGGCAGTAATATGTCACCATCACAATCACAATCACCATCACCATCAGGATTCAATTAATGCCAATAAATATTATCGACATTGTAATGATTTATTAATATTAGGCGATATTTTTTGTTGCATTAATTTATTTACAATGTTTGAACTGTGTGATATATTTAATTCTTGAGATACATAACTAATATTATCATTGAGTTGTCCAACAATATCTAAATATTCATCAATATCAGTGACAGAATTAATTTCATATTTTGTAAGATATTGTCGCAAATTTTTAAAATATTCATTATCGTCACATAATTCGAGATCATCTGCATCATAATTATCATCCAATAAATATTCTTCACAAATTTCAAACTCTAAATTTTCATCAATTAAATTTTGCTTATTTTCATTATCGTGTCCATTATTATTTATGATGCCAAATTTTTTTTGCTTGTCAAGTATTATTTGAGGTATTTTCATTTCTTTTTTCTTTTGTTCCATGATATCGAAAACTTTATTTGTTTTTTCATCACTTACCAATATGTCAACGTGATGTTTTATTTTACTCAATGTTTTGTCAATTGTGACACTAGACACATTAAATTTTTCTGCAATAAATTTTTTATCAAATTGATGCATTTTATTAATATCAGTCATCAATAAAATGCTACCAACTGCAATAGAAAATGGTATATGCTTTGATGCCATATTTAATCTTTTTATATTTTTTGCTATTTTTATTGTTTGTGATATGAATGGTTCTCTTATTTTAAGATCGTCACAAAATCGTTTAATAAAATGTTCTGCCAAACTAATTCCTTTTGACATGGATATTTTTTTTATATTGCTTAATTTAGTGAACATTTTGCACCCATTTGTCATCTTAACGTGTTTCATTTCAAACATTTCCGCAATTTCTTTTGGACTTCGTGTTATACCTTTATTACGACATGCATTAAAAATACAAGCAGCTATAAGACTTATTCTATTCGAACCTCTTATAATAATAAATTTGCCTTTATTTTTACCTTTTACGTGTCTGCAATCACTAAGTGTCTTATACATAATTTGAGCATCTATTTCAACACATCTAATGATTCCATTTTTTTCACATATTTTTTTAATCATTTTATACACAACATTTAAACTTCTTTCTCTGTACGGCATAATACTCCAATTTTGTATGGTTTTTAATCTGTTGCTGCCTCCTCTAATTGTTGTGCTCAAAGATGATTGTGGTAATAATTCATTGCACGTAATACCATTACCACCAACATTATCAGATTTATTTTCGTCGTCAAAACACGTCCATCCTGCAGAATTGTCAATAATTTCGCCAAACACAGTACCACAATCAGAACAAACACAATTACCTGATTTTGTATCATCAGATAGATATATATCAGTGCCACATTTTGAACAATTTTTATTTTTATTTATATTTATTTCGTCATTTTTTTCACCATCGAAATCAAAAAGATCATTAATTTCATGACATGTCAGAAAATTTATGTCATCATACGCGTCATCATCATACAAATGACTATTATTGGCGATCATTTATTTTGTTAATAAAATAACATATATAACGTTATAATTATGATAAATTATCAATTTTTATGCGAATAAATAAAAATTGATAATTTAAATGACATAAAATAAATTACGATTAGAAACAAAAACAAGATAATAATTATTGATGCTCACAATAAAAACATACCAAAACAAAGATGTTAAAAAAATGGAAAAGGGTGATGAATATTTTCAAAACATTGAACCCACATGGAAAAACCAAATAATTGGTGAGCTGTTAAAAATCCAAAAATAAAATCAATCACTGACAAATTTGATGAAGACCTCGACGATGAAGCTACAATATTACCATATCCTAAATATATATTTTATGCGTTACAATTAACCCCATACAATGACGTTAAAGTTGTTTTCATTGGACAAGATCCATATCATGGCGTAGAAATACACAACATTAAAAATAATAAATTTGTTGTCCCACAAGGAATGTGTGCTGCATTTTCTGTCGTCGCTGGAATTAAAATACCACCATCATTAAAAAATATGTTAAATAATCAATTAAAATTTGGTCACATTGATGAACTTCCAAATCATGGCAATTTAGAAAGTTGGTGTAAACAAGGTTGTTTAATGTTAAATACAGCATTGACTGTGAGATACAAAGAACCAAATTGTCACGCCAAAATATGGGCATGGTTTACGGATGATATAATAAAACATTTGTCGGACACAAAAGAAAATTTAGTGTTCGTATTGTGGGGAAATCCTGCCCTAGGAAAAAAAAATTAATTGACGAGACAAAACATACATTAATAATATCGTCACATCCATCTGGTTTATCAGCACATACAAAACTAAAATCATATCCGTCATTTAATGAAAATGACCATTTTAAACAAATTAATGATGCATTAATTAAAAATAAAAGTGATGCGATAAATTGGAAACTTGATGATATCTAAAAAATAACTTAAGCAAATATATAGATACCCGTCGAAAATACACACGATAAGATTAATAAAGCAGAACATATAAATGATAAATCATATAGTGGATTTTATTCTTTTTTTTATCATCTGGATTAATTTCGATTTTAAAACTGCATGGTATTTTAATATATTAACGAATATTGTCACCAACAATATTGAAACTAGCATATTTCATGCAATAAGATTAATATTTTTAAATAAAAGTATAATGGCATGGAATGTTGATGGATTTCTATCAGCGTATATGTTATTTACAACTCATACAACATATGACATGACATATGTTATCGTCAAATCGTTTATGCCAAATGAAGATTTAACAATATTTGACGCATATAGATACATATTTCGCGAACCCATTATTATAACTAACGTATATTTATTTTGTTGCATGTTAATTTATTTTACGAGCAATATTAATTATTTAATTTTATCTGTTGTAAAAATTTGTTATGAAATTAATAAAACAAAAATTAAAAAATTATATTGTGATTTATGCAAAAAAATTAATGAAAACCAATTAGCTAAGTCATACTATGAATTTCCATTACAAATTTATAAAAATATGAAATCATTTATTTCTTGTTTTTCTGTATATAATTATTCAATAATTGTCACAATTGACAACGTTGTGAACGATATTTATCAAACCATAACAAAAATGGCATGCGATTATATACTTCAAACGTTATCACCAACAAAAGAACACGCCAAATATAATACAATTGATGAATTACGTGACTTGAGATCAAATAATATTACAATTGATAGTGATAGTAATAATAGTGATAGTAATGATGTTTTTGGTAATATTCGTGACAGTAATTATGTTCGTAATGATGAACGTGATGATTGTAATGATGTTTGTGATGATGTTCATGATTGTAATAGTGATAATGCATTTGAATTATTTTTTAATACATTTGCGCCTAAAAATAATAACAAATGTAAGATTGAGGATACAAATATTCGTGATTCCGATTCATCAAATGACGCGGATATTATTAGCAATATGGATTTCGAATAGCATGATTGTTATTAATATTTGTATCAATATATAATCATGGTATTGAACGACATAATTATGGAATATCAAACATATTAATGATGTTGTGCAATAATCCAAAATTAATATGTCTAGTGCATTTTATATTATAGTTTTTCAGAATTAATCAATATATTGATTACTCAATTTATGCATAAATGCGATTGCGAAAAAATATGTGATTATGCATTCTTAGTTCCTAACATATTTGTGTTAGGTTATTTTATAATATACATGTTTGGTAGCCTTGAGCACATATTTTATCAATGTTTGTAATTTTATATAATAATGATAAGTCAAATTATAGTACATGTTATGAATTTTTTATTTATAATAAAATAAAATTATACATACAAAATATATGCACAACATATTTACATAAAATAAATAAAAATGTTTATTATAAAAAAAATAATAAATATGTGCATACCTAAAATTGATTATATTGATGACTTAACAAATACAATTATATCGTCACTAGATAAACAATTTTCGAAGAGAATATTAAAACCTTTTTATCTTATTTTTTATCTTGTTTTAAAAAGTTTCTTAATTGAACATAAAAGAATGCATAAATATGATTATTCGTTAATTAAACGCACAAAAATGATTAAACATATAATACAATATAATATAATATAGGCACAAAATATGCAAATATTACATTGTTTTACTACTAACAATATAATAAAAATACATAAAAATTTGATTTTTATAAAATATACGTATGTATAAGAGAAATATGGTAACAAAAGATATGAATTCCAAAACAAATAAGAAACAAAATGTTAGCGCAAAGAGTACATCATCAAAAGGTGACATGGTTGTTAAAAATTATGATAATGAGCCAAATAATTTAAGTGTTGACGATCTGTATTCTTTTACTGACTTGTATTTTAACCGAACAGGCATAATGTATAGTCATTTATATAATTCATTTAATAAATTTTTGGATGAAACTGTAAAAAATATATTAGAAACAGGTGAACACAAATTTTTAGAGAAAGTAACAAAAACAAAAATTATAAAATACTATTTTAAATTTAGCAACATAGCTATACGTCCTTGTTTAATGCCTGATGGTGACGAATTAATGTTTCCATCGGATGCACGAACTAAAAATTTAACATATGGTGCAAAAATATTAGCAACCGTAACACAAATACAAGAAATAAAAAATATAGCAACAGATGAAGTAACTATAAACATTGTTGGTGAACCAGAAAATGAAATACCCATAGTAAATAGTCTTCCTATAATGTTAAAATCAAAATTTTGTTCGCTGAACATTAAAAAAGGTTTTAATAATGAAGAATGCGATTATGACCCCGGAGGATATTTTATTTTAAAAGGATCCGAAAAAGTTGTAATTCCACAAGAACGAATATGTGATAACAAACCATTGGTATTCATGAAAAAAGAGTCGGGACAAGATTTTTATGCGGTACAAACACATTCAAAATCACCAAAAATATATAATGTACAAATTGTTTCGATAAAAATGAGAAAAGATGGTACAATGATGTTAAAAGTTCCTATACTTAGTGAAGTTCCTGTATTTATTGTGATGAGAGCGCTTGGAATTGAATCGAGCAGAGATATAATAAATTATACAACATATGATGAAAATAATATCAGCATGAATGATGTCATAAAAAAATCGTTAGATAATGCAGTCGATAATAATGGAGTAAAAATTCAAACTCAGGAGGCAGCAATTGAATATCTAATAACAAAAATAAAAGTTGTCAAAAAATATTCAGAAACAGATAAAGCCGTAAAACATCAACAGCGCCGAACACATTTAATGTCATTGTTACAAAATAATTTTTTGCCGCACGTTGAAGGAGGATTATTACATAAAGCATATTATTTAGGATATATGATTAATCATTTAGTTAATTGTTACATAGGAGTCACTCCAATTGATGACCGTGATTCGTGTGTGAATAAAAGAATTGAATCGATAAACGAATTATTTGAAGCACTTTTTAGACAAAGTATTAGACAAGTAATGAATGAATGCAATAAACATTTTAAAAGAAAAAATACAAATGATGAAAAACCGCTAAATATAATAAATCAAATAAAACCAAATGTAATAGAGCAAGCATATAAAAATGCATTGATGACAGGTTCATGGGGTAGATCTAAAGGTGTTGCACAAATGATTATGCGTACAACATATTTACTTATGCTAACTATGTTAAGAAGATTCGACACACCAAGTGTTGACGCATCTACGAACAAATTAACGGGACCGAGACATGTCGACCCACGTTCAGCGGGAAATGTATGTGTAATTGAAACGCCCGAACACGCAAATGTTGGTCTGAATAAACATCTTACAATGTTAGGTAGTTTAACTGTAACAAGTGATTCACAATTTGACATACTTAAAAAAATAATAAAACCAAAATTAATTGATGTCCAAATAATTCCACCAAATCAATTAAAAAAATATACGAAAGTCTTTTTAAATGGTGAATGGTTAGGTATGAGTGATGAACCAATAATTTTATACAAAAAATTACGCGATGCAAAATTAAGTGGTGATATTGACCCAATTGTTGGAATAGTAAATAATATACGAAAAAAACAAATAAATGTCTATTGTGACTGTGGAAGATTATTTAGACCAGTTTTAAAAGTTAACGACAAAAATGAATTATACCTCACAAAAAATATCATAAATAAAATTTCTTTAAATAAAATGAATAATACAACACATTTGATTGACTGGGACGAATTAATGATAAAATATCCAGATATTATTGAATATATTGACATTGAAGAACAACAATATGCTTTAATTGCACCCGAAATTAAAAATCTTGAAGAAGCACGAGATAAATTAATCGGTTCGGTTGATAAAGTAAAAAATGTCGTCGACAATAATATTATAAATAGATATGACGATATGCAATATGTGCGTTATTCACATTGTGAAATTCACCCTTCATTTTTAATTGGGATAATCACTGCAAATTTAGCTCTATGCAATCATGATCCCGGCATACGAAATATTTATCATTACAGCCAAGGTCGTCAAGCTATGGGAATTTATGCATCGAATTATAAAAACCGACTTGATATTTCATATGTTCTCTATCATCCACAAAAACCATTGGTTGCATCAAGGACAGCAAAATATATTAACTCCGATATTTTGACATCTGGGGAAAACGTTGTTGTCGTTGTTGGATGTTTTACTGGATATAACCAAGAAGATTCGTTGATTATGAATAAATCATCAGTCGAGCATGGTATTTTTAGATCGATGTCATTAAAAAAAATTATTTCTGAAATTAAAAAAAATCAATCGACGTCACAAGATGATACATTTACGAGACCAGAAAAAGAAAAAACACAAGGAATGAAACTTGGAAACTACAATAAATTGAATGATAAAGGATACGTCCCAGAAGAAACCGTTATAAATGATAATGATGCTATTATTGGAAAAGTAACGCCTATTCAAGTTATCGATGATAATAATCCAAAAAATCAAAAAGACAGCAGTGAAATGTACAGACATATCCGCCCAGGTGTAATTGATAAAGTATTTTTAAATATTTATAATGTTGAGGGTTATGAAATGCGAAAAGTGCGTGTCCGCTCCGAAAGGACACCTGAAACTGGTGATAAATTTTGTTGTTATACACCTGACCACGATGTATTAACAATGGATGGATGGATTCCTATTAATAAATTAACAATGGAACACCGTGTTGCTACGTTAATAGATGGTGATTCAATGCAATACACCAAACCACACATGCTTCAAAAATATGATTATGAAGGCAATATGTATTGCGTAAATTCAGACCAAATTAATCTTAAAGTAACACCTAACCACAGAATGTACACAGGAGATAAAAATGGAAAATATTGCATCAATAAAGCTGAAGAACTTTATGGTGAACAGCGTCACTATAAAAAAAATATTGATGGTCGTGTATTATTCCAAGATGATGATAGACCAAATGAACTAAAATTTGATATTCATAATAACGTCACACATTTTGTGTTGCCAAAACATGATAAATCACCAAGCATAGAAATTGATATTGATGCATGGTTAACAATGTTTGGAATATGGATTTCTAAAGGGTGTGTATCCGATGAACGATTTTATAATTATTATAAACAGTTAAGTGTTAATTCAGTCAAATCATTACCAAACTGGGTATGGTACTTAAGCATGAAACAAAGTCAAATGTTAATTCGCTGTATGATGTTAGGTGATGAACATATAACTGTTGATGGTATGCAGCAATATAAAACATCGTCAATACAATTAGCCAATGATTTTCAACGTTTATGTTTACATTCAGGCTATTCAACTAATATTGTAGTCAAATATAAAGATGAAATTGTCAAGTCAACTATTGATGCTTATCATATGACAATTATTAATAAACAAAACACGCCGCTTATTAACGAAAACATAAAACCTAACGGTGATGAACGTTCAGATAAATGGACACATTATGAAGGTAAAGTGTATTGTTGTTCTGTGCAAGGTGATGGCATAATATATGTACGCCGTGAAGGAATAACTTCATGGTGTGGCAATAGTAGACATTCACAAAAGGGTACTATCGGTTACTTAGCAAAACAAAGTGACATGCCATTTACTGCAGAAGGAATATCGCCAGATATTATTTTAAACCCAAATGCAATTCCATCACGTATGACAATGGGACACATCATTGAAAGTTTAATTGGCAAAGTTGGAGCACTTCGAGGAACTGAAATTGACGGAACTCCTTTTATTGAACGCGATTTAGAATCCGTCAAGGATGAACTTGCATCATTTGGATATGAACGTACGGGTGTTGAAACAATGTATAACGGTATGACAGGTGAAAAAATGAAAGTTAAATTTTATATTGGACCAACTTATTATCAACGCCTAAAACATTTAGTTTCAGATAAAATTCATTCGAGAGCACGCGGACCAAGAACATTATTAACACGTCAACCACCTGAAGGTAGAAGTCGCGATGGTGGTCTAAGAATCGGAGAGATGGAACGTGATGCTATTGGAGCTCATGGTATGAGCCTTTATCTTAAAGAAAAACTTATGGATACATCTGACGCATATAGCACATATGTTTGTGATGAATGTGGATTATTTGCACAACGCATGATTCGTCGAGGAAACACTGAAAAATCGTCACGTAATGATATTTATTGGTGCCCAGCTTGTAAAAATAAAACAAAGATAAGCAAAGTAATGATTCCATATGCTTTTAAATTAATGTTGCAAGAATTAACAAGCGTATGTATTGCACCAAGAATCAGAACAGATGCATAATTAATTATTTTATTATTTTATTATAAATGAACACAATAATATTTATATTTTGCCAAATATAAATATATACATTAATATCATAACTTATGAACTATAATATTTTATTATTAATCATTATTGCTGCATTTGTCATTTTTTACTTAAATAACAACGCAAATAATACATTCAAAGGAGATGACTATATGACAAATACATATATGTACGTGTTTCTTGGAATTATTTTAGTCATAATATCAGCGATGCATACAAATGATAACCCCGCGCTTAAACATTATATTAGTACACAAAATGGCGCAATTATGAATATGCTTATCATGTTTTTGTGTTTATTTATTGTCATGATGACCAACCAAAACCAGCCCGTAATTAAACATATCGCATGGACAACGTTTATGTTATGTCTCGGTATGTTCATTTTCTTAAGCTATAAATTCATGCGAAAAGGTTCAACAACAAATGCTGCATTGACTACTTTAATTCTTATTATTGGATTATCATGGTTCTCACATTCATTGCAATCAAATATTTTGCACCAAAGACAATATTTATTAATTATGTTGCTATGTTTAATTTTTTCCCAAGGTTTTTTTATGTTTAAAAATGGTGACCAAATAGTAAAACATAACAGAAACACAATGTTTGCAATATTATCAATCGCATTATTTTCAGGCTTTACTGTTTACGATACACAATTTATTAAAAATAAAACAATATCAGATTATCCCGCTGATTCACTTTCTTTAGGCATAGATATTCTCAATATATTTGTTAGTTCATCTGTATTGCATAATTAATTTTTGACATTAATCTTAACAAATAAAAATATTGATTTTTGATTTTTATCTGTTTTTTAATTTATCTTTTCGTTTTTCAAAATTAATTATTTAAATATTGATTGATATTTTTAGTTGTTCTATCACATCGTCTGCATAAATATGTATTATTTAGTTGTTTTATCACATCGTCTGCATAAATATGTATTATTTAGTTGTTTTATCACATCGTCTGCATAAATATGTATTATTTAGTTGTTTTATCACATCGTCTGCATAAATATGTGTCATTAATTTTTGATTTTTATCTATTTTTTCATTTTCGAAAATCAATTATTAAAATATTAATTTGTATTTTTTAATTTTATCTGCATATATTTTATTATTTGGTTACTCTATCACATCGTCTGCATAAATATGTATCATTTAGTTGTTCTATCACGTCGTCTACATAAATATGTATCATTTAGTTGTTCTATCACATCGTCTGCATAAATATGTATTATTAATTTTTGATTTTTATCTGTTTTTTTAATTTATTTTTTATTTTCGAAAATTAATTATTGAAATATTAATTGATATTTTATTATTTGGTTGTTCTATCACATCGTCTACATAAATATGTATCATTAATTTTTTGATTTTTATCTATTTTTTTAATTTATTTTTTCATTTTATTTTTAACATATTATTATAATTAAAATATGTGTCCATATCAAAAAATATATTATGACGTAATATTTTATAACGTCACATATGATGAATCAATATCGTAAAGCAATACAGGAAGAAACAATTCAAGCATTTAAAAATAAATCATATTTTGATGGATCGAGTTCAGTTAAGATAGAAGATAAACATTTAACTGAATGTATTAGTACAACAAAAAAATATAATTATCGTTTTATTTGCGATAATACAAATATAACAGTCAAAAGATATGATTCTAAAGCTGAAATTGCTGTGCATAATGTTGACAGTTTTGATGTAGGTATTTATATGCAAGAAAAATTAGGTTTAAATCCTGTTGTTTTAAATATGTCATCATTTAATCATCCAGGTGGAGGTTATAAACATGGAGCTGGTGCACAAGAAGAATCTTTATTTAGACGTTCGTGTTTACATCTTTGTCTTGATGGTGCAAATAATAAAAATCTATACCCCATAAGTATGACACTTAACAGCGCAATTTATACAAATAATGTTGTAGTGATAAGAAATAGCGAAAAACATAACTATTCTTACTACAAATATAATTATAAATTTGTGCCCGTCATTACATGTCCTGCATTTAATTGCGGTAAAACAATGTCGTCAAGTGAATACGATAATAAAGTGTATGACATAATGATCAATAAGTTAGATATGATTTTTCGTCTTGCATATTATAATAAACATGATAGCATCGTACTTGGCGCATTTGGATGTGGTGCATATCAAAATCCGTCAATAAAAATTGCAGAAATTTGCAAAAAATTATGTGAAAAATATTCACACTGCTTTAAAACAATTGTCTTCGCTATTTTAACTGATAATAATGATATAGAAAATGCCCGCAAATATAATGCTCACACAAATTATGAAACATTTAGTTGGGTTTTTAATGTCAATAATAAAACATAAAACTTTTTATCTGTATTAATTATTATAATTGATATGGATGACAATCAAAATGAAATGTACAAATACAAATATATGAAATATAAAAGTAGATACAATAGACTTCGTAAGCTGAATAATATGAAGGGTGGTGCTGTTGCTGATCCAACGGTGGGAGCAACGGTAGTACAAGAAGCAGAAGCAACGGCAGTACCAGAAGCAGAAGCAACGGTAGTACCAGAAGCAACGGTAGTACCAGAAGCACCAGAAGTAGAAGTAACATTACCAACAAAAGCAACGGTACCAGCACAAACAACGGTATCAACAGAAGCAACGGTAGTACCAGAAGCACCAGAAGTACTAACACCAGCACCAATACCAGAAGCGCCAGTACCAAAAGCACCAGAAGAATCAAATATTGCAATCGTGACACATAATGGAAGAATTAAATGTCTTCTTCAAAGTTTAGGCATAGACATAATGAAACAAACTAAAGAAGGAAAAAAAGAAGCGCGATTTAAAAATGGTGCCGTAATATTATTAAAAATAAAGAAAACTAATATTAGTATAGATTTAGTGCATGACGGCGAAATTATTAATCCTAATAGTGACTATTATTATTACGTTAAGCAGGAATCGGCAACCGAGCAGGATTCGGCAATTGAGCAGGATTCGGCAATTGAGCAGGATTCGGCAATTGAGCAGGATTCGGCAAATAAAGAAATAATATTCATCGGTAATAACAAAAAATTTGATTATTTTGAAACGCTTAAAACATTACAATTATTACATTCTGACATCGACGATAACAAAAATTATAACATATATATTATTCGTCATGGCGAGGGCATACATAATACATATAAAGGAACAATAGGAGGAATACAAAAAATTGGTTCAGCTTTAAATGTAGGACAATCTTTAGTGGACGCAACTATCAGTAAAAATGGTAAATCACAAGCAGAAAACGCAGGTGTTGCGTTAAAAGGTGTTGTATTTAATTATTTGTTCGTATCAGACCTAAAAAGAACTCGACAAACATTATTTTATATATTGTCAAAAAATGTGGATGCTATAAAAAATAAAAATGCGGACGCTATAAAAAATAAAAATGCGGATGCTATAAAAAATAAAAAAATTGTATATGTACTCCCATGTGCACATGAATTAAGTTACACACGAAATGGAAATTGTGACGAAAATCAAGGCATAAACAACTATTTTGCAAATGAAAATAAATCATCATGTAAAATCAATTCATATGGTGAAATGGTAGATCCGAATAATACCGGTGCCGGGTGCAAAAGTTTGCGCGGACTTGATAACAACATTGCAAATGATGTTGATTGGAATGAATATATTGAATTTTATGGACGTAAATCAAGAAATGGTGCGGCGGTTTCATCACAAAATCAGAGCACTAAAACATGCAATTTAAATAATGACGACAATAACGTTTGTGAAAATCAGTGTCGCGACACAAATATGATATCCATGAGCTTTCTTATTATGCATAATTTATTGACTTCATCTGAAACGTCGGCAAAACAATGGATAAAACAAAGGAACAAAGGAACAAAAAAACAGGTGATTCCGTCGTTCCGCAATGTTAAAAATTAATATTAACATAATTTAATGGACCCAAATAAAATAAAATTATATAAGACTTTATCTCTTGAACAATTAAGAAAAAAATATCATGAAACAGAAAATTTCAATAAAAAAAAAATATTGAAAGAAATATATAAAAATAAAAAAAATAAAATAAAAGAATCTGAAATGATAAAACAAATAATAGGCGGTGAAAATGCCAAATCAAATGATTACGTCAGAGTTCCATATGAATCAGTTGAACAAAAATATATGACTGATATAATGAACGATACACACAATAACAAAATGATGGACAGAATGGAAAGTGAAATTGTCATGAGAAAATCGAATAATGATAAACGATTGATTAAACCATATCGTGATAAAAATAATAATTAAATTTTATCATTATCGTTTTATCATTATTATTTTTATTTTCATATTTTTTAATATTTAATTATTTATTTTTAATTTAATATTTTTTGTAATTTATTAATTTTCAGCCAGGACATTATTTTTAACGGTAATTCTATAAAATATCGTAAAATCTGAGCGCAATATTTTAACCACTTGACCAGGACGCAAATTATAATAACATGCTACAGGTTCGGTATCTAATATTTTAGACATGTTAGATTTTGTTGCGAGATATTCATTCATCACACTTTCGCCTTCTTTTTGCGATAACGGAATATGTACGGGTACGCCTAACCAATTAATTAAATCATCCATTAGGTCAACTTCACTAAATATTTCAGTATTATTATTTTGTTTTAACAGATATTTAGATTTTTCATTTATTGTTTTCATGACTAACATTTTTTGATTATGCTTATTTTGATTAATAAAATTCATCATGGGATGCGCTTTATTTAGAGTTGTTATTTTCTGGTCAATAAGTGCGATATGTAATATGCTTCCATCAAAATCTGGGTCTGATTCATTAATTATTGGATTATCAAGTGTAATGCTGTATATATTATCTAACGAATTAGTGTTAATAAGTTTATCAATTTTATCATTTAATTTATCTGGTAATATCAAACCGCGCGATGACATCATTTTAACAATATTTGTCAAAACTATTTTAGTTATTTGTTCGCTGTTATATTCGATGGGTATAATCTGTGGGTTTGACATGATTTATGTTTAGTATATAATATTTGTTTAAATGCGTATTTAAAATATAAATATCAATTTTTATTAAAATATGTGAAAATAAAAAATTGAATCTTATTATGAATTAATGTACATACAATCCATTTAATTATGAATAATATTAATATAATCATATGTCAGCAAAAAACGACAAAAAAATACTTGTCATTGTTGAATCGCCGGGAAAAATAAGCAAATTAAATTCTATATTAGGTGAAAAATATATAGTTGATGCAAGTGTTGGTCATATAATTGAAATTAAAGATGTTGACATAGAAAATAATTTTAAACCATCGTATGATGTAATAAAAGGTTCCGATAAAAAACAAAGTCGTACACATGTCGTTAATAATTTAAAACAATTAGCAAAAAATGCAGACGAAGTAATACTCGCAACGGATGAAGATAGAGAAGGAGAAATGATTGCGTGGAGTTTAGCATACGTATTAAAATTAAAAAATGCCAAACGGATTGTATTTAATTCAATAACGAAAGAAGAAATAATGAACGCAATAAAAAATGCTAAACTAATTGATATGTCCATGGTAAATGCGCAAAAATCAAGAAGCATATTGGATAGAATAATTGGTTTCGAATTATCATCCATATTACAAAAAAATGTAAAACTAGGAAAATCTGCAGGACGTGTTCAATCGGTTGTAACCAGATTAATTGTCGACCAAGAAAAGAAAATAGATGAATTTTATAATGACGATATATCTTCATATTTTAAAATGAATGCAACATTTATTTCAAATATGAGAACAACATTATATACATCAAAAAATATAAAAAATAAAGATATCGTAAAAAGAAAAGGAGACGTAACAAAAATAAATAATAAAAAAGATGCGAATAAAATGATGAAAATAATATGTGACGCTAAAACAATATTTACAATATCAAATGTTGATACGACTGAATGCATACGTTCACCGTCTGCACCATTTACTACATCAACATTACAACAAGAATCTTCAAAATATGGTTTATCAGTCAAAGAAACAATGTTTTCTGCACAAAAATTATATGAAAATGGATTAATAACATACATGAGAACGGATTCTGTTAATTTGTCACCTGATGCAATACAAAATGCAAAAGATTACATAACTAAAACGTATGGTGAAAAATATCATAAATGTACAAGTTATAGTCATAAGAAACAAAACACACAAGAAGCACATGAAGCGATAAGACCAACTGATTTATTTAACACATCAATAAAAGGAAATAAAATAGGCAGCAGTGAAATAAAATTATATAATTTAATTTGGCGAAGAACGGTATCAAGTCAAATGTCATCGGCAAAAATAGATAAAAAAACAGTGCAAATAAATATATCAGAACTTGACGATTATTATTTTGTGGCGATAACTGAAACAATTAAATTTGATGGTTTTTTAAAAGTATATAATACTAAATTTGATGTTTGTGATGATGATATTAATGCGGAAAAAACAATAATAAATAAAGATGTTAAAAATGGTGACATATTAACATTAAATAATTGCACATGCGCGCAAGATTATGAACGTCCAAGCACGCGATTTACAGAGGCATCATTGATAAAACGGTTAGACCCAAAAGAATTAAATATTGGCAGACCATCAACATATGCTAGCATCATTAGCATAATACAAAATAGAAAATATGTTGAAAAAAAAAATATTGACGGAATTGAAAAATCAATAACAATATATGAATACACAAAAGGAAAGAAGATAACAGAAGAAACAAAAAATAAAATAATTGGACAAGAAAATGATAAATTAGTTCCAACAACAACAGGAAAATTAATAACAGAATTCTTAGTTAAAAATTTTCCAGAAATAATGGATTATAAATTTACTGCCCGCATGGAAACTGAACTTGACGACATAGCAAATGGTAAATTGTTATGGGATACTATGCTGACAAATTTTTATGCAGAATTTCATCCACTCATTATAAAAAATACTACAAATATATTGCCAGATAATAACATTGTAAATATTGGTGTTTATTATGATAAAATAAATAATATTGAACATATGATTACCGCAACAGTTGGACCACATGGACCATATTTGCGAATGGGTAAATTATCAGCAAGTATCAGTATTGAACCGGTTGAATTTAAAAAAAAACACACAAATATAGATGAAATAGTCAAAATGATTAATGTTGCAAATGAATTTCCCAAAGAATTAGGAAAACATGATAGAAAAAAAGTAGTTTTGCGCAAAGGAAAAAATGGATTTTATTTTACGGTTGGTACAAATAAAGTAAGTTATAGCATATGCAATGGAGATGCTAAAAATAGTTTTGACCCTAAAAAATTTACGATTGATGATGCAATTCAAATAATAAAAGAAAAAGAAAAATCAATGTTGTGGATTGCACATGATTCTAACAATGAATATAGCGTTCGCGTTAAAAACGATGATAGCAAATACATAATGATAAAAAATAATAAAAATACAAAAGCAAAACCCATATTTTTATCATTACCCGACACAATTGAACCACAACAATTAACAATAAAAATAGTAAATGAGATGGTTGAAAAAAAAAAAAATATTAAAAAAACTCAGCCAGATAAAAAAACTGAACCAAGGAAAACTCAAAAACAAGACAAAAAAAATACAATAAAAGATGATAAAATTATAGTGAAAGCCAAAAAAAAATAAAAAACTAACGGCATCATATGAACCAAAAATGAACACTAAATGATAACACGTGGACAATAAATGGTAATACCAAAGATTAGCAATAAATAGTAATATTAAAGGTCAACAATAAATAGTAATGCTTAAAGGTTAATGTTTAAAGGTTAATGTTTAAAAATATAACATAAATTGTTCATAAAAATTGAAATTTTATTATAAAAATAAACAAACATAAAAATATATTGGTTTATTTAAACAGAAAACTATTAATGCCTCCTAAAAAATCTTCGAAACAAAAAACATCAGGTGTAACAAAAAAAGCATCATTAATTGATGAAGGTGATATTCAAAATGATGATGACGACATGATGGTCAACGATGAAAATTCTGAAGATGAAATGACAGAAGATGAAAATGTAGAAATCGATGACGAAGATAAAAATGAAGATGATGATTTTAATGATGATTATGAATTGGATGAAGAAAAAAGTGTAGACTATAATGAATCAGACAATGAATCACAAGATGATATAAAAATTGTTAAACAAGATAACGATTGTGTATATGATTTTCTTAACAACAATAACGATGACGATGATGAAAACGATGATGTTCTTCATGACGTCAACACAATGGAAACAATTGTATCTCCAGAAAATAGAATTACAAAAAATGTAATGACATCATACGAGAGGGTAAGAATATTGGGAACGCGTGCTAAACAATTAGCAAGTGGTGCTAAACCATTAATAGCTAACGTTGACGGTTTAGACCCAAAAGAAATAGCAAAACTAGAATTAAAACATAAAATGACACCATTTAAAATAAGAAGACCGTTACCGAATGGAGACATTGAAGAATGGTCGATTAAAGAATTGGAGATAAATTAATTTTATATTTTTTATTTTATTTTTACGTCCATGATGACGAACATGATTTACAAATATATCTAACGGCATATGTATTTTCCATACGAAAAAATACGGCTTCTCTTTTAGAATGATCATCATGCGATTCACATGATGAATTTACACATACATAATTTCTTGTTAGCGGCAATGTTTTTATATGCATCATTTCTTTGCAACGCTCTTCATCATAATATTCTTGTGCAATATTATTTGTAGATTTTGATGAAATAATTGTTTCATCTGGTATGTTTTCATTATAACCACAATTATCACAAATAAAATATGATTTGTTTGATTTATTATTTTCATCATTTTCATCATAAACAATAAAATTTTCTAATTTTTCATCAATAATTGCTTTATTTGCAACCGATAATTTTTTATATGCGGAAGATTTAATCACATTTTCATATGTAGGTTGCGTTATCATAAATTGTGCTGCGTCATCATTTAATATATTCGTTAATATATCATTTATGTTTGATATTGTTTGTTGTGCCGGATCATTTGCATCATCTGATATTGATGTTGGTGTCTCAGAATCATTTTGTATACCAACTTGTTTATTGATGACCGAATTGGTAACGTCGTAAATATTATCACACTCGCGGCAAAAGAACATTATATTGTATTATACTTACTAAATGTTATTAATATTTAAATATTTAAATGATTTTTCATTTTTTTTGATTAACATAATATTATTAACATTGTGTTGTGGTGTTGAAATAAAAATACTATATAATCAATAGCAAAGAATATATTGTCAACATAACGACGAATCATGATGATGAAGGTATTAATGATTTAAATAAATATATCGATAATTTTATTGCTGTAAAAGGAGGTGAATATACGCATATTATTATTGGTAGTAAAATATTAAATATACCTAACGAAAAACTTTTAGAATTTTATAACATATATGAAAAGGCATCACAAATATTAGAATTTAATTTTGCTGAAAAACAAAAAAAAATAGTTGAACCTCTTATAATTGATATTAATCTTTATTTTAGTCATGAATATTACGAACGTCAATATAAAAATAATTAAACAAAATCTTAACGTAGATGACAATAATTTAAAAGTATTTGTTTTAGAAAAAGAAAGTCCTTGCCATAATGAAAAATCAAACAATTATAAAGACGGGATACATTTAATAGTTCCATTACCAATTCATGTCGATATGCGATATTTTATACGTGAAGAATTAATAAAAAATGCAAAAAAGGAAGGATGGTTTGATGACAGTCCAATTATAAATCAAATAAATGATGCGTTTGATAACTGTGCCATAATGCGAAATCCATCAATGATGTATGGATCGAAAAAAAAAGGTGGTAAAAAATATGACATAACATATGTATATGACGGAAATGGCAATAAAACAGTTATATCATCTTATGAACATCATGATAAAATTATTGCATGCAGCGTGAGACAATTTAAAGAGAAAGATAAATTATCATCAAAAATTATTTTATAAATTTTGCGCGATTATTTAACTTTATTTGTCATTATTTATCATATTTGGACACTATTTAACTTTATTCATCAAAAAAAAAATTGAAATATTAATATATAATTAGAATATTTCAAACGTATAAAAATAATATAAAGATTTTTATAGTTTCGATATTTAACAGATATACATATGCCAAGTGATGAAGATGAAATCTACAATATGCCGGAACAGTCTAATCGCCCATATGATAAAGATCCTGTTGGTTATTTAAATAGATACATTGATAAATTTATTGCTGTAAAAGGAAGTGAATACACACATACTATTTTTGGAAACTATTGCAGGTCATTAAACATACCTGATGAAGAACTTCCCGAATTTTATAATATATATAAAAGGGCATCAAAATTAGTTGAATTTAATTTCACTGAAAAACAAAAAATAGTTGGTCCTCTCATCATTGATATCGATTTTAATTTTGGACATGAACATGGAGAACGTCAATATACGAATGAATCAATTGAAACTCTTGTTGTAAATACAATTAAAATAATTAAAAAATATCTCAAAGTTAATAACGATGATTTAAAAGTAATCGTATCCGAAAAAGAAAGTCCATGTTACAAAGAAAAGAAAAATGAATACAAAGATGGCATACATTTAATTATACCGTTACCTATACATGTCGATATGCGATATTTTATACGTGAAGAATTAATAAAAAATGCAGAAAAGGAAGGATGGTTTGATGACATACCATTCACAAATACGCTTGATGATGTATTTGATAAGGCTGTTGTAATGCGCAACGGGTGGATGATGTATAAATCTAAAAAAAAAGATGGTAAATTATATGACGTGACACATGTTTATGACGGACATTGCAAAAAAATAAATCCATCATTTTATGAACACGATGAGAGAATCATTGCATGCAGCGTAAGACAATTCGAGGAAGAAGACAAATTAATGTTAAAATCAAAATATGACACCGAAGAATTTATTGAAAAAATAGAAAAAACCATTTCAAAAACAAAAAAAGATAAAAAAATAAATAAAACAAAATCACTTGAGGATACGATTTCAAATGAAATGCCTGAAATGGATGCATTATTAAGAAGTCCATTAGTTGGTAAATTATCTGAAATGTCAGATGTTGAGGCAGCTAAAAAACTCGTAAAAATATTAGCAAACCATAGAACTCAAAATTATCTTGATTGGTCGTACGTTGGATGGACGATGATAAATATTAGTCCAATATTGTTAGACGATTTTATTGAATTTTCAAAGAGAAGTCCTGGTAATTACGAAGAAGGATGTTGTGAAAAATTATGGGAATCTGCAAGGAAAGGAACAAAAAGTTTGGGTATTTCTACGTTACATTGGTGGGCAAAACATGATAATCCAGAAGAATATAAAAAAATAATGGGCGAATCAATTAATAAATTCGTTATGGAAAACAATTTTGGTCACCACGATGATATTGCAAGAGTTGTATTCCAAATTTATAAACATCATTATAAATGTTCGTCAATTAAAAAAAAAATATGGTACGAATTTCAAGGAAATCGATGGGTTGATGTTGAAGAAGGTTATACATTAAGCAATAAACTATCCGATGAAATTTCTATGGAATATGGAAAAATGATCATTGATTATACACGTACAATGATGGTAGAAAATAAGCCTGAGGATTACGAAAAAATTCAAAAAAAAATATCGTCGATTGTAAAATTATTATCTAATCTTAAAAATGAAGGGTTTAAAAGTGCAGTAATGTCAGCTTGTACAAAAAGATTTTATGACGCAAAATTTATAGAAAAATTAGATGACGACCCAAATTTAATTGGATTTGATAATGGCATATTCGATTTAACAACAGGATGTTTTAGAAATGGCACTCCCGATGATTATATAACTTTCAGTTGTGGATATGATTATAAAGCATATTCTGATGATAGTCCAGAAATACTTGGAATCACAAAATATTTTGAACAAGTTCACCAAGATGAAAGTATTCGCACTTACATATTATCATTGATTGCCAGTTATATTGACGGTAACATAACAGACCAAAAAGTTATCATATGGACAGGTTCAGGATGTCATGCATACGATGAAAATATTATGATGCATAACGGAACAACTAAAAAAGTACAAGATATAACACATAATGATAAATTAATGGGACCAGATGGAAGAGCCAGAACAGTTCACACATTATTTGAAGGTAACTCAGACATGCATACAATTAAAATGTCAGATGGCATTAATGGAGGAACTGAATTCACTGTTAATAATTTTCACAGATTAGCATTAAAATATATGGGTCAACCAATTATTAGCATATTTGATGATAATCATATCGTGACATGGCATGAAACACTCGAAAATGTTCCTGTTGAATTTAATGAATCATTTGACAATCATAAAAAATGTGAGGAATTTATAGAAACATTAAAACGAAAACAAAATGTATTATTGCATGGATATGTCATTCCAATAACGGTTGATGATTATATAAATCTTGATGCAAATATAAAACAACATCTTAAATGTTATCGAAAAAAAATAAATAAATATGTTGAAGAAAAAGAATCACAATATAATGATTTTATTGGCGAACATATGACCACTGCGCATGATAGTTATGACATTGTGTGCATCAATAATGATAAAATTGATGAAAATAAATTAAATAATTTTTTAAGTAATTGTCATTGGTTAGGGTATGGTGTTTTAACTGATGTAAATAAAGATGGTGTATATATTATTTCTAAAAAAGTAAAAGACTTGAGAATATATAATTTTTCTGTAAAACCTGCAGGCAAACAACAATTTTATGGTTTCGGACTAGATGGAGACCAAAAATATGTTATGCAAAATATGGTCTCAACATATAACTCAAATGGTAAAAGTACTACAATCGATTTGATTAGATATTCATTTGGAGATTATTTTGATGATATGCCTGTTACAGTTTTAACTAGAAAACGCGGAAGTTCATCAGGCGCAACACCTGAAATTGCAGATAAAGTTGGTAAACGAGCTGTATTTATTCAAGAGCCCGAACATAACGATGTTGTATATGTAGGATATATGAAAACATTGTCAGGTGGTGATTGGGTTACTGCAAGACCTATGTATGGAGACCCATTTAAATTCAAACCGCAATTTAAATTAGTTTTCACATGCAATAAATTACCTTCTATTCCGGCAACAGATGGAGGTACATGGAGACGATTGCGCGTGACTCCATGGGAAGCAGAATTCGTAGATGGCAAACCAACCAAACCACATCAATATTCTAAAGACCCAGGACTTGGAGTTAAATTAAAAGAATGGAACGCTGCATTCATGTTTTTACTATGCACAAAATTTTACCCGTTATATAAAAAAAATGGATTGATTGAGCCTAAAAAAGTAACAATGTATACAAACAAATATAAGAAGGACAGTGACCTATATTTTGAGTTCATGTCAGAAAATATGACAACAACAAACAACCAAAATGATAAAGAAAGTTTGGCTTCTATATTCACAACATTTAAAAATTGGTACAGAGAAGCATATAATATCAATAATCCATCTAAGAAAGAATTAGAAGCATATTTTGAAAAAGTAGGTTTGGTTAAAAATGGTGCGAATATTCACGGACTCAAATTTATTGGCAACGATGAATTTGCACGTTTTTAATTTTAATTATTATTTTATCTCAACAAAATTATGGTCAAAATTAATATAATAATTTTTAAATTAATATGTTGTATCAATATATAAAATGGCTGACAAAACACATGAAATAACAAAAAATGACGATGATATCAAAAACAATATCAAACCATTTATAAATACGCCTGACGTAATCACACCAACTCCAACTCCAACTCAAACTCAAACTCAAACTCAAACTCCAACTCAAACTCCAACTCAAACTCAAACTCCAACTCAAACTCAAACTCAAACTATAACACCTTCTTTACATATCTCAGGAGGTGGAAAGAAAAAATCTACCAAAAAAAAGACTTCCGCTAAAAAATCATCTACTAAAAAGAAATCATCTACTAAAAAGAAAGCATCCACTAAAAAGAAAGCATCCACTAAAAAGAAAGCATCCACTAAAAAGAAAGCATCCACTAAAAAGAAAACATCCACTAAAAAGAAAACATCCGCTAAGAAGAAAACATCCGCTAAGAAGAAAACAACTACTAAAAAGAAAACATCTACCAAAAAATAAGCAAATTTAATATATTTCATTGAAATAATATTCAATAAAATTTTTCTATTAAGAAATCATAAGATACATAATGATAATATTATATAATTGTGACACTAAAAAATTAAAAATATATGATAATACAAATATAATAAACGTCGTAAATGATTTATATTATCAAATAATGACGTTACCAACAGTAAAAATAATAATGGAACAAAAAAAGCAAATACAGCAAGATAATAAACTAAAAAATATATTTCATGCATTTGAAAAAGATAAAATAAAAAAAGAAATCAAGAAAATAAAAATTAATTTATCTGAGCTACATTATGTCATTCCATTATATGACGTATACACTGATAACGTTTACTTAATAAAGAAAGAAAATGTGTTTAACAGAATAACATATAATAATTATCGTTTTATAGATTTTGAATTATTAAATTCAGTTGTGAACGAAAAGAAAATATTAAAAAAACAGATAGATAAAATAAAACAGACTGAACTAGAAATATTAGACGAACTTAAAATTGCAAATAAAAATAATGACACTAAAACGTACATCAAAAAAAAACATGATATGTTACAAATAAAAAAATATAAAAGGTATGATATGTTAATTAAATTCATGAAGTCATTTGATTTGATGACGTTATTTAACACATTTGTAAAGGTAATATATTTATACACATATAATGTCGGCAAAAATATAACAACATGTAAGCGTCCATCATTTACATCTTTATTAAGACACGTCAAACCATATTATACTCGTTCTGAAATAATAAATTTAGCATTGAACATGAAATTAATAACACCTGACCAACAATATTATACAGAAGAAAAATTAAAATTGTTATGCCAAAAAATAACTAAAAATGATGTAACAAGTGATATGTTGTTATCTCATCAAAATTACATAATTAAAAAAAAACAAATAGGTCTGATGCAATATTATACATTGCATGGAAGTGCGCATATGAATTATTATTTAAGAAACATGACAATATATGAACATAAAAATAAATATCTTGAAGACATAATATTAAAATTATATGAAACAATAAATGATGCGCCTAAATTTGATAATGATTATATTGTGTATCGTTTTGTCAACAACGATAATCACATACGAAGTATTGATATAGGTGAACAATATATTGAGAAAAGTTTTACAAGCACTACACGGAATCCATTTTACAAAGCAGAATCATATCAATTTGGGTACATATTAATAAAAATAAAAATACCAAAAAATGTAAAGGGTGTTGCATTATGTATGGAATCATTATCTCATTTTCCCGATGAAGAAGAAATATTATTTGGTCCAATGAGTGTATTTCGTTTAGATTCACGTGATGATGATACTACATATTACAACACAGATGAAAATATATCGTCATCGATAAAAACAAAATATGAATTTACATACGTTGGAAAAGAAAAAATAAATTTTAATAGGATAACTGAACCAAATAATATGGAAATTATTGATTTCATACAACTGAAAACATATTCAACATATTCGAGCAACACAACTTCTCTCCAACACAAAATAGATAAATTTGTAAATAATTACACAAATGAGTTAGGTCATTTTGGATTAAAATTAAAAAATGAAAATATTTTCAATGTCGTCTGTGAAAATTATGATGGTCTGCATGCTTACAAAAAATTTTATGCAATTGAAACACCGACTGGTTTTAGTATGCACACCATAAGTCCTGACAATTATATGTTATTTTTAATTGAAATAGCTGAAAACCCAAAAAACAAAGGAGAAACAATAATGGCAGTCAATTATTGTGTCAAATATAGCATGATAAAAAGATCAGAAATTATTGACGATGCTGAATTTATTTTATTCATATCGTCCATAGCATATTATTTCGAAATAGATAACGTAGTGTTATATTGTGATTATGTATCATGTCATGCAAATAAAAATAATTCTGACGATACGATATTAGATGATACACGAATTCACACAACAAGTAAATATTGTACAGATTTTTATGATTACATAAAATGTGGAAAAAAAAAATATGAAGACCTTGAAAAATTAGAAATGAAGGAAGCATATTCTTACAGACAACTTGACATGTTAAAAAAAATAGTACCCATCATGATGTTAAAAAAAGATGATTTCGATGAAATATATCAAATTTATAAGAAAACATATAAACCAACCGTTGACAAATCTAAAGATAACGTCGCGTGTTTTTTTGTATGGATTGTCGATAACCAATGTCATTTAGTTGATATATTTATTGGAAAAATGAGTCGCATATATAGAATTGACAACCCATTTATTAATGATTTTTATATAATAGAACCGTATGCATATTTATATAATAAATCATACATAGGAACTATGCCTTTTAGAGCATTAAATTCAAGAATATTGCAGACTATGAAAAGTGAATTAGATTATGTTGTGTCTGACGAAAAAGATAAAGAGAGTAGATAATAAAAAGTACCACATTATTTATGCGTGTTTTTATTACGTCCATATTTATAATATAACATCATGATCACTAAAAATAAAAATATAATTCTTTGCCAAAAATATTCATTATCAGACGATCCAAAACCTTCAATATTACATTTTTTAGGAACATTATCTGCAAGCGAATAACCATATCCTGAATTTTGCTGACTGTCATCAATTTTTAGTCTTGACCTAAACATAGCAGAATTATCAATATGATTTCCTAAATTATCTATATTTTTTGTTTTATATTTTTGAGGTATTCTGTCAACATTTTTATTAATATACCATGGATTAGTCGAATCCACAAGAACAACTGTTTTTCCAGGTATGACAACGGGTTTATCTAAATAAAAGTCAGTATCTTGCAAATTCCATTCCTGTGATTTATTAACAATATTTTTATTAGTTGTCCGACCAAAATCAGAATCACAAGTATTTATTTGAACATTATGTTTATCCGATGTTAAACATTTTTTATTTTTTTCAGATACAAATTTATTTTTATATGGAAACCATTTTTGATTTATTTTTCCGCTGCATGTATCAACATACACATTTGATGAATCGTTTGTTGATAAACATTTATCACCCATCATTAATTCACCCTGCACCGTATATTGAATATCTTGCATATATGGTTGGTTTGTTTTCAATGATACTTTATTGTCGCGTTTTGTAATTAATAAACCATCATTTGATGATAATTTAAAAGCGTCACTGTTTGATATAAATTTACTTCGCCATAATGTGCTTCCACCGTTTACGTTATAAATTAATAATCCAAATTCATTACCATGTGTAATTAAATTATTTTTTGAAACATTGTATGGCGTAATTAATTCATCCATTATTACGCCACAATTTTTTATTTTTGGTTTTTTATTGTCAGGACTATAAAACACACCAATACTATTATATCCTGAAAATAAAACGGGTCGCCATAATGTTCCCTTATTAAATGAACCAACTTGTTCTAAATCAATTGATTTTTTTACACTTTTATTATCAACTCGTCCAAATAATAATGTCGACGGCATAAATTGGGATGTTATACACGTATGTCCAAATACAACATATTCATAAAAATTTAGATTATGATTATCAAATATTTTTTTAATTTGGGCATAATCATAATCACATATTACTATATCATCTTTATCAGTGATTTTTTTAAGCAATTTATGCATCTCGAAACAACTCACCAATACAAATGACGTAGATGTAAAATTATTAGATGTGTTTATTATGTTTCCAAATAAATCAGTCAATGTAATTGATGACATTTTAATTATATTACTTTATAAAATAAAGTAATAAAATATAATAAAAAATATTTTTATTTGAAATGTGACAAAAATAATATCTATAACACATAATTTAATAAATTGACAAAATTAGCTGAATTAAATCGTGAACATAATTCAGCTAATTTTGTCAACAATATGAACAAAAAAATTGAAATTTTAATATATTTGAAATATCTAATCACAAAAATTCATATTATCTATATATTTATAAACAAATTAACACAAATTCGCCACAAGATGAACACGACACAATTTATTGAACTGTGCGAAAAAATTGAAGAGCTTGTGCTCAAATTTAACAATGATCTCAACTTTATCAGTATGTTACGCATGCGTGATGAAATTGGCGGATTGATGAAAAAATTAAAATCGCAAAAAACATTTGTAAATAGTCTATCATACGATGAACAACAAAGAATAAACAATATTAGTAACAAAATTATTAAGATCGAGGAAATGACATCGTCAAAAAATAGCAACATCTGCAATAAATCCACACCCAGACAAAACTTATCCGAAAACAACGGCTGCAATTATTTTAGTGGATGTGACTATATACATTATGGAAGCAGTGAAAGTTATGGAAACAGTGGAAGTGGTGGAGGTTCATATCAAAATTCATGCCAAGAAAATTTAAATTGCAGTCTGTGAACATTCAAAACTGTAAAAAACAATTTGCGCATTCATTAATTGTCATTCGCATATTTGGATCGAATATAAGTATGTTTTGCAATGTGTCAACTATTTTTTTATTTTTATTTTGGTCAATATCGTTCCTTATTTTGAGTTTTGACATAATTTTATCACTGAAATTGTCAAATGTTAATTCATAATTACCTTTAGGTGTCATGTCATCTCTATAATATATGTCAACTAATAATCCATCTTTCATTTGTTGCGTCATTGTTTGTCCCGTCAGTTGATAAATTAATTGCATCATGTGTCTATTTTCTCCACAAATATTTGTCTTTGTCTTTTCGGGATTAAATAAAATTTCTCCAGTAATCAATTCATAAAATACACATCCAATTGACCATACATCACACTTGTTACATGCAACACATTTTAAAAATGCTTCAGGTGCACGATAATAAAACGTTTGTATATTGTGTGTTTTTAGGTCGCATTCTTTCATTGTCGTTCCAAAATCTGCTAATTTTATTATACATTCATCGAAAAAATTATCATTGTGTACAATATCATAACTATATTTATTATCATCATCATCGTCATCATTATCACTATCAGTTAATTCTGATCTATCGTAACGATATTTTGATATTTTATACAAAGCGTTGTCATCACCATTAACAGTATTATCACTTGTTTGTAATTCATCGTTTTCTTCACTATCTTCACTGTCTTCATTTTCTATCATTTTTTCATGCTTATCTAAAAGAATTTTAGCACATGCCAAACAATTTTGTATTTTAGTTTTTTTATTTGAATTCCGTTTATTAAATTCTTGTTTAAACCCAAGCTTTTCAAATTCTATTATGTCATTATTTGGAATATTTTGGTGATGTATAAAAATATTTTCTGGTTTAATGTCCGTGTGCACAAGTTCGATTGACGACATTTTTTTTACGGCATCACATAATAAATTCATTGTGCGAATAATAAAATTATATGGCAACTGTCTTGTTTTTATTAACATATCAAGAGAACAATTCATTAGTTCTAAAACTATGCATATATTATTTGCGCCATCGTCATCATATATAAAATTATCAACCATATTAACAAAAGTTTTAGAACATATCTTATTTACTATTTTTAATGTTTCCACTTCATTTTTTGCTTCAGATTCATTATCATCATTTTGTATTTTAATAGCATAATATGTGTATGTATAAAAATCAAGCGCAAGCCATATAGATGCGTAAGCTCCCTCACCTATATGTTTAATCATTAAATATTTTTTATTTAAAACTTTAAATAATATATCATCAGCATCAATATTTGACATTTTAAATTGTGTTTATTATTATTATTATGATGTCTTTTTGTTTATATGTATTTTTTATTTTTATGCTATAAAAAATACATAAACAAAAATAAAGATAAATATATATAAGAAAAAATAAAAAGTCACGATACTATAAGCTAACTTTTATCAATATGGTAAAAGAAATAATTGTGTATTCCGATGGTTCATCATCTAAAAAAAATAACGTGCGATATGGTGGAGTTGGTGTATATTTTAACGACTACGAAAGATATAATGTGTCTATGGCAATGCAAGGAGAAATAATGACAAACTCGCGAACAGAATTATTGGCATGTCTTGTTGCACTTGAACAATGTGTTGACATAATTAAAAAAAATAAAATAAAATCATGCAATGTATTGTTATATACAGACAGCAAATATGTCATTAATAGTTCAACCACATGGATAGATAATTGGATTGCAAATGATTGGAAACGAAAAGTCGGAAAAAATTATTGTGACATAGCACATGTTGATGTTATTAAAAAAATATACGAACTCACTAAAAAATTAAACGTATCATTTCATCATTACCATAGCCACACAAAAGAACCACCTAAAAATGATATAAATTGGATCCACTGGAATGGAAATAATAATGCTGACGAATTGGCAGGCAGGTCAATAAAATTAATGATGAAGACAATGTCGAAATGATTATGAAAATTAATAATAAAAATATTTTTATTATTAAATAAAACGGTTAATATTTGATGATACTTATACGGTTAATGTTTGATAATGTCATATAATTTATTTATGACCGGTTCCCAATCATTGATTGTATCCTGTTTAAGAATTTTTATATTTGGATACCAATTTGTTTTATCATCGTTTGTCCATCTCCAGTCACATCCTTTATTTATAAGACCAATAGTATTAACATTCATAAGACCCGCCAGATGCAATAATGAAGAATCTATGCTTATAACATAATCAACATTTTTTAAAATGGCAATCGTATCATAATAACATTTAGATTTATCAATAACTTCTGATAAATCTAAAACGTCATATCTTTTTAATATATTTTTATCTTCCTTACTTACATCTTTTTGTACGGAAATCCAATTTATGTTTTTAATATCGAAAAGTTTTTTCAATGATTTTAAATTTATTTTTCTAAATATTTCTGCACAATTTTCATTATTTCCGTGCCAATTAATGACTATATTTTTTTTTGCATTATTTATTGCACCATGTAACAACATGTCATCACACACATTAATATGTGATAAATATTTATTATTATCGATATCGTTATAACTTTTCTTTAATAAATAAAATAATTCAGTCAAATTAAAATGATGATCGACATTAAAAAATAATTCTTTGTGCGATATTATCGATAAATTTGATATTTTTTTAAATGCGTCCTCAAATATCCATTTTATTCTTTCATCAACCAAATAATATATTTTCGAGTTACTAAATTTGTCACAATATTCTGATATAAATCGTGAATGCATCAATACATCGCCAACTCCACCTGATGCATAAATGAGAACTGTCTGAACTATATTAGATAATGGATATGTTATTGATTCAGGCGATATATTTTTTGACATGTTTTTTACTGGCTGCAAATATTTCAAACAAATTAATAAATCATCATTTAAATAATCACATGCATGTAATAACACACGACAATATGATGTAATAATATATAACATGAAATCATTATTAAAATTGTGTCTCATATCAAAAATATTTTTCATTTGGCATAAATATTGCGATTTTAAACCCAATGTTATTTCACATGTTGAAAATGAAAAATACAACAAACTGTATTGTTTGTCAATTTTTAAATTTCCGTCATATAATTTTATTATTTTATGCAAACCGTCGTAACATATTTTTACATTCTTAGTTTTATTTTTATTATACATCACAATATATTTTTGCATATCATTCATATTCTCACGTGTTAATATTTTTTGTTTATTTATTAATTTTGATACATCTTTTGATACATCTTTTGATACATCTTTTAGGAACAGCTGTTGTCCGTTTAATATTTTTTCCTCGTTTATTTCAGAATTATATTTAATATTTATCTTTTTTTTAATTAGATATCGCTCGTCATTAATATTATGTATTTTTTCTGCACACTCAATATACGTTTGATCAAATTCTTTTTTTTTGCTTTTCATTCGTATTAAATCCTCAAGGACCCATAATTTTTTATTTATGTTTAAAAGTGTTGTAAATAATACATCTTCACATATTATATGTTTACTTAATTCATTTAATTCTGTCGTGATATTTTGTTTTTGTTCGTTAGTAACTGATTTTGATTGTTTTATCTGCAATATTGAATGTTTATCAATAATTTCACCGTATGAACATTTAATCATAAAAATATTGGTCATGCTAACTTAATCATAATCAATAAAATAAATATAAAATTAAGGTATATTATAATTTTTTTTTAGTTGTTTAATGAGCGTCAATAATTCTTTGATTTTTTTATCCTTATCTGACAATTTTATTTCATATTCGTGCTTTATCTCAGGAGTAGACATTTTTTTAAAAAATATCGACGTTGATGCTTGAACTGACCATGAATTTTTTCCATTTGATAAAATAACATATTTTGGCATTCCATCATTTTTTGTTAACTGTCCGCCCATTCTGAATATTTTCTTTCCATCATCATTGACAACAAAATATCTCACATGTGTTCCCAGTGGAATTTTATCGACTGGTGTTTTTGTATAGTCTTCAAGTTTACTCATTATTTCACTTTTTGATAATTTATCTGTGAATGTTGATGTAGGTCTGCTATATTTTGTTTTATCTAATTTTTCAACATATGGTTTTGACATTTTATGTGTTTATTTATACATACAATATAAATATCCTTTAAATTATTACAAATTATTTATTTATCAAGTGCACATGCTAAAGAACTTTTAGTATTAGGTACATCTTTTACCACGTCCGTCAATATTGATTCAATCGACGCAATATTTATATCTTCATGTTCATCAAAAGGAACAACATTTATTTTAGATTCACGTGCATTTTTTGATGAACATATAATTTTATTCCCATTTATATCTATTGATTCATCAAAAGGGATAACATTTTTTTGCACTTTTGTTAAATTAATTTTAATGTCATTATCATCTACGTCAAGTTGCTCCATAATATCATCAACACTTACAAAATTTGTTAGGGGTGCTATTTTTGCTTCCAAATTTAACATGTCACATGATTCATCAGATTCATCAGATTCATCGGATTCACAGTCACTTGAATTTTCTTCGCTGATGTAATTTATTTTATCATGTAAATTACTGTTTTTTTTATCCTGTAAATCACATTTTTTATTAATAAAATCATTAATCATGTCAGGATGAACTTGTTTTTGTGCTAACAATCTATTTTTTTCATCTTCTGGTAAATAATTAACATTATGTGGAATGTATTCATCATTTGTATTTTTATATGCAATTTTGGGTGGATATGCTTCATCATAATATTCGCAATATAATTTAAATTCGTTTTCATCGTGCAAATCGTTCAAAACAATTAAATTGTGCAAATCCATGAACTCAAAAATAGGATATTTTTTCTCAAATAATGATGGTATTTCTTCATTACTAATAATGCCATTCTTAACATCTTCTTTAATTAATCTATAAACTTTTTTATCACATCTAAAAACTCTAACCATTTCTTCATTTTTCTCATTATTTCGTTTTAGCTGTTGTTTTTCGTCCGTTATTTTTTCTAATACATAATCATTTAACGCATCCTCTTGGTCGTTCACTTTTTTTTTCATAGATGTATTATTATCAATTTGTTCATCACGCATATCCATCATTTTTTCCATTTTATTTTTTAAGTTGTCGAGTTGCTCATCAATTTCATCAATATTTTGTAAATCACCCACCTGTTGGATTTTTGCATGTGTTTTTGGAATTACAGAATCTTTAACGACATCGTTAATAACATCATGTGTATCGATAGCAATATTTTGATCACATGGTTCATTTTTAACATCATTAATATGTTGTGGTTTATTTTCATTTGCGTTAATATGTTGTGGTTTATTTTCATTTGCGTTAATATGTTGTGGTTTATTTGCGCATATGTTGAGCATATCATGTAAAATATTATTTGTTTCATGAATATGAGCATGATCATGAGTATGTTCATAAGCATATTTTTTAAATTCGCGAGTTATGAATTCTAATGGTTTTGCGTCATGACTAATTATTGACGAACAATTGCTTGACTGTATAATAAACGAGTCATACACATGAGAAAAAGAAATAATATATTCATCAATAATCATATAATTATTATTTCCATCGTGTTCTGTACATTTAATTTTTAAAATGGTGCACTTTTTTAATAATTTATCAATATGAATGTCATTGATGTTCGCAATTGTTCGCATAGATTTAATATTATTCGTAACATTATTAATCAACTTATACATGACATTTTCTAGAACATCAGATGAACTATTAATATTCAAATAATTTGGTTCAGTATTGTGTATTTGGTAACTATATTTCATTATATATTTATTATCATATAATGCATATACTTTAAGTTGTTAAATATATTAATACATTTCCATATATGAATTCATCAACGGATTGCCCATTGATGATTGTTGAGGTGGCTCGTTAAATCGTTGCATATAATCATTATTTCGCAACGTATCACGTGACGGTTCATGCTGCACTGGAATTCCTAATCGTTCAGGATAATAATGTTGTTCACCGTTATTTTGTTTTTCAGATGGTTCAACAAATATCGAGTCAATATCAAAATTATCTATATCTATTGTATTTTCATCATCAAATTGATCTTTTAAAAATTGTGGAATTAATGATGGCTGATCTTCTATAAATAATAAATCGGCAGAAATTAACAAAATTATTGAACCCAAAACTATTTGAACAACAATTTCGTTTGATAATGTGCCGTATTGTAACTTTAAAAACATGCAAAAACATACAGTATATGCAATATATTTATACAATGGTGGATATATATAGTTCATTTATTATTACTTACTGTTATAATAACATAAAATATTTTTTACACCCAATATACCTCAACATAATGAACTATGCATATATTATTATAAACGAATAACTTTTATTATTATCGTCATAATATTGTTCATATATTAACATCAGTGGTTGACCTTTAATATTATGCATTAGCTGTTAATCTTTGGTCATTTGGTATCATGTATTAGCTGTTAACTTTTGATATAATGTGTAATACCCGTCACAAAAAATTGAAAATTAAACTAAATATTATATATGACCATTTTAGTAATAATATAACACAATAAAACTAGAATAATGGTAGGAACTAACAAAAACTCGAAAACTCAACCTAAAAATATGTCTTGCGAAGATTTAAATTTAGATCAATTGAAAGAATTTAGCGTCGACAATTTAGACATTGAATGTACAACAGTTGAAGATTTTCGTAAAAAATTCTCGCGAATAAGTTCATTTTTTGTTAGATATAACGAAATTTCAAATCAATATCAAGTGAAAGCACTTGAAGTATCCGAAATAATAAAAAAAACAACAACATTGTATGCAACTTTATACCCAGACGTGATTGACGATGATGACAAAGATGATATTGAAGAAGGCATTATATCTGACGATGAACAAGAAGTTGTTGTAAAACCAAAACAATCTAAAAAATCAAAAGATGATGATAATATTATTATTGATGTTGATAAATCAGATGGTGACAAAAAACAATCACCGAAAATACAAACAATATCAGAAACTAAAAAACAAGCAGCCAAAAAATCGGCTGAAATAATTGACGATGATGATTCTGATGAAGATGTTGTTAATAACCCTCTCGATACATCTTCTGCTAAAAAACAAACTAAAACTGCTGCTAAAAAACAAACTAAAACTGCTGCTAAAAAATCAGCAAAAACAGTTGAAAACGAAAATAATAACATTGATGACGAAAATAATGACGTTGATGATAGTGACATTAACTCTAAAAAACAATCAAAAAAAGAAACGTCAACAACTAAAAATAAAAAAACAACTAAAAAAGATGAAGATATTAATGACGACAATAGTGACAAAGTTAATAATTCTCAAAAGAAAACAAAAAAAACAACTGCCACCAAAAAAACAGTCAAAAGCAACGTATCGAATACTAAAGATGTAATCGATGACGAAAATGAAGTTGATGATAAAGTTAACACATCTACAACTAAAAAAATGAATGAAAAAGACGTACCAACAAAAAAAACTGGGAAAAAAACAGGAAAAAAATAAATTCGTTATAAATTCGTTATAAATTCGTTATAAATTCGTTAAAAATTGAAATAAATATGATAATTATTTATGCGTTGTTTTATAATTGTTACACAAATGAACAATGAATATTATTGCCCTAAAATGGACAATTCTATATTAAATAACGTAAATGATATAACGATGTTATTTAAAGCAACAACATCGCACAAAAATTATGCGGCGGATAATAATAATTATTGTGAAAATAACACGCGAAATAAAAATAAAAATAAAAATAACAATAATTATCACAAAAACATCAATAATTATCACAAAATCAATAATAGTCGTCACAAAAACAATCGTCGTGGTGACAATAATTATAGCTGCCATAAAAACAACAATAATTATAGCTGCCATAAAAACAACAATAATTATAGCTGCCATAAAAACAACAATAATTATAGCTGCCACATGAATAATAATTATAATCACCGCAACAATAATTATAATTTATGTCACGACAATAATTGGCATACTAATGAAAAAATACAGCAAAATATATTTAGTACATATGGCATAAAAAATTGATTTTTTATTATATTATGATAATAATTACTATGTATTATATTAATTTATTCCAAATATAACATTATGTGTGAACAAATGCCGCATGTTACTTATGATAATTTTAATTTGAATTATGTCCGCATATTAAAATTAAAATTGACGCATATTGAAGATAAAATATTGAGCAATAATTCAGATGCCATAGACGAAGATATAATTGCAATTAATAAACTTATTTCAGCATGTATAAAACGTCATAATGAAAGTCCAAATAAAAATAACAAACAATGCACAAATATTTCGCGTCAAACTCAAACATATGATAAACATGACGACGTAAATAAATATTGTCTTGTCAGTTCAGATGATGATAGTTCGGATGATGATAACGAATATAATAATATTAAATATGACCTCGATTATTTACTGTCAAATAATGATTCTGACAGTGATAATAAATCGAATGATGATAAACTAAACGAAAATGATAAACTAAACGATAATGATAAACCAAACGATGACGACATTAAACTTATAAATGAACGTGACGATATGATTAGACACACATTAGATACTCTTAATATTTATAAATCATCCCGCGACATTATTAATGTAATTTGTGAGGATGATGAGGATGAGTGTGAAGATGATGAGAATGATAATGAGAATAATAAAAATAATGCTTCTATTACAACTGTCGATAAATTGATTTCAGATGACGATAACGCTTCTATTCCATCTATTGATAATTCGGTTTCAAATAATGATAACGCTTCTATTTCAACTGCTAATGTTTCTGCAGTTGATGAAGTTCTTATTCCAACTGCTAATGTTTCTGTTTCAATTGATGAAGTTCTTATTCCAACTGTTGATAATTCGGTTTCAAATGATGAAATGTCAAACGTTGAAATTACTGTTCTTAATGATGAAATATAAAAAATCGTAATTTTTTATTTATTAAAAAAATTGATATTTTAATATCACATTAAAATATTGTGCTAAGATGCAACATAATCAACACAACTTTTCATTAAATGATAAGAAAACATATTATTAATCCAAATGATGATACAAATGCAAAAAAAACAATAATTATTTTGGTAAATACATACGTCATGTATAATATGCGTAAATTTATGTTGTTACTTGCTCATCATATTTGTTCATACAATGCAAAAAAAATAATTTTAAAAATAAATTCATTGAAATTTAAAACTATTATATGTGATACACAAAATATATATGAAGAATTTGACAAAATAACGTTCGAATTTGATGAATCTCATCAATCAAATATTAATTTATTTGATGACATTATATTTGACAAAGACATGATCATATTTTTAGTTGATTATTTTGGAAAAAAATTGTGCAATGGTGAACAATATATTGACAAAATTATCGAATCAAAATGTTTCTTTAAAATATTTCAATGCATTGACAATAATTATGATGCAAATCATGCAATAAACGATCGCATCGAAATTATTGACATCCATAATCAAATAGAATGGACCACAAATATAAAATATAATCATGATGCCTATAAAATAATATTATGCCCAAAGTCATTTTATATTGAAAATATGTGCAACAAATATGATTATAATTTACCGTACCACAACAAAAATGTAATGATATGTTTTGATGAACTATGTGATACCGTCAATGAATCACCACAATCACAATTAAATGATTTAATACGATGCGAAATTAATAATGGAACACATATTGATGAATATTATGTGCAACATAGTGAAACTATTAATATTGACAATAAGCAAGAACAATTAAAAACATGCGACGACGCTGCAACTCAAATTAATCCACATGACGTCATTGATAGTTTAATAAAAATTATGGGACTATTAATATGTAGACAAACAAAAATATCAAATAATGATGTCATTAATTTGTCTTCATGTGTATCAATATTATTAAATTGTATAAAAAAATGTTCAGATGACAGTCATAATACAAACAAGATTAAATGTCTTGCCAATTATATGATAGCATCAATAAAAAAACAAATAATTTCTATTTTAGTCGTTGAACATAAAAATAAAATTGATGTCATTGAATCACTTGAATATATACACGATAAAGTGCTCAAACATTCGAATATTCGTTTTATGGATAGGCTAATTAATAATAAACTACAATTTGATAAAGATATAAATGAAATAGAAAACATAATAAAAGATGACGTATTTATTGACGCACTTGATAAACAATCAATGCTTGGCGATAAGATGCAAGAGTCGACATCATTTTATAAATCATATATGACGTTAACAGATTGGCACGAAGAAACAACTGAAGGCGGATGTATGGGATTATTATTTAGTATGAACGTTAATGAAAGCAAAATATTAGTTCATCATAACGCAACAACAACAGTGCAAAATATATCAACAACAATTGTGCCCGTAAAATTATTTATCGATCAACTATCATCAATATTAAAAACCATGAAAAATGGCAACGATTTGAATGCAATGGAAATAATAAAATGCAGCGTAAATGGAAATGGCAATTGTTTATATCCGCTGTACATAACGAAACAACATTGGGATATTAGTAAAAAATTTATAAAACCACTACTGGGAATAAATTTAGGCAAAAATCCATATAATTATGACCCATCTTATGACCACTTTATGTTTTCATTTTTGATGTCAATGTTGGACATGACGTTATCTGTTGAAAATGTATTATCAAATGATCAACGATGGATACAAATGTTATTAACGGTCATACGAACATGTTACCAAATTTCAATAGAAAATAATTATAATAAAGGCATTATAAAATTAATGGATTCATATTATAAAAATGATATTGACGTACATAAAAAAAATTTCCACGACGAGTCATTTTACGGACAAATAATAAGTACAGGTATTGTATTTTTTTCTGATAAACACATGTCAAAAATAAAAACAATAATACTGAACGACTATAAAAATTATATAAAAAAAATTATTAAAAAAACATTGACCGATGATGACGTGTATGATATCGACACATCATATATTTTAGACGTTACAAAATGTTTATCCGATGAGCGTTTTATAAAAATAATAACATCAGGATATACAAAACAAATAACATTAATCAATTTTTATCATTTCGCATCAATGTTTAATAAATTTATGAAATGTCATGAGCTAAAATCATGGAAAATAGTGGTAAAAATGCTTGACATGAGATTTGGCATATTTCCGCAAAATTTATTGAGAGATTTACAAATAAAAATAAATGATACCAACAAATTAATTCGAAAAAATTTATTCAAAGATGATAATATACAACTACATAATAATTTTACAAAATTATTTGATGATGAAATTAACATGCATGATATTTTTGTGTCATGTTATACCGAATGTTATAATTTAAAAGTTAATAAACAATTATTCAGTAATAAAAATTGATTTTTTTTTTATTTAAACAACATTTTATTTTTATTAATATATCAAATTTTAGTCTGATGAAAAAGGTCGACAAACTTATACAAATAATCAATGAATCGCCAAAAAAATATATTGACACAATCAATGCAAAAAAAGATATCGATATATTAGAAAAAATATTAGAATATTTATCAGAAGAATATCATGGCGGAAAAAAACCATTGGTAAGTGATGAAATATTTGATGTCCTAAGAGATGAATTAGAAACACGTCGCCCAAAATCCAATTTTTTATTACAAGTTGGTGCACCTGTTTTAAAAGGAACAAAAGAAAAAATAAAATTGCCTTTTTATATGGGAAGTTTGGATAAAATAAAACCGGAACATGGTAATTTAGACAAATGGATGGAAACATATGTTGGGCCATATGTATGGAGCGATAAATTAGACGGAGTTTCCGCATTAATTCATAACAATGATGGAGTAATCAATATGTACACCCGCGGAAATGGTTCAGTTGGACAAAATATTACACATTTACTCAATCAAACACTTCCAAAAAATTTTGATTTAACAACGATACCACCAGGATATGCAATACGAGGAGAATTAATTATATCGAAAAAAAAATTTATAAAAATAGAAGGAGATATGAAAAACGCAAGAAATACAGTTGCAGGATTAGTCAATTCAAAAACAATAAATATGAATGTTCTAAATATGACGACATTTGTCGGATATGGTATTTTACATCCAAAAATGAAACAAAGCAAACAATTGAAAGAAATAAAAAAATTAGGAATTAACGTTGTTGAACATAAAATAATAAAAAAAATGGATTTGACAATATTGGGTAACATTTTAGAAAAAAGAAGAAGTGAAAGTATTTATGATATCGACGGTATTGTTGTTATTGATGACGAAAAAAATCACGAACATGTAAAAAATGAAAATCCAAAACACGGATTCGCATTTAAACAAGTTTTTGGCGACCAATATACACAAGCAACTATTATAGACGTTGAATGGCGACCGTCGATGGATGGATATTTAAAACCGCGCGTTGTGATATCACCCGTTGAATTATCTGGTGTGACCATAACGTATGCTACAGCATTTAATGCTAAATTTGTTGTGCAAAATATTTTAGGTGTAGGTGCAGTTATACAAATAATTCGCAGCGGTGATGTTGTGCCATATATTATGAAAGTAATAAAACCATCAGCAAATGGTAAACCGTTATTGCCAAATGTAGATTATGAATGGTCAGATAGTGGAGTTGATATAATTTTATCCGATGTAAATTGTAATGCTTTTGATGACGTTGCAGTAAAAGTAGCTGCACATTTTTTTAAAAAATTAGATATAAAAAATATTGACGAGGGTATCATAAAAAAATTAGTTGACGCAAAATATAATTCTATATTAGATATATTAAGTGCTAACCCTGATAAATTAATAAAAATAGATGGAATTGGAAAAACGTTAGTCGATAAAATAAATGTTAATATATCAAACGGATTTGCAAATGCTGATTTAGCAACATTCATGGCTGCCAGTCACAAATTTGGCAGAGGAATATCAACAAAAAAATTAAAAATATTACTTAAAACATATCCCGATATTTTAAAAAAATACAAAAAATGGGACAAAAATTTATTCATTGACAATATTGTTGCTGTTGACGGTTTTGATGTGATAACCGCTAAAAAAATTGTCAATAATTTTGATGTTTTTATAAAATTTATGGATGATGTACATTTAATATATGACATATCGCACTTATATAAATCACAAAAAACTCAAAATAAAATAAATACCAATAAAAAAAATAATTTTATTGCCGATAAAAAAATTGTATTTACGGGATTCAGACCAAAAAAAGAACTAGAAAAATATATTGAAGATAATGGCGGAACTATATCAACATCAATATCAAAAAATACTTCATTTGTCGTTCATGTTCCAGATGCCGATAAACAAAGCTCTAAAATATCGACCGCTAAAAAATTAAACATTAAAATAATGACAAAAGATGAATTCTACAAAGAAATAAATTGGACTGATTAATTTACATATTATTTATATTTATTACATCGATATGAAAAGTAGTCAATATGATAAGCTTATTCATATAATTAATATGCTTTTTATAGACTAATAAATACACTGTATTCATTCTTAAACATTGCCATGGTTGAGTGTATATATAATACCAAGGGTTAACTGCTAACGGTGATTCACACCAATTAAATTTATTGTTTATTAATTTTTAAAGTAAAAAAAGCATAATTTTCAATATAATAATGACAAAAAAGCATAATTTTCAATATAATAATGACAAAAAAGCATAATTTTCAATATAACGGCAGAAAAAAGCATAACGAAAAGTATAAAAATATATTAAAAAAGCAATAAGCATCAAATATATGAAAATATTATAAATATTTAATTATGCTAAAATAATAATTAGCATAATAATTAGCATAATTTTATGCATCAATGTGTATACTTTTTAAAATACATATATATTAATATTCATTAATATGTATACTTTTTAAATTAGAGCATAATTTTTTATGCTTTCTTTTTGAGGGGGGGGGCAAATATTTTTCAAAAAGTTTTTCACATTATTTTTTTTGTTCATGTAAATTTAAATAAATATGATTTTTAAAATTATTTAATTTTAGGCGATAAAATCAAGTCTTTGTTATTGTACAAAATAAGTTCAATGTCTTTAGTTATTTTTTTAGTGGTTTCATTATATAATTCATGTTCTGAATCATTATAAATGTCGATAGCACGTTCTACTGCATTATATTTAGATTGTGATATTATTGTGCTAAGTTCTTCTAATTTTCCTTCGACATATTCAATGCCTTTGTCGATTAATTGTTCAACGACTGCATTTTTATCAGCAATTATCCATTTAACGCCATTGTGAACAAATACTTCACTTTTATTTTTTCTATTTGGCATATAAACGTTGTGATTTTCGGGTTTATTTTTATTGAAATGCATATAATTAATTAAATTTGAAACAGTTTTATTGCCTTGACACAGTTCACCAATATCGTCAATGACAAAATCCATATTTTCTTTGCCAAAAGCAACAATATTAATATTAACAACACCTTTATTGATGTTTTTATTATTATTAATTATTCCGTTATTGTTAACGCTTCCATTATCATTAATTATATTTTGAGATGATTTTGTGTTATCCTCTAATTTTTGTAATTTTTTATTTGTCTTCTTATTATCTTCTTTTAATTGTTTATTATCTTCTTCAACATTTGCTAATTTATTTTTTACATTTTTTAATTCTTCTAAAATTAAATTAAGTGTTATATTGTTTATGTTATTATTTGACGTGTTGATATTATTACTATATAATGTGTTAACACTATTACTATTTTTAATGTTCATTTTATTACTATTTGATGTGTCAACGTTATTAATATTTGGTTGAATGACATCACATTTATATTTTCTATTAATATGATATTCATATTGTGACTTTTTTTTATATTCATGCAGACAGCGTTCGCATATGTAAATAACCATTACTTAATAATGGTATATATATTAATTTAGGCTTTTAATTGTGCAATAAAAGTATCATGATAGTAAATATAATTATATTTATATTTTGTAATCATAAAAAGTAATGACGCAGTAAATATATTAGGCGTTTATTAGGCATTTATTGTGCATTTATTAGGCTAATAATTATGCTATATAATTAAAAAAATAATATACGTTAAATAATATAAAATATGGATATAATTATAATATTTCGGCGACATTTATTATAAAAGTTATACACGTTACAATAATAATATTTTATAATATTATTATTTTATGTTAATATATTGTGCCAAATATGTACAGTGTATTACTTTTATTAAATATATTGATTATTATCAGCCTAGTTTTTATTTATTAATTTTAAGTATGAGGGGGGGGGGGGCAAAAAATTTTCAAAAAGTTTTTCATATAAATTTTTTTGTTTGTGAAAATTTAAATAAATATGATTTATTAATATTATAAAATTATTTAATTTTAGGCGATAAAATCAAGTCTTTGTTATTGTACAAAATAAGTTCAATGTCTTTGGTTATTTTTTTAGTGGTTTCATTGTACAATTCATGTTCTGAATCATTATAAATGTCGATAGCACGTTCTACTGCATTATATTTAGATTGTGATATTATTGTGCTGAGTTCTTCTAATTTTCCTTCGACATATTCAATACCTTTATCAATTAATTGTTCAACAACTGCATTTTTATCTGCAAGTATCCATTTAACACCGTTATGAACAAATACTTCACTTTTATTTTTTCTATTTGGCATATACACGTTATGATTTTCGGGTTTATTTTCATTAAAATGCATATAATTAATTAAATTTGAAACAGTTTTATTGCCCTGACATAATTTGCCAATATCTGCAATAACAAAATCCATGTTTTCTTTACCAAATGCCACTATTTGAATATTATTTATCGTTCCTTTATTTACGTGTTTATTATTTATTTTGTTTATTGTACCGTTATTTACATTCGTATTATTTACATCATCATTTGTGTTTTTTAGCTCCATTATATTTATGCGTTCTGTCAACATTACACATGATTCTTTTACTTTTTGTAATTCATCTAATATTATATTTAATGCATCCGCATTTGCATAATTATTGACAGGTTTTTGCTGTTCACGTATTTTGCATTTTATCTTTCTGTTTGCGTGATTAACGTACGTTGATTTTTTATTAAATTCGAATAAACATCGTTCGCAAGTAAATAACACCATTGTTTATTGTGCATATTAATACTCTATGTATATATTAATAACAAAAATATTCTAATAGTGCCACAACTTATTCTAATGACATAATTCCGTTATTAAAATATTTTTTTTAGGTTAGCACATTTATGCGCATATATATTATCTTAATAATAATTAGCATAAATTATTCTAATATTTGCATAATATATGCTGTAATATTTTAACATTGGCATAATATATGCTATTATATGCTAATTTTTATTATTAATATATTGTAATTTATTCGCAACGTTATTACTTTTTATCACATAACATAATAATTAACCATATATATTTAGCATAAATTATGCTTATTTTAGTTATATTTTTAAGGGGGGAATTTTTAATGAATAAAATTTCGATAAATATGATTTGTTTAATGAAATAATTTTATGTATTTGTATACGATATGTACACATGATAACGATATCATATGTTTACAATATAAATTACGTTTTTTAATAAAACTAAACATAATAAATTAATCGGAAATAAATCCATAATAATTCAATAATTGCATTTTATATTGACGATGGACACATATTGATAATACTTTTAATGTTACAATATAAGTATTATTTTTAATGGCATCACAAAATTTATCATTATATTCTATAATATTTTTTTTATTATCATAATAATTATTCGCAGGTATATCGTTAAATAATAATTTTGGATTGTATGATATTAATACGAATCGAATTTAATGCTGTGTTTTTTCATGAATTTTTGGTAACGTAATATTTTTTTGAAATCATCATGCGCAATTCACATTGATTAGTATGTATATCAACGCTATACCATTTAAAAATATCATAAATATCATTATTATGATTGTGTGCAATTTTTTGCGGTCAAGCATTATTTTTGTTAAATGTTTTTTTTCAATTTGTATGCCGTTATCAATTAATATTTCAATAATTAGAATATTCATATTATTTCTCGACATACAAATATTTAAACACTTAGTGTCAACAATATTATTTCAGTCAATCATAATGCAATGATTATAATTATTGCGCGTGTTATTAATTTTAATAATTTATTAAAGTAATATTATTCAATTTTTGATAAATAAATAAATTAAATTTCTTTGTTTGTCCATAATTCATCAACAAGTCCATATTTTTGACATGTATCAAATTGCCAATAGATGTCATGTTTTAATATATCTTTTAATTTTTTTTTTGATAATTTATTACCTGATGCATCTATGTACATTTTATATATTTGTTCCATATTCATTTCAAGATTTTGATGTTCATCATTCATTTCACTAAATGTACCCCACGATGCTGAACTTAATTGATGAATGAGCATGTGTGAATTTTTTGTGATAAATCGTTTTTTGCCGGCAATTGACATAAGTGAACCACAACTTACCGCGTAACCTTCAATGACGGTGTATATTGGAATAGGAAAATCAGAAATCATATCATGAGCCCAAAATCCTGCTGATAATTCACCACCCCAACTTGTAATATGTAAATATATAGGTTTACATTTAATTTCACACGCGTGACATGACGTTTTTAATGTTTGATAATCTTTTAATTTTTTATCTAATATTCTGCTTAATTTGTCAACTGATTTTGTTGAAACTTCTGATCTGAAATAAACATGATTACCCTTTTCATAGACATCGTAAATCTTTTTTTCATATTCTTCATCGTTTTCATATTCTTCTTCCTCATCACTATCTTCATTTTTTTTATTTTTATTTTTTTTACTTTTGCTGTACATGCAAACATATTTACGTTTATTTTTTGTTGACATTGTTGTTTTATACATAATTATGATATCGAAGGTTAACCACTGATGGCAATATTTGTATATAATCATAATATCATTAGCTATCATGTTTATTAATAATTTTCAATTTTTATCCAGAATTGCTGGAAGATATAAGGTTTCTAAATTCATTTTCACGCGTAGATAACATTTTATCGATAGCTAATAAATACCCTTCAATATTGCCTTTAATATATTCTCCATTGTCTGATGTTTTTTTTGTTTGTTCCATAATACATCTATCATATAATTCACATATGCTTTTTACTTTTTGATAATCCCATAGTTCACATATTTTTGAATAATCTAAAAAGTTTCCGTTTTCGATATTTTTTTTAGTTAGACAATCGGGAAGATGCACGATATTAAAATTTCCATTAACTGCGTCTATTAATATGTTAATGTATAATTGTAACGCCATGATGACATTTCCATTTTTATATGTTTTTTGCAACATTTTTAATGCGTCGCAAGTATATTTTATCAATCGTTTTATACAATTAAAATATTTTTTTGAATCGCCTTCATTAAATTTACATTTGACATATGTGTCTGCTATGTCATTTGTGTCCAACATTTCTTCACCATTTTCATTATTGTTCATAACACATGAATCTCCAATGTCAGAAGACTCAACTAAATCGTCAGATGATTTATCATTTGACGTCAATATTATATTTTTATCGCTAACATCGTCACGTTTTATTATATTTGATTTATACAATGGGATGACGTACCAATAAATGACACGCACAACTACGTCAAATAATTCGCTTACATTATCTTTACTATGCCCGTTATATTTACGAACAAGCCATTGTAATGTTTGTGGGTCTTGTGTCGACAATGCATGATTTGATATAGTTATTTTTGTATTTTCAGATTTAAAATTAATTTCAATTAATCTACATAATGTTCCTATCGGATCTAATAATTGTTGATGTATTTGCTCTGCCATATGATTATACTTAACATAATTAATATAATTATATGTGTGATTTATGACAATATAAACACGTTGAATAATAATTATATAATATAAGTATAAATAAATCACATTTGTTAACATAAAAATGTACATAAAACGTATCATACCAACAATTTGAAAAGTAAAAAAAAAACGTTATAATTATAGAGTTATAAATAAAAATATTCAGCTTATTAATGCATATAAAATTGTGGGCAGTGTTATATTTTTCGATATGCTTATAACTGACACTGTTGACCGAAAAAATATAAAAGATAATGAATGTAAGTATGTGTTACATTTATTATATAAATCAATGTTGTGTCCAATAAATATGTACATGTCAACTATATTTATGTTATTAAAAAATAATATTATTAAAATACAAAATGTGCGAATTATTTAGATAAAATTAAAATTAATTAGACCGAATTAATTAGACCAAATATTTGTCTCAGGAATATCGATAAATGCTTTTTTTGTTCGTCCGCTATCCTCAAACAATTTAAATCCGCAGTCAACGTCTTCCATTGTTATTATTTTTTTACATTCGCTCGGAGAAAAAATAACACGATTACTGTGCACTATTTTGCAATTTAGAAATAAAGTTTCAACATCGCCACCATAGTTAGGCATAGCGTCTAAATTATCTTGAAATAATTTTAATAATTCTTCGACCTTATTTTGTTCGATGTTCCATCCATCTTTGTTAACCTTTAATAAAAAAATATCTTTTAGATTATTAGCATCGTATGGCATAATATCGTATGTAAATGCAAATCTGCGCTTAAGACCAGGATTTGCTGCAAAAAAACATTTATCTAATTCTTTTTTATATCCAGCAATGATACATAAAAAATCTCTTTTTTCTGATAAATTTTGATTTAATGTGTCGATACATTCTTTTGAAAAACTATCACGTTGTTCGGCATCTCCAAGTGAATACGCTTCGTCGATAAATAATACTCCCCCTTTTGCTTTATTAATTTCATTTTGTGTTTTATCTGCAGTATGTCCTAAATATTTTCCAATTAAATCAGATCTTGATACGACGTGAACTTTATCGGTCTCAAGAATGCCAAGTTTGCAATATATTTTACCTAATATTTTACCTAATTGAGTTTTGCCTAATCCGGGCGAACCAGTGATTACGGTGTGTAGCATATCATCTTGTCCTTTTGCGCATGGTAATTTATATGTGCAATCAATACATTTACCGCATGATGTTTTTTTGTTGAACCCTTGTACAAAAAATACAATTTGATTAATCAGTGCAACTTTAACGGATTTCATACCAACCATATCATTCAGCTCAACTAATGGTTCGACCAAATTGCACAGCAGACGTAAATTTAGTCCACTGTATGTAGTGTGTTGTTTACAATGATATGATTTTCCTAATGAAATTAAATCACTCAACGATTTTATTGCTTCCAATGTGGGTACGTCCCATATTTTTGATTCACCAGTTACATTTAAATGGTCGCATAATGGATTAGGACAATTAACTAATACTTTTTTTTTATTTGTTTTTTGTTTTTTGGGCATATTATTAAATAAATTCGCGAGGTCTTCATCATAATCATCATAATCTTCGCCACTACTGGTCGGGTCAATATACTTACCGTTTCGCAAATTTATACCATTTTTTTTATTTTCATAATTGAATTGGCGTTTTTTGTTATTTATTTTGCATGCAGTGCCATTGTTAGTTGTCATAATAATTAATATCATTTAATGTGTTTATCTTTAAGCATAAAAAATGCGCATTGCAATATAAAAAGTTAACATATGAATTACGTCATAAAAATATTAATTTATAAAGATAGTTTATAAAACGTATAAAATGGAATTTTCTCTACTTTCATCATTATTAATATTCTATTTATTAATTTTTAATAGTTCATCAAGTGAATTAATGGGAAAACAAATGAAAACATATATTAAAGATAATAGATTGGCACAACATGTTATTGCATTTATTATGATGTTCGTATTAATCATATTAGTTGGAGGCTTTAATAATGTTGAGCAAGCTATGTTATATTCAGTGTTAGCATATATTTGGTTTATTTTTACGACAAAGCTTGACATACAATGGAATGTAATGACAATGTGCATTTTATTATTTGGTTTTCTTCATGAAAATAAAATGATATTGAAAGAAAAATCTTCTGACGATGATGATACGCTTACACAAAATGACAAAAATAAAATAAAACAAAAAAATACCAAAATAAAAAAGTATACAACAATTGCTGCGATAAGTGTAACGGCTATTGGAACTTTATTGTACGGAAATAAAAAAACATTTCAATATGGTGGGGGTGAATTTAGTGCTGTAAAATATTTATTGTATTAATCTTTTAACCGTAAAATTGCTAAAATTCCGTGATGGTCTGATGGCTGAACGTAATCATTATTTGGTGATTTTTTTATTAATTCAAATTCGACCGTATCAATATTTCCCCTGTACATTATGCGGTCCAATCTATTTCTTATGTTAAAATTGTAATTTTTATTTTTAACATGTTCATTTGTAAATGTGTCATATGTAAATTTTTTGGTAGTATCACTTCCATTTTCTGTCCATGAATCTTTCCAAATATCTGAACTTTTATTTGTCATCAAATGATGTTCTTCATGACTTAAAATATTAGTATCGCAACCGATAATGATATATTTATAATGTGTCGATAGTTTATTTAATATTTTTTCTGCTTCGGCATATTGATATATTTTTATGGTATTCTCAGATGTTTTTTTAAATGCACTTTCAAAATGTGTCGTAGATATGACAAATAATTGTTTTGTATCTACATGTTCAATAACAGTTATTTTTAGATTGCGTCCCATATCTGAAAATTCGTATGGATACTCTTTTGTTTTTTTAATTGGATGTTTTGACACAATTATGCAATCATAATTTTTGTTTGACGATTCAGGAAAAAAATATTTATAACCTAACGTATACAGTGCATATAATAATGTTTGGTGCACATCTTTTAATACTTCTTGCATACAAATAACACCTGGTGATTTTAGTTCAATTATGCTCAATAATGACATAATTCTTTCTGATACCATTGAATTTTCGAACCATATATTGTAGCTTAAAACCGAAATTTGCGTCATAATAATGCCGAAGATTAACCGCTAACCATAATATTAATTATATGTATCAAAACATTATGAATATTATGTATTGAAATTCAATTTTTTTAAGTAAATAATTAAAAATATTACATATGTTATTAATATATCGTCCGTAATAAAATAATTATGAAGGTAAATGTTCGTATTCGCATCCACCTTTTTTTTGATGAGCTTCTAGATTAGATTCGTCATTGATACATCCCCAACATGTTTCTTTAGGCTTAGTTATATCATCATGTTTTATCTCATCGTTGCGTTTTATTTTATCATCATGTTTTATTTCATCATCAGTATCATCAGTATCATCGTCTACATATAGACAACCACCAGGGTCACAATGTGCTAACTGATTTAGCATAAATTTGTCACTCATACACCCGTAACATGATTTCTTATAAATTTTATAGTCTCCGTTATTTTTTCTTTTTGACATGGTTATTGTTCGTTAAAATCTTAGTAATTTATAAACATATCAACCATAATAAAATTCAATTTTTATGTTATCTATAATGTTCGTTCAATATTATAAATAAGTTTAATTATCACGTAATTCTTCACGTAGTTGAACTAATAGGATGCCAAGACGATTAAGACCCTTACCATTCCCACCACCATCCGCCCAATACACATCATTTTTTGTATGTTCAACTAAATGTGTATCACCTGTCGACAACAATAATTGTTTTAGTTCATCATATTGTGTAAATTTTGCTCTCAATGCAGTCATCATGACGTTTTCCTTAACGGCTTCCCAATCTGCACGAAGTTTAAATTTGCGAGTTCCACCCATTTTTTTAATTGTGGTGCATGATTTTGTGTTGCGAATTTGTTCTTGATATTCTGGATAATCTGTGAATTTCATTGCTTGAAAATAATGTTCACTTGTGTACCAATAATCATCTTTAATTGTGATAGGATATTTTGCGAAATTAGAAAATTCACCATAAGTAGCATTTTCTCTGTAAAACAAAATAGTTTCTACTGCTGCCATCGTGTTGTTTTAAAGTTGTTTTTTGTTGAGTTATTTTATATATATTAATATATTCAAATTTTTAGAATTATCACAAGCTGTATCAGATACTGGTGGTACATCGTTGGTGACAATTATGGTCACGTCAAATACACTAATTAAAAATGTTGATAGTCAAATTAAGTCTGAGTTGGCAACATCACAAAATATCAAGAGTAAGAACGTTCGCCAATGCGTACATGATGCATTACAATCATGTTTGCATATGTTGAAAATGTCATTGTTCAACCATTAGCCAGAAAATGTATTGGTTATTTGTGCCGGATTATGCAATTCATATTTTTAATTCAGAAAAATGTAATGTTATATTTGAGCCAATAAAAAAATAAATAAAAATATTTATAAATGTGATAAACGATATCATATTGAATTGATAATATAAATGTATGAAGATGAATATAAAATTGGTGTCGCAATGTTAACCGGAAAAGGAGGACAAAGTGCGCAACGAATAGAACGAATATGTGAAAATAAACAAGCATTATATGTGAAAAAATTATCAGAATTAATGGTCAATACTTTATGAATAAAACAAATACAAAATGTATTGTAGAACAAGGTTTAATAATTATTGGTTGCGGAAATATAAAAAATGAAGTTATAAAAGATAAACTATTCCGACAATATTTTTCTGACAAAATAATTGACATACCTGGAATAAACGATAAATTAATTCACGATATTTTGTCAAATGATAAATATAATGATTATTTTGTACCGACACATGAAAAACATGACGGGATAATAAAACAAATATCAGACGATATTAACATTGGTGACGTTGATAAATTAGTTTTTGGATATGATAATATAATTCAATTATTAGATGAAGACCAGTTAAGATACATTGTAATATATGACAAACATATCAATAAAAATAAAGTTGTACAAATTATAGATGAAAATAATTCGAAATGACCATTTAATAAGGACATTTGATGGATGCATTGGAATAAAATATTTTTTTTAAACATAATAAATGTTCATAAATGAAATATACATTAACAATTATGTGAAGAGATGTAAAAATTAATTTAAATAATTTATCTCATTCAATTAAAAGTTTTGAGAAACAATGTGGATTTAGGACTTAATTTTTTTTCGTATATCGTAACCGTAATATTTATGAATGATATCAATAAATTCTGCATCTTTTTCTATTATATCGATTATATGTGAAGGTACAACAATATCATTTTTTATTTTTTCATCATGAATTGTTTTATCGCCACCTTTTATTTGTCTAACTTTGCTGTCATGAGTATAATTTTTAATATTTAAATTATGTAATAAATCATTAGCGTACGCACTATCTTGTATAAATTTGTCTGTATTGATTATCATTTTATTTTTGATGTTATTATCGATATTTAACGCCTCTTTTAATATTTTTTTATAGGTGTCGATAAATACGTTATCAATTTTTGACTGTTCATCATTTTTATATATTCTTGAGGTAATCACATCGCAAACGTCTCTGATAATCAATAAACTAATTGTTTTATTGTCATTATTAATTTTATGAATTTTATCTTTAAACAATAAAATATTATTACCGTTGATTTTTTCTTCTGACAACGTACATTCTTTTTCATCATTTAAAAGTGGTTCTTCTTCAAAATTATCATATAATGTATGACATGTGTAATGTTGTTGTATTGCATCACAAATTAAGTGTAGTCCGGAACTTTTCATTCCGAATATATGTATGTTTGTGTAAAAATATTCTAATGTGTGGTACCTTAAAAATATATCATAATTATGATTTGCCCAGTCTTCTCTATAAATAAATTCAGTGTCGGACGATAAATAATATTTATAATTTAATTCAGATTCTTTTTTACTTCTATATGTTTCTTTTTTTGTATTAATAATAGGTATACATTTGCACATTAAACATTCATAAAATCTCATGCTAAACATTGAATCACCTGCGGGACATAAACCGAATTTACTTTTCGATAAATTGTCGAAATAATTTTTATCAAAAAAATTCCTTTCACTTATTTTTATTTCTTTTGGCACAAATCCGGTATTTGTATATGTGCGATCATATTTGCCCATTTTTTTATGTTTTCTTTTAGTTTTTTTATCGGTGAATTGCAGAAATGAATTATCGTTAAATTTTTTTTTAATAAACGGAATAATCCATCTGCGGTTGACAAATGTTGCATTATCTGTGAACAATCCGCCAATAAATATAAAATCAAATTCTTTGTTGACGTTTGGATTAATATTTTTATAAAATCTCATGGGATAAATTCCATATGAATAGTTGTCAACTTTTTTTTTAGGTATAGATAATTCATTGTAAGCTTCTATGTACCACATGCTTAACTTGGGACAAAAATTGTAATACATTATACATATATCAATATATTAAATATATATGTTATCGATACATTGAAATAAAAATTGAAAAATAAATATTATATTTATTTATTTAAAGTATTGATAATTAACTAATATTAATCCATATAATAATGCCACCTCGTGTAAAAAAAACAGAGACAAGCAAAGACACCACTAAATCTACTCGATGGACTGATTTAAATGAAGATTCTAACGTAAATGAAATTATTGTAACGAAAAATGAATCGAAAGAAACAAAAGAAATCGTTAAAAAGGGAACTAAAAAAGAAACAATTAAACCCACTAAAAAAGCAGCCGTTAAAAAAACGACTAAAAAAACAACACATGAAGAAGAAGAGTCAGAGTATGAACATGATAAAAATGAATTAGATGTTAAAGAAAAATTAGTTGAAGAAGAATCTGATGAGGAACAAGTTGATGAGGAACAAGTTGATGAGGAACAAGTTGATGAGGAACAAGTTGAAGGAGAATCGAATGAAGAAAAACTAGTTGAAGAATCGGATGAAGAAGAACAAATAGAAGAACAAATAGAAGAACAAATAGAAGAACAAATGATTAAAGAAGAATCTAATGATGGACAAATTAAAAAAAAATTAGATGAAAAACAAAATGTTGGTATGCAATCATATAAAAAACAATCTGCTAAAAAGAATGTTAAAAATAAAATCGTTGAAAAATGTGTCGAAATCAGTGACGTTAACACAAATAAATTTAACGCGCCAAAAGAAAACAATGATCGAAACTTAAATGATTTAAATTTTAATTATGAAGAAATCAGAAAAATAGATGCATCTCAAATTACGGACATTGATGATGTATCTTTAGTTAAAATATTAATAGTAAGGGGTCATGACTCCCATAATCCAACGTTGTGGGCAACTGGTAAAACTTTATTGAGACAATTATATTGTATTCCAGAACCGGTAACACATATGCAACCGCCTCAACACTTAAATAAATTTTCTGGAAAACCAAAATTTTCAAAATATAATAATACAACAAGTGGACAACCTAACCCATTTCAACAAGGTGCACAGTCAAATGGATTTTATCAAGGTGTACTATCAAATGGATTTCAGCAAGGTGCTCAAAATGGTCCGAATCCATTTCAGCAAGGCGCACAGTCAAATGGTCCGAATCCATTTCAGCAAGGCGCACAGTCAAATGGATTTCAAATTCAAAAAAAAGAATGGTCTCGCAAAGATAAGTCACCATAAATTAATTTATTCTCATCAGTTTATTTGATTTAACATAAAACAAATGATCTCAAAAAATATTTAATTAAAAAGATAAACATATATTTTATTTAATATAGTTTATTTTATGTTAAATCAAATAATGTTGATATAAAATATAGATGGTGTATCCAAAAATTGATGACGTGAATTTCAATAAAAAAATAAATAAAATTTATGATAAATATGCGATTCCTAAAAAAAAGAAAACGTTTAATCAAATATGTTTTCCCAAAGATTATGAACTTCAGATGCCTCAAAAATTCGTGGCACAATATATAAATCCAAAATCTCCATATAGAGGTGTATTAGTATATCATAGAATAGGTGCAGGAAAAACATGCACTGCAGTTAGAGTAGGTGAAGAGTGGAAACATTCTCGCAAAATTGTAGTTGTTGTACCTGCATCATTAAAAGGCAATTTTAGAAATGAATTACGAAGTAAATGTGCTGGAAATGAATACATGTCAGAAAGTGATCGTAAAAAATTATTAAATTATCATCCATCTGATAAAGAATACATAAATATAATAAAAAAATCAGATGCAATAATTGACAAGTATTACACGATTTATTCATATAATAAATTTATTGAATTGGCAAGCGATGATGACATATCATTGAATAACAGTGTGTTAATAATTGATGAAATACAAAATATGATATCTGAAGGGGGTCGATATTATGATGTATTATATGAACTGATATCAAAATCACCTGCATCGTTACGAATTATATTACTATCGGCAACTCCTATGTTTGATCGTCCAAGTGAACTTGCACTGACTATGAATTTGTTAAAAATTCCTAAAAAATTACCAACTGGGAAAGAATTTGATAATACATTTATAAAAATGAAAAGAAACGGTACAACAAATAAAATATCATTATCGATACAAAATGTTGATCTATTTAAAGAGTCGGTAAAGGGACATATATCATATTTTAAAGGAGCACCGTCATATGTATTTCCCGAAATGACAATTCGATATGTAAAATGTATAATGAGTACTTTTCAATACAATGCATATAAATCAGTTGTGAAAAATGAGAATATGGAGATTGATAACGTAAGAACACAAAATAAAATGGAAAAGACAGTTGACGAATTACCAAATAATTTTTATATCGGTACACGATTTATATCAAATGTTGTATTCCCTAATAAAAAAACAGGAGATAATGGATATGCATCATTTAAAGGAAAATATATTACTGATAACCTTGAAAAATATTCAATTAAAATTCATAAAATAATGAAAAAGATTGAGTCATGTAAAGGCAAAGTTTTTATATATTCAAATTTTAAGGAATATGGTGGAATTAAAAGTATTATCCGCGTGCTAGACGAATTTGGATATAAAAATTATATGGAAAAAGGTGAAGGACGTAAACGATATGCTATTTGGTCTGGAGATGAAACGAATGTAACAAAGGAACAAATAAAAGCAGTGTATAATATGGATGATAATTTACAATCAGGTAGCAAGATAAAAATATTGCTTGGTTCTCCATCAATAAAAGAAGGCGTAAGTTTATCTGGTGTTCAACAGGTACATATATTAGAACCTTATTGGAATCAAGCAAAAATGGACCAAATAATTGGCAGAGCGAGTAGATTTTGTTCACATAAAAATATCGAGACTGAAAAAAGATCAGTAAAAGTGTATGTATATATAGCAACTCATCCAGATGAACCCGAATCTGTCGATCAATATATTTTATCTTTGGCTGAAAAAAAAAATAAAATAATAAGAGAATTTGAAAAAATAGTAAAAGAAGTTGCGGTTGATTGTGCATTAAATAAAATAGCAAATCAGGACGGAGATTCTTTTGTTTGCGATATATAAACACTTTTATTGTTCAGTCATTAATGTAAATTCTTCATCATTATCATCTTCATTTATTATACTATCTTGATTGTTATGTGTATGTGATAATGAAAATTCATCCATGTCAAAAGAAAATTCATCAGAATAGTTTCGTGTTTTTACTTGTGGTGGCAATTTGTTTATTTTTTTGGTTATGTTATTTGATATTGACGTACATTTATAATAATAATAAAACGCAATAGACACACATATTAGCAAAATACAAAGTATTATAGTTAACATTTATACAATATATCTTATCTATACATTTTTGATAACCTAAACAAAACACAAACAAAGTTTTTATGGGGATCAGCAATTTTCGTTGTTTTGGTCTCTTGGATATTCTGCATCTAATATTGAATTATTGTCTGCATTAAAGTTAGAACTTGCCATATCAGATTCAACGCCATGTGGTTCAAATTCATTATTCTGACCAGAATCGTCACTTATAGAATCTAGATCATTCATATATTTAGCCTGTTCCATTTGCATTTTATTTTGTGTAAGTTTTTTATTTTCTATTATTTTTTGTTTCAACTCAATATATTTTTTTTTATATTGTTTTTTGTTTTGCTTGTTTTTGTGGTTCATATAAAAGTACATAGCTACTATTATTAATATTAATAATGCATGTGTTGCATACTTTGATGATAATTCTTTGATATTGTCCATGTTTTAATCATAGCGATAAATTAATTTTTAATAATAAATGCATACTGTGTATTTATAACGTACTATAAATAAAATGTTTTTATAGTAAAATCATGCATGAAATATTATGTTGTTCGAATGTTCGTCCAATATATGTCCAATAAAAAAACATCACATACACATGATTTCATAAGTTACGTTTGAGAACTCATCAAGAACACCATCATCAAACATCATTTCATAACGAACATCAATGTGTCCAACAACTTCAGACTTTTCATTTTTCATCATAAATTTCACGTTCGATTTAATGACAATTTCAGTATCAACAACCGTCACGTCGAAACATATGTCACTCCTTGTATTTCCTGACACAATTACGCAACCAAGTTCAGACATAATTTCAAATGTTTCGCTATGAACATTTAAAAATACATCAGCAAGTGCAGCTTGTGTCAACAATCCGACAACATCATCACATATTTTACTATCATAATTTGTAAAATGATGGCGACATGCAGTGGATGATGTTATTGGATTATCGTTGATAATGATGCATGTTCGTTTGGCGTCTTTTTCAAATTGCGCGTCGAGGTTTTTGGTCGTATCCAACACTTCTTGTGATATGATGGAAGGACTGATGCAAAATGTTCCGTCATGAACCAGCACAAAATCGAATTTTTCACGCAATAAATCTTTGCATCGTAAAGTTGAAAACATGAACCTAAATAAACTTTTAAAGTTGTTGGTTCGACTGGATATTAATAAATCATAATAATAACGAAACCTACAATATTTTAGCTATTTCAATTTTTTATTGATCTATATCGGTCACAAAAAATTGAAATTTGAATTGAATGCGCAAATTGATTTAAAATAAAGATAATAAACAAGACTAACGATAAACAATGCCTAAATCAACTAAACAAGCTGAAGAAATTGAAGTTGAAGAAGTAGATGGACCTAACAAACTTACTACCAGTGCTGGACTTCATTTTAATGTAACTCCATTTAAGCAACTGTGCAAAGCTTATGCAATTGGTCATGATATTGAGATTCCAAAAATTGGCAAGGGATCACAGGTTGGATTAACGGCATTCAATGAATCTTTGTGCAAAGCTATTTTAGAAAGCGCAATACATCAAACTGATAGCAGTGTTGCTGGACTTAAAAATTTCACTAAACAAAATTTAATGAACTCGATTCTTTTAAAAGATGATTTAGCTATGTTTTTTAAAGGATATTTAAACACATACGACCCATATTTAGACTACTCGTCACAATATTGTGTAAAGAAAGATCAATTAAAAACTTTTACAGATAAAATTTTTGGAGTGACTTTTAACTTGAATTCGGATGCACATTCATTTTTAACATATTTGCTCGTTAAGGCGAGTTCAGTTATGCTCTCAACTGCTTTTAAATTAATTGGTTACGCGAAAAGAAAAACACTTGACGGACAATCAATTATGTGCGCAATTGATGTTCATTTTATTGGAGAACTCGCGGAAACATTAAAAACTAAAACAAATGAGGCAATTACGTTAACTCTAAAAATAAAAGAAGCAAACGATAAAAAAGCAAAAAAAACAGATGATGATGATGATGATGATGATGATGATGATGATGATGATGATGATGATGACACTAAAAAAACAACAAAGAAAACAACAAAAAAATTAAAGGAAGAAGATGAAGATGATGATGATGAAGCTGATGAAGCTGATGAAGATGATGGAGAAGATGATGAGGAGGAAGAAGATTCTGAAGAAGAAGAGGAAAAACCCAAACCTAAAAAATCAACAAGTAAATCAACAAAAAAATAAATTATTTTATTAACAATAAATTATAATCAATATTGACGCATAAATATGTATGCATTAATATCATAAAATATTGAATTATTAAATTTCATAATATTATTCATAAATTTTAATGTAAAAAACAATGGATTTTCGTCAGTGGCTTACTACAAATGATGAAAATTCTGCTGAAAACAATAAATTATACGAAGAGCGTCAACTATGTGAATTATTTGCAAGCGAGATGAAAAAAGAAACCATAAATATGCTTGAATATACATATTTAATCCAGTTCGTAAAAAAAAAGAATATAATGATCAATTCTGATTGGTTTACCGAATTAATTTTAAAAATAACGATATCATATGATGGTGCAATTGATATAAAACAATTGGTGTCCGTAATATTTGATAATAAAATATCGCACAATATGGAATTTGACGTTGACAAAATGACAAAAGAATTCGTGGAGGAAAAAAAAAACAAATTCGGACCAACAAATGATCAAAAAAAAGGTGTGACATGCTTATGTAAATTTTTAAAAGATCATACGAGAAGCATGTTTGGAATGTATGGATATGCTGGAACCGGAAAAACAACAACAATAACTGAAATATTGCATTTTCTTTTGCACACGAAAAATATTAAATCGGTTGCTTTTACTGCGCCAACAAATAAAGCTGTAAATATATGCAAATCTAAATTTAGGTCACACGTCGTCGATTTATATAATAGCATTATTGTTGACGATGGGAAAGAAAAAAAATTAGATGATTATATTGACAAATTATCATTGACTGGCATAAAAATAGATTTCATAACGATACATCGACTGCTTAATTATAAAAATGATTTCGATTTACAAGGTGAACGAATATTTATCAAGGGTAATGATAATTTGTTGGGCAATTATGACATTGTTATTGTTGATGAATGTTCAATGATACCGTTAAAAATAATAAATGACATAACATGTGAAGTCACTAAAGACATTAAATTAACTGACAATTACATTAAAGTTCCTAAAATCATATTTATTGGTGACCCTGCACAATTACCCCCTGTAAATGAAACAACATCATCCATTTTTATAAAAAACAAAGATGATTTAAATTTGCACGATTATATGTTATGTAATGACATAAAGATGGATACTGTTATTAATGGTAACGAAATAATCGAAGAAAATAAAGATAACATGATGAGATTTGCATCAAAAATAATTAATATTGACACTATAACTTTTACGCATATAGTTAGAAATAATAATGACACCATTAATAATTTATGTAACGAGATAAGAAGATGGGTATATAATGAAACAAAACAACCAAATATATCCAAATATATAGATAATGATTTTGTTAAGTTATATCCATATGATAAAAATAAAAAAGATAAGACTAAAACGAAATGGTTTAAAAGATATTTAAAAGAGTTGGACAATGGCACAAATAATATAATTTTAACGTGGACAAATAAACAAATGGATGTATATAATGATGCTGCTAGATCATATATGTTTTATAAAGATCCACTTAAAAAAAATAAAATAATGGACGAATATGTAATAAATGATGTATTGATACTCAATGATTTTTATAATTTTGAAGAATCAAGTAGTGGAGCAAAATTTTACACGTCAGAACAAATAAAAGTTTTAAATGTTAACGAATTAACTGTATCTATTGGTGAAATAGCCGACGGATTAAATAAATCGATATCAAAAATAAAAAATTTTAATGTCATACGTGATGTTTATCAAAAATATATCAATAAAATAAATAACAAAACACGACGAAAATATAAAGTGTGGAAATTAAATGTCGTGAGACTTTGCGAACATAATGTTCCAAATGTGATTCCGGTAACTCATGATATTATGACAATACATCACGAATCACGCTACACATTAGATACAGATAAACGTTTAGCCATGGAAATTATTAAAGAAATGAGAAATGAAATGAAAAGTAAATTTAAGTCACAAATAAAAACAATAGATAGAGCTATCATTAAACGCATATGGAAAGAATGGAGCAAAATATTTATTGACCAGTTTGCAAATGTCAATTATGGATTTACAATTACGTCACATAAAAGTCAAGGCTCAACATTTTATAATGTATATGTTGACTGTGATGATATATTAAATAATAATAACAATAATGAAGCTAAACGATGCATGTATACATCATTTACACGAGCGTCAAATAAAATAAAATTATTAATTTAATTTATCTTTAACTGGACATCAAATAAAATTATTAATTTATTCTGTATTTTTGTGTTGATTCGCGCAATGTGAAAATTTTGTTTGTCCGAACGATATCGTCAAAATTATCATTATTTGTGCTGCTATCACCAACAATGTATGTAATTATACTATATATTGCATACAATATGATCATAAAAATAATGATATTCAGCACAAATGAAAATATTGTGTATACTGGACCTAAATTGCATTTTTTTATTTTTTGTTTATTGTTATGAACGTTGTGTTTGTGCACATTTGGAGCTAAGCGTAAATTTGACGATTTTATGTATTTTTTAATCATATTTATGTCATTATTGGCTATTTTTGTGGGGTCAATAAATATATATTCATTAGGATTGTGTTCATAATCGCTGTCCGCCATTAATACTATATTTAACGTGAATAAAAAAATAAACAAAAAAAATAATTGCAACGTTTTGTAAAAAAATTAAAATATTTATAATTTTAATTAATATTATTATAGGTAAGAATATAATATATCATTATGTAAAATATAATAAACGCATTGATTTGTGTTGATTATATAATTTATAAAACCTAACCATAATATAAATAATGAGTCGCATTTCGAGGTATCAAGAGAGCATCGAAAAATATTTTAAATCAAAGAGCTCAATAAATAATTTTGATGACGTAACTAAAAATTTTGTTTTAAACGCTTGCGAAAATACTGATTATTTTTTGGCAATTATTTTATTGACCACATTTAAAAGTCAAAGTAAAAAAACAAATGCATCAGCACATTGTTATCACATTGCGGCTGCTATGGAAAATATTTATTTATTTATGAAAGAATCAGAAAATTATGATAATTTACCGTCAACATATTCAACAAAGCATACCGATTATAGTACAATAAAATTAGTCATTCTCAACAATATACACCACAATATTGCACTCAATTTAGAAAATATTTGTTTAGAATATACCAAAGACAAAACATTAAAATTAAACACTTTAATTAATAAAATAATATCATCAAAATTATTAAGCGCTATGCTCAACAGTAATGATTTTGTAAAATATGTACCGACACTTGACTATAAAAAATATGACATGCTTGACTATAAATTTAAAAATAAAAAACATAAACAAAAATTATCGTCAATGAAATTTTATTCTTGTGACATGACAATGCAGATGGTAAAAGATAGCACATGTACATTATGTCAATTAATTATACATATTAGTTGGTTATTGGGAGGTGGTGAAAATTCTGCATCGATTGATACGCAAATAAATGCAGTGGGTTATCATTTGGGAATAATAATGAAAATAGCATATGATTTTCATAATATTGACAATGATCTTGAAATTGCTAAAAAATCATCAAGAAATGTAGTCATTAACTTAGGAATACAGGAATCGTTTGAATTATTTGATATGCATAAACAAAAATATATTGAAAAAAGTATGATACTTGAAATACACACAAATACCATAAAAGAAATTATTGATATTTTAGCTGCACGTATTGATAATTTTATAGATAATACAGAAACTATAAAAAATCAATTAAATTCGTCAAATAATAGCGAAACTACATAGAAACATATTTTTAATGTAATTAAATTAAATATACAAAGAATATATAAACAAATTATGCTAAATTGCGTTGGAAATACATGAAAATTTTTAAAATAATATGGATTAATATTAATTATCATTTATATAATTATTCATGTTATGAATGATTCATCAGCCAACGATTATAAAGAACACTTTAAAAAATAAAGGATTTTTGGGAAACATATCAAAAGCAATTAACTCGACTATTGATGCAAAAAGCGTTGGATGATGCTAATACCTAATTAACAAAAGCCAACGCTGCATTATCATTAAAAACAACATACGCAAATAGCACAATATGCAACTGCATCATCTAATTTGAGTTAATCACATATTTTAATATTATATTATAACTTGCCAAATAATATATATATATATAGTATCAATGACGAATTGCGTTGAAAATATTAAAAAAATTGGAATAATGTTAATCATTATCTATATCGTCACGCGCATAGTATACGGCACACCAACGTATAATAGGGAACATTTTACAAAATTGTGGCAAATGTCACTAAGACAACAAAACGCAGCAAGAAGACTTGCTGCAACTAAAGCAGCCGAAGCAACGATTAAACCAATTGTGGCAGCTGAAGTTGCTGCTGAAGTTGCTGCTATTACTGAAGAAATAGAAGCTGAAGAAAAAATTAAAATTGCCAAGGCTATTAAGGACGTAAAGGCTAAAGATAATATTGCTCAAAAGAAAGCAATTGTTGATAGCAGAATTAAAGACATGGCAGTGATGAACCGAGTATTAAAATACACTAAAGCTTCACAAGATAAAAAAATTGATAAAAATATATCGCACTTATTAAAAATGCAGAAGGAATTAAAATCAAAAGGAAAAATAACTATATAAATAGTCATAAAAAATAATAATCTTGCGAAAATATAATAACATTGTAATGCTGAAAAAATTATTATTTGGTGCTCCAGTTGCCGCAATATATTATGTTCTCGTATATAATATTATTAATGCTATGTATGAATCGTTGCCATACAATGAAAAAAAACAAAAAACAATAACATTAATATTCGTTATTAGTTTATTAACGTTAACTTCATCATATTTTTTAATGAATGATGAAAAAATTAGTTCAATTAAAATTGGACTCGCTGGTGGAGGTGCACTATTAATGTTCAACTCAGTTATCAAAAATTGGGATAATTTGGAGAGTCATACAAAAGTTACAATATTAGGATTATTATTTGGTTTCGTTTTATGGGTTGCATATTATGCAAATAAAAATAATAAAAAAGAATTATATGATGAACTTCAAGATGAAGATGATGATGATGAAGATGATGAAGATGATGAAGATGATGAAGATGATGAAGACAATAAAAATGAATCATGAACGTATTTTTATTTTTGTTGTTAATGATTTTTTTTTTAATTTTTGATATTTTTTCATTAATTTTTGATATTTTTTATTCATTTTTGAGTGTGAAGAAATTATTTTTGATGAAGTTTTATATTTTATAATTAAGTCATTTATTTCTGAAGTCATGTAATTTATTAATAATTATATTAATAAATTATATTTTTGATTTGTATCATCGATAATATTTTTATCGCTGACTAACAATATTTATTTCTTCGCAGTTGTCTTCTTTGTAGTTGTCTTCTTTGCAGTTGTCTTCTTTGCAGTTGTCTTCTTTGCAGTTGTCTTCTTCGCAGTTGTCTTCTTCGCAGTTGTCTTCTTCGCAGTTGTCCCCTTTACGCACGTTTTCTTTGCTGATGTTTTCTTTGCGGATTTAGCTGCTAATTTTTTTTCTGCTTCTTTTTCTTTGTCCAACTTATTGAACAATTTAACAATCTCATTATATTCGTCAACTTTTTTATTAAATAATTCTTTTATCGTCTGAAATTTTTTAATAGACGATGATGTTTTTTTTTTAATGCTTTCTTTTTGCGCATCAGTTACTTCCATTTGCATTTTTTTAAGTTTAATTTTAAGTGTTGACATTTTTATGAACACTTTATCGCGCGACATAGGTTTTTTTTTAGGGTCACGTAAAAATTCAAGCAAACGTTCGTCAACTTTATTTAAACCAAAATAGCGCACCTCACCTTTTTCAGCACATTCTTTCATGGAACCTCGTTTTTTTCCTTTTGGTACATCACGAACACCGCAATATATGTCAGTCATTTTATATATTAAACACACATAATTAAGTTTTTGAAGTAATTTATCTGTTAATTTAATCGCCTTCATAAAAAATTGAAAAATAAATATTATTATATTATTTTAACGTTAATGTAATAATAAATAGTGCTTATATATGAACAATACATACAACAAACGATTTTATAGCTCACAAAAACATGATTATTCAATCGAAATAGAAAATTTTGACATAGATAAAGTGTCATTTTACATAGGAAAAAACTTTTCGTATCATAAAATTAACGTGCAATATCAATATGATGATGGCAAAATACGAGACTTTCAATTAAAAACACATTATCATCAAATATCTGCTAACAGGAGTGGATACGCAAATGAGCCTATTATTAATATTCGTGTTGAACATGCCATTCATCTAGATAATTTGTTAGATAGCATAAATATTAAATTTTCAGAATATTGTTTATCAGATGAAAATAAAGAACATCTTGGAAATATTGAACTTGTTGCGCATAATTTTACGAAATCACTATCAAATATGAAAATTTTTAGAATTAAAATTGATGACAGTACTCGTTTGGTAAATTATAATTTATCTAAAAAATATGGACTCGTTGAAGAAATTTTGCAAAATACAACAGAAGAAAAAATTAAAACATTGCGCAGAATAATTCCGCGTGTTGATTATAATGCAAATTATGATCCGAACGGATTTATAAATGATGCGACACTTTCTGAACATCATAAAAAAATTTGTGCAGATAAAAAAATACGCACAGAAAATATAAAAAAATATAACGAAAAAAAGCCCACAAAAGAAGCCATGTTTATTCTAAAACCATATATAGGCTGTGTAAAACAAACTGGAACAGTTACTAAGGTTCAATCATTTGGTATGCTTGTTGCTCACACTGCTGAAATAAAATATGTGGACGCAAATATAAAATCAATCGTTGATTATAAAGTGTGTGAACCTAAAAAGATGCCAAAACATGAACATATAACTGTGACCATTTAATGATATTTAATTTATAAAAATAATTATCAACCAATATATATATATATATAATGAGCTTATTAGGAACTAAATCATCATCTATTGGATATACTGAGGCAGTTGAAAAAATAGACGACGTAAAATTATTTGCTAATTATGGTGACAGTGATAGCAATGATTGTCATTGTGATGAAAAAGAATGTCGCTATAAAATTAATAAGCAACGTGTCAAAATTTAAAACTAAATTTGATAAAAATCAATTGGTCACAACAGACGCCGCAACCATTTATAAATCCATTACGGCAGCTCAATCAACATTTAAAAGTATAACGTTAAACAACAAATTTACTAATAATATTGACGATGAAAATATATCATCAATTTTAAGTAATTTATTAAACGGTATTACGCACTTGAGACAAGCATATGACGAACATGAAAAAAAATTAAAAATCGCAGGAAAAACAACCTTAGGTAATGAAATGCAACATATTAAGTTTACTTCAAATGATCGCGTTAACGTTAAAGTTGAAACTATAGTTGATTCACATTCCATGTTCACATCCGCGAGCAAAGAATGTGTTGATGATGTTGTTGGTCAAATAGTTGAACTTAATGCTCTTAATCAAACCGTTACAATTGAATACCACTATAACGGGCATCCACACAAGGATACAGTTGATATCAAAAAATTATGCAAAGACGTAACACATGGACATTGCAAACAAGGAACCGTCATAAAATAAATTATGATAAAATAGATTATAAAATGAATATTTATAATTATTATGTTGTCATTTAATATATAACAATTATGAAGTTTTTTAAAAAAAACTCACAAAAGTCTGAAGCAGCACGTGATGGTGATGATAAAAAACCCAGCAATGATAGATTATCAATTACAAAAACAATAATGGGTTTGAATAGTGATGAAATTAATAAAATTGGAATTGAAGCAACAAAATTTAAAGACACGCAAGATTTCAATATCGATGATGAATACAAAGGTTGCGAATATTACATCGATTGTGGCAACATGAAAAAATTACACGGAATAATTAGTGATAAAATAAATGAATTTCATAATTCTTTAAATATTCCAGTTAAAGCAAATAATATAGCTGACTTATTAAACGAAATTTCAATTAATATAAGAGAATCATCCATTAATAATGACGAAACTAACGTAACTGATGCTGAAAAAGATCATATTGTTAAGAATACACAAATTATTAATGATCAAAATAACAATAATAAAATTAAAGAGAATGTAAAAAAAATAAAAAAAGCCGGAGATGATTTGCATAACAAAGTAGTGGAACAAAAATTGCTTTTCGACAGCGAAAAAAAAAAAATAGGTAAAGCATTAAATTTACCTATCCCGTTTGATACGTCCGATAAAAATAAAATTATTATACACGTCGTCCATAATAAAAAAAAATTTGATGGATATGTGACCAAATTTATTTTTAATGGAGCACAAATTTATGTCACATTTGTGGATGTATCTCAAACATTTTATAAAAAACAAGAAAAAATTGTAACTCTTAGTGATCTGTGCAATATAAAGTGTCCCACAACAACACAAAATTCAACATTAACACAAAAAAAATCCGAAAAATTAAATAATCATTTCGCAGCAACGGAAAAGTTTGCCTCCCATGTGAAACAAGAAGCAGCCGAAGCAGCCGAAGCAGCCGAAGCAGCCAAAGCAAAAGAAGCAGCCGAAGCAGCCAAAGCAAAAGAAGCAGCCAAAGCAAAAGAAGCAGCCGAAGCAGCTTCTTCATCTGAAGCAAAAAAGAAGACAAAGCAAAAAAAGAAGACAAAGCAACAAAGTAACACAGGTGGTGGAAGAAGGGGACCAATGCTTAATATGCGAGAGGTTGCAACGGCTGGGACATTGGAAGGAGGAGCATTCTCCGATGCAGTAGCAGCAGCAAAAAGAGCAAAATCAACAGCAATAACACATGCAACCAATGCAGTAGCAGCAGCACCAAAACCATCAGCAGAATTAACAAAATTTGCGTCACACGTAGCAACAGCAGCACAAAACAAAGCGTCACACGTAGCAACATCAGCACAAAACAAAGCGTTACAAACAGTAGCAGCAGCACCAAAATCATCGGTAGAATTAACGGAATTGGTGTCACAAGCAAAAGCAGCAGCAACATCAGCACAAAACAAAGCGTTACAAACAGTAGCAGCAGCACCAAAATCATCGGTAGAATTGGCGTCACAAGCAAAAGCAGCACAATTAGCAGCAGCAAAAGCAGCACAAGCAGTAGCAGACGCAGCAGCAAAAGCAGCAGCACAAAAAGTAAAATCATTAGAAGACGCGGCAGCACCCCTGTAAAAGGAGGAGGTAAAAAGAAAAAGCACCGTCATGATAAGTATTAATATTTTTGTCGCATTTTTATTAATTTTTTTTTAACAGTATCAACAGTTCGCGATATTTCACCGGATGAATGTTTATGTTGTATTTTACTTATAGAAATCAACCACATGGTCATTGTTATGATACATAAAATGTTGCCTAATTTTAACTTTTCCATTGTTTTATTAAAATCATACACAGGTTCAATTAATTTACATGATATACAATCTTCATCGTATATATCATGTTTTTCACCATATATTTTTTCTCTCATTTTTTTTTCAATTACGACCAGCATACATTTGTTATCATTTAAATACCAATGCAACAAAATAAATGGAATTATCCACGCGTGCAATATTATTAGCATTAAATCGTTCGACAATAATGGCACACCTATGACAAATATTATTAATAACAAATGCATGAATGAAATTATATTTAACATTAATTTGTTCATGTGATTATACATTAAGGAAAGTAATTATTTTATGCGTTCAGTAAAATAATTAGATTATTGTTGTCGTTTCACACTATGCGTATTATGTTTTTTTATCTGAATAAAGTAAATGGAAATAAGTAGTGACATAAAATTAATTGATTATATTCCTATAAATGATATGCATCAGCTGGTGACCGATTATGATGACGTTAAAAATAATGATATACTTGAGTACGTCATATTGTTACTAAATAATTTTAAATGTGATGTAAATGTCAATGAAATGGTAATATATATTATATCTGACGACACAAATAAAAAATACGCACATTTATTAAATAAAATTGAGTCCATCAAACAAAATATTAATTACGAACACATATTTTGTTATTCTTGGAATGATGAACTTAAATTATCATGCGAATTAACATTTGATGTTATGGACAATAATAAGGACGACATTATATGCAGCCAAGATATTTGTTGCCTGTTTAATAAACTCACCCGCGAAAATATGATAATAGACAAAACAATTATTATCTTCGTCATTACGTGTCTTCAAAATAATATTGATGTGGATAAATGTGTATTCATAAGTGGACTAAAAAAAATAAATGACTTTTATAAATAATTATTACCTAAATATATCGTTTAATTGCTCTATCATAAAGTTCGTTTAAATATATATCATTTAGGTTGTTCTATGGGTCGTCCAGTTCAAATAAAAAATCATAAAATTTATTTGTTTTTTTTCAACGACTGCGTCGCGACTAAATAAACTTTGTTTATTATTGTAATTTATTTTATCATTTTTATAAATTAATTGTCAGAACATTATTTGTTATTTTTATTATTTGCTCTATTATATCGTCCGCCTAAATATACATCGTTTAGGTTCTTCTATGGGTCGTCCAGTTAAAATAAAAAATCATATTTTTTTAATATTTATTTATTTTTTTGATTTATTTTCTCATTTTTATAAATTAATTATCAGAATATTATTTGCTATTTTTAATATTTATTTGTTTTTGTTTTATTATTGATTGTTTTATTGTACAGTTCGTTCAAATATATGTCATTTAATTGCTCTATCACATAGTTCGTCTAAATATATATCATTTAGGTTGTTCTACGGGTCGTCCAATATAAACGAAAAATCATAAAAATTTGATATTTATCTGTTTTTCGCAATTTAATTTTTTATTTTGTAAATTAATTGTTAGAATATTATTTGTTATTTTTAATATTCATCTGTTTTTGTTTTATTGTTAATTGTTCTATCGTTCAGTTCGTTCAAATATATATCGTTTAGTTGGTCTATTATATAGTTTTCCCAATTATATATCATTTAAGTTCTTCTATGGGTCGCCCAGTTTAAATAAAAAATCATAAAATTTTGATATTTATTTGTTTTTTGCAATTTATTTTCTCATTTTAAAAATTAATTATTAGAATATTATTTGTCATTTTTAATATTTATCTGTTTTTGTTTTATTATTAATCGTTCTATTGTACAGTTCGTTCAAATATATGTCATTTAATCGTTTCATTGTGCAGTTCGTTTAAATATATGTCGTTCAATTGCTCTATTATATCGTCCACCTAATTGTATATCATTTAAGTTCTTCTATGGGTCGCCCGGTCTAAATAAAAAATCACAAAATTTTGATATTTATCCGTTTTTTTCAACGACTGCATCGCAACTAAATAAACTTTGTTTATTATTGTAATTTATTTTCTCATTTTTGCAAATTAATTATTTGGATATTATTTGTTATTTTTAATATTTATCTGTTTTTGTTTTATTGTACAGTTCGTCCAAATATATATCGTTTAATTGCTCTATCATATTGTTCGCCTAATTATATATAATTTAGGTTCTTCTGTGGGTCGCCCAGTTTAAATAAAAAATCATAAAATTTTGATATTTATCTGTTTTTTGCAATTTAATTATTAGAATATTAATTGTTATTTTAACATGTATTATTTATTTTGTTATTTTTAATGTTTATTGTGATTATGTTCATTATTATTTTATCACTGAAATATATAATAATCATGAACGTTATTGACGCATATAATAAAAAATATGGAAACATAGTAATTTATGTTATTGGGATGTACGGAAGCCGTAAAACGCAATTTGCGAATACGTTAGCTAAAGATTTAAATTTTGTTCACGTTAGCCGCGATGATTATGTTGAAAATGACATTGATAATAAGGATACTAATAATGTTGACATTGATGACAACATTAATTGGGATAAATTGAAATCATTTATTTCTTCCAATAAAAATGTTATCGTATCTGGAAGTAGTCTACCCCCGGAAAAATTAGATGTATATTCGCATTTTGCAGTTCACATAAAGATATCCAAACAAAAAATGATCGACGCTAGAATTGATTTTTTGAAAAAACATGATATGCTAAAGGATGATAGTGAAGAAAAAATTAAAAAAATAATGGACACAGTAACGTATCCGTATTATTTGGATGCATTAAAAACTAACAAAATTAATAAATTTATTAACGGAAATGATATGAAAGATTCACAAATAGAAGATGAATTATTTTCGTCCGTTATTAATTTTATAGAAAAAAAGTTATACAAAGATAGCACAACCGTAACATATGATGATAAAGCAAAACAATACGTGACAATAAACGATGATAATAAACAGTCAGCATATTTAAAAAATACATTGGACGTTGAAAGTGAAAGTGATGACGCTAAAAGTGATAGCATTGATAGTAATAGCGCCGACGATGATAGCAATAGTAGTGACAGTAGCGATTAATGTTTGTTTATGGCGTTGGCAGTGTTGGTGGTTTTTGTTTATTTAATGCCATAATTGATTCATTTATGGACGTTATTTGTTCTTCTAACTGACTTACTGTATTTTCAGACAAATTTAATGTTCCAATTTGTGTTTCCAGTCCGCTAAATTTTTCTTGAAGCTTGGCAATTTCTGCAAAAAATGCTTCTATTTTTTCATTTAATTTAGCCATTAATGCATCAATTTGTTCCATATCAGCTGTACCACCTTTTTGTACATTTTTATTGTTATTGATGCGGTCAATTAATTTACTGTTGAAATAAATTGCGTTGTCAAGATTGACATTTTTATGTTTCGCTAGTTTGTCAATTTTTGATTTTAAATATTTGTAATATATATTTGCCATTTCGTTTGTTTGCATTTGTATAATATTGATTAATGTAAATAATTATTTTATTTTTTTATTATTTATCAATATTTTCATTTATTTTATAACTATAATATATTATAACATGGACAAATTAGCAGCCCAACAAAAGCTCGCGAAATATAAGACAAAATTAAATGAACTTAATATGATTGGTGGCGACATCGCAAAAAAAAGTTTATATCAAGAACGCATTAAGCATTATGAAAATGTGTTGTCAGGTGGTGATGTTGATTCTGATATGAAACAATTAGATAAAATGTTGGAAGATCTATTAGTCGAGTCAGATGGTAAAATAGATATTCTGAATACGGCAATTTCTAATGCTTCAAAACGCGTTGAAGAAGCAGCAGCAGCAGCAGCAGAAGCAGCAGCAGCAGCAGCAGAAGCAGCAACAACAGCAACGGGAAGTGAGAATGAACTGAAAAAAACACATGTGGAAGCACTTGATGATCAACAACAAAAGCATAATGAAGAATTGGCTAAAAAAGACAATGATATTTCGGAGATCATAAAGGGATCACAAGAAAAACTTAAAAAAGTGATTGATGCCATTAATATAAAACTTGATGATGCAACGACTAGAGCAGAAAAAATATCTTCGTCAAATGCAGGAGCAGGAGAAGCAGCAGAAGCAGCACCACCAGCACAATCAGTACCACCAGCAATAATATCTTCGTCAAATGCAGGAGCAGAAGAAGGAACAGGAGCAGAAGAAGGAACAGGAACAGGAACAGGAACATGATCAAGCGCAGCAGCAGGATCAGGCAATGATGGTGAAAATCCATAAACAAAATAATTTTTTAAGTTAAATCAATAAACAAATATTGTTTTATCATATAAATATAAATGAGTGACGGAAAAATACCGTGGTATGCCATAGCCATGTTAATCGATGTATTAGGTCATCGTAAGATAGATGAATTGAGGCGCAAAAATATAGGACGCAAAAATACAGAACGCGATATAATTGATAATGATTCAGATGATTTGGTGCATAATAATTCATCGTCTGATGTAATTAACGTGGGTAAATTATTGATAAGTTATAACAAAGGGAGAAACATCATAAAATATTTGCTCGAAAAATATGATATGGTTACATATTTGGATGACATAATGCCAGATATTTCACAATATTTATCAATTGAGGTACCAAATAATAAATTGATAGAAAATATTTTCAGCAAATTAATAATTCTTGTTAAAAATGCGGATAAGGTAAAAATAAAATTATTAGATTATGAAAGTCACATTGATTATCTCGGATATGTTGCGTACAATAAAAGTAAAACATTGACGGGGGGAAATAACGGCGACATTGAATTTATAAATGAAAAATTGGTCGATGTAAAAAAAATAGAGGATATGATGAATAAATTTAATTATAAACCGTATGATGTCATTAAGAGGTCACCCATAGAAAAATTTGTCGGAAATCAGGTTAGTGTAAAGTCAGTTTATGATACTGACATTAGTAAATTAAATAATGATCCAATATATGACAAAATGATAGGAGAAATCATGAAGGAGTCAAAAGATATGGAATATAGTGCTGTATCGTTTGAAACTATTGATATAAATGCAATAAAAAGCAGTATAATTGATAAATTTTCAAAAATAGAAAACGATGTTGATGTATTCAGAGAATTGTTAATTCCCGATGAAAATTATTTGAACAAACTACAACACCACATCGTGCAACCATTAGCTGTACCATATAGTGATGGAGATATAGAAACAATAAAAGACGTCATGAAAAAATATATAAGCACTTTAATTAATTACGAACCACGAATTACCCATGAACAAAAATTAGAAATGGATAAAATAAAACCCATGCACGGCGGAAATTTATACGATAAAAATACAATTGACGCATTAATTGCAATGCATAATTCAATTGATTCGCTTGCAAATGAATATACGGACAAACTTATTGATAACAATATGGAAAGGACAAAATATGATATTTTAATGAAAGATAAATGTTGCAACGAATATTATGAAATTTTATTTAGAATACTGCGCGGAGAAAAACGTGTATTCAGAACGATTGACGAACACATAATCAGTTACATGATTTTCATGTCAGCGCATGATAAAGAAAAAAACAATGAATTAATGAAACATAATTTGAACACAATAACAGAAACATTTAAAGAAACATTTAAAGAAAAATTAATTGCTGTGGATATATCAGATTCTGAATGGTGTTTTAATATAATAACAATGATGTATTATTATTGTGAAGATTTATTACCACAAAGTGAATAATTTATGCATTAATTTATATATTATGATAATATATAAATCATATTATGGATTATGTTGACTATAAAAAATATGCAAAATCATATGTGATTAATTATTTACAGGATTTAAGTAAAAATCAATTAGATAACGCATTGTTTGATATTGATAAAAATAAAAAAAAATTAAACAAAAAATTTAATAAATTGCATGATAAATATATATATGGACAATTTGGCGGAAATTTTAATGACATGATGTCATATTTGAACACAATTGCGGCAAAATTAACGGCATTAAATACAAGTTATTCTGACGAAGACACAAATGGTAAAATAAAAAAAATGAAAGAAGAAATGGACACATACGTCAAAACGCATAATGACAACGATACCGGTCCAATAGTTTCAACAAATTTTTTAAATAACTTGGACGTATATAGATCAGCATATGATGGCAATACAATGAGTGCGGAGCAACATAATGTACCATTAAAAGAGGTCCAAGAATCGGAATTAAATGTTGTGAGTGAATCATATAATTTACTTATCGAACTAACAAAAAATCATGGAGTGGCGGATGTTGACACTGGTCCAGTTATGCATCATATTGATGCAGAAATTCATCGATTGAACACATTAAAAGAAGAAATTAATGGGAAAATTAATGAATTTAATGAACCGTATAAATATACATATGATGCAACAGAAATTAATGCGGCTATAGTTGACAGTGTTAGTGAATATCTTGTAAGGGTCGATAATAATGTTTTTAAAAATGAAACAACAAAAACAGAGGGCGCATATTTAGATTTATTAAAAGAAAGTACTGGTGCTAGCGTAAGTGGAAATGTCAGCGCAAGTGCAAACGGTAGCGCAAGTGCAAATGGAAGTGTTGGTGCTGTCGTTAGTGGTGATTTTTTAGATGATATATTTGCACCAAAATTAGAAAAATATATTCATCATGGTGGAACAATGGATGAGGTCACAACAAAATATTTAGAATACGAAGCAATATTAATTGAGGTTAATAAAAAAATTAAAGACTTAAATGAAATAGCGTTTCATGCATGTAATCACATATTATACTTAACATTAATTGCGACAAATCAAGTGTTCAATGCGAGTTCGTATAATGTGTATGTTTATATGAATAAGGGAACGATAACCATTTATAGAAAGACCATTGACGAAATATGGCAAAATATGAAAACAAATGTCGGCGGCGAAAATGTATATGCGCACTTTAATAAATATAATTATATTACAATATTAATGTTGCATAATTTTTTAGGTGCATTGGATGACGGAATGAAACCAAAACAAATAATAAACATAAAACACACATCGATAGGTACTCAAAAAAAATTTATGTTATTTAATTATTTTAGAAACGTGATAGATTCATATCGTGAATTATTTCAAAATAAATTATCAGTGTATGCCAGAATAAATAACATATCAGATAATTCAAAAGGTGAGGGTGATATTAAAATGTTTAAGTCTGGGTATGAAATGGGATCGCCCGATGCAAAGGTTAATAATGGAATTCTTCATGTTGATAATAAAGTATGCGGTGAGTTAAGTAATACTGATGAACAATTTAATTTTACTGAAGTATTCGACACATTAAATTATCCAAATAATGAAGAGATATCGACGAGCATGAATATGAATACACAATTAAAAAATGGTAAGGGGATTGTAGTCATAACATATGGGTATTCAGGAACGGGAAAATCATACACATTATTTGGAAAAAGTGGAACTGAAGGTAATGATGATGTTTCAGGATTGTTACAATCGACAATAAAAAATATAGATGGTCTGCACAGTGTTAAATTTAGGGTGTATGAATTATATGGTTTTGGTGTTAACTACAAAGATTATTGGGATAATATTGAAAATACATCTGATGAACATGTAGAATTAAATGGATCACAAAAAAAAAAACATAATATGTCATCGGCAGCATATCTACAAACAAAGAAACCTACGGACCCCGTCCCGGTCCAATCATTTTCATTACCTTTATCATCTTATTCGAGCTCTGTAGGGTCGAGCTCTGCAAAGTCGAGCTCTGCAAATGCAAAAGGTTATTCCAATAAAGATGGACCTAAAAAAACAGACATTGCACAATATGTTTTTGGTTATAACTTACGATTGTCGGGAGACAATATCGTGTTTCCTGATGATAATTCTGCCAAAATACTTCAGGGGGCAGAATTAAAAAAATATGTCAACGAGTGTAACAACGTAAAAGAAAGCAAAGGTGGTATTTATACTGAGATTCCTGGTCTATCGGTAAAAAATGTACTAAATAATTTGGAAAGTTTAACTAATTCCATTGAAGCTAAGCGTAAAGAAGGACATATAATTGATCCCGAATCTGAGCATGAAAATAAATTTGTGGTAAAAACAGTAAGAGAAACACCAAATAATACAGTTAGTTCAAGGTCTATTTTAATTTATGATTTTCAATTGGGCGTCGAAAATAAAACAGGTGATTCACCAGAGTACATACCTTTTATTGTCGTTGATATGCCTGGAAGAGAAGATATATATAAGACATATGTTAAACCAATATTTGACAGTGAAGTGTATAGAGCAATATTTAATGATGGTGAAATTGATCGATTGAAAATGTTGACATTATCTATGGCACTAAATCCGTGTGCTGTTCCTGTATTCGATGTCAACAAAAACACAATTTTTAAAGAAATTAAAATGATGATGAGTGAAAACAGAAATATATTTTATGGTGATGTCAAAAATTATCACGATACTATCACAAAAAAGAACATAAACGATGCAACGAAGACAACACTAAAATATATATATGAACGAATAGAAGAGGAGGAAAAAGAGAACAACGCATCGAGCAAAAAGCCAGCATCGAGCGAAAAGCCAGCATATTATGGATATACTGACACACATCAATTGATCGCGGTGTATGAAATATACATGATAAATGAAATTATTACAAATAATAATTTTAAGTTGCTTGAACATATGTATGAACGAATATGCTATGATAATATAAATGTATCCATTGAATCATCAAATATAGATAACATTGACTCTGTTCATATTAAAAAATTTAAAAATGGATACATTAGTGAAGGTGAATCTGGTGAAGATAAAAAAAAAAAATTATATTACGATTACTATTTGACTCCTCTCGAAGGAATATATATAAATGAAAATATAATGGGATTAATGAAATTTGCAGAAAAACGATTAATCACATCTAAACTCAAGGATGGCAAATCAAACATATTGAAACAAAATTCTGTCACGTTCAATAATTTGCGCGATGTAGCGAGAATATGGTTAATCGATAAATATGTTGAAAAAAAAGAATATGAATTACATGCGGAGCATCTTTTTGATTCTTTTGTATCAATTGAAATGCCGCAAAGATTACTAAAAAAAAATAATCTCCCAGCTGGTGCTTCTGCTTTTGGTTCTTCTGCTTCTGGTGCTTCTGCTGGCGTTGCTACTGTTGATACATTTAAATATGAACATATAAAAGCTGAACAAGGGGCAGCAGCTGAACAAGGGGCAGCAGCTGAACAAGGGGCAGTAGCTGAACTAGAAGATGAAACGAAAGGCAACATATTTGACGTGCTCGGTAAAATTAACGTTATATTAAAAACATATGAGGCGTATAAAAAATTAGAAAAATTCAAAAAGAATCCAGTAATAGAAAGTATAGATGACCCCCCAAAAAAAATTGACGGTAGGTTAAAAAAGAGTTTAACTGATACGGAAGCACAGTTTGAAGTATACAAAAAGAAATATAAAAAAGACACTTCGGAAGAAGAAAAAAACACAGTGCGAAAAGAAGTGAAAACATATATTGAAAAAAATAAATCGAAAATATCAAAAATATCATACTTATATGCGGAAGTAAAAAAATTGCTAAACGTTAAACATTATAATAATGAATTTGACAGATTAAATAATTATGAATCGAATAAAATATTCAGCGACAAAAATATATTAATAGAATCACTTCTTGGTCCATATTTTGAAAATATCAATGACTATAAAATATTTTATTTGTTTGGAAATTATGTGAATGACAATGAAAAGACACAATTTAAATGCAAACCACAAAAAGATTTATTGGACAACACAAAAGATTTTATAGACATGATTGTAAGCATGAATAAATAATTTTAATTAATATATCAATATAGTACATATATCAATATAATAAAAATGAGTGACATCGTGAGTAAAATAATGAGCGTGAAAGACGAAATTCCAGTTCATGTAAATAATTTATCTGGATTTGTTAAAAACGTCGCATTGATCAATACACAAATACACGAAATGTTTTTAGATAAAAATGATGCGCGCCAATTATTGCAATCAACGCATGAATTTGACAAATTAATAAAGAATAATAGGCATGAACATATGGTTAATATAATTCAAAATGGAAGCAATGATTGGATATATTTTATGACAAATTTTAACAATTTCATGAGTAAAATTCCCGAAGGTAATAATGTTCATACACTGGATACAATGATAACGCATGTCGATATCGAATTGCATAAATTGCTAGAAACATTAAAATTAGTGCATAAGCGTGTATTAGATGTGGAAATAAAAGATGGTGCTAGCAATAAAATATTATTTAAATTTGATGAAGTGGAAATTAGATATGTGGAGACAATAAATATTTATGATATTGCAACATTAAAAATTGAAGAATATACAGAAAATAATAAAAATATAAATACGCGCGGTCAAGAAATTGCAAAAACATTGGGCATGTTAATAACCAATGCATTTACGGAAGATATTTTAGCTAGGATATCTTTGCTTAAATCTGTAGATTATAGACCAGAAGTATTGGCAAAACATAACTTTATAAAAGGGTTGATGAAAGAGGGAAAATTAAAAGGTGGTGATATTAGTAGCGGCACAATAAAGAATATGTCCGACGTAATTTCAATATTTGAAGATATAAATATAAAATTTTATGAAATAAATGTAGACCTTAAAAAATATAAAGCAAATTATGACATGTACATAAAAAATCACAACGATAATGTATATTATATGTTATATATGCAAAGTGTCGTGAAAAACACAACAGAATATCCTAAATTGATACCGTTACATATTATCAATATTATGATTTATGAAATAGATAACATGATAGAAAAACTTAAATTAATAAACCCAATAAATAATCATATTAATGAAAGATATAGCATTGTAATTAACACAATAAAACAATTTTTAGATGCCGTCAAAATAAAAATAATAGAGTCGGGACGTGCAGATGAATTAATGTCCCAAAAAATATATGAAACAAACGGTGATAGTACGGTTAATGAAGAATCAAAAGAAGAAACACAACTTCAAGAAACGAAAGAAGATATAACACCCGAAGAAACAATGCCTGAAAAAACATACGAAGATGTACCGCACGAAGAAACAAAAGAAGAAACAAGAGAAGAAACAAAAGAATTAAAACCCAACAATCCAATAGATGTTTTTAAATGTGACATAAAATCACAATACATGTTTAACGTTGTGTATCAATTTCGAAAAATATTAAAAGGATATAATGATGCACAAAAAATTGAAAAATAAAAAGAATAAAAAAATTGACACCAAACAAAAATAATTAAAATATTAAACTAAAAAATATGTTAAATGATGACACCACGATTAAACTTGAGGATGATTGTGAATTAAATATGAGCGTGTATAAAGATAAACAATTATTAAAATCATGCGTATCCGACATAAAAGATAAATTAGAAATAAAACCTGTAATTTTTTTGTATGGTAGACAAATGAATCAATCACGCAACGTAGGTTTTTATAGTGACGCAACTGATGGATTTGAATATTCTGGAACCACGATGAAGTCACGACCGTTAACAAATAATTTAAAATTATTGATGGAGTCAATAAATGAACAATTTGGCGCAAATTTCAATGGAATATTAATAAATGAATACATAGATGGTTCAAATCGTATAGGTGCACATTCTGACAACATGAAAATGATTGATCCAAATGTAGGCGTAGTATCAGTAAGTTACGGCAGTATGCGGCATTTTGTTGTTCGCGATAAATCAACAAAATCAGTGGTGGCAAAAGTGTGTGCAAATTCTGGTTCAATTATTCACATGAATGGAACTAATTTTCAAAAAAAATATACACATGAAATACCAGAAACGAAAAGTCATGTTGGTACACGATATTCATTTACTTTTAGATGTCACGGACATGATATTTAATTACATTTTAACAATATTTGCATTAGGAAATAATTTTTTAGCGACAAACCAACAAATTGGATAAATAAATCCACTTTTTAAACGTATTTTGGTGTCATTATTATTCATATATTTAGTGATGCCGTTTTTATTTATATCAAAACCGCTAACATTATCATAATTAACATCCGAACCGATTAATATTGTATTTTTATATCCATCGATTTTAGATGATTTATATTCGATAACATAAATTAATGTTTTGGGATGTATAACGCGATTATCATAATCATGTGGAATTAAATTTAAATATGTCGAGTCGACAATTGTTTTTGGTATTTTTTTTATGGTGGGAAATATAAATTTAATATTTATGTGTAATTTAATCATATCATTAAGTGTCATCATTTTAATTTCGAAACGTTTAACGTTACGTTTTGATTTATTATCATTTATTGTACCCGTTACCATATTAATATTTTGCCCATCGTCAACAACTGAAATCATATTATTTTCATCCGGACTAATCACGTCATTTTTATATGATAATTTTGCATTAAAAGCTGCAGAAAAACACGAGTATGGGCACACAACTATTGACAATATTGACGTAGAATTAAATTTTAAATCATGATATTCTGCATAAATTATAGGAAAACTATTTGATAACTTTAAGGGTATCGCGTGCCAATTAATGCCATTATTAAAAGTAATGACGACATCGTTTAATTCAATATCTGGTACATTATTTGTGATTATATATTGGTCACAGTTTAATATATTATTCATAATAAATTATGTGAACATAAAAAATTGAATTTATTATTGTTTATATGCAAATGATATAGTATATAGCACATCACATAACATTAGAATAAATAACCCGTGATAACATGGATTTGTACAATAGTAGTTACGAACATGAATTAAATTTGTGTGAAGAACATGAAGAACAGCGAAACGGTGGAGATTATTTGGCGAATGATAATTCAAATAAAATAAAATTATTGTTGGAAGAAAATTTTGAACATAAACTCAATAAATTTGATTGTTTAATTAAGATTGGATATGTTCCTCGTGAATTTAACGAACATATATGGATAACAACATTATGCATGTCAAGTTGCAACATAATGGATATTAAAAATATGCCTCCATTTTTAATAAATCTTGATATATCGAACAACGTGATAACAAAAATTAATAATAATGCGCTGCCGGACACCATAGAAAAAATTGATATATCTTCAAATAAATTAACATCAATTTCTAATTTGCCACGTCAATTAGTTGAATTGAATGCTGCGTATAATGAATTAGTGCTGTGTGATTTTGTTGGACTTGCACAGTTAGAAACAGTTTCTCTCGAATATAATGAACTCAGCTGTGCGCCATATTTTGAAAATTCGGTTGAATCCATTGATTTGTCAAATAATATGTTGACAATATTTGACAGTTTGTATGAGTTGACACATTTAGAAACACTTGATATGAGCGGTAATAAATTAACGTTGATTAGAATTCTTCCGCCAAATTTAAAAATACTTACATGTGCAAATAACGAAATAAAAGCAGCCATTAATTTCCCGCACAGGATAGAAGAAATTAATTTGTCGTCAAATAATATATCTCATATATCAAATATTCCAGATTCAGTGACATCATTGGACTTATCTGATAATGAATTAACATCATTGTTTAAACATAATTCTATACCATGTTGTTTAGAAATGTTAAGCGTCACCGGAAATGGTAATCTAAAATTAGATGATATAAAAAAATATGAGCATATTGAAGTACTTAATTATGATGAGAATGCTATAATTGATAACGGAGAATATGATGCATTTAAAATGCATGGGTCGAATGCGTCTGGTGGTCAAAATATTGCATCATATTACAATTCTATGAGTCGCACAGATGATGAGCGTAATTGCGAAGATGATGAACGTGAAAATTATTTTGGACTTGGATATCAGCGTGAACATAATATGCATCGTGAACATGATATGCATCGTGAACATAATATGCAGCGTGAACATGATATGCATCGCGATCATAATATGCATCAGCCGCAACGTAATATGCAACATGAATATAATATGCGTCAGCACGATATGCGCAAACAACACGAATATAATATGCGTCAACATGATGGTATGTCAAGAATGCAACAAAATATGCGTCAACACGATGGTATGTCAAGAATGCAACAAAATATGCACCAACATATGCATCAACAACAAAATATGTCTAGAATGCAACAAAATATGCATCAACATTTAAATACGCACTATAACACACACAATAATTGGAATCGCTGCGGAAACAATAATATGCAAAAAAATATAACAGAAACGCCAGGATACATAGAAATGATGATGAAAGCAAAAAAAAAGCAAATGAAATTTTCGGAAGAAAATCCATATTACATAAAATTAAATGAAACCGTAACCATATAAAATAACAAATAAATTCGTTGACAAATTATTTTTTTATCCATAAGTTTTTTATTATGATTCATTTTTATATGCATAATCTGAACAAAAAATTGAAAAAAAAACATACAATAATAATATGATAATATAGCATAAAATAACTAATAAACTAAACAATGGACATTATATTTTCTGACCATCCTCGATTTGCAGATGATTTGCTATCTGTGCTTGAAAATTCTAAAGTCGGAAAAGTAAAGGCAATGGTATCGCTGTCATCAATTAAAAATGTTGGTAAACATATAGCAATATGTAATAAATATCCACAATTTAAATTATACACAACATGTGGCTTACATCCACACAATACAAATGCAAAGGATATGAATATTGAGAAAGTTATTAAAGAAATTGAAAGAATTGTGCAAAAAGAAAAACGTGTGATAGCAATTGGTGAAACGGGTATTGATTTAGAACGAAAATTTTATCCATTGGAACAACAAAAACAAAGTTTTTCGGCGCATGTGCAATTAGCAATAAAATTAGGGCAACCATTAATGTTCATAGCAAAACATTCACATGATGAAATAATTGATGTGTTAAAATTATATGACGAAAATGAATTGTTAAAAATACCAAAAATAATAAATTGTTACGATGGATTTGCTACGGATGAAAATCTAGAATACTATAAATCGATTGGATGTTATTTTGGAATATGTGGATTAATAAATGATGACACACGAAACGAAAATATATTAAAATCATTATTAAAAATGTCGGCTGATAAAATCATAACAATGACATATGGACCATATTTTTCACCGGTAGCAAACTATAAAAGTGAGCCTCAATATATGCAACATATTATAAAAAAAATAAGTGATGAATTGCAAATGGACATAAATGTGCTAATCGCAACAATTGAATTTAATTGGAAAACAATTTTTCCACTAGTCGAGTATTTATCGGATGAAGACATAAAAAGAAAGACAACAAAAACATCACAATTTCAAAACACAATGGTAAATCCCAAAAATGTTAAGCAGCATGAAAAAGTTGGTGCGTACAGTTTATCATTTTTAAATATGACACCATGTGATGAAATTAAAGAAAATGAAGAAGAACTTGATTTAAATGATGAAACACAATTTCCATCTTTGTCGTCTGCGTCAAATAGTTCAAAAAAAAAAATAAACTAATTTTTAATTTATATGTCATTTAATTCAATAAAAATTGATATTTAAACTGATATTTGAATCATCATAAACTTTAAATATTAGAAACCATAAATGAATAAAAAAATAATATGTCACCCGTCGACAAAATTTTATATTTATAATTTAGATGTTGTCGATATGGTGTCACTAAAAAATTTTATACAAATAAGAAATATATGTGTTTACGGAACGAAATCAAAATTTTTGCCGAAACGCAACGACGTATTTTTTATTTACGAAAAAGGAAAAAATTCTGGGTTCCATAAAATAGTTGAAGTAGAATCCATTTCGGATAATATTTCAGATGATAAATATAATATATATAACGATAAAAATAAAAATGTTCAATATATACGTCCATTAAACACAATCGAATTGCATTATCAAATAAAATTTCTTCAAATATTAGAACAAATGAAAAAAAATTCTGAGTTTAAATCAGTGTCTTCATTTTGTCACAGATTTGTAAAACAAAGTACCGAATTTATTGAAATATCACATAAACTAGGAAAATCATTATTTTCTACGCTGAATCAACAAAATAACACAAATATTAACAATGATGTAGTTGTCGTTAAAAAAAAAATAAAAAGAAAAGAAATTAACAAATTAATTATTTCAGATGATGAATCAAATGATGAATCAAATACTGAGTCAGATGATGAATCAAATGATGAATCAAAAACTGAGTCAGATAATGAATCAAAAACTGAGTCAAAAACTGAGTCAGATAATGAATCAAAAACTGAGTCAGATGATGAGTCAGATAATGAATCAAAAACTGAGTCAGATAATGAATTAGATGATGAATCAAAAACTGAGTCAGATAATGAATTAGATGATGAATCAAAAACTGAGTCAGATGATGAGTCAGATGATGATGAATTTAGTGACGATTCATATAATATACCTGTGTTATTTGATCCGTGTAAAAAATTTTTAAAAATGCACACAACAAAAAATTTTAAAGAATTATTAATTAACCACGTATTTAAATGCAAAAAGTGTAAAATAACAAATAATAATAGAAAAGAAATATTTAATAAATATGTGGTAAAAGATTGTGATATAATTATGCATGACAATAATACAAATTTTGCTGAGATAAAACAAAAATATCATGAATTAAAATCGTATTGTGTCACGATAAAATACAAAAGTAAAAATAATTTTATTATGGATATAATTTATGTACCATATGACGATATATATAAAAAATGTTATTTTTTATGTATCCATGAAAAAAAAATAAAATTATGAGTTCACTGGTAACAAAAAAATATTCGTTAATTTGCTAATTATTTTGTTTGATTTAGCATCTTTAATCTTTAATCTTTAATGTTTTTTTGTGAGCATATTGATAATTCTGAAGTTCATTTTATATAAATTATTTAATTAATGTTTATGTGCATGTTTAGGTGACATATAAACTAAAAAATTTTATATGTATGTGCAAAAATAAAAAAAAAGAAAAATATATAAGTAATATATAATCAAATAATGGGACGCAGAAAAAAAAATTCAGCTAATGATGAACCAGTAACAGAACCATCAAATGATGCGGTGACAGAACCGTCAACTGCTGACAATATAGTTGATGACGTTAAAGAAATAGTTGAAGAACTACAAGACGCAAAAGAAATGGTTGATGATGTTAAGGACGCATTGGAAGATGAAGTTAAGGAAGCAAAAGATACAATTGATGACATTAAAAATATAGTTGACGATATTGGAGATATAAATAACATAGCGGATGCAATTGAAGTTGCAAAGGATGTAAAAAGTATAGCAGAAAACGTTGTTGAAAAAGTGGAAGATGTCGTCGAAAAAGTAGAGGATGTTGTCGAAATAATAGAGGACTCTATCGAAAAAGTAGAAGATATTGTTGAAAAAGTAGAAGATGTGATTAGTGACGCAGTAAATGTAATTGGAGATCAATTTAATGATATGCGATTTAATTTAATACGAAAACATAAACATAAAAAAAAGAATAAAAAGCGAAAATAAAAATTGAATTTATATTGTAATAAAATTATATGACATAATAAGAAATTAAGAGTGAAATTATATAATTTTAGTGAGTAGGTATTTATATGTGACTGAACATGTAAGATATAATTATTGTGACAAAATATTGATCATTATTTTTATGATGATGTTATATTTGTTAATTTATTAAAATTATGGTACATTTTTAAACGTCACATATTCAAAAAAAATTGAAAAAATAAATAGCAAAAAATGCATATGATATATAAAAATAAATAAAATTAGTTAAACAACAATATATTACTAAATAAATAATCATGAACAGAAGGAAGATTGAAAGAGCAATTCATAATGCACATGAAGGAAATATGGGATCAAGGCACGGCGCGATTTTATTGGAAGGCAATAAAATTATTGGTGAAGGATTTAACTCAAGGTTGCGCACGTGTTTTAGTGGAACTGCACTTCCAGCGGTTCATGCTGAAATGCAATGCATCAAGGATGGGGGTCTAAAACGACAATGTCTTATACGGGGCTAATACTCGCAAAAAATATAATATCTTTGTAATTAGAATAAATTCAGAAAATAAATTGGTGAATTCTCGTCCGTGTGCAATGTGTATTAAGACAATGAGAGATTACGGTGTAAAAAAAGTATATTACTCGAACGATGATGGGGGTATGACGTGTGAAAAAACAAATAATATGAAACAAACAATGATATCATCGGGAATGCGCGCAACAATTAATAATATGAATCCACATGATGCATGTAAAATGATTGGACGTGATATGTATAATCATATAAAACATAATAAATAATATAGTTAATTTAATTTAATTTATTTTTTTTTTATTGTTGATATAATAAAAAAGATGGCAGATATCGTCAAAGAACTACTCTCAGGAGATGCAATATTTTTTGTATTTGTCATAATTGGATTATTTTATGTATTCAAAACAATATTTCACGTAATTCTTGCAATACTTGCATATATTGTAGTGATGCATATTGTTATTGGTAAAAACAAAGGCTCAGATGAAGTATCAAGTGAAGGATTCGATGAAGAGTTAACATATGATGATGCAAATCAGTACGACGATGAACAGTTAACATATGATAATGCAAATCAGTACGACGATGAAATTTAATATGATGAAAATCATTATGATGCATATTAGATAACGCATAAAAATAATTAAATCTAATAAATATAATTAAATCTAATAAATATAATTAAATCTAATAAATATAATTAAAATAATTATGTTTGTTAATAATATAAAATGATTGACATTATCGATGGTGTATTATCAACAAACGTTGCATTTTTTGTATTTTTCATAATTGGTTTATTTGCTGTATTCAAAACAATTTTTCACGTATTGCTCGCGATACTTGGATATATTATTGTGATGCATGTATTATTTAGCAAGGATGAAGGATTTAGCTCAATATTATCAACTCATACAGAAAGCAAACAAGTCAAAAATGGCGTAAAGTACATAAAAAAAGAACCATTAAATGCCATATGTTTAACTTCGGTAGGAAATGAAGTAGTCGATGGACAGTGGAGACATAATAAAAATTTTGTTGCACAAGGAGCTTCACGCGGATTTCATACAAGTTGTCAAAAAGTGTGCACAAATGATAATCCTGAAAAATGTTTAGATGCACTTTATAAAAAGCATAAAAATAATTAATTAATATAAAACGACTTCCATTAAATTATAATGATATAAATATATCATTAAAATAATATAAAATTTTTATATTGCTTATTAGTATTATAATAAATGTGTAAAATAATTATAACAATAATTCTTGTCATAGTTATATGTTCTTTATTAAAAGATAATATGCCATCAAGAGAAAATTTTGCAAATTATTGCGGACAATGTGGATATCTTGGTGATGCCGATTGTGCCAGCTGTATAAATTGTGGCACATGCATAACATCAAATGGATACAAAGAATGTGTGCCAGGTGATGTTAATGGTCCGTATTTCCGAGAAGATTGTAACAAGTGGTACTATAATAGTTTGCCATGGTACAGACATCCATATATGTGGGCTAATAATTATTTACCTTACTACTGGCCATATTATAAAAAACGAGGTAATCGTACATATGATAGACCATATGGGCGCTCATATAGACGTCACCACAGACGACGTCGCCAACACAACAAACATGTTAAACAAGAAACACCTTAAATATAGTGTTTAACATACAACTAAAAATTGAAATAAAAATAATTTATCATATGGTTTAAATATAATTATATGATAACAACAATATACATAATAACATAATGCTTCCAATCGTAAACAAAAAAGAAGACGTAGAAGAAGACGTAGATGAAGATGATGATTCAGATGATGATTCAGATGATAATGATTTGACAGGTTTGACAGATTTAGAAGAAAATATTATTTATACAAATATTAATAAAATTCCCCTGATAAAGCAACCAACACAAGAACAAATAACACAAGGAATTGCAGATATGATAAGTTCAAATAATTATGATGAAAATGAAATAAATGACGTAATAAGTGGAAAAAAATTACCGCCAAATATGAAAATTATATATGAAGGTGAACAAATAAAAGTAAACACTAACGGAATCACAAATAACAGTAAAGATCTCAAATATATATCTGTTGCAGAAAAAAAACAATTAAAACAATGTTCGGCATGTGCAAAATATTTTAATCCGGATATGATAACAAAAAATGATAAAACATGTTGGCATTGCTTTTTTTGGATGAATTATGAAATACATATGCGTCCATATAGTGACGGACCTGAAGGATTAACAATAGTAGAATATATATTAAAATGTTACGAAGAACATGATGCATCAACGTGTACAAAACATACTGAGCGCGGTGGATGTTTTTTGTGTGAACATAAATTATCTTTTCCAATTTTATGTGTCAAAGATGAACATTTATTGAAACCAAAAGAAGAAATAATCGATGTGGCAAAAATTGAGACAAATGATGTTCCAGCTGAAAAATTCAATAAAATCACCATAAATATTTAATTTATAAAAATTAAAATAAATAATGATAAAAAATTTTATGTATCAATAAAGATGCATAAAAATGATGACATAAATAAATTATTTTGAAAGCATAACACAATATGACGAACAATTTGATTCACATGAAAATTTTAAATTTGATAAAAATGCGTGTTATATTTTTGCATTTTTGACGGCACAAGAATTTATGAATACAAAAATGACAAATAATGCGAACGAACATAACATAATTATTGAATTGTCCATTTTAAATCATAAATCGTTAAATATGAATGGACAACAAGAATTTCAAACAGTCATGAATTTAACAGACATAAATGAAGAAATTAATGTGTCATCTATGGAATTAATAGCAGAAGATGTCATTGGTTTTGACGTGATGTTTAATGACGTGTATGAAAAACCGTATTGTGTTATTTTTTAAAAAACTCTAAATTTTTTGTTGTGACGGTGTCAAATGAATGGTATGCAATTCGTGATTGTCATGAGATGAATCAACATAATTTTAAACCAAAAATAGAACTCATTGACTATTTAAATTTAACATATCAATTTAGTAATGAAATTAAATTAAATGGTTGCGATTTATCTAATTATTCAAACGTAGAATTTTTGATAATAGATAAACAATTTGGTTCATGTTTTGATTTGACACCTGATTTTAATTCATCGAAAAATCAATATGTTGATGTGCAAAAAAGGATTATAATGATAAAGATAATCATGATAATTATTTTGAAGATTATAACGAAGATAATTATTTTGTTTAATTTTATTTATGTAACGATTTATTTGATTGTTTAATAATCGAACTGGAATTTACCGCGTCCGCCACTTTGATTTCCAGTTTGTCCTTGTGCGGCTGATGGTGATGCGGCTGATGGTGATGCGGCTGATGCTAGTGCGACACTTAGTGATTTTTTCAGAGAAGATACTTCATTTCTTAAAGATGTTATCACTGCACTGCCATCTTCGCTCACTGTTTTAGTTGGGTCACGGCATAGAAGGTATACCATAAAGATAACGGCAAGGATAAGAATGAGATTAGGGAATTCATATCCGAGAACATCGGTTTTACGGAAAAGAAAATGTGGTTGTTTTTGTTTATCTTCTTCTTCTGGTTGTGAGGACATTTATATTATAATATGATTACAGAAATATTTTTTTTGAATAATATTAATAATTAAATATTAATTATTCGCGCTATATTAAAAATAAAAATAAAAAATTGTATTTCGTCATGATAAAATTATATTTCTATACGTAAATGAAAAAATACATATCATGAAAAATAAATGGTACTATATTAATAATACAATATTTGCACGACAATTTTTATAAATGATGATAACGTAGCAATAAATAAATATTAATAAAAGAATGATTGTATAAGTCAACCAAAACGTAAAATAAAAATATGTATATATAATTATAATGTCAAACATACAGATTATTGATTTATCATATGAAGATTATTTACATTGCGGTTATTTAACTGAATTTTATGATGCATAATGTTTTATTGATAAGCGCATAAAAAACGAGAACATATTATTATTCCACGTTATAAATAAAGATGTATTGAAAGTAATAGATACCTTAAAAAATGACCCTAAAAAATTATTAGATAAAAAAACGATGATGGTGAAACTTCATTACATATTTCTGTATTTATGTCCGATTATAAAATTTCAAAAATATTATTAAATAATGGCGCTGATCCAAATGCAAAAGATGATAATAATCAAACACCTTTTCATACTGTTGCATTTATGGATGATAAAAATTTTGTAGATTTAATGGCAAAACATGACGGTGATATAAATTCACAATATGATTATGGGAGCACACCATTACATTTAGCGGTTGTAATAAAAAATAGTGAGATGGTAAAAATATTATTAGAATGCAAATGTGACAGATTAATAAAAAATGCTGTGGAATTAACGGCTAAAGATTATGCATTCGACGATAAAAAATATTACAATTGTTTCAATAATTATTTTGGTATTGTTCTTAATTTTAACATTGCATTTTTAATGAATGTATCGTTCAAATCATATTTTGATTCTAATATTGTAATTGCGTTAAGTTTAAAATTATGGACACCACTTTTGGCATTTTCATTTGTCTTTATCACACCAAGTTCATCAAAATTAATTATTTGAGCTGTTTTATCCGCAGTATCACAAATATATGATGGGTTGTTATTTGTAGTGGATATACTTATTAAATTTTTATTTTTAGAAAATAAATCGTAAAGTGAGTATAAAATTGCAACATTTTCTTGAAAACTTAAATTTTTGCATAAATTGTTATCGTTAACCAATAAAATATTTTTATCAGAATTAGCACTGATTATATCTTTAATATTAATCACCTGTTCTATATCGACAATACTTGAACTATTTTGTTTTATGTTGAGTATAAAATCATAATGTTGAAGTTTAATATTTTCACATGGGGATATATCTAATACATGTGACATCCAAACGCATAAATAAATTGAATTCAAAAAATACGTTTTTCCTTTTCCACAAGAACCGCCAATAATAAACGTATTTTTATCATCGACCGTAAAATTATTTTTAACAATATGTTTATCATCTGATTTACTTGATATAGGACAAAACATATTTTGTATTGAAATTTTAGTATTTTCAGTTTCATCTAAAAATTCTGGAACGCAAAAACCATGATATATTACCATATCGCTTAACATTAATTGCACATCAATTTGTGCAACATATTTATTAATGCACTTAATGTGTTTAGCAATAGTTTTGGTCAAATTATTAACATTATGTGTTCCCTTAATGCTATTATTAATTGATTTTATTGCTATTTTTGTTTTTTCTCTTAATATGACATCTTTGACAAAAACATCATTATCAATGATATCATCCGCAATATTCACAAAATCACGTAAGTGTTCATGTATTTGTTTTGAACTTGATTTTTGTTTTGCGTGCCTGAATGCATTAAAACCCACATCACATAAAATAATTATCTGTGCAGCAAAGCAAAATATCGCAAAAAAATCAGCAGATATATCGTTGAGTGAATCATCAGATGAAATTTTAGAAGTAATATTTTTAAAAAACATTTTATGATAAATAAATATATGTTTTGCAAAATCTAACACGGATGCATTTAAATTATTATTAGATGTGATGACGTTATACATAACCATATATATCAAAAAATAAATAATAATCAAAAAAATAAATGAGTATGAATGAATTGAATTGATAATAGTTTTAGTGAACGAAAAATTTAAAAAATTTGATGAGTAATTTACATTTTTTAATTTTTCGTCGATATCACATGTCTGAAAATCATTTAACAGTTCGTATATATTATGTTTTAGTGTTGAGTTTTCTTTTACAGAAATTACAACATCGCGAAGATCATAATTTTTATCAGATTCGCCAAATATTATTTGTTTTAGTAATTTGCTCCCATGAGTTGTTTTTGTTTTATTTATCTTGTCATATATCAACTCGAACATTTTTGTCATAGTAATACAATTATATTTAATTGTAATAATAAAAGTAAATAATGAACTCGCACAATTAAGTCAAATTATCATTCATAATCGCGGTCCAACGAATAATCTAAAAATAACTCGGAAATATCGAAAACTTTTTTTTTCAATGAAAATGCAGATGCATGTTCATGACCGCCACCATCAAATAATTTTGCAATTTGCGAAACATCTGCACCATCGTTTGCACTTCGCAATGATACTATATATTCATCTTTGTCAACGCGATAAGTCCAAAGAAATACAAAATCACATATAATTTTTTCGGCAAACATTTTTCCAAGTAAAGACGTGCTCGGACATCCATTTCCATTATATACGACTGCTTTATATTGTCCTTTTTTAATGTTATTATTTTTAAAATAATCAAATTTGTCCATTAATTTTTTAGATGGAAATCCTTCTATTGAATATCTCTTAGAATTTTGTTCAAGAAGGTGTGTTTTATATTCGTTATACGTTTTTCCTTTTTTTATTAACCGGGCAACTTCTTTTTTATTAAATAATTTTGTCCATACGTCATGTATATTTTTAAATGACGGAACTGTTTTATATCCAACTTCAAGTCCAGCTATAAAATCAAGCGTATATTTCATTTTCCATGTTCCCGTATCATTATCTTCAATATATTGAACAAACAGCGGAATTTTTTTATTTTTATTAAAATATTCCCATGTTAAGCTAGCTCCACATTTATATACATCATAAATCAATTCATCGTTTGGTTTTAATTTTAATTCTTTGAATCGATCTTCGTTAGATATGTGATGATCAATAAATGTCATTTTTTTTGTTCTATTCGATATGTCTTGTATAATGTCAACATTGTATGCAACATCCATAATTATTACATTTTTATTATCGATGTTTGATGGTGCATTTTTAGCTGAAGGCATGTCGGGTATAATTGTTATATTTTTTGATGTATTGTATGTGTTCATAAATATAATAAGACTAGTAAATCCGTCAAAACAATTTTTATGATAAATAACGCAATCATACACAATATCATTATAAGATGACTGTTCAGTATCGTTCATTTATATATCAAACATAAAATATTATAATCTCATATTAATTTGTGCGTGTTCTATATCCGTAAATAATAAATACACATTCACTCATTATTTTATTTATTACACATTCATCATCCATTTTAATTTCAGTCATGCATGGAATATTTTTATTGTCAAATATTAACCATTTTGACGAAGTAGTTTGTATCAGACAATAATAATGTCCATCAGTTAATGTATTTCCAACATGACATATTGCGCTATGAAAAAACCAGTCAGCATTACTATATTCTGAATTTTTTGTAAATATTTTTATTTTTTTTTTAATATCAACGCGAGTATTAATTTTTTTTCCGTCGACATATCTATTTATTTTAAACGGAAGTATTCTTGGTGTATTTTGCACATATGTATTTACGTCACAAGTATCATTATTTACGTCACATGTATCATTATTTACATCACATGTATCATTATGTGACCAATTTTTGAACAAATCTTTTATAGTGATTATTTCGGAAGATTCTGTAATGTTTAACGATATGTATTGTGTTTCAATTAAGTTTTGCAAAGTTTTTGAATATTTTATATCAATGTATTGGTCACTTAAATTTTTAATTAAAAAATCATAAAATTCGCATACATCATGTTGTTTACATATATCGTCAATATTTGACCATCCACACATTATCATATTATTGCGAATATCATTCATCGCATATAGGCTTACAGAATTATCACATCTGACAACATTAATAAATTTATCTTTAATAGTTTCTTGTATGTATATAAATTTTTCATGAATCGGGGTCGATTTAAGCATGGTTAGTTCTACAATAGTTGGCGTATAAAATAGTGCCATTAATAGTGAATCGATATAAGATGTGTTCATGCCATCATCGACAATAAATGGTTTAAAATCACATATATTTGACATTATAAATAATTTAATTATATGTACTAATTTTTTTTTAAATTATTTTTAAACCGGAAAATGATTATAAATACACAATATTATTTATAAAAAATTGAAAAAATAACATTTATTGTGTTAATTGATTACGTTTTAGTATAAAATATAAAGTAGGCATTATTAATATAAAAAATGGCAGCATTAACATTATCTAATTTTACTTTGAAGCGTTTTCAGGGTGACCTAAAATTACTAAATAAAGACCCTCTTGAGTTTATTGACGCTGGACCAAGTGGTGACGACATGTTAGTGTGGCATTTTTTAATTAGGGGACAACCTGGATCACATTATGAAAATGGATGGTATATAGGCGAAATAATGTTTCCTGCAGAATATCCACAAAAACCTCCAAATTTCAAAATGTTAACACCGAATGGACGTTTTAAAGCTGATTCAAAAATTTGTATGACAAACACAGGTTATCATTCAGATATGTGGAATCCTATGTGGACGATTCATTCAATTTTAGTTGGATTTTATTCGATAATGTTGGAGGACGTTGATTCAGGAATTTCACATATAAAAATGACAAAAGAAGAAAGAAAACAATTGGCTGATGATTCGATTGCATACAATATGCAGCATCATCAAGAAAAATTTATAAAATTTTCACGTTTTGTAAATCCTGATGGAACAACCAAAACAGATGAAGAACTTGTTCTTGCTACTAAATTATTTAAAGAAGAACAGGTGGCAAAAGAAAAAGCTAAAAATGAAAAAAAAGAAAAAGCCAGAAAAGAGAAAAAGGAAAAAGCCAAAAAAGAAAAAGAAGATGCTAAAAAAGAAAAAAATAGTGCTAAAAGTAAAACTGATGATGTAATTGTTGCACCAAAAACAAAAAAATAATTTGTTAAAATTAATTTATTCGTATGAAACACAAAAAATATTATCTCTATTAATTTAAGTTAATAGAGATAACATATAATGGATTTAATCATTAAAAATAATAATGTTGGAAATTTAGTGAACACCAAAAAATGTAAATTATTTGTGGGAAATGTTCCATATAAATGTACTAAATCAGAATTTTCTAAATGTTTTGAAAATATTAAGGGATTTGTTGACGCAGATGTTATAGTAAAACATGATTTGTCCACATCACGTGGTTTTGGATTTGTGACTTTTAATACTAAACAAAATGCAAATGATGCACTTATGAATAATAATTATATGTTCAAAGATCGCATGTTGAGACTTTCGGAATATAATTTAGAAACAAAAAAATACCAAAATATGAAATCTTCTGCTATATTTATTAAAAATTTACATGAAGATACGACACGCGATGATATTTATACCACATTTTCTAAATATGGAACAATTGTCAAATGTTTCATAAACACAAATATAAAAACCGGAAAATTAAAAAATAATGGTATAGTTGAACTTGATGATGATGTGGCAATGAATAATCTGATAAACGACGTGAAATCAATAGAACTAATAAATGGAAATGTAGTCAGCATGCATAATTGGGATAATAAATCATTACGTGATGATTTAGCAATAAAAATAAGAACAAAACACAATGATGCTAAAGATTTGCATAGAATGTCGTTCAATACAAATAACACATATTAAACATGGTTAATAAAAAATGAAATAAATAATATTATAAATCATATAAATAATATATGCTTTACAATTCAAAATTAAACATTACAAAATGATAATAGGTGACGTAATTGTAGGGACACTCATTTTAAATTCGCGCATAATTCACGGAACGACAAAATCTAATTCTCAGGTCAGAGAATTTATTCCTTACTTAAAATCAAATAAAACAAAATTTTTAGTATCGACAAAAAAAACATTTCAAACGACAAACATATATTGTATCATAAAATATTCACATGATGACCATAAAAATGTACCACATGGTACAATAATTGATTACATTGGGAATGTTGATTCAATGGAATGTGAAATAAAATTACAATCAGCACTAACGACACATAATTGGAATAAAAAAATAAATAAAGTAAATGTTAACATTGATGATGATGTATATATAAATGAACGTGTGCCAATAGACAATGATATATTCAGTATAGACCCTATTGGTTGTGAGGATATTGACGACGCTTTGCATGTATGTGAATATGATACTTTTTATGAGGTGGGTATACATATAGCAGACGTGAGTTCATATGTTAAAATAAACAGCGAACTTGACATTGAAATGCAAAAACGGTGTTCATCAGTATATTTACCGATTGATGAAAATTTAAATAATAAAGTACATAACATGTTACCTTCAACTATGGCAAATACAATATGTTCGCTTAAATGCAACAAAAAATCACGCGCATATTCGGTCATTGTACATCTAAACAAAACAACATTAAAAATAATAAAATATACATTTGTTCACACGATAATTAACGTGAATAATAATTATTCTTATGACGAAATGAATAAGTTGTGCGAATGTAAAAATAACAAAAATTATAAAAATATTAAATTATTATTTAATATTGGTGAACGACTTTTTATTAATAATAATACAGATTGTGCAAATGAAACATTAAATTATGATTCACATAAAATGGTTGAAATGTTTATGTTATTAGCAAATAAATGTGCTGGAGAACAAATGAAAAATCTTCCAATAAAAATTTTTAGATGTCAAAAAATATTTGAAGACGCAAATTTAACAAAATCAAATAATGGCGAACTAAATGATGAATTAAACGAAAAACTAAAAATAATATCGTCGCATTCAGCAGAATATGTTTTGTTGAATGGAAATAATGACGAACACATTGACACGTTGCATGCAATGTTAGACGTTAAAAATTATGCACATTTTACATCTCCTATCAGACGATATATTGATGTATTAGTTCACCGAATAATTTCTGGACAAAACGTTGATAACATAACAAAAAATATCATCGATAACATAAATGAAACAACAAAATTGTATAAATATGCTCAAAGAACACTGACAAATTTGCACAAAATATATAATATTGACGATATGTATGATCGTGGGCATGTAACATATGGATACATAATGACAGCAACAATTAATCCGTACATTTACATACCTAAATTTGATATGTTTATTAAAATAAATTTAATTCCGCCATCATTAATACACTTGTTTGATATTGTTTGTTATGATAATCATATGACCATACGACATAAAATAAATTTAGAACAAAAATATTCATTTAATGTATTCCAAAAAATAGAAATAATTATGGTAATTTTAATGAAAAAAATATATAAAATGAAAATCAACGTTACATCGCCTAATATGAAATTAATCAATAGTGAACAAAATATGAAATTAATTAACGGTGAATCACATATTGAAAATCATGATTATTTTTGTTTATAAAATTGAAATTTCCACTTCTTTTATTTATAATTTATTTGTAAATTTATAAGATATATAATATGTCATACAATGTAACTCAAACAAAATGCGGATGTAATTCACATGAATGTTGTCGTGGCATTGGATTAACAATGTCTGAAAAATTAAAACAAGATGACGAAATATCACCCAAAACATTTGAATTATATGTTTTTGAAGTTTATAATTTGCTCGTAACTTGTCCATATTTTGATTACAACATATCGTTAATAGAAAAAATAATGACATCATATGCGCCACAAATAATATTCACGCGAAAAACAATTAGTAAATTAATATCAAGTAATAACGTTGAGTGTATAACACATTTATGTAATATTAATTATAATTTCGATAATGATATAATAATGCACGCATCAAATCAAATACATGCATATAATAAATTGCGCGCCATGTATATGCCGTATAAATTAAATGCGCTTGAACATTTAGCAAAAAATATCGATATGGATGACAATTTAATAATTCACTTTGCTGACATAGATATGTATAACATAATTGTTAACATAATATCGCAGCGTGAAATAATCAACAATACGGTTCCAGTAATAGTAAGCGATAAAATTTTTAAAAAAATTCATGACGGTACAAAATATGTGTGTCGTTTTGAAAAAATACACGATAATTTGCTCAATGTGTTAAAATATAAATGCAATTTGAATGACATGACATTTTATTATGCATGCTCTGGACATCATTTAGATACAGTAGCACATTTTTTGGATAATAAATTTGTGCCAAAAGTTGAACATTTCAATGCAGCATTAAATATGCATTGTAATTTCAACGATTACGGTGGACAGCTTGAAAATCAAGAAATTAAAATTAAAAATAAAATGATTAATATGTTCATAGAGTATGGATATGATTTTACGTATGATTGTCTATTACTTACAATACAGTCACATATTACAATTAATTCAATAGATAAATTTAATTTTAATTACGATGATGATACATTTATGCAGACATGTCATGATTCTAAATTTTATCCATATCTTGATAAAATAAAAAATAAATACAGACGACTATTGCGCGAATGCGAACGACCAAATAACATAAAAAATATCAAAACAATAATAAATTCAAATGTTGAGCCAACTGTCGAATGTCTTGTTAGGGCATGCACGGTGAATGAAAGCATGGTAATAAAATTATTTTTAAGCAAAGGTATAATACCAAATTTACGATGTTTGCAAATATGTGAAGCCAATGGAAACAAAATAATTAAAAAATTAATATTAGAACAATATATTGATACGCACGATGAATCAATACAAAATAATATAACTGCACATACATTATTTGGAAACGTGATAAATTGCAACAATAATAAAAAGCATCATTTGCTTCCAACAATGATCACGTTTTATAAAAATAATTTTCCAAATGATTTTGAAGAAAAAAAAAAATTTAATAAAATAAAAAAAAACGTCAATGATTACATAAAAAAAAAAAAATTATTAAAATCGCACAAATTAAGTTTTAAAATAGACAAAGAATTATCACAATTTGGTCTGACCGAAAATAAAGTGATACAGATTCATGACATTAACGCATTTATTTCATATATTATCACGTATAAACAAATTGATGCCGACGAATAATATCAATAAAATTAATTATTACATCATAATAATAGAAAATACACATACATATGTTGCAATCGTATCCATATTAAAATATGAAACATGTTCATATGACGATTTTGCGTGATATTATATCAAAACATATTAAAGTTGAACAGACTGTGGCATCAGACATATTCAACTTATTTGTGACCAAATTATTTTACAAAAAACATTATTTTAATGACGGACACAAATACGAAACAAATTTTATTGTAATTAATAAGATGCTGAAAAGCAAACTAAAAATAATATTATTGCATTGGACGGTCATGCATTTAATAAAAAATAATTATTTGAACGTGATCAAATATATGCACGATACATAACCTAAATTTAACGATATTGTCATGAAACAATTAATCACCGTAATGATTGTCATAAAACAAGCCATAAATATAACATCGCGACAAAATGCTTCCATAAAATATTTATTTGATAAATTAAAAACAACGGACACGAATATGTTTTTAATTTTAAATAAAAAATAAAGGACGGTGAATTAGATTTTATAAACAAACGATGGTACGATATAATAATTTATGCATTAGAATATCACGGAAATTATCCAAATATTTCTCATGAATTATTTATAAAAATGCATAAATGTTGTTCCGATAAAAGTGTTCATTTTAATGAATATTCGTTAGTAAAACAATTTTTGTTATGATGTAAATTTAATATAAATGATGACATGTTTATGACAGGGTGTAAAGAAATTCATTCTCCAACAATATTACATTTTTTAGATAACAAATTCATACCAAATCATGAATATTTTAATGCCATATTAAATAATAATTATTCATTTGCATCAACAAAAGTCATCATGTTTATAGATCATGGTTACGACTTAACATATGATCAATTATTAGATACAATTCATCACAAAGTTAAAAATAATTCGATAGATAGATTAAATTTTAATTTTGATGATGCATTTGTTAAGACGTGTGTTGAGCAGATTTTTATCCTTATTTTGACAAAGTAAATAATAAAATATTAATGCTGTCATGTGAATGCAAAAAAAAAGATAATAAGCAAAATATAATGCGTTTAATGAAACAAGTGGCTAAATTAAACATTGATTGTTTCATTAATGCATGTCATACGCCAAAAAAATGATACTACAATAAAATTTTTATTAAGCGAAGGTGTTATGCCTAATATAAATTGTATCGAAGTATGCACAAATATGCAAAATGATAAAATAATAAAATTAATAATAGAACAAATCAATGATATACCTAACACATTTTTTTTTGAAAATATTAAAAAGTGTGGCATAAGGAATCATAATTTATCTTTATTATTAACGTTATTCAAATTAAGTTTTAAAATAAACGGTGAATTATAATGTTTATGTTTGGCTGAAGGTACAATTATTCAGTTACATGATATGGATATGTTTATTTCGCACATTATTAAATATGAATAACAACAAATGTTACATCTAAAAAATTGATTTATTAAAAATATATCGTTACATAATTAAATCGTGACATAATATTATAAATTATGATGTCGGATACTTTATCAAATGCATGTGCTAAATGTAACGTCAATCAAATACAACAACATTTAGAAAAAAAGAAAATACCAACAGTTCGTGATCTTATGGCTGTGCTAAAATATTGTTCATATAACACATATGACAAAGAAATAATTATAAATATGTTTGTTGATTACGGATATAATTTATCATACAAAGAATTTCTAGAAACTCTTAAATATAAAATTAAAATTAGATCGATTGATAAATTTAATTTTGTATATGATGATGCATTTTATGAATTGTGCGCAGAATATTATTTTTATCCATATGCTGACAAAGAAATTGATAAATTTAAAATGTTGTTGTTCGCATGTAAATCAAGTTCACGGTTATATGAAGATATAAATCTTATAAGAACATTAATAAAAAACGGTGTGCGTCCGAATATTGATTGTCTAATTTTTTCATGTAACAAATACACAAATAATTATGAAATAATAAAATTAATTTTAAGTAAAGGAATTGTTCCTAACATTGAATGTTTAAAGTTATGCACTACATTTAAAAATAAGAAAATAATAGAAATGGTAACGACGCAATATTCTGACATGCATGATAATTATGCGCACGTATTTAACATACCTGACAATGCAATTGAACAGAGCGGCAACAAAAAATATAATATGACTCCGACGATGATTACATTTTATAACAATAATATGCCACTTGAATTTGAAACAAAAAAAACATTCAGTAAAGTAAAATCAAACATAAAATATTACATAAAAATAAATAAGCTAGAAACAAGGCATAAACTCAGTTTTAAAATAAACGGAATATTATCATGTTTTGGAATAATACAAAATAAGGTTATTCAAAATATTAATATGGATGATTTTATTTTACATATTATGACATATTTAAATAATAATGATAATGACAATGATGGTGATTAACGATGATTTATGTCGATTATGACAATGATAGTGATTAATATTATGTGTGCATAAAAATTATATGCATTTTATTACAAACATAAACACACAATAAAATTATATGATGCACCATGCAATTGAATATGCATGTTTTAAAAATAACATAAGTAAAATATCACAATGTTTAGAAAATAAACAAATTCCTACATTTTGTAATTTTTATTATGTACTTAAACATTTTACTAACGGTGTGCACAAAAATCAAGTAATAAATATGTTTGTAGATTATGGATATTATTTAACATATGTATATTTTTTAAAAACAATAAAGCATCATGTAATAATAAAATCAATAAATAAATTTAATTTTAACTACGACGATGAATTTTATTATTTATGTTAACAAATGGATCATGGTACGCAAATGAAATATTAACCATACATTGATAAACAAATAGACAAACATAAAAATTATTATATGCATGTAAATCATGTAAAAATATAAACACAATATGTTCATTAATAAAAGATGGAATATATCCGAACGTAGAATGTTTAATTAATGTATGTGGTGACAATTATAATTTCCACATAATAAAATAAAATTAATTTTAAGTGAAGGCGTCATACGAATATAAAATGTTTAAGGTTATGTATGTGAATAAAAAACAAAAAAATATCAGAATTAATTATGTTGCAATATTGTGATATAAATGATAATTTAGCAAATAGAATTAATATGTTTGATGATTTAATAAAATGTGACGATAAACAAAAATATAAATTGACTGCAACAATAATGACATTTTACGGAAACAATAATTTTGATGTAACGGAGACATAAAAATCATTTGTCAAGATAAAAAAAAGTATAATGGAACATATAAAAATAAAACATTAATAACAAAATATAAATTGAGTTTTAGGATTGACAAAGAATTATCATGTTTTGGTTTGGTTAAAGATACTATTGTTCAAATGCATGACATGGATATGTTTATTTAGAATATAATTAAATATAAGCTAATCGCTAATATAATTGCAAGTTAACTATAATTGCAAGTTAACTATAATTGGTAATATTATTGTTTGATACATAACCACATCAAAAAAATTGAAAAATACATCATCAATCACGGTTATTTTATTGTTTTACTAAAAATATACATTTATTTAAATATAGTCAATTAATAATACCTTCACGAAATATGCCAAAAGGAAATACTGTTGGAGGAAAAGCTTATAAAAAAAATAAAACTGGACGAGTTAAAAAAACAAATGAAATGATGTATGCAGAAGATGATCCATCATATAGATATGCGTTAGTCGTAAAAAAACTTGGAGGTTCGAGATTAGAAATTAATATAAATGAAGGTGCAAAGGGTGTACATGGTAACATACGCGGCGCATTATACAAAAAAGTATATATGAATCCGGGCGATATTATTTTAGTGTCAGCACGTAATGACTTAACGGATGATTACGTATATGATATATTGCATAAGTTTACTCCTGACCAAACATCATTATTACGACGACAAAAATTAATAAGATTCGATGAAAATAAAGAAGATAACGTTGATGGTATAATATTTGGTGACGATAATGATTCAGATGATAATTCTGACATAGATTTAAATGATATTTAGTTTTTTTTTATTATAACACAAAAATGAACAAATATGTTGCGTATTATTTTGAACACGGTATACTAATCAATAATAATATCTTTAATTTTAGTATATTAGTGAATATATTAACACGCAAAAAAATTGATTTTTATTACGTCATCATGTGCACATCTAATAATTGTAATAAAATTAAGTATATAAAAATATGAACAATAACATAACAATAATAGATGCATTATCTCTACCGGTTCATACATTTATTAATAATTTAGACAAAATTATTGACAATAACATTAACAATAATATATCTGATGATGTATATGATAGATTAATAACTACAATATCACGCGTTCCAAAATGGATTACTATAAAATCAGCAGAGAATGCATTTGTTGGATTAATGACAATGAAAACACCAACAACGAAACAAATGGATAAAATATTGGCATATTTAAAATCATGCATCAAAAATGATTATACCTTTGATTGGGTGAAAATTATAATAGATAAAGGTTATGAATTTACAAAAAATCAAGAAATAAATTTATCATTATGTGGATACATTAATTTTGATTGCGAAGAATTAAAATCAAAAGATAAAAACGTAAACAAAAAATACATAATGTCACGATTATCTATTTTTTCTTATGATGAAATTTATGAAATATCTAAAATTGCGTCCTATCAAAAATTTATGAATATGATTGTGTTTGATGATGATTATTTTAACATGATCAGCGATTTATATAATAAATCATGTATCAGCTCAATAAAATATAGATACAACCATATTTTAAGAATTCAGTCATTTTATAGTTTAATTAATTTAATGGGATATAAATATAATCAAATTGGTGTAGACATATTAATAAAAAATAAAATAAAAGATTTCACAATATTGCTATATGATACAGATGATACATATGATGGAATTTTAATAAATTTTTTAGACAACGATATTAATCCATCAAATGAACAAATAATTGAATATTTTAAAAATAGCAGAAATTTTACTAATTGTAAATGGAAATTATTAAATAAAATTATTGAAAATAATGATGATTTAAATTTAAATATTTTAAACGTTATAAAAATTCTTTACATGTATCAAGATAATTATCAAGATAATGACTGTAAAAATTATAAAAAAATATTTGATAAAATAGTGGAAAAAGGTTTTATTCCGACTGATGAATCAATGTTATTTTCGTGCCAAACGCAAAACGAACTATTATTTGATTATTGTGTAGAAAAAAATATTTGTCCTTCCATGGAATGTTTATATGCGGCATGCAAAAATAGCGAAAATATAATTGTACAAAAATTAATAAACATGAAATTAATTGTTAATGAAAAATGTCTTGATGAGTGTTTATCAATGCAGTGTCCTTCAATAGATATCATAAATACAATTTTAAACGAAAATATACAATTATCAGATAATCATATTGAATACATGACATTGCGTTCTATACCGATACCAAAAAAATGTAATCCATCTGATGTAATGTTATTAAAAATATGTCACACGTATGATTTAACAGCATCAAAATCAATATCATCTGTCATGATAAAATCAAAACAATTTAAGTTGTATAAGATGGTTCAAAATAAAACTAACAAAACAACGTTCGAACTCGTAAAAACATTTATGGAAAAAGAAAAAATAGAATTCAATTCATATTGTTATGATATGATATTAATTAAACATCATTCACCCACACTGTTTAATTTTAATAATGCAACAAATGATAATAAACTATATAGTAAAGAATTATGTGATGCAATAAAAGAAAATAAATATACAGTTACGTTAGATGCAATATCATTATGTGATGAACGCAAACAAAGAATACAATTATTGAAACATTATGGATTCATAAAAAAATGATTTTAATTTATTTCTAACATATAACAAACTATTAATATTTTTAAATTAACATAACATTGATAAATACATTACTACTTGAATTAGAATCATTTTATATAAATTTAAGTGAAATTATCAAATATGATATTGATCGTGATGTACCGCATGATGAATATAATAAATTCATAAATGTTTAGATAAATGTGTATCACGTTATGCATCATGTTATGATGTGATTAAATTATTGATAGAAGAAGGAATTAACATAACATCACAACACATATAACACATAATATTGAACAATATTGACATTCCATAAAATTGCATTTTACCATATGAATGTGTATACCACATATGACACGTATATGGATTACCAAATAAAAAATGGATAACAAAAGATGTGCAGGAATCAGAACAATATAAACTGCGTGATAAAGTGCTCAAGCAAGAACAATATTATAAAATTAAAGATTTTATGACGCATTCGGCAAAATGTAAAATAAAAAACAAAAAAAATATATCGTGTATTAAAGATTTAAAATTTGATGAATATTGTTACGATATTATATTAGTGACGCATCATTGTATTGTGTTATTTGGTGAAGCTTACGAAACTAATTTATTATATAACGATGAATTATGTAACACAATGAAAACAAAAAAATATATCGTAACGCGCGAGGCAATAGAAAGATGTGCAAATAATGTTCATCGAATGCGGTTATTAAAATATTTAATTTATAAAAAATTGAAAATAATAAACAATATTAATTATTTAGCTGAGTTAAACAATTAATTAAAAACCAATTAACATGAACATTAAACATAATCTTATCGAAAGTCAAAATGATTATTTTTTTAATAATTGTGAACCATGTTTGGTATTTATCCGTGAAAATTTAAAAGAAAATGAATTTCAACACGAATACCAAAAAACTAATTTAGCTGCAAATTTTGTTGGCGGATTAGAAAAAATGTGCGTTAATTGTTGTGACATTGACATTAATATGCTCATCATCATATGTGCAATAATTAAGAACGGTACGTACATTAATAAAATATTTAGTACCAAACAAAAACAACAAATGGCAAGTATTCTTATAGCGACAATTAATAATACATATTGTGGATACACAACATATTACATTGATGATAGCAATAATAATAGCAGCATCATCATAAATGATATAATACGCTGCGCAAACGATGACAAATCTATTAAATTAAATGTAGTGCCACATGATAATGATTTAGTCACAATTATTAAATCTATAATTCCAAACAAACTCATGAATATTATTGATATAATGATTTCAAATGGATACAAAATTAGCGAAAATACATTATTTATAATATTATATCATGTCACAATAAATAAAGAATTATTATTACCGTTAAAAGAAATAATAACGTTGATTTATGCGTTAAATAATAATTATATAACGCGAGAATCAATAATATTATTATTTTCAAAATTATCATGTGATACATGTATTTTGAATAATTATGTTCCTCGAATTAAAAATGATATGGAACATATAACGGTACATTTATCGCTAATACAAACGATAATAGATTTAAACGTTCCAATAACGTTTGACATGATGAAATATATAAGAATTAATTCATTTATGCACATTAATGCAAAAAAAAGATACGGTAATGAAATTATCAAGTATATTTCTATATATAATAATCATATTAAACAAATAGTAAACATAGGTCAATCTATAATAGATCATGGTTATGATAAGCCAAATGAAGATACGTTGATGCATGCATGTGGATCAAATTGTATTGAATATATGATGTTGTGTTTAAATAACAACGATAAATTAGAATGTAACATTAAACATCTAAAAAAAGGATGTAAAATAGCATCAATTGATACGATAAAAACAATAATGAACATGCGAATTGAACCAAATTATGAATGCATTAAAATATTAATTAGTCAACATAAACATGAAGATTGTGAACTAAACAAAAAAATATTAAATTGTGTTGAATATATTGTGTCGAACGGATTTAAAATTACACATAACATTTTAAAATTGTGTGTAATTTATGAGATGCCATTTCCAAAATCGAGCGATAATTTTGCATATGATGATTCCGTTTATGAATTTTTTCACGAAATTAATATAAAAAGGATATCACTTAAAAAATATCCATTAAACATACAAAAATCAGTTCTTAAATTGAGAGAAAATTGTGCAAGACTAGTTATGGATAAAATAATGGAATCTCATGATAAATTAGATCATTATTGTTATGATAATTTGCTTCAACATGATTCTAAATTTGCGGTTGAACTTGTTGACGATGCAATTAAAAATGATAAATATGCGCCAAATATAAATTCATTACTGAGAATAACAAATGTCGTGCATAGAAAAAATCAGCATAAAAAATATATTGATCTGGTTAATTCAAAAGTATGATAAATAATAAAAAATGTTTACTATTTAGCGAGTAATTTATTGATATAAATTATCGAATGTTAAAATAATTTATTTCTTGGAGGATTTCTTCTTTGGTGCCTTTTTAGCGGAAGATTTCTTTACAGATGTCTTCTTTTTAGGAGCAGCCTTAAGAGGAACATCAACGCATTTCTTTGCGGATTTCTTTTTAGGGGCTTTCTTCGCGGAAGTTTTCTTCGCGGAAGTTTTCTTTGCGGATTTCTTTTTTGGGGCTTTCATCGCGCAAGTTTTCATCGCGGAAGTTTTCTTTGAGGAAGTTTTCATCGCGGAAGTTTTCTTTGCGGAAGTTTTCTTTGCGGAAGTTTTCTTTTTAGGAGCTTTCTTTGCATGTGTCTTCATTTTTTTAGCACCGCCTTGCATATCAAGTTCTAGTAATGTTTCTAATTCAGTAGGCATTTATTAATAATATTGACATACAAAATAATTTTACTTTATACATATTATTTATATAAATAAACACATGATATTATTTATGTATATTTATCAATTACATCGTTACATTTTTTTTTAATTTTGCATAAAAAAATTAATGTTTTCAATATATATTTTATTAAAGTATAATACGTAACAATTTTTATATAAAACTACCCCTTTATACAATGAACAGTAATTAGTTGTCCATCTATTGACCAAAAAATTGATTTTTTAATATGATAATTACATAGCTGTGTAATTATAATAAATATACACACAAAGACAAAATTAAATAGAATAATGGAAGAAATATTATATGGCATCAATAAATGGAATGCTTCTAAAATTGATAAAATAAATGATATGGTTATGGTCAATGATAAAACGATGACATTTACAGTTTTGCATGATAAAATAAAAATTAAAATAAATACAAATGATATTTTTGAGATAGAATTTATAGATGAAGATACGCATATGAATACCGATGGTTTAATTGCGATTAATATGTACGCAATTAAAAAACCATCATTTTATAAATTAATTAGCAAAATAAGCAAAATAAGCAAAATAATTTTACTTGAGCCAAAGAAAGAAAGAGCACATATTGAATTTTCTGAATATGACTCGCTAAAATTAAAAAAAGATTTGGAATCATACAAGAATTATTCAATAAGTCCACTAACAATTAATTCTCAACAAAATGACACGTTGAGGATATACGATAAAAATACAGTAAGTCAATTGATAATAGATGAATTTATGTCAGCACATAAATTATATTTGAACGATCCAAAAATAAACATAAATTTGATTAAAAATAATATTTATCATTGGAAAGTCACGATGCAAAATTTTGATTCACAAAAGTTGAACAAATCATTGAAAAATATAAAATCATTGTATGGTTACGACCATGTTGAAATTGAATTATCTTTTCACGAAACGATATATCCAAATTATCCAATTAATGTAACCATATTGAGACCATTACTTGACAATGCGTTAATGAAACAAATATCTGGTATGCAAATGTTGAGTTTTGAATATTGGAGTACTGCTAGAACAGTTGAATATATATTAACAAAAATATATGGAATAATCGAAAAACATGGAAATATAATTGAAGACACTCAACTAAACAATATTAAAGAATTTCCCGATGGTGCATTTATGCCGATAGAACAAAACTTGGCAAAACTTGGATCGTTAACTGGAAATTTAAATAATAATTCACTATGTATTGATGACATAAAATATTCATCCAATAAATTAAAAAATATTGGTCTGACGGAAGCAAAAACAAAACAAAATAAAACTGTGTGGAATTCTGGAACGGGATACGGCAGCTCAAAAAACTCTGAGGAGTGGGATATTAATGCATATTTAAATTTACAGAAAGAAAAAGATAATCAAATAATTCACACATTGAAAAAAATATTAAATGACATAACAACATTTTCGCGCGGAAATATGAACATTTTATACAGCGCAATTAAACATTCGTGTCTGATGACATATATAAAATCAATGTTACTGGGTGCATCTTTACTCGAAATAGAAAAACATGACAATATTCATAAAATTGTGTGCGAAATATTGCAAAATTTTGCTGTTCATGATGCTATACACTTATTTGATATATCACACAATGGTAAAACATTATTTGATGTCATGACAGAATTAATAAGTGTGATGAATATTGCATTAAAATTATCTAATTGTAAACTTGATATTGTTCCCATGATGTACATAAATATATATGATATGATAAAAACAATACATACTGAATATAAACAAAAACAAATAGAACAAATAGAAGATAATAAAAAGCAAAACATACAAATTCAAAACAAAACAAATGCAGAATGGATTAAATATTATGAAGTTATGAGTGATTTAAAATTTGATGATTCACCTATTGTTGGCACAAATTATGCATATGAAGAATCATATAAAAAAAATAATGATACACCTGTTAAATATCAAAAAAGAATGGTGCAAGAATATACGACATTAATGCAATCAACGCCAATACATTATAACGCAAGCATATTCATAAGAACTGATCCTAATAATTTATGTGCAGTTCGTGTTTTAATAACTGGTCCCGAAGATACTCCATATGAAAAAGGATGTTTTATATTTGACACATATATCGAACCATCATATCCAAGCGGACCACCTAAAATGCAATTTTTAAATACTGGAGGTGAACGATTTAATCCAAATTTATATAACAGTGGAAAAGTATGTCTTTCTATACTTGGCACATGGAGTGGCGCAGAAAGCGAAAAATGGATTCCACAAGCGTCAACATTATATCAAGTATTTATATCAATCCAAGGACAAATTATGGTAGAGCAACCATATTATAACGAACCTGGATATGAATCAAACAGTTCAAAAAGTATAAGCGACGCATATAACATGAATATACGTCTATACACAATGAAACATTCGATGTTAAATTTACTGACGGAACCAAATAAATATCCACAATTTACAGAAGTAATTCAAAAGCATTTCTTTTTGCAGAAAGATAAAATAAAAGAGGTTTGTAAAAAATGGGTGGATTGTGCAAATGATAAATTACGTGACGACTATCAAGATACATATGCTAAATTAGTCATTGAACTTGATAAACTAAATTTTAATTTATAAATAATTTTAAATTTATAAAACATATGTCAATAAGATATGAAACATGTAAATAGTTTTAAATTTATAAATATAATTGACAATTCACTGATTGTTATCGACATTGATAACACAATATTTAAAAATAAAGTATTGTTTGACAAATTATGGTGGAAATTAAAATATGAACAATATTATAATATATCACATGATCATAATTTAGCAAATAATTTTGTTTTTCAAAATTGGATTGAACTTTTAAAGAAAAATCCTCCTGAACTTCTTGACGATATTTGCTTATTTGAATTTTTAGATAACGCAAAAAAACATAATTGTAATATAGTTTTGTTATCATCACGTAATGCATATCTTGAACAAATAACATTATTCCATATAAAATATTTTGGAATTGACAAATTTATTGACGATGTGTATTTCAACATTAAAAAAGGACCTGAATTATTAAAAATATCACAAAAATATATATCATGTAAAAATATAATTATAGTTGATGATTTATATGAAAATATATTGGACATGCAAAAAGCTTTCATAAAAGCATCTTATTCTGTGATAATGCATTGCCATTTAATTGATCATAATATTAAAGGAAATATTAAAGATATTGTAAATGATATATCAAATTAATTATTTATGTTGACAAAAATTGAAAATAAATTGAAAATAAATGTTGAACCGCGTAAAATAACATTATATATAATACCATTGATTAACCATAAACGACAACAATAAATATGATAAAGGGTGACCAAATATGCACGACAAATAAACATCTTTTAAGATGTTATGAAATATTAAATATGGAATCATGTTTTAGTAATCCTACAAAGAAGCAATATATTGTTCCACCCGAAATATCGTTTCAAGGAAAAAAAACAAAAATAAATAATATCGAAAAAATAGCTGAAATCATAGGGAGAGATATCAATATTATACACGATTATATGCAGAAAGAATTACATACACAAATAAACATACAAGCCGATAAAAGTTTCGTAATTGTCGGAAGATTTAAATTAAAAAATATTGAAAAAGTTTTAAAAAATTTCATTGTGTCGAATATTCAATGTAAAATGTGCAGATCATTGAACACCGTTATTAATCGCGAAGAAAAAATAAACGTGATGTATTGTAATAATTGCAAAGCAAAACGTGCAATTAGTTAAAAGCAATAATATTTATTTAGTACCATTTGATACCGTATAAATAAAACATATTAAATATTCACGTGATTTTGCAATTAAAAAAACATTTTTTATTTGAAAAAAAATATTTTGAAAAGTTTTTTTATTTTAACCCAAATCCCCCCCCCTCCTTTAAAAATACCAATAAATGCATTATTTTTGATATCACATCCTTATTACATTTATTACATACGATAAAATTATATATCTAGGTTATTACTTTATTTTTGCAGAATTAATGCAAAATAATGCAGAATTGCAGAATTAATGCAAAATAATGCATTTAAAATATATAGTGGTATTATTAATAAACATAATAATGCCATTATATGAATGTGAACGTTGTTTTTGTACATTTGATAGAAAATCATCATATAAAACTCATCAGAATAGAAAAATACAATGCAAAGTCATCGAAAAAAAAGAAAATGATGACATTCAATTTGTGATGACCGAAATGAACAAGATGAAACAAAAAATCAACGATTTAGAAAAAACAGTTGATGCGCAAAAGAAAATAATAAATAACACAAAATATGAAAAATGCAATATAACGAATAATACAATAGCTTTTGGGAAAGAAGATTTATCATTTATAAGTGATGCAATGTACAGAAAAATATTAAATAAAGGCTACGGTGCACCAAAAGCATTAACTGAGCACATACATTTCAACAATGATAAACCAGAATACCAAAACATATATATGTCAAATAAAAAAAATAAAAAATATGTGACTGTTAATGATGGAGATAAATGGATTGAACGTTTTAAAAAAGACGTAGTTGATGAATTAAAAATAATAGCATCCGAAATAATTAAAGAAAAAGCAGACATGTTAGACCCAAAAAATGAAATAGACAATAAAATAAAAACAAAAATATCACGATTTATTGAAAGCTATGATAATGGTGACGAAGATAAATTAAATGATTACGATGATGATATTGATTTAATGTTGTATAATAATCGTAACATGGTAAAAAATAATGTGTAATTAAAAATATTCGCGTGATTTTTCAATAAAAAAAAAACATTTTCATTTGAAAAAAAATATTTTGAAAAGTTTTTTATTTTAACCTAAATCCCCCCTCTTAAAAATAATTATGAACTTGATTTTATTTTGTTTACGTGGTATCTTTTTATATTAATGAATATAAATGTTTGTATGTATTGTCACTTTTATTTAATCTAAATTAACTTAAATTAAGTTAAATTAAGTTATAATATATAATAATATTAATGGTCGTGTATACTTGTGAACGATGTTTATGTACTTTTGATAGGAAATCTAATTATATTCATCATAATAACCGTAAAATACAGTGCAAAGAAATTAATCAGCATAATAAAGAAGATTTAAATATATTGATGACAAAAATAAATGTGATAGAAAAACAAATGGAAAAACAAAATAAAAAAATAATTGATATGAAAAAAATAATAAACTCACAAAAGAAAATAATAAATAACACAAAATATGAAAAATGCAATATAACTAATAATACAATAGCTTTCGGAAAAGAAGATTTGTCATTTATAAGTGATGCAGTGTACAGAAAAATATTAAATAAAGGCTACGTGCACCAAAAGCATTAACTGAGCACATACATTTCAATAATGAAAAACCAGAATATCACAACATTTATATATCAAATAAAAAAAATAAAAAATATGTGACAGTTAATGATGGAGATAAATGGATTGAACGTTTTAAAAAAGATGTAGTTGACGAATTAAAAATAATAGCATCCGAAATAATTAAAGAAAAAGCAGACATGTTAGATCCGCATAATGAAATGGATAACAGGATAAAAACAAAAATATCACGATTTATTGAAAGTTATGATAACGGTGATGAAGATAAATTAAATGATTACGATAATGATATTGATTTAATGTTGTATAATAATCGCAGCATGGCAAAAAATTAAATAATTAACTTATTATAATGTATATCGTATAATATATAATCAATAAATTTAATAAAAACGGCAATGATCAATATAATTATTTTTGTGTGTGCTTCATATTGTGTCATGTGTGCATGACGTCAATTATACTTTTGCACATGAGTTTTTGCGAGAATACAATGAAGAAGAAGAAGAAAAATATAATTTTGAGCATTCGATGAAGATTTATGAAAATTTTCAAAAGTTTTGTGATAAAAATGGACCTTTCGGAAAACGCGGAATTACGATGAAAGCTTGGATTAATAATTGTTAAGGTTGCTAGATTACATGAAGAGCTTAAACGTTTTGTTTGTGAAATGGCTCATCGTGATGCTGAAATTCAAGAAAAATATTCTCTGTTTAAAATTTTTAAATGGACCGGATTAATTGGAAAAAAATGGAGGGCGTGAGTCATTTGTTGTTCCTCACGACATAATTGTACATGAATTATTACCGTCATCTCTAAATTTTTTTAAAGAAGTAAATGACTTAACGTATTTATAGATTTTTTTCACAACTTAAACAGATTGATGGAAAAAATAATTCGTTGCGATATCATATAGGAATTCATTTTTATCGATTTATGGATAATATTAATAATGCATTTAAGGAACATCATGATTTTGGATGTATAACGTTTGCATCCACGTTACAATCAAGTGGAGGATTCGGTTATTTTTGTCACGAAGATAAAATATAAAAACAATTGAAACTCGACGAAGATGAAGCCATTATAAATGCGGGCATGTATTTCCAATGTATGACTGGATTTTTGGCTGTGTTATATCGGGTCACAATTTTTAAACAAAATATTGAAGAACATAAACGTTTTATTGATGAATTAATATCATTTGGTAAACTTCAAAGACATGATACAAATATAATTAAGCCATATCTTGAAAAATATTCAAAGTTCACTCTTGCATTTTTTTAATGACGTAATTGGATCGGTTCATCCAATGAATTATTATGCATCATATGGCGCAAAGTTGATGCATAATATTTGTGTGGTTCCAGATGATTATTATGATAAGTGCATAAATAATAAAATAAATTTAACAGGTGAAGGTCCAGTTCTGTCAAATTAAATTTTTACACTTAATTATTGATTTATTCATGCACATTTAATCATAAAAAATGAAATTATAATTATTACACATGACATAATAATTATGAATGACATAACATAATCATAAAATGACATACATTGATTTTAGCAAGCTTATTTTAAAAAAAGAAGATATTGATGTTGTTATATATCATGCGAATTGTGACGATGGATTTGGTGCAGCATTTTCTGCAAATCAATTTTTGACAAGACAATTTCCAGATAAAAAAATAAAATACATTCCGATGAGTTATACAACTGAAATACCGTTCAGCGAGTTTATTGATAAAAATGTGTGCGTATTTGATTATTCTTTTAAGTCACACATAACGACACAAATAATAGGAATTTCTAAAAAGTTTGCTGTAATTGATCATCACAAATCTGCAGTGAATGAACTGGAACATATTTCAGATGAATATAAGGTATTTAACATGGAATATTCGGGGGCATATATGGCATGGAAATTCTTTTTTCCAGATGGACCCGTGCCAAAATTGATACAGTATATTCAAGACAATGATATTTGGACAAAACAAATGCCATTAACATTAGAATACAGCGCATACATGCCATCAATTGCGCACACATTTAATGAATATAAACGTTTATCAAATGATGATGAACTTATGAAATGTATTGAAGTAAATGGTTCTATTATGTTAAAGCAAAATGATATAATGATAAAATCTATAATTGAACATGCAAGTCCAATATTTATAACAATTAAAAATAAACATTATATCGTGGCACATATTAATTCTAACGTATTTAGATCTGAAATTGGCAATCAGGTGCTAAACAAATTGATACATTGTAATTTTTCTGCAGTATATAGTGTCAACAGTTTTAATGATACTACTGGTTTTAGTTTGCGGTCAATGAATGATAGAACTGATGTAACAACGATTGCACAATTATATGGTGGCGGGGGACATAGAAATGCGTGTGGTTTATCAATAAATTCTCCCGTGTCATCACTGCCAGGAACTATACATGATAGGCATGATACGTATTATAATCTAAAAAATATATATTTTAATAAATATCATGGTATGAATATTGTATATATGAATACAAATTCTAATAAGCGAATAATTGGTGAATATTTATTGCAGATACGACACATAGTTAATGGCGTTCCCATTCAAGAATGCATTAATATTCAAAAAATAGAAAATGATGTGCAAAATAATGCATGTATAAATATAACGCATTGTGATATGTCTATAATATGGCATTATGATGGAAAACATGATGTGACGTCATTTACGATAAAATTTAATGACGATGTATGCAGCGACACACGACAAAAAATAATAAATGAAATGCAAAATGAAAAATCATATGTAGAAAATATTAAGCCGTCTAAATATATACACATGTTTAGCGGGTTAAAACATACTCTTTAATTTATAAAAAATTGAATTTTTATCTGAATAATATGATATGTTATATATTATAATAAAATAACGCGACCAGTTAATATTCAATAATGCAAACAGCAGAAGAACTAATTGGAGAGCAAATGAAAAAAGTAAATAAAGAACCAAAAGAAGAACCAAAGGAAGAACCAAAGGAAGAACCAAAGGAAGAACCAAAGGAAGAACCAAAGGAAGAACCAAAGGAAGAACCAAAAGAAGAACCAAAAGAAGAACCAAAGGAAGAACCAAAGGAAGAACCAAAGGAAGAACCAAAGGAAGAATCAAAAGAAGAACTAAATAAAGAACCAAAGGAAGGACACATTGATAAGCACGTACCCATTCCGATTAAAATATCAAGTATCAAAATGTATTTTAGTTGGGGTTTTGATGGTGCTAATTTTTCTGATAACAGTTGTGGATTATGCAAGCGACAAATTTATGCACCAACAATTAATAACATAAATAAAGGAATAATTGATGTTGAATGTGTAAAAGGTAAATGTGGACATTTTTTTCATGCTGATTGTATGTGTGTTTTAGTAAAGAACAAACAATTTTCTTGTCCAATTGATAATACTTTATGGCAATATGATGGAAAAGTAAGTACTAAATCTATATGGAAATAAATTTTAATTTATTACGATATGTCTAATTTGTAAACTCGCTTAATTTTATGTCCTAATTTATTGGTTAATTCAAATAACAATGAACGGTCCATTGAGCTGCATAATTTGGATATTAATTTAAGTTCATCTACGGTGGGCATACCAACAAAATTTCCATCAGTTTCAATTGATGGAATACCATTATATCGCATATGTTTTAAAATTTCTGTACATTCATTATTACGCATATTCCATTCTTTATTTTGAGAACATTCATGTGTTTTCAATAGTTCATCATATTTATCTAAATCAAATATAATTCCACGAGATGACGCATAATTAGTGAAACATTTTGCGACTGATTTAGGAATAATTACGCAATTTTTTTTATCTGCATTTTCAAAAGAGTGTATTTTAGCGGGGGGGTGCATAACACATCCTTTAAATTTTGGGTCACATGTTGCACGATATGATTCATATTTTTTGACGAAATCATCATATGTGATAACATATTTAACATTTAATTTTTTATTTACTCTGTTATGCAAATTAAATATCCACAATGATAATGTTTGTCTGTTATTGAGAACATCGTCAGATAGATATGTATCTGAATTTTTGTCAGATATGAAACAATTATATGATTTTTGACATAATGAACATGGTAAAATATTTCCCAAATTTAAGAAATATATTTTATAATATTGTTTTTGTTTAAATGATGGACTATTTGGATAACCAAAAACCACATGATTAATACTATCCCACATGGGTGGTCCCCATATTTTAGTCATTAGTCCATTATCTTGATTGTCAGATTCCATATTGTAATATTATTATGACATAATAAAAAAAAATAAAATGTCTATTTATATATCATTCACACGTAATTTATTTTGGCTACCATTAATGATCGACATTTAGTGCCAAACATTAAATAAATTTGAAATTAAAATATTCGGTGTATATGAGCATATATTATCAACAAATAAACATATATTTGTAAACGATATATTAAATAAATTTTTCGGACAGTATAAAATATGGAACCAAAAGTTATAATATTTGATACTGTTGATGAAAATCACAATGAATATATTAAAAATAATGTAAATGATGAAGAATTAAATGTTGTTTTTCCATATGAATGTGATGTGTATCAAAAATATGCATGTTCATGTGTGATGAATAACGAAAATGTGTTAGTCACGGCACATACAGGTACTGGAAAAACAACAGTTGCAATTTTTGCGATGTTTTTTTCATTATTTAAAAAAAATGGAAGATGTGTGTATATAACTCCAATAAAAGCATTATCAAATGACAAATATAAAGAATTAAAAAAAACGTTGGAATATTTGAACGAAAAATTTGACACAAATTATACAATAGGCATTTCAACTGGCGACATAACAATAAATCCAATGGCTGATATTGTTATCATGACGGCTGAAATATTGCAAAATGCTTTGTATAAGTTAGATACAAAAACAGAAAATAATAATGAAAATGAAAGTAAAACCAAATTACCTTCATTTGATTTTACCGATTCTATAACAAATATAATAATAGACGAGGTTCATTATATAAATGATGATAGTAGGGGAACAGTATGGGAAGAAATAATTGTGATAGTTGATCCAAAAATTCAGCTGACGTTATTATCAGCAACAATATCAAATCAACACGAATTTGCGCAATGGATAATGACTGCAAAAAACAAAAATATGCATCTAATATCAACAACATTTCGAGTTGTTCCACTAATACATTATATATATGTGGATGATAAAATAATGCCCGTAATGCAAAACGGCGAAAATAATTTTAGCACATTAAATTTCAAGAATGCAAAAGATACATATATTAAAGCAAATGAATTGAGAGCAAAAAATAATAAAAATCCGCAAACAGATTTCGGTATAATGTCTGATTTTGTGACGTATGTTAAAAATAATAATTATCTACAATCAATAATATTTTCATTTTCTCGAAAAGGGTGTGAAAAATATGCAAAATCATTAAATTTATCTGAACAATTGGTTACGCGTGAAGAAGTTCAGCAAATAAAAAAAATATTTGATAAAAACATGTACAAATACAAAAATAATTATGAAAATAAATCTCAATATATTGAGATTCAAAATCTCATACAGACAGGAATATGTTATCACCATTCAGGATTATTGCCGATTTTAAAAGAGATAATAGAAATATTATTTAACGAAGGTTTAATAAAGGTATTATTTGCGACGGAAACATTTGCTGTCGGTGTAAATATGCCCACTAGATTAGTGGCATACACTAGTTTACAAAAAAATATTGGCGGAAAGATGCGGTATTTGACGCCTACTGAATATAAACAAATGAGTGGACGAGCTGGTAGACGAGGTAAGGATACAGTTGGACATGTCGTAATATTACCTTTGTTTAAATTTCCTGACGAAACTGATGTCAAAGATATTTTAACCGGTACGTCACAGCCATTAAGATCAAAATTTAATCAAAATTACAGTTTCCATTTAAAAATTGCGTTATCGTGTTCAACAAATGTCTCCGATTTTTTTGATAAATCATTGTTTAACATTAATAACAGTAAATTAATAAAAGCCACAACGGATAAAATAAATGTACTAATAAATAAACATAAATTATTAAAAGAACAAATTGATGATATTATTGATGTAGATACATATATTTTGATACAAAATTATGATGAAGTATATGCTAACCAAAAAAATATGGAGCAAGAACTTGGAGTTACGATAACGTTATCAAAAAAGCAATTGAAGGAACAGAAACAAATTAAAAAAAAAACATATAACATAAAAAATTTTAATGAAAAATATTTGCTAGTTTCAGAATTAAATGACATAAATCATCAGAAATTAAATTTAGAAAACAAATTGGAAAACGATAAAAATATATTACTAAATCATAGTTATAAAATAATTAAATTATTAATGGAGTATGATTTTATTGCTAAAACTGATAAATTAGCAAATGATATTAATAAGTCAGACGTAACAATAAAAGGAATATTAGCCGCACAAATAAATGACTGCAATTGTTTATTGTTGACGGAAGTTATAACTCAAAAATTACTTTGCGAATTGACACCTATAGAAATAGTTCAAGTGTTATCAATATTTATAGATGATACGGTGACTAATAATGATGCGTTGTTAAGTGATATAGAATGTTCATTGCCTGTCAAAAACACGATACACAAAATACAAAAGACAGCAAATGAATATTTACAAAAAGAAAATGAATTAAGAGTGTATTATGAAGGTGCCGACACATTTTGGAATATAAAATTTAATTACATGGTATCTTCGTATATGTGGGCAAATGGTGATTCTTTGCAAAAAATATTAAATGTGACTGACGTATATGAAGGAAATTTTGTTAAAAATATGTTAAAATTAAATAAAATAGTAACAGACATAGCAAATTTATGTGTGTTAAATAATGATATCGGAATATTACCGACACTTGAAAAAATAGAATCGTTAATCATGAGGGATGTCGTGAACGTTGATAGTCTTTATTTATAAAAAATTGAATCACTAATAATATTGCTTATAAATATGTAACATAATATTAAAATCATTAACTGACACGCATAATAATGATGAATATAATAAAATTATTATCAAAAAAATATAATTTCGATGAAGAAGAAGCAAAAAAATATATCGATGATGTAAAACGTATGGAACTTAAAAAAATGCAAGAAAATGAAGAAAAAGAATTAAAAGAAAAATATAAAAATTTCGCGAAAGAAAAACACAAATGCGGATTTACATGCGATCTTGAAGAAAACGATTTGAGTCACACTTTTTTTAGTGACAAGGAAATAAAAATAATGCCATCATATAAAATGTGGAGAGCTAATGAAAAATCTGGAAGACGAGAATTTTGGCATAAAAATTGAAATATATTTATTTATATTACTTTAATAATATAAATAAACATGACATCAAAAAATACGAAAAATAGTGACTTTGTACACCAAGATTGGGAACCTGTTGTTCTTAAAAAAACAGCGACTCAAAATAAAACTTCCAAATTTCAGCCTTCTGAACAATCTATTCGTGATAAAAAAATAGAAAATAATGAAATCATGTTACAAACATCATCGATTACTCTCCGTAAACAAATACAACAAGCGCGTGCAGCAAAAGCACTGACACAGGACCAACTAAATGTGCAATGTAATTTTCCTAAAGGAACCATTCAACGATACGAAAATGGAAGTGCAATTGTAAATAACGCACATGTTAATAAAATGTCACGCATACTAAATGTTAAATTATCTGCGCCAAAACCTATAAAAATAAAAAATGATGATTAGATTAATAAATTATTTACTTATTTAACTTTTGTCCAACTTTTTTTTATATCAAAACGTTGTTCATCAGTTAATGAATATTGCACGTCTCCCACATAAACATGAATATATAAGTCGGGACCATATAATCGCAAATCAATGACGACATGTATTTTAACATTATTATCTTGTGTTTTTTTATTATTTTTTATTTCTGCTGACAATTTTTCTATCATACCAATCATGTCAGTGTCAGATAAGCCATCAATATTAAAATTATCATCATATGCCATAATTAATGATGTTTGTTCATCGTTAATTTCATTTATTTTTTGTTGTGTCATGTTTTCACTTAACCATAATCTGTATCGAAACATACTGGGAATAAAATCCATGTCTGTATTATTTATTGGATTAAAAAGTATTTTATTTTTAATAATTTTTATAATTTTATTTGATGAACTGATTAACTCATCAACATTTTCATTTGTTTTATATGAACGATGTCCATTAATTTTGATTGTTGTCTCGTTAGTTGTCTCGTCAGTTGTTTCGTCAGCTGTTTCATTATTTTCTTCATTTTGACATCGCAATAAATATTATTGATGTTTTAATTTTCGATACCAGACCATGTCGTCGTCAAATATATTTTGTGATCGTGTTGATTGTTCAAGTTGACTCTGTATTAACAATATGTGTTTAATGTATTAATATTATGTGTGTGAAGATAATAAAAATCAATTTTATGCACAATAACATTTATTTTTTTTGAAGATAATCAAATAATAACATTGATGGAGATTTTTTAGTGTTGTCAAAATAAGAATCGAATATTATTTTTGTGTTATCGACGACATTTTGATTATTTATTTGCAACCAAAATATAAACATTATAAATAAAACAATCGTAAAATAAATATCTTTTATCATAATTTGTTCTTTTTTTAAATATATTAACGGCAATACTTTTATTATTGTATTAATCATGACAAAATGAACTATTTTGGTTTTATTGATACCCATATAAATCATAAATGTCAGCAAAAATATATTTTCAATTATGCCAACAATGAATGCAAATTTTGGTGAATATGCTGTAATATTATTGACATACATTATAAACCAAGCAAATATCCAATACGAGAAAATTAAGTCAAATCTCAATGATTTTGATGAATCCATTATTGTACGTTGATATATTTAAATATTTAATTATGATTATAGAATAATTAAATATTTAAATGCATTAATTCTCATTAATACATTTAAATATTTGATCGTAATTACATAATAATTAAAATTGCAAATATGGATAATGATATGATACCATTTAGTGAACTAACAAAAATAACAAAAAATGATATGGGTAATTTAATAACAGAAACTGAATTAACTGAAGAAAATAATTTATTATATCAAGTGAGTGTGTCAATTAATGACCAAAATATGTGCATAAAAGAAGTTGGGTATTATGATGACATGCATGGGAAACCATCAATAACATTATATAAAAATCACAATGACGCAACAAACATAGATGTAACAATAGTGTCACATATTTACACAGAAAAAGAATTGGTTATATGTAGAGAACATAATTTATATGGAATGATTAGTCTAATGGTGCAAGATGAAACACAACATATATTAGAATTATTTACATTTACATTCGTTCCATTACATAACGATACCGTACAAATATCAAAACGATGTGAAATAAAAGAAATCACACATAATGGCGATTTTATTATTCATGATGAAATTCGCAATAAAAAAATAAAACAAAAAGTTGCACCAACATGTGGAAATGACATGATGTGCAAATTAATAAAATCATGTGATATGAGCAAATATATATATGCAAAATAATTATGTATATTATGCAAAAAAATGAAAATATAAAGTTAAATAATAATTTATTACTATCAATAATATTAATAAAGTATCATGGGAATCAGTAATTTTAATGGATGGATAAAATCATCATATGCTTCGGCATATGTAACAAAAACACAAATGATGGCAATAGATAATTTACACGTTGATTTAAATTGTTTATTACATAAATGTGGACACCTTGCTAGAACGCAAAAACAAGTCATAAATAGATTGACATATAACATAAATAATATTTTGGATATTGTTAAACCTAAAAAAACACTTGTATTGGCAGCAGATGGTGTACCACCTTTGGCAAAAACATTATTGCAAAGAAAAAGGCGCCAAATATCATCAAAAAAATTGGAAGCACCTAAACCAATATCATCACTTGATTTTACAGTGGGTTCTCAATTTATGAAATCGCTTCGTGAAAATTTATGTGATGCACTTGATAAGATAGAACAAAAATGGAAAATAAAAATAATATTGATGATTGATGAACCAAACGAAGCGGAATTAAAAATAATGTCACACATTAAAAATAATGAAATGAATGAAAGTCATATGATTGTAAGTGATGATGCTGACGTAATATTATTATCCTCTGCAATAAATGTAAAAAAAATACATATATTTAGTTTTGAGAATAAAGTAGAAAAAATATTGTCAATTGATGTGTTACTGGATGAACATTATAAAAAAACATTATGTAATAACAATGATTTTGTATTCGTATCACTTTTATTGGGAAATGATTATATACCAAAATTAAATTTTATAAACGTTGAGTTACTGTGGAAAGCATATGTTAATTTTAAAAAATCACCAAATAACGAAAATCAAAATATTATGTCTGATGATAAAAAAATAAATGTGGATAATTTAAAAAAATATTTAAGATGGGTTACATTTTATGTAAAAAATAGTTCAAATAAGCGAATAAATATTGATGATCTAAAATCAAAATGCAATGTTCATAAATATTTAGAAGGGATAACGTGGTGTTATGGTAATTATTCGTCAGGTACGTGTCAAAAATATGATTATATGTATTCAGGAAAATCAATACAACCAATGAATATATTATATAGTATATTATGTGGACAAATAGATGATATACCTTATCCAACACCATCATGTGAACCAATGGATAAAGATAAATATTTGGTGCTCATAATGCCTAAAAAAGCAAAATTAATGATTAAAGAAAAATATCATAAATTAATAGATAACGAGCTTAGTTTTATGTATGAAGAAGAAGATTGTGAGCAATGTGTTAACAATTTAAAGAAAATGAGTTCTCTGTGCAAAACGATGGCAATGTCAAGAGGATTAATAGACCAAACTGAAAACGACAACGAAGACACAAAACGTGAAATAAATGAAATTTATGATAAAACGCGGAACGAAATAAGTAATACACATAAAATAATGAAAACTCATAAATTAACACATAAACCAATAAATATACACGATGCCATAAACATATTAAATTCGGTACAATAAATTATTTTATTTAAATAAAAATTGAAATGTATAAATGCAATGTCGTTAAATGAATATTCTTAACTAATATACATAATGATATGAAGGATTTGTATTCTCCCGCAAAAGTAATTTCCCATTTGGCAAAATATATTAATGATGAACACACTTTATCTGATGAAAAATAATGGAAAATTTTTTGATTTAATTTATATTTACATTTTTTTAATTATGTGATTGACATGAAATACCATTCATTTGGTGACCATTCATTTGGTGACCATTCATTTGGTGTCCATTCATTTGGTGACCATTCATTTGGTGACCATTCATTTGGTGACCATTCATTTGGTGACCATTCATTTGGTGACCATTCATTTGATTATTGTTCATTTGATTATTGTTCATTTGATTATTGTTCATTTGATTATTGTTCATTTGATTATTGTTCATTTGATTATTGTTCATTTGATTATTGTTCATTTGATTATTGTTCATTTGATCATCATTTTCATATAAAATATTTTGTGTTTTAATTATATCGTTTTGCATTATTTCTAAATTTTTTCTATCCGTTGAATTAGATGCTGAAAATGCGATGACGATAGATTTAAAATATGCGCTGTATCTCAAGATGCATATATTTAATATTTCAATAATGTCGGAAACGGGTATGTCGTAATATTTTACGCCGACATCATTTAAAATCAAAACATTGTGACCGGCAATAGAAGCACATTGAAATATAGCTTCAACTGTTTGTAAAACGTCAAAATAATTATCAGTTGTCATATTATCATCAATAAGTTCTGGTTTATCAATAAACGATGTGACAATTGTGGATATACCAAATGCTCCATTGTTAATTTGATAATGTGCATCTCTAAAAATAAATAAATTTTTGATATGCAATACATCACCTTCACACAACGGAAATGAATTATATTTTTCTATAATTTTATAAAAATTACTTCTCAACGCAAAATCTTTGTCATTGATATTTTCAAGAGTTAATGCATTTTCTGAAGAAAAATCTCGATTAATAGTTGAAACGATAACGGGGTTGATAGTTTTGTCATTCATTTGAATAAAATTATGCGCAACAGATATGCAGCTACTGTTGACAATTTGTACTGTTGGTAAATTTAAATTTTGAGAAATTTTAAGATCTGAATTGTATTTACATTTTGTTGGAGGAAATATAGGAATATTTGCTAATTGTTTATAACTGCACAATAATTTATTGTTGCTCATTATTTCTTTACGTTGTCTCTCATTTTGTTCCATTAATATGTTTTAATATAAGATGGCATATACAAAAATATAAATTAATAGACACAATAATATATCGTATTTATATAATTTAAAAATAAAATATTTTTATATATAAGTGTACAATGCTAAAAATATTAAATTGTGGTATTAATTCATACAATATATTTGAAAATGCAGTTCTTGGAAGTGGTCCGTATTCTATGGTATATTTGGGAAAATGTGATGATTGCGGATCAATTGATTGCATGGTTGCTATAAAAGTGATAGATAAAAAAAAAATAAAAAATATAAAGGTGTTAAAAAATGAGATTGATAGAATAACACAAATAAAACAAGACGTTGGGAATGATAATGTTGTCAAATATTATGATACGTATGAGGACGAAGATTATGCATATATTGTGATGGAATATTGTGATTCTGGTGACTTATCTAAAATTTTAGGTAGACCTGTAAAAGAACATTATGTGAAACATTATATGAAACAAATATTGAACGGAATAACATATTTACACAATCAAAATATAATTCATTGTGATATTAAGCCAAGTAATCTTTTATTGACAAATAATAAAAAAACAATTAAAATATGTGATTTTGGATTTTCAAAAAATATGGATGACGTAAATAACATTGAACATTGTGAAGGCATATGTGGCACTCCAATATATATGGCTCCTGAAATATTTAAAAATAAACAATATGGATATTTTACAGACACATGGTCAATAGGAATTATTTTTTATGAAATGTTATATGGCGAACGACCGTTTACTCAGTGCACAAATATAACACAACTAATAAAAAAACTAGAAAAAAAGATAAAAATAATGACTCCAAAATTTACTTTAAATATGGTGAGCAAAGATTGTGTTATATTATTGCAGTCGATGCTTAATAAAAATATAAATGAACGTGCAAAAATCACAGACATAATAAATCACACGTGGTTGTATGAATATAAATGTGCGCTAAATGATAACACGGCATATTCATTTAATACATTTTCACATGGTATCATGAAAGATAACACAATGCAATGCGAATTAAATGACAATATGGTTAACCGTGACGGTAATACATTTGATAATACACAAGAATTAGAAAACACGACAGTTAAACATAAAATGTGTAATAATTCAGATGATGATATATTTGACATAGAAATTTAATGGAAGGATTAATTTGTTTGAAAATTAAGGTCAAAATGTTTAGGTGTGTTACATATATTATTTATAGAATTATTTAAAACATTAAGTTGATCAAGTAATACATCGTTAGAGGGGTCGTTTACGAATTTAACTGATTTTAGCAATACGTCATTTGATTTATTGTGTAAATTAATCAATGCATTATATTCATAAAGGGCGTCACCAATTGATAAAATATTTATAAATTTTTTATTATTTTCTTTTTCGAAAGCCATTTTTTTCCATTCTGTCATTTTGCATGAAAATTGGTAATTTTTTCTGGCAGAAATTAATTTTATATTTTTAATTGTGTTTTTTGTTTTGGGTAATATATTAACGGACGTTTCTATCCATATGGGCATCGCATTTGTTATTATGATGACATTTCCTAATGCATAACATTTTTGCAATAATTTAGACAAAACATTATCTAAATTTTTAAAATACATGCCATATTTTTGTGCATCATATGATTCATTTAAATCAATATTATTTTTGATAAACCATTTTGTTGGAAATAATGTATCGTCCCAATCAAAAATTATAAGGGTATTATCATTATTTATTATTTTAGATGACATTGTTATATAAAGATTCCATATTATTTTTGTTTTTATAAATATACTATAAATTCATTGCGCGTATTTTTTTGTTTGTAATGAGATAATTTTATTGTATCATTTTTTTGTTTTATATATTTGACATGTTCTAAATCGTGTTCGTTATATGTCATCCCATGATTTTCTAAATATTTAGATAATTTAATACGTTTATTGTTTTCTTTGTTTAATTTGATTATATTATCGTGTATTATTTCTTTTATTGACGGTTTTCCAATGGTTACATATGAATATACATCACCTAATTCATTATATTCGAGTTTATTCATGAAGAATTCATATTTAATTTTATTTCTTCGTATATCTTCTATTTGCGTTTTTTTATTTTTTTTGGTTATTATTTTTTCTCTTTTTTTATTTAAAATTGTGTTCAAATTTTGTTCATTTTTATTTTTTGACAATAATAAATTAAGCACGTGAGATTCAAGGTAAAATTTAGGTGTATTATTTTTAATTTGCTTAAATGTATAAACTGGTTGCAGTGATTTCATTTCGGTATTTGATAACATAAAATAATTTTTGCATGATGAAGATACGCATAATGATGACGTATTTAAACATTGTTTGCATAACAATATAAAAGTTTGTGGCATGTTGACGACATTAATAATGTCGTCACAAAGGTAACACGTATTTGTCATGTTATTAATAACTATACTTATAATTTTTAATTTGTTACGGACGGTGATTATCATATAAATATGTGCATAAAAATTGAAATAATTTGTGTATTTATTTGCGATATCATAAATAGAAAGTAAATAAAAGCAGCATATATCAATAAATATTATGAATATTATCAGCGGAACTAAAAACATGTTCCATATGATAATATTATATGTAAAACTCATATTTATGCATATATTTGACAATGCATTTGATTATATTGTTTTAGGTTTATCATGTAGCGATATATTTAAATTGGTAAATATATTTACTACGGAATCACACTCGATGGACTTTATTGAACAAATAACTGACAAAAATATTTTTTCGCATGTTGATATTGATAATGATAATAAGGTGGGATATTTTTATTTCCATAATTCGTCAAAAATAAAAATAAATTTTGTAGATGTGAATATTTTTGAATCCTGTATACAGAACATGCGCAAAGAAAAAAACGTTGACGATTTTACAATAAATTATATGGACTCAACAAATTATTTAAAAAAAACATACGACATAATATTTTATGCAACATCGATACTTTTTATGGTTAATATTGTAAGTTGTTTCATAAAATTATATAAATTTATGAAGCAACCATTAACTATTGATAATAATAACGTATCAAGTTTGGAAAAATTAATAAATAATAAAATGATGAACATTGGTGACAATATGCCAGTAACCATAACAAATGTGAAATTTGATGACGTAATAGGTATGGACCCGATTAAAAAAGAATTAAAAGAATACACAAATTTTATTAAAAATAGAGATATGTACATAGATGTTGGATATAATATTCCGCGAGGACTTTTATTTACAGGACCTCCAGGAGTAGGGAAAACTATGTTAGCAAAAGCATTTGCAACTCAAAGTAAATCTACATTTTATGCAACGTGCGGAACAGATTTTATTGAACCACTTGTTGGTGCCGGACCAAAAAAATTAAAAAAATTATTTGAGGATGCAAAAAAAAAAGAATCAGCCGTAATTTTTATTGACGAAATTGATACGTTTGGTATGAAACGTAAATCATCTTCTGTAAACAGTCACGGTGAAAATACACTCTTAAATACATTGTTAACAGAAATGGATGGTTTTAATTCAGGTGATAATATTTTAATCATAGCCGCTACGAATAGAGTTGAAACACTTGATGATGCGTTGGTTCGTTCTGGACGTTTTGACAAAGAAATTATTTTCGATAAACCAAATGCAAAAGAACGCGAACAAATGTTTGATTTGTACTTATCGCGTGTTCAATTACACGATTTATGCAAAAAATATAAAAATAATAATCTAGATGATAAACCAAAAGATGAAGCGATTAATGAACTAAAAGATGAAGCGATTAATGAACTAAAAGATGAAGCGATTAATGAACTAAAAGATGAAGCGATTAATGAACTAAAAGATGAAGCGATTAATGAACTAAAAGATGAGGCACTTGATGAACTAAAAGATGAAGCGATTAATGAACTAAAAGATGAAGCGATTAATGAACTAAAAGATGAGGCACTTGATGAAGCAATACTTGATAAAGCAATTGAAGAATTATGCAAAGCAGATAAAGAACTAAAAGATGAACCAAAAGATGAAGCGATTAATGAACCAAAAGATGAAGCGATTAATGAACCAAAAGATGAGGCTCTTGACGAAGAACTAAATAAACCAAAATATGCACAATTTGAAAAATTACGTCAAAAAGATGAAGCAATAAATAAACCACATAAAAAAATAATAGATGAATTGCGAGCTAAATCACCAAAAGATGAAGCAATTAATAATTTGTCGGATATTGTCAATTCAGAATTTACTAAAATAACAAAAATAATGGCAAAAAAAACAGCAGGGTTAACAGGTGCCGACATTAAAAATATAGTAAATCAGGGGATTTATAAATGGTTATCAACAGTTTCCACTGAAAAAAAAAATAAGATAAATGAAATAAAAGGAATAAAAGTAAACAAACAAATGCGCAAAATAGAAATGCTATATTTACCATCTGAAAATGATGAGCCTGATGAAAAAATTCGTCAAGAAAATGTTATAAAATTAAATGAAGAACATAAAATTTCAGATGAAGACAATAAATTATACGAAGAATTTAATGGTGATGGAGTTACGTTGGAATATTTAATTGAAAGCATTGATGACATAATGATTGGCGTTGAAAAACGTGAGAGACAATATAAATTAACGGATGCGGACAAAAAACGAATTTCAATACACGAAGCGGGACATGCTATGATGAGTTATTTGTTCGAAACAACTACATCTCCTATAAAAGTATCAATTGTTCCACGTGGACGATCTGCGCTTGGATTTTCACAATCTGAACCAAATGATAAACAAATATTAACGATAACAGACATAATGAATCATATTGGCGTATTATTTGCAGGTCGTGTAGCAGAAGAAGTAACATTTGGTGAAACATCATCTGGTTGCCATGACGACATGCAAAAAATAGATAACCTTATTGATGTATTAATAACACAATGCAGGGTCAAACAATTAAATTATAACGGAAAACCAACAGATGAAAAAAAAAACATATTTATAAGCGAATTGATGAAATATGCCATGTCTTCAACAAAGAGAATAATTGAAGAATATAAAACGGAACTTAATAAAATTGCAAATTTGTTGGAAGAGCAAGAAGAATTATGTTACGATGACATTCATGAAATTTTAAAAGAAATAAAAAATTGTGAGTCGCTAGATTTAAATATCGTTCAATGTTAAATTATTTTATTAATTTTTTATTTTATCACACATATTATATTCAGTTAATGTCAACGAAAAAATATCATCTGAAATGCATTGATAATTATAACAACTATGTACAAAATGGCGGCTTGTATCCTTTTCAATCATATCCTATATCTACTCTTCAACAAAGAATTGGACACTCTCAAACGCAAATCCCGTTTGGATATTCTCAAACACGACCAAATACATCCCTTCAATATCAAATACCAGTCCCAATAATAGAACAACCAAAGTATGATCAACCTTTAGTGCCGCCAACATCAGGTTCCACGTTGTTACACACACTTGATGTCAGCGATGCAAGTTCATACAATATGAGCAAAATACCATTATCACCAAAAGGTCATCCAACCATTGTCCCATTAAATATGACGAACAATATACAATCACCACCTACACCTATTACACCAACAGTTGTGGCACCAGTTATACCTGTAGCACAAGGTTTACCATTTTTTAGTGTAATTAACGGTATAAATAATGCATCATTTGTATTCACGCCATTTAATAATATTATATCACCCTTTGGAAATGAACCTGAACAAAAATTTGGAAAACAAAATGTAGATGGAAAAATATTTACGGGAGCAGGAATAATGTTATTCGAAAGTATTGGTGATAACATTGTGTTATTTAAATCACGCAAAACGGGAGAATTTGAAGAATTAGGGGGCAGATTAAATGAAAATGATGTTGATACTGATATTCCTCGTAAAAATGTATTAATAAAAGTTGCAAAAAGAGAAGCATATGAGGAAAGTGCTTGTTATGTTGATATTGAAAATGATAATTTAAGAAACGCAAAATATGTGACCATTAAAAAAGGCGATGATCATTACAGATGTTTTATTCAAAAATTAAAAAGCGTAATTATCATTAATGATATTGCTAAAAATTTTGAAATTATACGCAACAGTGCACGCACATACAATGCAATGAATGTATCAACTGACAATATATATTCAAAGCCATCGTATATGGAAATGATAGGTGTAGCGCGATTTAGTATTAATGCACTGAAAGAAGCCATAATAAATTCTGATTCGAATGATAATATAAAATGTAAAAATTTAGATGGGGATGTATGTTCAATACGTGACAGAACAGTAGCATTATTAAAAAAGATGATAGTTAATGATAATAATTACCAAATAATAAAAAAAAAAGTTAGTTCAACAATTGAAACACTAAAAATTGACAACGGATTGACCACGCTAAAAATTAAATAATATGCTTCCGTGCAGTGTATAAAAATATTTTTTATTTACTTGATGAGCAAATAAAAAATTATCATAATATTGCGTAAAAAAATTGAAATATTATTATGTTAATGTATATGCATATTTTGATAACATTAACATAAACGTTATATATTATAGTTACGATTAAACAACACAAATAATATGGAAACAATGAGCGAAACATCTTCTGGTGTAAATCCATGGACATTATCAGAAAAAAATACAGCAGACGATAAATTAACAGGAGATGATTGGGTAAGTTGCGAAATACGTCCGTCTGATAGAGAATTAAAAGTAATGCGCGCATTAATAAACATTGATCCGAGTGCACCAAAAGCTGAAATAAAAACAAATTTATTGCGATGCATTGGTGAAGAACAATATAGTATGATACCTATGATTATTCAAAAACTCAAAGTAAAACATGAAAAAGAAGGTTCAAAAAAATTAATTCAATTAATTGAAAATGTAATCGGTATGCTTTTTAGTGAAAATGAACAAACACAAAAAATATCTGGAAAAAAAAAAGGACAAAAAAAAGGAAAAGTATCGTCAAAAAGTGGAGACGAAATACGTTTAGCAAATATGATGAGCGGTATAAGTACTGACATAGAAAAAATATTCATTACTTTTTTTGAGTCGCTTGAAAAAAAGAAAAAGTTCAACATGAATTTTTTAATATTTACTTCGTCATTTGGGTCGATTGAAATGCAGGGTATTGGTTTTTTAATGGCAACGTATCATGTAATGCATTTATCACCTGAACTATATGAATCAGGTGTAAAATATGGTGATGTGTTGGAACTCATTGCTGGAATGCAAAAATATATAAATAGATTATCTCCTGAAAAATCAAATATAACGGTGAGCAAAAAACATGTGTCAAGAAAACAACAACTTGCTGACGGAGAAGAAAGATTAATAAAAGGAATAAATACGATGAAACCCACAGAACAAATAGCGGTTTCGCTTACTTTTGTTAATCAAATTAAATCTGCATTAAATCTTTTGCGTTCGCGGTTTAAAGTAAATGCCATAGATATGTTTAATGAGAGACCACATTTAGTTCTTTTTACGGATTGGGATAATATGGTGCCCGGATTGGATATAAAACCTAATGAATCTCAGAAAAAATTTTTTGAGTGTCTTGAACCACATTTAAAAATTAATGCAAATCCGACGTGTATATTTTATAACACATCAATTGGTGGCGGTAAAACGACATCGTTTTGTATGTTTTCACGTTTTACATATATGATGAGACAAAATGGTAATCAATCGATGCAGGCATTATTTTGTTGTAACGTTGATGACGTTAGATATTCTGCCGCCAATAGTTCGATATTTACGGGTTCTCCGTGTGTGATTGCAAATATAACACATGACATTATTAAGGAAGAAATTATATATGTACTACATAATGGTAAATGTATGCGTGCACCAAAGAAATTGGAAAGACTGACTAAAAAATCTAAACCAACCGGAAAATTTACATTTGTGGATGACTTAGATGCAATTGATGAATCCACAATTTTAAGCACATTTACAGTTCAATATCCTTCTGGAAAAAAAGTAAAGAACGTAATGTGGACAGCTCATAACTCATGTCGTAGTGATGAGTTGCCATTAAATATTATTGCTGGACCAGAAGCAACATTATTAATGCTTCAATTAAATGTATTAAACGTGAATGTTTTTGTCGATGAACATACATTAAATGCTGATAAAAGTGATTCTGAAGTGATGAAATTTAATGCAAAAATAATGAACATATTACCAAAATTATCTGTATTTGCATCAGCAACATCACCATCAATTGACCAACTTGAAAATTTTAAAAATCATTATAATGAAAAATATTCGAACGGTAAAATAATTGAGTTGAATGGCACTGAATTTTCAATTTCATTGTCGATGAAAAATAAATATGATGGGTCGTCAATATTTTTATTTAATGGTTGTAAAACTGTTGCTGAAATTGAAAAACTCATACAAAATACTTCTGAGTCTCCTTTATTTTGCAGAATGTATACACATGACATGGCAATTTATTTGTTTGACAAAATGAAGGCAAATAAAATAGAAAATTTACCTGACGTTGATAAGATTTTTAGTAGCATAACGAGTTTAAATCCGGCAAATGCGCGTAAATTTGTAATCAAATTATTAAAAATATTGGCTGCACAATGTGATGATAAAATTGTTGAAATAATTTGCAGTGGAATAAACATAGATGATAATTATAAAGTTGACATTAAAAATATCATGACAGTTGATGCGCATAAACTAGTTGGTCAAACATTGGCAATTGATCCTGATCCAACAACATATGTATTTAAAATATTTGAGCCAATTAAGGCACAATTAATAGAAGACGGATTTATCTATAAACATATCGAAGATAAAATTATAAAAGAAATTCAAGCACATAATGCAAAATGTGAAGCTCTAGAAAAAACAGAAAAAAAAACTTCAAAAAGTAAAAATGACAACGATAGTAATAATATTGACACTGAGCAAAAACTTCGTGAATTAAGTGAAAATACACCTACAGCGTCACTTCCAAACCAATATATTTTAAATTCACCGGAACATTTTAAATTGTTTGTAAAAGACGGAACATACATCGCACCAAAAATACAAACCATATTAAAAATAGAAGATTTAGTCAAATTGGATTGTTCAGACGACTTAAAAATATTATTGCACATGAGGATAGGTATAAATAATCCTCATGATAAACGATTAACGGATACATATCGCGGGATGGTTACAAAATTAATGAAAGAAGGGTATTTTGTTGTTGTATTTTCTGATAAATCAATATGTACCGGTGCAAATTATCCATTTACGAATATTTTTATAGACTCAGTATTTGCAGAACATCACAGCGTTAATACTTTGGTGCAGGCACTCGGACGTGCTGGAAGAAGGAATCTTGCTTATTCGGCAATAGCATATATTGACAACGGAGTAATGAATAAAATAGTAAAACACGTTACAACGCAAGAATTTAATAATACAGTTGAAGCAGAAAATATGAATAATATGTTTATGGAGGCAGATATTGAAATGAAACAAGAAAAAAAAGATGAACAAGAATTTTTATTGGAAAAATATAAAAAAAATATCGAAAAAAAAGAAGTAAAAGATGCCAAACTAAAAAATATAACAGAAGACGTTATAGTTAGGACTAAAAAAGTTAACAATGTATGCGATGATGATAAATTAATTCAAATTAATTGGGAATTTGAAAAAAAAACAACACCACATGATAATCATAAAGTAGGAAGTTCTAAACCGGCAGAGTTACGTAATAATTATCAGGCAGCCAATCACCGAACAACAAGTTCTAAACCAGCAGAGTTACGTAATAATTATCAGGCAGTTAATTATCAAGCAGTTAATTATCAAGCAGCTAATCATCAGACAGCAAGTTTTAAATCGGCAGATCCACATGATGGTGATAGTTGGCGTCGTCAATCTACAAATTCTAAGCCCATTGAATCTGTCGATAATGGAAGCTGGTGCCGAAAATCAACACAACCCGATGCGACATCTCAACAAAATAATAAATCTACAAGTTACGTACCACCACATATGAAGCGCTAATCATTTATTTTATTCAATTCATAAAAATATTAAATAATTTATATATCGATAGTTATTATATTTGTAATCATAACAAGTATGTCATTATTTGCGCCAACAATTGTGAGCGGACGGATAAGTTTTTTTGTTATTTTTGAAAATTTTATGTTATACGTCGACATCATCCCGTTATATACAATTTTTTTAGGTTCATCACCTTCTGATAATTCAAATACTGGAAATGTTATAGTATTGTCAATAATTGCCATCAACATGTGCAAATCATATTTACTTTCTGATTTATTTGCTAAAATGTTGCATTGTATAGTTTCGATTGACTCTGCAATATCAAGATCAACATTTTTTGTTTTTTCTATTTTTAGTATAGTTTTACTTAATGTATCTTTTGCCGACACCGCTATTAATTTATCATTATTATTTGCTATTTTTTCTATATCTTTTTTTAGTCCTAAAATTACAAAATATGATATTTCAGCATATATTTCTTTGTTCATATTTTGTTCCATATTGTTATATGATGACATTAAAAATTAAACAGTGCAATTTTATTTATCAACCACCACGGCATATCACAATATGTCAGATATTAAATGGTAACGGTAATACCAAAGGTTAACCTCTAACGGTAATACCAAAGGTTAACCTCTAATGGTAATATTAATGAACATTTAATATAAAAAATTGAAAATTAAAATTATTGAGAGTAGGTAGCGATTATATGTGAAGTAATAACAACATCATTGTACAACGCATAACAAAACTCAAATAAGATGACTTCAATTCAAGATCTATTTGGCAATTCGTTTCCTGTCTCATCAAGTTACGAGGAAAAAAATGTAAATGAACGGACACAAAAAGTTAATATTCCAAACAATGCATCACGCTCTGATGACGTTGAGTGGAGACATAAAGTTAATATTCCAAACAACGAATCACGAACTGATGAGGTTGAGTTGAGACAATCGTATGAAATTCATAATAGTCTTCAAGGAAATGAAACAGATGAACAGGGATGGACGATGAACGTTAAAAAAAATAAAAAAAAGAATGACGGTAAAGGATACAATAACGGTAAAGGATACAATAACGGAAAAGGATACAATAACGGAAAAGGATATGATCGTGGAAAAGATTATGACAACGGAAAAGGATATGACGGCGGTAAAGGACATAATCGTGGAAAAGGATATGATAGCGGTAAAGGACATAATCGTGGAAAAGGATATGATAGCGGTAAAGGACATAATCGTGGAAAAGGATATGACGGCGGTAAAGGACATAGTAACAGCAAAGGCAAAGGTAAAGGCAAAGTGAAATCTCTTAAACCGCACATGATATTATTTAAAATTAATGAAATCATGGCGTCCGAATATTATGTCGATAAAAACGAACAACAGTGTGTAATGACAGATGATGTTCGCGTTGATTACATATATAAATATATCAGTGAAAACGATGAAACTACTGAAAATATGTCAACAGAAGTATTTAGTATAATTATTTCAACGTGGGATGATGAATTTATCATTAAATTTAACGAAAAATTCGCAACGAAACTTAATAAAAAAATATGTTCTCCGCTTAATTGGATGGCGTGGGTAAAACAGGGTATTAAACCGCTGGAATCAAAAAATGCAATTAAAATGTATGACTTTATTATTTCAACATTTGGCGAAAATTTAATGACGCGCAACAGTTATGGAGAAACGGTTCTTGAAAGTTTATATGAGAGCTTAAATTCAAACAATGACTTAACTGAGCAATACTATGTTGATATATATGAACGCATTGTAATAAACATAACAGATGAAGAAATAAAATCAAATATTGTGTATATGATGAATATGTTTACTGAAAAAAATATTGATAAAATGTATGGCGCATTCCATTTTTTGGTATCACGTCCCAAATCTTGTGAAATTCTTTGTTTTCACATTTTGAGACAAGTGGCAATATGTCAAAAAATTTGTGTCAAAACGCATGAAGACGGTGTAATGGATGGTTTTGCATACGTTAAAAATATATATATGTTGTGTGAAAAAATGTTAAAAATGGACCCAACCAAACAAAAAGATTTTGCACCATTTTTTCAACAACATCCATATGATGCAGTGACATCAATGAATGCATTTCATGAAACATTATTTAACGTTATTTTAGACGCTCAAAATGGATATGACTTTACGTTAAATAATATTGGCGGTATTGACCAGGGCAGTAAATTAAAAACATCTGAATATAATAATGTTGAGGGTATTGCAGTACTATCATCTTTTATTGTAAATCGTTTGCCATGTCAGCATAAAAATTACATTGCGTTAGCTGAACGTTTTATGGCATTAGAACAATTCGGGTCGATATGTTGCATGGTTGAAACACTTGGTGAAATAGACGAATGCATAGAAAATACGTTTTCAATGTTAATTAAATCATCAGAATTCAAGAAAAAAAATTCGAAATCATATTATAGAATATTAGACATGTTTGGATTTTTGCATAAAATTGATAAATTTGATATCAATGATTTTAATGAATTGAAAAAAACAAAAGTTGTTGAACAAAAAACAAAAGTTGTTGAACAAAAAACAAAAGTTGTTGAACAAAAAGCAGAACATGATGAAGACGAACAATTATACATGCAAATTGAATATAGAGATGCCGTAAAAATATTTATGAAAAAAACGTTATCGCAATTACGTGACGATTCGTCCATTGTTTTTAACTTGGCTGATAGTGCACAATTTGAAATGGCGCTTCTTGTTGAGATTGCATATATTGAACATGAGGCACCATTAATGCAAATCGTGAAACTTATTGATATTTTAAAAGAAAATGGATTTGTTCAGCATCAATGTTGTGAATATTTTGATGATGAATTTGTTGAAATAATAGAAGGATGTTTTGACGATAACTATCATGGCAAAAATATGCAACAAATGAAAGACTTTTTTAAAGAATATAAGTTATACATTTAATATTTTGTATAAATTATATAAAGCGTAACGATTTTATTTATATAAACAAACATGTCTAAAGTATTATCATTTGATTCCGTGCCATATGATGAAGAATATAGATTATCATCAAGCACATTATGGCAAATTATGGTTGGCATTGACGAAATTAAAAAAAAAATAACAATTCCAAAAAATGATTATCAAAAAGTAATGTACCCACTATTAACTGAATTAATAAATGATATTATAAATGGATTTATGTTATTGCTAAATTATGAAAATAATGATGATAAAGAAATAATAGAATATCATTTAGGAGTGTGCGGTAAATTGCCCCAACAGATAAAAATGATATTTCATCATAAAATTAAAATAGGAAAAAGTAATTTCGAACCTTTGATAAAAGCAGGAATGCAAAGAATAACATTTATTTTAGGCAGACGTATGCCACCACATTATATGTCGTCTGAAAATATAGACAAAACGCATGCATTTAATAAATTTCGCTTAAAAATGAAAATATTTGATGAAGTATTTAAAAACGCGGCACAAGAATGGATAACAATCGTTAGGACAACACGTGAAAATTTAAATATAAAACCATCTGAACGATTTAATAGTGTAAATGAGAATATATTGGAAAAAAAAAAAATAAATGCAATATAATTTGTGTTTTAATTAGCCAATATATATATGCAATGAATATAATATGCTGTGCAAAAAATATGTGTCACAAAATAATGCGGAAAGATTATCTAACAATAAACACATTTTTGTAAAATCTCATGGGTCGATCGTGGTAAATGAATTGGATACCGAATTAAACGCAAACGATGTGTCATTAAATACAAATGATGCAAATGATATAATAAATACAACTGATTATGTGTCAAAATTAGAAATACCTGACAATAATTTTTTAAAACCTGACATAATAAAACGAAATGAAAGTACTAAAGAGTGGAGATGGCGCATAATAATTATAAAACATAAATCATATGCAGAAATAAGTTATTACGAAACAAAAACAAAAAAAAGATTTTATATGAGTGGAAAAACAAATAAATGGGAAGAACAAGAAGTTAATCCATTATTTGACGAATATGTAAAAAAAGAATATTATTGCTACACATAATTTAGACGTTTAATTAAATAAATTTAATTTTATTATTTTATTATCATTGGATATTATAAAATAATATGAATCGTATTCGAAAAATAAATAACGAGTATCAAGTTTTAAATTATCCATGTCGCAATTTTGATCCGTCAAATGAATTGTTATCAGGTGGTTGGACAGATGATAGACTTAGGGGTTTTAGCGTGGTTACTTTTAACACAATGAATGAAGCTCAAATGGAGGCGACAAATAATGGTGCTGACATAAATTGGGAAAAAATATACGAAGACCATAAAATATATTTTAATGATTTGAAACAAAATGTTGTTGACGTTTTAATAAAATATAATTTTATCGTTGATTTTAATGCAAAATTATTGAACGGACGACAAATTAAAGATGCGTTATTTGACAGAGTAATAAATAATGTTGATTTTACGTTGGCAAATAATTTTAATGATGTCATAACTTTTAATATTGTCAATCCGTGGTCAAAAAATTGTGAAGAAATAGTAAAATTATTAAAATCAACAAAAAAATTAAAAATATATCGTGAAAAAAAATTAAAAAACGTAACACATCTTATAGGAATAACTCCGTCTCACACAACTTATAAAATTATTATATGGACAACGTTAATGTATCAATGTTCTACTTGGCTTAACATGCATCCTTTGTATAAAAATAATAAAGCAATGGTAAATGATATGTATACAAAAGCAATAACGTCACAAATTCAATTAGACAAATCTTTAATAATACGATAAAAATTGAATATTTTATTGTATATGGCGAGGCATTAAAATAATAACTAAATAATAATTAAACGTAAACAAAATGAGTGAAATGACAACAAATATTACTGCAGTAAATGTAATTAAATCAAAGGATGAAGAATTATGCAACTCATTGAACGTTACACATGAAGATATAATTATTGGAGCAAAGAAATTGTTTAACGAAACTGAACCAGAAGAAAAATCTGAACTAGACGTAAAAAAAGCATTCAAAAAAATGTCGAAAGTAACATTTGAGTCAAAGGATACACATTATGATAAGGTTGTTGAATTTATGGATTTATTTGGTCAACCAACACATCAAATGCCTCAACCAGAATTATTAAAAGAAAACAATAAACTAAGAGAACTTCGGTTATCTTTAATTGATGAAGAAGTAAAAGAATTGCATGAAGCATGTGAAAATGATGATTTTATTGAAGTGATTGATGCATGTGGTGATATAATGTATGTTGTGTTAGGTATGTGTGCAACTTATGGTATCAATATTAATGCTGCATTTGATATAATTCATAAATCAAATATGACTAAATTTTGCATTTCTGAAGAAGAAGCACAGAAAACAGTTGCATGGTATAAACATAATGAAACGCGTTATGATTCACCAACTTATAAATTATGCGATGACGGTATTCATTGGATGGTTTTTAATGAATCGACAAAAAAAGTATTGAAGTCTATAAATTATGTTCCTGCAAATTTTAAGTCACTTATGGCCAAAACAAATTAATTTATTTTTAATGCAAAAAATCATTTATTGAATAATAAATAAGATATGTAAACAATAAATAAGATATGTAAACAATAAATAAAATAATGTTATTTCAACAAAATGATAAAATGACAAAAAATACAGCAATAAATTATAGTTCCACTATTTTAAAAAATTTTAGAAATAAAATATGGAATTATATAAATCAAAATATATTTTATGCAACACGCAATGATGTAATTCATAAACGTATCAAAAAATCGAAAAAAATAAATAATAAACAAAATAAATGGAAATATAAAGAAAGCATTGGGATGAAAATAGAAGAGGAATTAAATGATGCAACCCATAATATTTTTCAATTTAACATAATAAATAATAATGCAAATAATGACATAATTAATAGTTATCATAAATTAACAAAATTTAAATTGTCACATTATAATGCAGACGGATTATTACAAATGCTCACAAATATACATAATGATAACATGGATGATAATATTTATATTGTATGTGTTGGATATAAAAATAAAATAGGTGGAGATATTCAAATAGGATTTTCTGGAGCAGAAAAAAAAAGTTTAAATGAGACACCTTTTGATATTTTGCAAAGAGAATGTATTGAAGAGATAGGAAATTTAAATTGCACAAAATCTATAAGATATGTTGGTGACACAATAGTGTCATATAATAAAACACATACAACAATTGGCGTGTGTCTTGATAATTTATGCGCATTGACATCAAAAAAAATGAAAAAAAATAAATGGAAACAATGCATACATAAATCAAAACAACAACGTATAAATGGAATATTATATGGAGATTTAAAAAATGTATTACGCGCTATAAATTTGTGCGGAGGAAATAGACCTTTAAACAGCCGCGATAATATTGATAAAATATGTGCTATTCCTATTTTAACGGCAATAGATATGGTTACGTCATTACGCAAATCATTTGAAGGTTGTCCTACGTGGCATTTAAATAAAACTACATTATTATGGAAAAAAAATTGATAATATGGATTGCTCAATGATGACAAAGCATATTTTAGGTTTCTATTTTTGCATTTAATTATTTTCATTTCGCGTACTTTTTTTATCGTTCAATTTATTTTTAATAATGTTTTTTACTTTTTCATATATATTTTCTCTAGTATCAAATATATATTTTTGTTTTTTGTGATCTTCTCTCCACATATTGTTCAATATTTTAATTCCATTATAATTACAATTTCCGTCAGAATTATTAATATGAAAATCCAATACACTTAATGCTTCATCTGGATTATTTTTAATGTTATCAAACATAACATCTTTATTAAATTCATAAAAAATGCTGCCTTATTTCTCGTTGACATCTTTGAATAAAAATAGTATCAATATCGAGGTCAATAAAATAATTATGCGTTGAATGTAATTTATAGTATAATTTTTTGTTATTCCATGGATTATTATTTACTCCAACAAAAAATAATAGGCTTATTATTATTTATTTTAACATATTCGTCAATATATTTTTGGTATTTTTTGTCAAATTGTTTATCATCATAATTCGATCCAGTTTTTTTTTTTGAAATTGATTACCAAATGAATCTAAATCTTCGATAATTACATTATTTTTAAAATATAGACTTAATTTTTCTCCTAAAGTTGTTTTTCCAGAACCAGATGTGCCAGCTATATGTATTATTAAATTGTCATTGATTACATGTTTATTTATATATCCACCTGTTTGAATATTTATGTCCACATTTTTTAATTCCAAATATTTTGTTTTATATTTTATATATTTATCTTTATAGTCCATATGTATATATGATAAACCGTAAAATAAATAATTCATGTTTTCTAAATTAAAATCCATGCGGTAAGTTATTATGAATGTTACGGAAGAAAAAGACTAAATTGCTAAAATATTCGTTGATTATCGTGTGAAAAATTAATGCAATGAAAGTACCTCAGGAAGATTGTGTTGCAAATGGAACAACATTAGTATTAAAAAATTGATTTATTAAATAAATATATTATAATACAAAGATAAATAATATTAAAGGTTGATTGTAGAAATGGCTGCCCTAAACAAAAAAATAACAATGCAATCAAAAAGATTGGCAAAAGAAATAAAAAATTTTAATTCGATTAAACCGGGTGACGCAAAATTGGAATTTGACCCTGACAATGAATATCATTATTACGTTCACATTCCTGGACCACCAGATACACCATATGAAGACGGTATTTTTACAGTAGAATTATTTTTTACTGAAGAATACCCAACATCTCCACCACTTGCACGATTTATGACGAAAATATATCATCCAAATATTGATTGTTTGGGAAGAATATGTTTAGATATTTTAAAAGATAATTGGACAGCTGCAATTCAAATGCATACATTAGTTTTGTCATTTATCGTACTGTTGGCAAATCCAAATGTCAGTGATCCACTGGACCAAAAAGTAGCTATGCATTGGAAGGAATCTGAAAATGAAGCACATATTGTAGCAAAAGAGTGGACTAAATTATATGCAAAACAAATGGTTCCAACAAAATAATTTTTAATATTTATTCATCGATATCAATTTTAAAATTTGGATTATTTGAGTGAACATTTTTTTGTTCGACATTTGACATTTTTTTTTTGACGACATTATCATTTTTTGTAATATTTTTTTTATAATTATGCATATCATCATCTGTTTCATGATCATTTGTTTTATCGACATCGATAATAAAATTGGTTATTCCTAAATTAGACAACAAATTATTTTCATATAATGTTTTGCTATTTGCTTCTCCTTTTGCGAAATGATAAAACTGCATAAATGCACCAGCTAAGCAACCAATTATTCCAGAAGTGAATGACAATGTTTTGTTATTATATGTTGATGCAGAAAATGCAAATATGGTTGCAAATAGTGTTGCTATTTTTGATGATGTTAAAAAAGCATCAGCTGTAAATTTCCATGTTTTTCTTCCATGTATTGCTTCTTTTATTTCAGATACGTATGACGGTGCTAATATATCTTTTATTATTTTCGATTTGAGTGTTTTTTTATGTTTAAATAAAGATAATGACATTGAATCCATAGTTTGTTCTTCGCCATCTTCATTTATTTCATAATATGTGTACCTTATGGGTGCATCTTCTTCTTCACTTATATTTTTTTGTTTATCTTGTGCTATGGATTGATCTTTATCATCAATATTTGGCAAAACCGTGTCCTCATTTAATAATTCTTTAATATCATTATTTTTGATCCTAACTTGCGGTTCCATATAATTATCACGAGTATTTAAATTAATGTGAAATTATAATAATGAATAAAATTATATTAATTTCAAATAATAATTTTTTACCATATGTAACAAAATATTAAAATATATAATTGCATATTAATGCAAATTATTAACTTAAATATAAAAAGTAGATAACATAAGTAATACTAAAGGTCAATTGTAATGATAATAAATATGATTAATAAAATGGAATTCAATGAATACTATAAATTAAAAACATCTCAACACAAAAATTCTTTTGATATATTTCTTGAATTGCATATAATGATGCATGACGAACCGATTAATATTATGGTGGGCACAAGCAATAAATATGAAAATGATTATTATAGATTTAATAAAAATACTTATTATTCACTTCACGTTAACTCAAATCAACATGACTTATTGCCAGAATCACAATATGAAATGTTCACAATTAATTATGAAGACGTATCGTCAAATTTTAACAAAATGGAACGATGTTCTGTTAACGAAATACATTTTGACACATGTGTCAGTTATTTTGCACCGATTGAATATTTAAAAATAGCAGAACATGTATTAATACCCGGTGGAAAAATTGTGTGGGATCTTGCAGATCATTGTTCAAGTGCAATATTTTATAGTTCTAAACATGATGAATATTATGACAGCCGGAATAATTTAATGATGACGCGTGATAAAGTTGATGGAATTTTATGTGAACGCTACATAATGTTAACTTTGGACGAAAAAGGCGAAATGATTCTTATTCCAAAAAATGATCATTATTATGAGATAAATAAAATAAATCCTCAAATGGTTTGGACAATCGTCGATAGAGATTTAAATTATAAACAAATTAAAAAAGAACGATGTTTGGGATTTGTTGATTATTGTTCAAAAACATATCCTGAATTTTATTTCGAACAAAAAAAATATACACATTATGACGTATCTTATCCATCTCCAATTAGAATAGTAAAAATAAGTCAAGATTGTGATGATTTTGATGGGGAATTTATAATTAATGTGTACCGCACAAGTATAAATTTTATAGCAAACTATGTTATGAATTTTAAAGAAAGACAACAATATGTTTCCACGAAAAAAATCAGCATCGAAAAATTAATTCAGCTAAATGACAGAATTTATGTATGTGCGGATATAAAAAATAAAATGTTAGAGCATCACATAATACCATACATGATGTTACAAACATGCATGACATATGAAAACACGTATGATTATGAAACACTAAAAATGATATCCATGGAATATTTTCATAATGAATTTAATGCACCAAATGAATATATTGAAGCAGTAAAATTATAATTTGTTTATGTTAAAATATATTTATATGTGCATATAAATGACCGTAACTCATATTTTATATGAACCCGATTTAGTCGATGCATTATTATCATATTTATCAACTGAAAAGATATTTTTTCATTTCGTCATATTCTTTATTTTCCTTATAATATAATCCTAATTCATTCATTGACTCACTATTACCGTTATCAATTCCCATTAAAAGATATTTTTTCATTTCGTCATATTCTTTATTTTCCTTATAATATAATCCTAATTCAACCATAGCCTCACTATCACCATTATTAATACCCATTAAAAGATATTTTTTCATTTCGTCATATTCTTTATTTTCTTTATAATATAATCCTAAATATAGCATAGCATCAATATTGCCGTTGTCGATTGACATTAAAAAATATTCTTTCATGTCGTCGTATTTTTTTTCATCTTGATAATAAAATGCTAATTCATTCATTGATGTGCAGTCACCATTTTTAATTGATGGCAAAAGTAATTTTTCCATTTGGTAATAAGTAATATATTTATGTATTGTCGTAATTTTATATTCATTTTTCTCATTGTGTTATAATTTCATTTTTTTTAGTTTGACATTGTTAAAAAGCAATTAGATAATATTGAATGACACATGTAAAAAAATTGATTTTTAATTTATTGATGTGCAATGTTAAATATACATACAACATAAATAATAATCACATAAATAATAATCACATAAATAATAATCACATAAATAATAATCACATAAATAATGACAAAATCAGCGCAAAATATTGACATCGACGAGAATTTATATTCAAGACAATTATATGTTTACGGAAAAGATGCCATGAAAAATATGAGCACAGCAAATGTATTAATATGTGGAATGGATGGTCTTGGCGTTGAAATCGCAAAAAACATTATATTATCTGGTGTGGGAACTGTTACATTATGTGATGATGAAAATAATTTGATAACGTATGACGATTTGACGACAAATTATTATGCAACAGAAAATGACGTTGGGCATAATTGTGTTAACGTTGTTCGCGAATCATTATCAAAACTAAATGAATACGTTAGTGTAAAAACTATTTTATTTAATGAATATATGAAAAAAAATAATTTGTGCCAATTCACAACAGTTGTAGCGACGACTAAATTTTTAACGTCACATGAAATAATTAACGATTATGTGCGAAAATCAGGTGCACAATTTATTGGATGTTCTACGTTTGGATTATATGGACACATATTTTGTGATTTTGGAGATGAATTTGCAGTAAATGACATGGATGGTGAGGAAGCAAAAACTGGATTAATCATTGACGTCAGCAAAACAATCGAAAATAATAAAAATATAATATTTATGCAAACAGCCGAAGAACATGAATTATTAAACGGAAATATAATTTCGTTCACTAGTCCTAAATTAAGTCATTTAAAAGTTTCTATAAAACTCAAAGAACTTAATAAATTTATATTTGAAGTAAATGATGACGATTATAAAATGATTGAAAAAACTCAAGATTCATTTACTTTTTTTCAGATAAAAGATAAAACAATAGTAAATCATAAAATGTTAAGCGAATATAATAAACAGTCACTAAATGAAACGGTATCCAAGATAAATATTCTTGATTATTATGATATGAATAAAAGCATTTCGATGCATGCTTTTTATTTAGCGGCAATAAAATTTATGAACACTGACGACGAAAAATTTCCAAGATCATGGAATAAAGAAGATGCAGATGAAATTTATAAATTAGTTTGCGAATTTTATCCAGAAGCTGAAGATAAACAAGAATTTATTAAGTTGCTCAGCAAAACTATGGATAGTCAAATAATGCCGACGGTATCTGTGATAGGTTCAATGGTTGCACAAGAAATAATTAAGGGAAGTACACATAAATATATGCCACTTGATCAATTTTATTATTTTGAAAGCATTAATTCACTACCACATACAACATTAACAGAAAAAGATATAATATGTGAAGAAAATAATAGATATAGAAGTCAAATAGCATTATTAGGAAATTCTCTTAATGATAAAATATTAGACAGCAATATATTTCTTGTTGGTGCGGGAGCAATCGGTTGCGAACATGCAAAAAATATGGCAATGTTGGGAATTGGAAAAATAACGGTGACAGATATGGACACAATCGAAAAATCAAATTTATCGAGACAATTTTTATTCCGAAATAATAACATCGGAGAATTTAAATCAGATGTACTTGGACAATCAATAAAAAAAATGAACTCAAATATAAATGTAACAGCACAACAAAATAAAGTGGGTGGCGAAACAGTTCACATATATAATGATGAGTTTTTTGAAGAATTGACATGTGTTACAAATGCATTGGATAACGTTCAGGCAAGATTATTTGTTGACTCATTATGTGTTGCCAATCAAAAACCATTATTAGAATCAGGAACGTTAGGCACAAAATGTAACGTGCAGACAATAATTCCATTTATGACCGATTCATATGGTTCAACAACTGATCCGCCAGAAAAATCAATACCCGTATGCACATTAAAAAACTTTCCATATCATATTTCACATTGTATTCAATGGGCACGAGATATATTTGAAGGATATTTCTCAAATGCACCAACAAATGCAATTAAATTTTTAGAATATCCTGACGACAATAATTTTTTAAGTTCATTAACAGGAAATTTTAAAGAGATCATTCAAGAAATTCATTCAGTTGTTGACAATGTACCAATGGTATATGATGACTGTATTAAATTTGGTTATACTGTATATCATGACACATTTAAACATAACATAATACAATTACAACATAAATATCCAAAAGATGCAATTAATTCAGATGGTGAACCATTTTGGACAGGAACAAAAAAATATCCAGAATTCGATAATTTTGATGAAAATAATGAAAATCATATTAATTTTGTATTTTCATTTGCAAATTTATGGGCACATGTTCATGGATTACCAATAAATGATATTCACACAGTTGAATATTGCAAAGAAGTAACATCTAAATTAAACGTGCCGATATTTATTCCATCAGATGAAGAAAATAATAATATTAGCGAAAATGATAAAGAAGAAATTTTAAAGAAAAAGGAACAAGAAATAAATAATATGGCTGATAATGTTATAATTGACGAAATGAACACAAATTATAAACATATAAATCATGCATGTATCAATCCAATATCGTTTGAAAAAGATGATGACACGAATTATCACATAGAATTCATAACAGCTGCATCAAATTTGAGAGCATTTAATTATGGTATTGAACAGGCAGATAAACATAGAACAAAAGGAATTGCTGGAAAAATAATTCCAGCAATTGCAACAACAACTGCATTAGTTAGTGGTCTAGTTATGTTTGAGATGATAAAAATAATTGATAAAAAAGATAAATTATCTGATTATAGAAATTGGTTTTGTAATTTGGCAGTTCCATACACAGGATGTTTTGAGCCAACAAAAGTAAAGCAACAAAAAATAAATAAACTTGAATTTACGTTTTGGGATTCATTTGAATTTAAAAATGATCCAACAATTGACGATATTATTAATTATTATCGTAAAAAATATGACATGACGATAAGCACAATTACGTACGGACAACTTATGTTATTATCACCATTTGTTATACTCAAAAAGAAACAAGAAAGAATGAAAAAACATGTAAGTGAATTAATTATTGAATTAACACAAAAACAACATAACGAAATAGGAACTTCCGTAACATTGGGATTATTTTTTGATGATGATTTAGGTGATTCTGACGATTCAGGTAATGAAAATGAATTAAGTACCGTAAATGACGCAACGCCCACGTGTAAAGTATATTTTTAAATTACAACAAATAATTTAATTTATCATTAAATGCATCAAAAAATATTAGTTATTTATGTATAAATGTTATATTTTTACCACTAACCATAAATATTTTTTTGGTGTAAATACATTATTGATATATGTATGGTAAAAATATGGACAATCGAGTAATAAATAATGATTTATTAGCGATGGCAGTAGTAAAACATATTGGACGTGAATGTGCAAGAACTAATCATTTAAAAATAATGTGCAAAAATAAACAACATATACATGACGCTAAACAAATAAGTGACATAAATAAATTAACTTATGATAATATCAGACAATTAATTATTGGCAATATATTGCATTCAACTAATGCCAATTATGAATATATGTCAAAAATTATACGTAATAAATAAAAATATTTGCATATAATTGACATATTTTTAGCATTTGTAAAAAAAATGAAAATATTTTAATTAACGTGATAAAATGATGATAAACAATAATAAATAATAAAATGGATACTTTAATTAAACTATTCGATAACATATGTATTGATGACGTTGATGTATACATGATACAAAAATAATAAAAATGAAAATTATGCTGACGACGATATAAAAATGTTAATATATGGAATAAAAATGATATCATTTGATGATAAATTACCAACTGATAAATCTAAAAAACGAAAAATAATGATTAAAAGTGAACATATACAAATAATACTACACCTAATAAATGAATGCCGCGAAAAAAAAAGTTTTCAGGAGATAAATCCATTTGCGCCAAAATGGATTGACGTTTTTTGATAATTTATTTTATTTTGTGTAGGAATACAATAATGGAAAATAAAATATCCGCGAACGTTAAAAAAATTTTTACGCTTGATAAAATCAGAATATTAAAATTTGTTGAAATATTTCAGTACACGTCGATATTTATATTGTTGTCAATATTAACGTCAATTATATTGAACAATATTGGAATGCATTTATCGTTCAAACAAAAAAATAAAAAAAATAAGGACTATAAAAAAATTTCAGAAGTTATAACAAAAATTATATTTCACACATTTATTATCATTATTTTTGTGTTTTACATAAGAAAAATTGGACATATTATCCCAGGAATTGGTCCACAAATTGACACCACATTTAAGGAAGGAACAACCCATGAATATACAATACATGTTTCTATATTTATTGCTCTTGTTGAATTATTGCCCTACTATAGAAAATTATATGAAAAATTAAATAATGAACTATATGACGATGTATAAAAATTGATTTAATTTATATATTTATCAAAGGTTAACCGTATAAGTATTAAACAATAATAAAAACAAATGAATATTATATGTCTCATAAATTTAAACATGAAAATATTGATAAATTGATAAATTTAGAAAAATATGACAACAATATATTTCCATTGACAAAAATAATCACGACATATTATAAAAATATAAACATGTACATCAATAATTTTTGTGCAATGATGCTTGACATATTATTGACACCGGATGTTGATAATATATTTTTAAAGTCGATTTATAACAAGGCACGACTTGCATATGACAAAAAAGATGTCAAAACAAAAATATCAATGTTAATCAGTGCGAGTAGTGTTTGGAATGAAGAATCATACAACGTGTTTAAAAAAGCATTTCCTGAGTTTGAGCAATCGGTGTTAACAAAATCCATGAGCGGAATAATAAAACAAATTGCTATCCACATAGAACCATGGAATAGTAATAAAAATGAACAAACAAAAAAAATAAATGAAATTTTAAACAATGATAATGAAATAAATAAAAAAATATTGTTAAAATTTCTTAAACTGTCAAATTGTTAATTTATAAAAATTTAATAATATATACTAAATATTATTAAAGAATGCCTAAAATACTTGTCGAACTTTTTTATGCAAACTGGTGCGGACATTGTAAAAACGTAGCTCCTTTATGGGGCGTTAATAAAAAATCAGATGATAGTTCTGATGAAAACTCCCAAATTGGTGGGACGCCATTGTTATATAATGATAATGAGTTGCTCAAAATTGCTACATTTGAAGCTCATGAAGTTAACGAAAACTCAAAATATTTTAAAGAAAATGGTGTCGAAGGTTTTCCTACAATTAAAATACAAATAGACGGTGACAAAAATGGTGAAAAATATGATTATAATGGTGATCGTGATTATGATTCGATAAAAAAACATATATCGGTAATCCATAACAAAAAAATACAAAAAGGTGGTGGCATAGATTATAAATATAAATATGAAAAATATAAATCAAAATATGATGCTTTGAAAAAATCAATGCAAAAATAAAATAAATGATTCAAATCAACAATTCCAATCAATAATTCCAATCAATGCATCATCGACATTAGCACTTGGCGCGCAGCTGCGGTGGCGTCTTCATCAACAGTATACTTGGTTTTAGCTTCTGCTTTTGCTTTAGCTTCGGCTTTTGTTTCAGCTTCGGCTTTGGCTTTGGCGATGATTTGTTTAGCTTCAGCCATAGCTTTGGCAATGATTTGTTCAGCTTCAGCCTTAGCTTTGGCAATGATTGCGTCCGCTTTAGGTGTCGCTTGTTTTGCGTCAGCTTTGCCTTTTCCCTTGCTTTTAGCCTTGCCTTTGCCTTTGTCATCAGTCGGTTCAGGTTCAGCAGCGGCTTTGTCATCAGTCGGTTCAGGTTTAGCAACGCCTTTGTCGTCAGTCGGCTTAGGTTCACCGACAGGTTCAAGTTTAGCAGCGGCTTTGTCATCAGTCGGTTCAAGTTCAGCAGCTTTGTCATCAGTCGGTTCAAGTTCAGCAGCTTTGTCATCAGTCTGTTCAGGTTTAGCAGCGCCTTTGTCATCATTTGTTCCAGGTGTTTTGTCATCAGCTGGTTCAGGTTCAGCGGCTGCTTTTCCTTTGCCTTTGATTTTCTTGACTTTGATTTCTTTGATAGTCGGTTCAACGGCTTTTCCTTTTACTGCGTCACGAAATCCAAAGTCAAGAGGTTTATATTCCATCGTCGGAACAATTGGAGCAACAATTGTTTCAACCGTTTTTTTGGATTCGACTTCAGCTTTAGAAGAATCTTCAAACTCACACGGAATTCCCTTTTTGTGCAACATGTTCGCAATTTCAGGACACGTTACGATTTCGCTACCCGGTGCCTTTTTAGGATGATGATTAGTGTAATCTTTAGGAGATTTTCCCATGTCATAACAGAATTTGCAAAATTTGCTGTTTTTCTCAGCATCACGCTTGAGAATTTCAGGACACGTCACGACATCACTTCCTGGCGCCTTTTTAGGATGATGGTTTGTGTAATCTTCGGGAGATTTTCCAAGATCATAGCAAAATTTGCAAAATTTGCCGTTTTTCTTGGCATCACGCATGATGATCTCAGGACATGTAATGATGTCACTTCCTGGTCCTTCCTTGTCTTTCTTAGTGTAGTGACTCGAATAAACTTCACGTGGTTTCTTTGAATCAAAACAAAATTTGCAAAACGGAACGTCATTTTTAGCAAGAGATGACATGGTAAACTTTGTGTTGATATACGCAATAACAAAGATGAATTATGATAAAAAGAACATAGTAATGAGATGTTCAATGAGTTGTAATTTCAATTTTTTGCATATGCGTATAAAATAAGTTATAATAATGCTGTAAAAATGTCGATATTACCGTTTATGGTTAACCTTTGGTATTACCGTTTATGGTTAACCTTTGGTATTACCGTTTATGGTTAACCTTTGGTATTACCGTTTATGGTTAACCTTTGGTATTACCGTTTATGGTTAATCATTATTAACATTTCATAAAAAATTGAAAATGAAATAATTTATGTTAATATTGTTACCAAAAGTTAAACACAAACTACAAGCGACAAGTAAATACATATAATGAATTCGTCACGTCAACTATCAAGGTCATTCTATATTTTGGATGAGTTAAAAAAAGTAGGTGATAATCCATATGTATCCGTGGGCACAAATGACATTGATTTAAATGATTTTACAGGTTCAATAATGTCAAAAAATTTTGAACGAATTTATGAATTATTAATCGTGTGTCCAAAAGAATACCCCAATGTACCACCTTGCGTAATATTTATTACAGAAGATGAAATTACTGACAAAATAATAAAAAATGGTGAATTATCTTGCATAAAAAATATTGAATGGGATTTAAATAAAAAACACAACATAACATATTATTTAATGGAAATACGAAATTACATGGGTATAGCATAAATATTAATTTATTTTATTTTGTTTATTTGGTAAAAAATAAAATATAATTCCAATAATAATATAACAATTTAACATGTCACAATGCGCAACATATAATTTAAAAACAAAAAAGATTAAAAAAAAAAACTTGAACATATTAATCGTTGACGATGATGAAGAATGTGGTGAATGTCTTAAAATTATTTTAGAAAACGATGATCATAACGTAACCATAGCTGACGAAGGCGCAAAATGTATATCATTATGTCAACAAAATATTTTTGATGTAGTATTTATGGATTATCATTTGGAAGGCATTGACGGAGCACATATAACACAAATATTAAAAGAAAACATATCAAATCATAGCATGATATTAGCATATACAGGCGATGACAGTAAACTCGCACTAAATAATTTTAAAAATGTAGGTATGGATGGCGTCATGATAAAGCCAATAAATGCAGAACATGTTAGCAAATTAGTTAAATATATTGAAGAATGCAATGGTGAATTTAATTTAGTTTCTAAATTAGTGAAAAAACACAAAAACACAATTATATTTTAAAAATTAATTCAAAAATAGACAAAATTTTATTTTTGTCGTACGGTTTAATCATTGTGTAATCAAAATGTTTATACATATAATTATCCGATGTGTTATGTGATGCAGCAAAAATATTACCCGTTGCTGCTATAATTTTAATATCATCGCTTATATTATTATTTTTAATCATTTCGCATGCAGTGCATCCATCGATTCCATCCATGTTAATATCCATAAAAATACAATCATATTTATTTATTTTACATATTTGGATAGCATCATATCCATTATGAACAGCATCTATATTAAGATCAAAATTTAAATCATAATTAAAATCTTGGAGAAGCATTTTGAGTAAAGACAAATTTGTCTCATTGTCGTCAACGATTAATATATTTTTTTTAATGATGTTTAATCCACATGCACTAAATTCATGATTTTTTGTAGATTTATTTTGTTCATGATCAGTTATTTGTCCAAATGTTAACGGATGATGAAATGTAAAACATGAACCTTTATCATATTCTGAACATACAGATATATGTCCACCCAATAAACGTGCAATTTTTTGCGAAACACATAATCCTAAACCGTTGCTATCACATCCTAATTTAAAATTATTTGTCGTTTGACCATATTTTTTAAATAAATTATTAATTTCACTTGTTCTTATTCCAATTCCATTATCATTAACGCGTATTTCCATGACGTCTTTATCATTTAATACAATATCAATCCAAATTTTTCCATTTTCTTGTGTATATTTAATAGCATTAGATATTAAATTTGTTATTATTTGACTAACGCGTGATTCATCTGTTAACAATATTGTTGGAACATTTTTTTTTATTGTATTTAATGTCAACACTACATTTTTTTGTCTAGCACTTTCAACATATTCAATAATTATGTTATCAATAATGTCATAAATATCACAATCACAGATATTAATTGAAAATTCTTTTGACTCGATTCGTGATAAGTCTAAAATATCGTCAATTATTTTTTTCATATCGTTGCACGATTTATCCATCATATTAAGTAATTTGACAGGAACATCAAAAGCGTCACGATTATTTTCAATTACTTTATTTATTTTTGTTTTTAATAAATATTGTGACAGTGTAATTGACTGTAACGGATTGCGTAATTCGTGACTTAAAAAAGCTATAAAATTATTGTGAGATTTTTGAATTGTTGTCGAAACATACATATCATCATCTTGTATTTGTTCATTGCATATATTAAAAACGTGATATATGTTTTTGTTGCACATCACAGAATTAATTGTGATGTTAAAATTTTCAAACGATAATTTTTTATTTTTGTACATTTTTTGCCAAACCGTGTCGTCACATATAATATCAAGACCACAAATAATATTATTAATTTTTATTCCTACCATTGATATGTCGTTATATTGATCATTTATTTTTTTAGCATTATTATTGTTGAACATTACGATACATTTACTATCTGTCACAATAATTGATTCATTTGTTGTGTTTAATATTTCTTGAATTATTTGAAATGTCATAAAACGATTATCAAGATATTGACTTACTTTTGACACATTTGTCGAAACATTATGTAACGTTCCGTATAAATTTCCAAGTAAATGATAATCTTTAATATTATCATTTTTATAACCATTTTCTTTATTAACAAGACATATTATTCCATGTGTTTTATTGCAAAAAATGACAGGTATCGATATTATTTCATTAACATTATGAAATGCATCAATATAATTAATGTGTTTCAGCTCTTGCATATTATCAATTATATTTATATTTCCGTCAATTGTCGATTTTAAACATGTACATTCAATATCATCCACTTTTATTAACGAATTTTGTGGAAAACATAAATCATGATTAGTTTTATTGCATACGGTATCAATATATAGATGACGTTCATTTTCAATATCTATTAATGTTGCGATAAATCCGTATTTTGATTGTGTCGCATCTATTATTTTATCAAGAAATGTATTAATAAAAAATACGGACGGTAAATTATTTAAATAAGATTGATATGTTTCATTATATATATCATAAAATAAAATATCCATCTATTTATAGCAATATAATTAAATCATATTTTTATATTTGAACATTTTTAATAAGCAAATATTTTTATTATGTCGCTAATATAAAAAATGTTTAACATATGCATACCACTTTTAATTATAATTTTAGTAATATTTTTTATGGAATGTTTAAACAAACGTGATAATTTTGTACCGCAAATGTTTTTTACCGATACAACATCCGATTTTATTAATAGTTATCATGTAGCAAAAAATGTAACTAGTGAAGAAACACAAAAAGGACATGGATTAATTTATCCACATGATGACACAAATTTATCAAACTTACCAAGTGCTCATAGTAATGCACCTATTATATATTATTCTGATTTATTTGAAGACCCCGTTATGTCAGACGTAACATATTTCGGAAATGATGTACCACTTGGTCGTTTAGGAATAAATAAATGCATAGAAAAATGTAAAAATGGTAACTGTGTTGAATATGGTGTAACTGGACACGCGCATTGTTTTCCACCCAAATAAAAAATCATTATTTTACTATATTGTATGTATGATATCATTTTAATTGTCCCGTTGTATATTTAGTTTAAATATGTGTCATTTAATTGCTCTACCATAAAGTTTGTCCAAATATATATCATTTAAGTTCTTCTATGGGTCGTCCAGTTTAAATAAAAAATAATTAAATTTTGATATTTATCTGTTTTGTTTTATTATTAATTTTTTTATTGTACAGTTCGTTTAAATATATGACATTTAATTGCTCTACAATGAAGTTTGTCCAAATATATATCATTTAAGTTCTTCTATGGGTCGCCCGGTTTAAATAAAAAATCATAAAATTTTGATATTTATCTGTTTTTTTCAACGACTGCGTCGCGACTAAATAAACTTTGTTTATTATTGTAATTTATTTTCTCATTTTTAAAAATTAATTATTAGAAATATTATTTGTTATTTTTAATATTTATCTGTTTTTTTTATTATTAATTGTTTTATTGTACAGTTCGTTTAAATGATATATCATTTAGTTGGTCTATAATAAAGTTTACCTAAATATATATCATTTAAGTTTCTCTATGGGTAGTCCAGTCTAAACGAAAACATTATATTTTTTGATATTTATCTGTTTTTGCAATTTAATTTCTCATTTTTAAAAATTAATTATTAGAAATATTATTTGTTATTTTTAATATTTATCTGTTTTTGTTTTATCATTAATTGTTTTATTGTACAGTTCGTTTAAATATATGACATTTTAGTTGTTCTGTTATATTGTTCGCCTAAATAAAAAATCATTAATTTTTATTTATTTTAAAAAAATTGAAAATTTAAATTGAAAATATAAAAGATGACGGTGTTATGATTATAAATAAATAATTATGATATGTATCAGCACCGAAAAATCGCGATTAAAAGCCAAAGTAGGCGACAATAATAAATTAATTAATAATGTTGCAAACAATGGTGTAAAAATAGGCGATTGTGCTATAATGTCACGAAATGGTGAATATAATGGTTTTAGTATAAAATTTCTTGAAAATGTGCATCCATTGTTAACAGATAGGCGAATAAATATAGCACTAAATTATTATAAAAATGAACAAATAGAAGATACAATACGTACATTATGTATCTATGAAGAATACGTAAAATCAAATAAAAACAGAGACGTAATAGATTTTGTATTGTGTCAATGGTTAAATAAGGCGGATATAAATTTAAAAGAAAATAATTTGGGGTTTATTAAAAACGTTGATAAAATAGATGATTGTGTTGAAAAAAAATTGTTAGAGAGGGTACATACTGTAAGTTCAAGTCCAATAATAGGAAAAATGGAAATAATAGCGTTGGGAAAATCAACAAATGGAAATACTGTTGTTCCTGAATCATGGTTAGGATATGAATTTAACAATGGTGCAGAATTACATAACGAGATGGATAAATTAGAGTGGCGCGTAAACTCGGGCAGACCACCTGTATCATTTTGTTGTATATATTCGATGATGATTTTAGATAAAATTCAATGGATAAGTGATGACATGTTAAAAACAAAAAAAACAAATAATTTTATATTTGTTGGTTACGACGAGAAGGGATTTGTAACAAAAAATGTGACAAAAAATAAAAAGAATATGCAATATATGATTCTTGAAAAACAACAAATTGTGTTGGGAATAAATAAAAAATATTTACAAAAAAAAGATAAAGTAAAGATAAAATATTCCATCGGACATTTATCAAGTTTAATGCAAAAATGTTTTCGTCGTGGACTTGGAACAAATACATTATTGCGCGATACGATGACGAAAATGTCAAACGCAAAATCGTATAATTTACCTGATATTAATTTTGCAAAAGTATCGGGATGGAGACAATTATTTTGGAGGTTATACATAAGTATTATTGAAGATGTAACACCATTTATGTATGACGATGATGGTGCATATAATTTACTAGATATTGTAATTTTTGCGATTATTTCACATTACGACCCAGATATTGATTTTAATTATCATGTCGTTGATAAAATATTAAAAACAGGAACGATGATAATAAATCACACAGAAAGTCATAAAATATGGAATTGGAGGGATGGTGACATAAATGAAATAAAATATGATATATTTTGTAAAAATAATGATGATAATTTGCAGAGTATGATTTTAGTCGCAAAACATAATTTAATGCCCATGATGAACAACGATAAATTGATGATGATAAAAAGTGCAAATTATTACAAAAATCATTATCAAAAAAATGTTCCAAAATTTATAACTGACGATGAGTCATTCATTATTTATGATGACGACAGTTTAGCATATGAAACATTGCTTGCGTCACATGATATGCATTGTTGCCCGAATATATTGATTATTGGAAACCAAAATTTAAATTCAGAATTAACGATGAAAAAATTAGGTTCATTCATATGGAATAATATTAGCAGTGTTAATGTTCATATACCACTAAAAGAAACAACGAATATAAATTTATCACGTGAGGATAAAAAAACGCAAAAAATAATATCACAAATACAGCACCAATATTTTTACGGTGAACATAATTTTGATCCATCCCAATTACGTTTTGGCGAAATTCAAAAGAGCACAAAAAAAGACAAAAAAGAAAAAATACCAAAAAATATACTTCGAGATATATTTTTATTATTATTTGGCAAAAAAATTAGTCTAAGCGGATATGATGCTATAATTGCTGGAGATGTACAAAATCCATTAAAAATAAAAAAAAGAGGTTCAACCATGTCATATATAAATATCAATCATACTGATTATGCAAAACAAAAAATAAAATATGTTGAAAAAATGAAAAAGACAACAATAAAAATACCGAATATATGTTTAAAAAACAGTGACATTAAAATCAAATGGAAAAAAAATATTATTAAAAAATCAACTGCAATTTTGAGCGTAAATTTTGACGAAAATAACAAAATGGAATTTTATGTGAACGGCGTAAAATTAAATGATGCATTCGATTCATCAAATATAATTGAGTTGATTGATGATAACATTGAGATTACAAATGTCGATAATTTACATGATGATAAATATAAAAATATAATAAAATGTGCGATGTCGAACGATAAGTGTGATTATTATTTAATAAGAACACTTGAGATAATTCATAAATATAAATTGAACAACGATATTCATATTGTGGTTGATGATTGGGATAAATTATGTGATTTTTCGCAAAAACATAATGCAATAATATGGAAACAATTATACACGCGCATTATTATGAGGACAAATAACGTTATTTATGTTGGACCGGTTGATAGAAATGGGAACAAAATGCAAAACTCTATAAGTCAATTTTATGAAGGAATTATTTGGAGATTATTACAATTGATGTCTGTATTATATCCTCGCTGCATACATCAACGCAAACGTGGAAATAATGACACTATGAATTTTATTTGTAATGAAAATGTGCCAGAATATGACCACATGACGAAAATAATAAATAAATTAATATATGGCAAAATAAAAACTTCAAAAATCAAAATAAAAAACGAGACGCCAAAAATAGTTACGACATTGTGGAACCACCAGAAGGATACCGTTGTAAAAATGACAAATGGATATAAAAATGAAAATATAAAAGGATATGGTGATGCATCACATGTAGGTGCTGGAAAAACATTAACATCGCTCAATACATTTGTAAATTTATATGATGATAAAGATGATTCTCATTGCGGTTTTTTAGTATTATTACCAACATCACAATTATTAAATACGTGGAAAACTGAGATAGATAAACATACAAAGAATTTTGACGTCATATTATTTAACGATGTAGATTATAAACGTCCGCAAATTGTAAATAAAAATACGATAGTAATATCTACATTGGGAAAAATGCGGGATCATCCAATAATTAAACATATTGAAAAAAAATGGTCGCTAGTCGTTATTGATGAATGTTTATCAGTGCAAAACAGAGACGCTTTGCAGACAGAAGAAGCATGGAGACAAATAATTAATTCACGATATGGTGTATTAATGATGAGTGCAACATTTTTTAGGTCGCGGTTTGATAAGTTATTTTACATGTTAAAGATGCTTCAATCAAATCTGCCAGAAAATGATTGTGAATATTTAGATTGTATATTAAATGAACATATGATATGCAATATAACTGAAAATGATAGAATATGGAAAACAAATATTAATAGAATTAAGATGAATAAAAAAATAAAACTTGAATATGACAAAATAAAAAAAGAAGAAACATCAAATGAACAAAAATACATTAAATTACAAAAATTAATATACGATAAAGTTAATTACGTGAACATTTTTTATGATTTAATTATTAAATTAATAAATGGTGACGATACTAAAAAAATACTCGTGTATGGAAATAGTAAACATGAAGCTGACAATATATGTAACAAAAATAATAATTTGATTGGAAGGTATCCCGATATTAGCAAAAATATAGTTGTCGTTGCATTAAGTGAAGCAACATATGGATTGAATGATTTGGTCAAATATGACACGTTAATTATTAGACCTCCCATGCCAGATTTATTGCCTCAAATAAAAGGTAGACTTGATAGAGCCGGACAAAAAAGTAAAATATTAAATTTGGAATATGTGTTGCTCGATGAATGTTCTATTGAAGAAATATCATTATTCAGACTCGATATGGCAAATAATTTTTACAATAATTATATTATGCCAATTGCTGAATTTTATGACATGGCTGTAAATGGCTAAAAAATTGAAAAATAAATAATGTAAATTATGCACAGTTTAATTTATAATAAAAATAACATTAAACATGGCTTATGAATTATCAACATGCATATCTATCGTTGGCATTGCATATTCAACGTACGCGTATATCAACGATATGTGCAAATCAATTGAAATGCGTTTGTGTGAACTGGAATTAGAAAATGATTTTTCGCGTAAGTTATACGCCAATCATGATAAAATTTTAGATCGCATTACACGTGAAGATAACGAATTATTTAGTCATCCGCTAAAAAAAGATGTACTCTTAATTTTTGATGACATAAAAAAATTACAAAATGCACATACAGAGCTACAAAATATTTTTGTTCGCAGCGATGCCAAAAACGATAAAGTAATTGCTATGTCTGATTATCACGAGGAAATAGACAACGACATTAAAATATTGCAAAATAAATTATCATTCATTGATATAAATTTTATTATTTTAACATCTTCAATATTAAATTTATTCTATGTATGTTGCAAATAAATTAAGCCAATATTTTATTATTTTGACATTTTTAATATTAAATTTATTCTGTGTATGTTGCAAATAAATTAAGCCAATATTTTTTCTATTGATTCTTTCATTTGTATTTCACTTCCGCCAACATATTCATCACAATTTTCTTTGTCTTTGTAGATTAAAAAAGTTGGGAGCTTGTTGATGTAATATTCTTCAGCTATGTCAGGACAATCATCGATGTCAACATAACAAAATACACAATTTTTGTGATTTTCAGCTAACAATTCGAAATATGGTTTTATTTTTTTACACGGTCCGCACCATGTTGCGCCAAAATCAATTACGACAAATTTATTATTTTGAATTGTGTCGTTTAGCTCGTCAAACGATTCAATTTTAACAACAGTATTCATTATAATGTTCAGTATATTTATATTTTTATATGATTTAAAATTAAATATCGCAAATTATATTTTCAATTTTTTTATTGATTGTGCCAATATATATTGGCACAATATGTATATATATACATGCAGGCATATGTGCAAAAAAAATGAAATTTAAATTATATCACGTACAAATACAAATATAAGCCATTAAAAATAACAATAAATACCAAGAATGCCGTCTAAATCTAAAGCTAGCACTAAATCAACCGAATATGTATATTTTGTATATGGTGGAATTATGAAAGAAGGAAACACATTTTTTGGAGCATTTAGCGGTGATGATATTGATGAGCAATTAGAGACATATAAAGAATTGTATGGAGGAAATTGCAAAGCTAGATATGTGAAATCTGAAGATTCTGAAGGTGATTTAGAAAAAATTAAAAAGAAACTTTCATCAAAACTATACGCTGGTACAGATTCTATTTATGAAACAATAATTAGTGATGCTGTAAAAACTATGCGTGATGAAGCTGGTGTAAAAAATGCATCGACTTGGAATATTCGCAATTCAGATGAACCAGAATCTAAGACTAAAACGCCTAAGAAAAGTAAAAAAACAGAACCTGAAACTGATGACGATGAAGAAGATGAAAATGTTAAGGTTGTCGTGAAAAAAAGTTCAAAGGGAAAAACTAAGAAAACTAAAAAAAATAAATCATCTGACGAAGATGAAGAAGATGAAGAAGATGAAGAAGAAAAAAAAACTAAATCAAAAGGAAAAACTACAAAATCTAACAAAAAATCGAAAGCTATAGAGGAAGAAGAGGAAGAAGAAAGCAGTGAAGGAGAAAGCAACGAAGAAGAAAGCAATGATGAAGAAAGCAATGATGAAGAAAGTGATGAAGAAGTAAAAGTTGTCGTGAAGAAAAAAACAACAGGAAAAGACAGCAAAAGTAAAAAATCATCCAAATAAATTATTTTATACAATATTTTGATTATTAATAATTGAATAATAATTTTTAATTATATAAAACTATTTTAATATGGAAGAACCATTTAAATTATTATTAATCATCGCAATATTTATCATAATTATGAGCTTTATAAAAAGTTTTCGTGAAGATAAGGAAGGATTTGGTGGCGTATTAACACAATTATACGCAAGCAGCCTAAATAATTATTATCCGTATAATGGACTGTATGATGGAATATATAATGGAACATATAATGGATCATATGATAGAAGATATAATGGATTATACAACAAATGGCAATCTCCTTTTGGTATATGGAATATACCAACTAGAACGCAAAATTGGATGAATTATTATAATGTTCCATACTGGGAATATCCGTGGAGATATTTATATCGTTAAATAATTTATATGTTGAGAACATCATGATCAACTAATTTTAAAAAACTTTTAACTGATTTTTCGGCTATTTGTTGAATTGTTAATATTACTTCAACGATATTTTCCAATTGTTTTATATTGTGTTTAAGTATAACTATTGCATCACTGTAAATTATATTTTGATTTGGTATAATCATTTGTATACTATATGTTGATATTTTTCCTGTTTGTAAATATATTTTATCGTCACGATGCGTAATTATTATGTTATCAACAGAACATAATTCAACATATTTGTCGTCATTAATTAAAATATTATATTCGTTCGCGGTTGATGTATTCTTATCGAGAAGCATTAATGTTCGCTGATAATATAAACGACATATACGATTGCAATACTCGATATCTGTAATTTTCATTATATTTGATGTACCCATTATATTATATTTGTTAATCTGTTCAGCTAAATCATTGCTTAATTCGGAAGACATTGTGTGTAATAATTCATAAATTTTACACGTATTTTCAATATGATTTAACATTTTTTGTAAGTTATCTTCACGTTTTATTTTTTTATTATTTTTAAGCTGTTGTCTTTTGATAGTTATGTTTTGTCCTTCGTAATTATTATCATATAGTAAATTATCTCCATAAGCATTGTTGTGGATATGATTTTTACACGTGTCGTTATGCGCATTATTTTCATTGTCAAAACATTGTTTGCGTGAATCGTCATTACAATTATCGACATATTCTTTATTTGAATTATCGTGGCATGCATTTTCATTATCAAAACATTGTTTGCGTGAATCGTCATTACAATTATCGACAAATTCTTTATTTGAATTATCGTGGCATGCATTTTCATGCATATTATAATTACATTTGTCCAAATCATCGTGCCGTATATTTGGTTGCGTGTCGTGGTTATATTTGTCTAAATAATTGTGACGTATATTTGAGTGCGCGTTGTGATCACATTTATGATTCATAATTTTTCTTTTTTTTAAATCTTCACAATATTTTTCATCGGGTGTGCATCTATTATTTGAATTAATCGTGTCCATAATTTTATTGTCAACTGAACTTACGATATATTCTTCAATGAGATCTAAATTTTCACATTTTATAAATAATGAACTAGATTTACATTTACCTGATGAAGATGATGATTCACATTTATCCGATAATAATGGAGATTCACATTTATTTGATGAAGATGATGATTCACATTTATTTGATAATGATGGAGATAGAGATTCACATTTATTTGATAATGATGGAGATTCACATTTATTTGATGAAGATGATGGTTCACATTTATTTGATAATGATGGAGATTCACATTTATTTGATGAAGATGATGGTTCACATTTATCTGACGAATTGCCCAACAATGATGATAACGATTTGTTCGATATTGATGAACATTTATTTGGTGATGATGATGAATCACATTTGTTTTGAGACGATGACGCATCACAATCATCAGATGACGACGTGTTACAATCATTAGATGATAAAAATGAACATTTACTTGGTGACAATGTTGATGATTCACATTTATTAGAAGACGATTCACATTTATTAGAAGACGATTCACATTTATTAGAAGACGATTCACATTTATTAGAAGACGATTCACATTTATCCAATGACGATTCACAATTATTTGATGATTCGCATTTATTTGATGACGATTCACATTTATCATGATTTAATAGAGAACTCAATGAACTTGAAGAATTATCAGACGATAATTCGCTGTGTTTGCAGCATTTTTTCGTGGTAATTTTCGTAACGATTGGTCTTATTTTTCCGGGTATTTCGATATCTATGCAAATTCCTTTTCCATGACATGATTTTTTTGAAGTATCGTAATGTTTTTTTTTAACATCGTCCGATTGACACAATGTATTGTTTATGTTGCATTGCGTATCAATATTTAATAAATCATTTGCAGTAGAAGATAATGATTCACATGGTTGTTTTTGTTCATCTGTGCATATATTATTGCTGTCACTGTTATCGTCACATGTATCATTACTACTGCATGCATCATTATCATTGTTACATATATTATTACTATTGCACACATTGCTACTATTATTATCGTCATTGTTATCATTATTATCACATGTTAATTGTGGTGCATATTTTGATGTTAATGATTGTATGTTAGGTGATGAACATTCATGGTCAGAATATATTTTTTTTTTAACAAATGATAAACATATGTCGATTAATTTTATTTCGAATGTATCACAAAGTAAATTTTTTTTAATAATATCGAAAAAAATAGTTTTATATGATGTTAAATGTTTAGTTGAATATTTTTTTTTATCTTCGATTATCAAAAAAAATTTATGTATGATGCCTTTTGATGCTGTCATGACTGATTCAGAATTTTCATAAGGATTATCATCATCTGAGTTAATATATCTCGTTAATATGTCGATCACTAAATTTTTGTGCTTAATTATTATAGTCTTATCACACTCCATATAATATATGTTAGTATTTAATAATATGTAATAATATTATTTGTGCATGGAGATGTTAATTGAAAAAAATAAATAGTTCGAGTAATATATTAAAATTATGTCGACTATAATAAAACATAATTACACATGAGCAAATTTCATTTTAATTTTAAAGCGAAATGTGAAATATCGAAAAAAGAAGAAAATAAAGACGATATTATCAAAGAAATATTGACAAATCTAAATATGATGGTGCACATATATACACAAATGACTGAAATTACATTGGCATTTGAAGACAATATCATGCACTTAGTCAATAAGGTGCAAAATGAAGGAAGTATAAGTTACATGATATCCGAAATATTTGATAATTATTTGTCAGAATTTATAAACAGAATAGTTTTATGCTTAAAAATACAAATGTCGTCTCAATTTGGTTCTGCCACTGAAATAATAAAACATTGGGAAGAAACAAACAAAACGTACAAATATAATGCAATAATACACACGTCATTAAACGAGCAATCATTTGAACAATTGATATGTGAAATAGATAACGTAGGAATATTTAATTATACGTTGGACGCATCAGATAACATCGTGATAACAAATGATGTTAGAGCGAACATATATAATAATGATGAACCCGCTATAATAAAATTTGGAAAAAATATGATATATGAATTTAAAAATAGCGAAATGTTGAACATATTGCAAAAATCAGAACATGAATTTTGTGAAACAATGGAGAAATATATAACGCGCATATTAAGCAGTTTTCACGATCAAATAAATAAAAATAACGATGTCATTAAAAGTTCAATAAATCACGTAAAGCATATCGATGAAATATTTTAGTGCTTAAAAATTTTATAATATTGAACATATGTATAAAATGAGTTGTGGGTCAGATTCATATTCTGATGACTGTTCGTCAGAAATTTCATCATTATCATGCGGTTCATCAATAAATATATCAGATGATGTATCGTATAATAGTAAATTTTTAGGTTCATTATTTGTCCCGGATAAAATAAAATTTAAAAAAATAAACCGTGATAAATGTCGATATAAGCATAATGAACATCACAATGATTATTTATATTGTGACAACGATAGCAATTATAATAGTGAACATAATAACAATTATAATAACAGCAAACATAAGAGTAATTATAATAATGAGCATAATAAACCTTTATTTAATGATGAAATGCATAGCAATGATAAATTACGTAACAATATTTACGACAACATTGAAAATAGGATAAATAAAAATAATAATATCGATAAAAATAGTAACGTTATATCAAATACGAAAAAACAAATAAGTGATACAATATGTGTTTTTGAACAGCTAAAATATGCATCTCAACGATATATATATGATAGTGATATAAAAAATTACATGATTGAATTATCAATACTTTTGCGTTCACGAGTTGCTTCAAGTATAGGAAAGGGTGCACCATTAATAAGACGCATATCAGTTGACGGTAATCGTAATACGCATAAACATTACATATCGTATAAATTAAAAAATAATATATGGATTCGCAATAAATTAATATATGAGATTGACAATATTGATGTGGTAAATAATAAAACCACAATTAATTTTGGAAATAAAAAATATGAATTAAAAAATGACGACATGAAATATTTTATAAATGATATTGAAAAAAATATTTTGACATTAAATAACGGTTTGTTATATTTATGTTCAATAAAAAATATACATAATGAATATTAAAAAATTGAAAAAATATTACAATAATGATTGAAATGAACTAATGTGTGATATAATAAATATTATAATTGAAGGATAATGACATATTTTTCGTTGATAGGATTTGCACATGATAAACCAGCATCCGAAATAATAAAAATAGGAAAACAGTGGGTTGAAAAAAATGTAAAGGAATTATGCACACTAAAAAAACAAATAAATGATGTTGATTTTTTAGACAGTAAACTTAAGAAATATTCAGAATTTTATAAAATTATTGATAATACTATTTTTATGACATCAAAAAAGAAAAAAGAAAAAACAATGACAAAAATATTTAATGATGAAAAAAATGCAAAATTAAGATTATTTAATTTTACGTATTATGACGTAATAATATGCGAGTTTAAAAAAATGTTGTCGGAACATAATTTTGATATGTTGATAGGTGGTTCGAGCGTATTATCTGCAGTTATGATGGAACCAGGAAAACAATTTAAACCAAATGATATGGATATTTATATAAAAAATATTACTAACGAAAAAATTGTGGTTGTCGATAAATACATACAAAAACTATTTGACCAAGATAATGGATTTAATGTTTATGTTGTGCGCCGTTCGATAACAATGACGTGGTGGGTATTTAAAGATGGTATATTTTGTGTGGAAATTCAATTAAATTTATATGACATAAATTCGTGGTCTGAAATTTTTGCATTATATCATGCAGATATGGTATGTATCGGGTATGATATTAAATGTGACGAAATTATTACGCATGATTCTAGATGGTTGACATTTGCAGAATCATATTCACATAATTCTTTAATATTTATGACGGATGAATTTGGTCTTAGGAATAAAAAACACATATCAAACATAGTAGCAAAATATAGCTCACGAAATTTTAACATAGTTGGTATATCTAACAGTGTTAAAGATGATGATAGAAGTGATATGTCAGGATCATCATCAGCATTATCAAATGACGATATATTAACAAAAAAACCTATCGATATATTGATATTAAAATATTCTGCACACGATGATATTTTTATAGATAGTGATATTAAAAATTTATTGACAGAAATAAAACCGCCAAAATTATTGCACATGTTTGAGCCAACAAATTCACAATTTATGAATTCAGTATTTGACATTGATTTGTGTGATGATAATAATGTTGAATGTCCTGTATATTTATGCAATGTAAATTTAATTATGCAAAATACGGAATGCGAACATTATGTGTCGATGAATGCTTACATAAAACAAAAAACAACTAAATGTCCACTGTGTCGAACCTCATGGGAAGAAAAAAACACATATATATCATGTGCCAAAACATATAAATTACAAATGATTGATAAAAAAAAAAATATTAATAATAAATATGCGCAAAATAATGAAGTAGAAGAAAAAATTGTTATTGATGATGAAGTGACACATAATAACACGTTAAATGATATTGTTCAATTAGATGATATTCTTGAAATTCCTTTCAACGATATTGCACACGATATAATTGATAGAAGAGATTGGGACGAAGAACCCGTTGCGATTTGGAGTAAATCGCTCGATGCATCTACGTTAGATTTCATTCATTGGACAACTGAAGAAATAAATGAACCGTTGAGTGACCATTCCTCTTTGAATTCTAATGATTCAGATGATGAACCAAATGTTCGAATTCGAGGTGATTCAGCTGATGATTCAGATGATGAGCCAAATGTTCGCATCCGATATGATGATTTATGCAATGAATCTGACAGTGATTAATTTATAATATTTTTATTTGTGTGAAATAAATAAAAATTGATATTTTAATTGGATAACGTAATAATCAATATATGTATGTACAATTATGTGCATAAATATATGTTAGATTTGGGCGAAATAGACAATTTTAGACTAAATTTTTTTAAACATAAACAAAATGTAGATTATTTATTATCAACGTATGAAACAATAATATGCCAAGAACAATTATTTTTAACGATCATACAAATAGAAAATAAATATAAATATCACACTAAATTATATCATTCAGTCGAAACATTTGATGATTTATTTTTAATGTACGAATCAATGTGCGAAAAAAATGCTTGCTCTAAATTACAAAAAATACTTGACGCAAGAGATAAATTATTTAGTTATGTCGTAAAAAATGAACATTCTGAAAATATAAATTTAAAAAAATTATTTCAAATATTTGATAATGATGAGGCGTTTCATTTGGCAACATTAATATTCAGATTTAAAAAAAATTTAGTTGATGAAATAATAAAAAATCAAGATAATTTTTATTGTTTTTCTGAAATTTATAATGCGCCTGAAATTGAAACATACGATGAACCCATTTTAGAATCATTAAATGATAATCCGTCACATATGCGAATAATATTTAAACAAAATGATGACATTCAATTTTATGACCCAGATATATGTGATGATTTTCATAAAGTAAAATATTTTTTTAAATTATTGCTTGGTCATGATGCAAAAATATATCATTATTTAAAAATGTACGTGCCGATACAAGAAATTACTGACGATAATTATTGTTTATTTCATTGCATATATATGATTAAATTAGTTGATAAATATAATGCGTGTGATTATAATTATGTACATTCTAAAATAATTGCTCATAAATTTTTAATGAAAAAAATAATAAGCAAATTATATAAGAAAATATTAAAACATGTTTGAATATATGCCATTATTTATTAATTGTTATAATTAATTTTCGGGGGTTTGATTAGGAACAGGAGCACCCTGATTATAATAATGATGATTATGTGATACTATTGTTGATTGTCCATTATTGTTGCCTCCATTATTTGCATTATTTGCATTATTTGCATTATTTGCATTATTTGCATTATTTGCACTATTATTACTCCCGCTATCATTAAGATTTGTCATTGCAGAGTTACCCACCTCTTTAGTGACATTTTCAACTTCGCTTGCACCTTCTTGAACAGCATTATCAACATCCATCATAATATATTCAGAATATTGTTGCAAAGAAATGACTAAAAGCGAATACACCAGCAACATTTGTTTTTGTACCGGTGGCAAATATGTGATAGCTTCTCCTGCACAATATTTATTTTCATTAAAACCGTTAAGCATATTAATAATTAAATATCCGGACGCATAAATTGCAGCCGTAATAGCAACTGAAATAAATGGCGCCAATTGTTCAATGCCAAACATTATCCAATCAATTGGTGGCACAAAATCAAGAATCATTGTGACGGTAACAGTAAGTGCGTGTAATAATACAGCGCTTTGAAATGCGACGAGTATTTCTTGTTTTATTGATACGGTCGGTTTAGTTGTAGTGGCTGGTTGTTGATTTTCATTTTGTTGATTTTCATTTTGTTGATTTTTATTTTGTTGATTTTTATTTTGTTGATTTAGTTGACGTTGAAGTTCGACGGATATTCCTTTTTTTTTATGTTTTTTATTTTGTTGATTTAGTTGACGTTGAGCATTAGCTTGACAAGATTTTTTGCTGTGTAAATAAAAAGCAAGTGTACCTGATGCTATAATTGTCAATAATTTAACGACAAGTATAAGTATTATATTAATATTTTGTTTAGCCGCTGCATTAGCTGCAACATATGTCACAAAAAAGCTAATCACAGGAATCATTACGTAAAAATCAAATGGAATACCACCTTTACCTTTTTTTATCCATCCCATTAAATGATATGTTGCAGGAACAATATTAAAGGGCATAAATATTGGACCCAATAAACCAAATATCATAGTCCATGATTCATCAAGTGAACCATTTAAATAATTTATTCTATAATGTAAATCTGGAATAATACCAAACATTAAGACTATTATAAATCGCACTATATAAAATTGCCCTATTTGAAATGCCATGTTATATAATATTTAGACATAAAAAATAACAATAATATATGTAATTAGTTAAATAATGCGTTAAAAATAAATTAATGGTGTGGCAACATATGATTTATTTTCATTTACAAATTTATTAATATCATTTGAAAATACACGTTCATGATGTCTTTTTGTATAAATTTATATAATTCTACCCGTGTTAAACATAATTTGACACATATTTCGCAAGGTTATATGTTTAATTTGAAAAAACAATTGATGTTCTTCTTTGTATAAATTATCATCATATGAATCGCGCGTTGAAAATATTTTGTGCATATATTCGTGTGCCTTATTTTTGATTTGATGTTAACACAGTCGACTATTTTCAGTTTCCACTTACAGTCGACAAAATGTGAACTTTATGCTCGCAATTGACGAACATTTTAATAAATTCACAGTGTTCATTTATATCCATACGAAATGTTTCAAGATATCGTCCAATTGTTTCGACTAGCATCAACAGTTTGCATAACGGTTTATGATGATTTTGTTGTTCCGTTATTTAAAAGTTGATAGTTTTTGATAAAAACTAATCACTTTTTGTTTACAAACATACATAATAAATTACATATGTTTGCACATTTTCATTGTAAGGAAAATGGAGATAACTCTCATTCTAATACACATTTATTGTGTATTTCTTAACATTATATTTCTGGCACCATTTATGTCTCTATCTATTTTTAATCCACAACCATTGCAAATAAATATATCTTCATTTTTTAAATTTTATTTGATTTTTTCCACAACTTTTTGATGTGTAATATTCTGGACGCAAAGACACTACGTGTCTAGCTGGCTATTTACTTTGTAAAATGCGAATTATCAATTCTATTTTTTCAGCATTGCATTTATTTTTTAATTTTGTTAAAAATTCATAATATCCTATGCTCATTAAATTTCGCGCTAATCTGGAATTTGTTTTTGCACTACCATTTTTCGGGTCTCAAATGGCGGCATTAATATTTTTCCATAATTATCGCATAAAAATTTCAACGATTTGTTGTGCAATTCATTTCTTAAATTTTTTAAATATTTAATTTTTCTATGCATTGCTTTTTTTAAATTTTTTCTTTTTTCATGATTATATTTATAATTTTTATTCACTTTTTTATATTGTTTGCTTACTAATATGTCAACATCTCTACATATTTTATTTATTTTTGTTTTATCCGAACTTTTGATATCTTGTTTAAAACACACATTTAAATAATATTCATTTAATGATTTATTCCATGTCAATGAACTGTCACAAATGTTTTTATATTTATCGAATCTACATGATGTTTTTATGTTTCTGAATATAAATTCATTTGTTATTTTATTTTGTAAATTATAAAATAAACTGTTTGTTTGTGCATTTATCATTGTTTTTTCTAAATTAATTGTTTCATATTTAATTTTTCGCGTTTTATGTTTTAATTTAAATGGTTTTTTATATTTTTTATGCATAATCATGCATTTATTATATGCATCAGTTGATTCCTTTATTGACATATCTAATAAATGTGACGGAAAATTAAGTTCATTAATCCAATTTGGATAATTATTTTTTATCAATTTTCTGATCGTCATAAACGAAAATTTACTTTTTTCATTTTTAAGATCTATAAATTTAATAGTTTCTTTTTTATTATGATCTACATAAAAAAAAAAGTATTTTCATTTGTTGAATCATAATTATTAATAAAATCAATTGATCGATTATAAAAATACCTGTACATGCCATATAAACGCTTAATATATGATTTTTGATTTGGGTTAAAAAATAATTTAATTTTGTGACATTTTAAAAACATTACTTTTAAAGTAATGTTTTTAAAAAGTGTTCTTTTTTGGTTATTTTAAATAAAATAACTAAAAAAATGACATTTAATTGATTCATAAGTATCGTAATTATTTTGTTTTCTCTCAAGCAATTGTTTTTGTTTATATTTATTTATTTTATGTTCAGTTTTGAACCAATTATCATAATTAAATGTGTTTGGTGTTTTATTGATTTTTAAATTTTTCTCGATTGGTAAAAATATTTTTTTAGATAATTTTTCACATTTGACATCCCAAAAAGGAATGCAATTCGCATCTTTGATTAACATAAAAAAATCAGCATAATTATTAATACCATCATCATGGACATTAAATATATTATCAACATATGAATTAACAATGTATTGTTCATATTTACATACGATAGACGTAAATTGTTTATTTAATTTTATAATTTGTTTACTATCGTTCTTCTTTAACTTTATGTCATTTTACGTAAAAATTGAAATTCATATTTGATTATCAAGAAATATCAAATATTTTGCAACTAGTGGCAACCCATTGAGATACGACAAAGTTGTGTGATGATAATTTTTGATTGTGATGAGGAGTGTGCGCAGCCATTATATATTTGATGATTGTAACTTTAATGCGTATTGTTGTGCATAAATAATTAACATATTGTGCATCAATATGTTAAACATTTTAATTTTTTATTGAGATAAATATAAAAAAATGAAATGTATAACATATGACACATATGCACGATAAATATATATATATAATAAATATATGTGTACAATAAATATATATAAAAATATAATGAGAATATTTCAATACGTGATTGAACTGAACGAACCAATAAATGTCTTATCAGAGTTATCTATTGTTCAATTTGATACGCAAAAATATTTAGTAAGAGAAAAAATGCCAAATATAAATTGGAAAAAAAATGAATATACACAAAGAGTAATAATATTTGATTCATCAAAAAATGAATTTCACAATTATGATGAAAAAATAAAGGAAACAAATTTGTACAAAAATTATGATTATTTTGATGGATGTTCGATAATGGAACAAATTGAACTCTTAAAATATCGCGATAAAATGGATGATATAAATAATTTAGAAAAAAATGATCAGATATATGATATTTTAGAAGATGAAGAACATCCATATTATAATATGTCAGTCAATAAATTAGAAAATATATTTGATACAGAATTTGTGAACCAATATAAATTTACTGAACATGAACGACACATAATTAATTTGGTCACTAGTCATCCGTTAGTTAAAAATAAAATAAAATCAGTTAAGTGGATTGATAAGATAATATATTAATATTATAATTAATTTTTTGTATCGTAATGAAGATATTTAAATTTCAATAATTTTTGTCATGTTTATTAAAATGAATTGTCCTGTTAAATATGTGCATAATATTGTTATCATGTGACACAATTAGTAGAGTGCGATTTTTTAATTGTTTAAGTAAATTGATAACAATTTTTTTATTAACAACGTCAAGTGACGATGTTGGTTCATCGAGTAATAATATTTGTTTATTTTGAATAATAGAACGAACAATAGCGATTAATTGTCGTTGTCCGCCAGATATATTATTTCCTTCTTTACCAACATTAGTTTGCAGTTTTTTTGGCAAATCATTAAATACGTTCGCAACATTTAATTTATGTAATTCTATCCATATTTGTGATTCTGTAAATTTAGTACCATATGCGATATTATGAAATACAGTTGTGTCAAACATTTTTGGATGTTGTGGGATATACGCGATATGATTCATAACATTATCATAATTAAAATATTTTATATTTTGTCCATCAATTAAAATATTTCCATCGTACTGAATAAGTCCACCGATAGCTTTAATGATAGAAGTTTTTCCTGAGCCAATATTTCCGGTTAGTCCAATTATTTGATTTCCTTTTATTGTTGCGTTGAAATTTGTAAGTATTTTATTTTCATTATTATTTTTATTATAACTTATCGATATATTTTCAAGTATAATATCTCCATTTTTTATAATAAAATTTTTATTTTGTTGTTCACTATGTATTTGAAATTGTGAAAAATATTGTTGAACCTCATTTAATTTTTCAATATCTGTCATTATTATTCGAAATTTACCGACAATTGATTCATAATATTCTAAAAAAGTTAATAACATTAAACCGATAGAAATTAATTTTGGGTTATCAATTTTATCGTTGTTACGTATCCGTATTGCATAAGCCAACATGCTTAATGTAAATAATGTACCAATATTTCGTAATTTAAAAGTTGAATCACTGTTCATCAAATCGTTTTTTATGTATGTACCATATGCATCAGATGTCATTTTATTTAATATATTTTTTTCTTCATGTGCCGTTCCGTTAACAATAATTGTATCAGAATTTATCATAATATCATGGACATGATTAAAATATTTATTTAACGAACCACCATTACGTTGTACAAATGATAAACTTTTACTTTCGATAATAAAAGTGACAAGAAATAACATAAAAAATAAAAAAAGCATAACACACGCATTAGATGAATCATTATTTGCATATAATCGCACCAATCCCGCGACTATCATAACAGTTGGTGCAATATATGACGTAAAAAATGAATAAATTGAGCGAAGATTTGTTATTTTTCGCAGATTCATAATAAATTCATTAACATTTATTTGTTGTTTTTTATTTTTTATATGGTTCAATGTTTTGACAGTTAATTCTTTTGCGCTGTCTAATTCAATTATTGGAAAATTTTGTGAAACAATTGCATCATTTAAATATAATAATAAACCTGAACAGAAATAAAGGAAAAAAAATATCATTGTATCGCGTGAATCTGATGACTTAATAAATTCAGGAAGGTCTGCAATAATTTTACCAATTTTTTCATAAAATACAACGTCTTGATACCACACACCCGTGAGTAATGAAATAAGTGCAATGATTAACATGTATTTATTTTTTGCGTTATCGAATATTATTTTATACGTATCAATATTTTTCATATAATAAAAGGAACTATAAAATATTTTATTTAAAAAAAAGTTAATTTTATTATTCAATATTATAAAATAAAAATGAAATTCACAAACTGTCAAATATTTTTAATCATTGTTGGTCTATATTTAATATATCATCTCCACAAAAATAAAGTGTTCGCAAAGGAAGAAAAGGCAATAGTTGCAGATATTAGTGAAGATGCCGAGTCGGTCACTGGATTTATTGATGATCAGTACAAAGAATATAAAAAGGCAATAGATGCAGATATTAGTGAAGATGCCGAGTCGGTCACTGGATTTATTGATGATCAGTACAAAGAATATAAAAAATTAATATAAATTATTATAAATTAATATAAATTTTGTTAAGGGATTATATAACCTATGAAATTAACAAATTGTGAAATTTTTTTGATTGTTGTTATTATATACGCATTATATATAATTTTTTTTGGTGATAACCAAACCACTGAGCATTTTAAAGGCAAGGGAAATGGCAGTAAAGCTAAACAGCAAAAAAAACAACAAAAAAAGCAAAATAAACAACAAAAAAAACAACAACAAACGCAAAAAAAACAACAACTACACAGCTCAAATATATCAAAAAAACAAGCTAATAAAGCACAACTACCAGAATTGCCCATAGTGTGGAAAAATATTATTAATTTAATTGGTACAAATGTAGGTGAATTTAATATGCTTTCATTTCAATGTCAATCGTTGATGCAATCTCATTTAAATTCGTTGATGACAAAATACAAATTAACAGATGCAACAGCACGCACGAATTTTGATAAAATAAATTCACGGAGTATTCTTGACGTGACCATGGGAAATGATCCAAAACAAATTAATCATGGTGCAACTGTGCTAAATGTCAATGCGATTCCGTACACATATATAAATTCTTTAAGGTTGCTTCATTTGATTGATAGTGAAATAAACTCAAATAAATCGGGTTTTCATGATTCAAACAAACGTTCGGAAGCATCTAATTTTGTCAGGGGTATGCGTTTAGGACAACAGTCAACATTAAAATCATTAAAACGTGATATAGGCGGAAAATAATTAATAAAAATTGAAATATAAACATTTATAATCATATGAACAAATCATATAATAATAAAATAAATAATACAATACATTATGATGTCACCAAAAACATTAGCGTTAGGTGATAGAATGAAAATATATGAAAAAGAATTAAATATAAATATTGAACCACATGAATCATTTATTGTCAGGTTAGACGGAAAAAATTTTAGTAGATTTACAAAGGGGTTTCAAAAACCATTCGACGGCATGTTTATAAGAACGATGTGTTTAACAATGCATGATTTAGTTAAAAAATTTGAGGCTCAAACAGGATACACACATTCAGACGAAATAACGTTGGTTTTTGACAATGCAATACCTGATGGAGAACAAATAAATAATGACATTCATAAATATTGTCATATGTACAACGGAAGAACACAAAAAATATTATCAATTATGGCTTCGTATTGTTCCGTAAAATTTAATCATCATTTAAATATTTTATTAAATGAATATGATGGAGAATATGCATACAAACAAAATTTTATTGATATTATAAAAAGCAATGAACAAATTTTTGATGCAAGAATTATGAAATTTAATGGCGTGGATAATTATGAAATATTAAATCACCAATTATGGCGGTCAGTGCATGATTGTGAACGTAACGCAATTCAATCGTATGCTCATACACATTTTGGATCATCTAAAATAATGAATAAACATTGTGGTGAAATGAAAGATTTGTTATTGTCAGAAAAAGGCATAAATTGGGATGACGTTCCACTATATTTAAAACACGGAATTTATTGTAAAAAAATATTGGTCGAAAAAAAAATAGGAAATGAAAGCATAATTCGGTCACAATATATGTTTAAAATGTTCAAAATATGTTTTAGCGATGAAAATTTAAACATGTTACTATCAAAATATTGGGATGACAATTGCTGCGAAGTTAAATTGGATGAGATAATTTAAATTTATATATTAAATGTATAAATGACATACGTGTCGAAATATAGCAGTGCTAGCATATTATTTTACGAATATGATGAACAAAAAGATGACATAATATTTTAATTTATTTGAAAGTTCATTTTATGGATCACTTAATGATTTAGGAAGATTAAAAGATAAAATGGATATTACTTTTATGCACACTGCAGTTCGTGAAGCAATGGAGGAAAGCGGAAATTTATTACACATTGGCAAATATATTTTAAAAAATAATGCAAAAATAATAAAATTATCAAAATATATGTGTTTCGTTTTGAGAGTGCCAAGTATAATATCAATAAATGATTATTTAAATAATTTGCGCGTGTTAGAAATAAATAAAAAAACAAAAATATTGGAGAGAAACAAATGATTGTGTTAAAATTTATTTATCTGATTTAATTGATAGAGGAATTATCAATAATAAATTAACGCATCATTATTATATGAACGATAAAAAAATACATCCAATAGTAAAAGCCATCATAAAAAAAAATAATATCCAAAAATTTATTTAATGAGTTAAAAAATAAAAAATCAATAAAAATGAAAAAAATAAAAGTTGATGACTATGTTAACATAATGTCGGTTTAAAAAATTATTTTTTTAGCAAATTTGTTATTTTTTTATTTTTGATGTTATTGATTGCATTTCCTGAACTATTTTTAAATACCCATACAGTTGTAATTTCTTTTATTGGTTTATATGTGAACATCATTCTTTTTCCTTCTTTTTTCTTCTTTTTTCTTTTAGCCCATGTTTCTTTCATTACATCAACAATAGGTCCAATACATGTAGTTTCGTCAAGAAAACTTTGAAATATTGTATCATCTAATATATTTTTTTTAATTTTTTTTAAATAATAATTTTTAATTTCAATTAAATTTTGCGATTGTGTTTCATAATATAATTTTTTTTTTGCATCATTATTTGTTTTCATACGAAACATGTTTATTGATGTCGTTAAAAATACAAAATCAAAACATCCAAATGTCAAAAAGTTTGTTTCATCTATTTTTACTTTTTTAACGGGTGTGCATCTGCAATTATTTCCATAGACAATGGCAATTAATTCATCGTCAGAATATACTTTGACACTAAAGTCCGTTAAACTTAAATATGGATAATATTCAACGATTGTTATGTTGCTTTTATTTTTTTTGAGCAAATTTATCATCTCAAGAACTGTATTTGTATAATTAATGGCAATAAATTCATAGTACGGAACTTTAATTTCTTTAATTAATTTATTGTCTTTTTGTATTTTTGATATTTTAACATAATGATTATACACATAATCGCCAATCATTATTATGTCATCTTTATTTTTTAGATAATCAAAAATAATTTGTAAATCACCGTCGACATTTTTTTTGTGTTTGACAATGGGATCTAAATATTTATTTGATTTTTGTATGGGATAATTTTTTTGAAGAATAAATAATCGAGGTACCGTTTTTTCACTCCATCGCCATGAACTAAAATGTGGGTCAGTTATCATTTTAAACAAATCTAACATTGCAAATCGCGGATGAACATAATTAATATTATCAATTCTAATGAACGGAATGCTATTATATATATTTGTTGGTGTATATGATAAATCCATAGCAATATAAGTATCGACAATTACTCTATATGTCCCTTCATGAATAGCTTCGGCACCTGACACTTTTGCGAAACCTTTTTTTTCTAATATATCACACATTTCAACCATATGTTTAATTGGTGTCGTTGACATAACATCAATATCGGGTAAATCATTATCCCCGTAAAATGCATCTTTTGGATTTTTATTTATGACCGTTTTATTATGCGCATAGCCACCATATACTTTTAATTTTTTATCGGATACAAATTTTAACACAATGGCGACAATATCTTTAACATCCTCGAAATATAACGTTGGAGGTTCAGGTTTAGGATTGGGTTTTGGCTTAGAATCGGATTTAGGCTCAGAATCAGAATCAAGTTTAGGTTCAGAATCAGAATCGGATTTAGGCTCAGAATCAGAATCAAGTTTAGGCTCAAAATCAGATTCGGATTTAGGCTCAGAAACATTCTCATATTCAGTTGTGACGTTATTTATTTCATCTGATGTCGGTTCTTGTTGCGTTTCTGATTCGGTTTTAATTAATTCGTTGGGTTTTTTTTTTTCGGCTCTATCAACTATATTCTCCGAAATTGTTGGCACATTTTTTTTTAATAATTTAAATTCAGCGTCACTTATTAGATGCATATTAATAATGGTATAAATAAAAAAGTTTGCAAAAATAATTAATTAAATATTGACGGGTTATATTTTATAGTGGATTGACATATCATTGATGAAAAAATAAATATTAGTTTGTTATTAGTAAACAATGACAAATATAACAAGACGATACAAATTAATTGTTCTTGGCGATTCCAATGTTGGAAAAACATCATTAATAAATAAATATTGTGATGAATCATATTATGGCATAACTACAATCGGTGTTGACCTAAAAGTAAAATGTAAATATGTTAACGATGAATGTCACAAAATGCAAATATGGGACACAGCAGGACAAGAGAGATTTCATTCAATTATAAGTTCTTTTTATAATAATGTTGACGGTGCATTATTAATGTATGACGTAAATGATAAAAAAGAAAAATCAATAGCTTCACTAAAATATTGGCATGATGAAGTTTTACGTAAAAATACAAAAAAACATGTGCAAATTATGATTATCGGTAACAAAGGAGATAAAAATTTTTTAAGAGAAAATATTATAACAAGTGGAGACGTTAAATTTATAACTCAAAATGTGAATGATAATATATATAACGTACCCATCGTCGTAACAAATACAATAGATGGGGTAAATATAGATTATATATTTACAACGATGTTGAGCATATTAATGTTAAATAATTCGACACCAGATGAATATATATCTGTTAATTTATCTTCATATGATAAATATTGTGCATCATATACACAAAAAAATAAATGTTGCTACTAATGTTACCTTTAGTATTACCGTTGGCGGTTAACCTTTGGTATTACCGTTGGCGGTTAACCTTTGGTATTATAAAATATTTTATGCATGATATGTCACTACCATGCAAAATAATTATATTATCGGATAAATATAATAGGGGGTTATATGTTAAAAATGGTATAACATGTATACCAATAATAAAATTGATTAAACGCAATGTTATATCGATAAAACGAATTGATGAGATAAATGAAATGAGTAATGAATCATTTGATAATTTTATGTGCGATTTTAGTTTAGTCATTATTGGAGGTGGTAAATATGATTTAAATTATGAAGAATTCGCAAAAAATACACATGTTGCTGCAAATATTGACGTAATTAAATATTGTGAAGTAAATAAAATACCGTTATTTGGTTTAGGTTTAGGATGTCAGCTTATTGCATTAACATATGGTATGAGTATTGAAAAAGCTGAATATGAACATATTGGACCAAATTATTTGAATATGAGTGATATAAATAAAAGTAATGTACACAGTGATAAATTTATGCAAAAATTTAATTGGGAAATAATTGTTAAAGCGTTTAGCTATAATACAAATATAATAATAAATGTGGAAAATAGTGATATAGATATTCTAGTTAAAACATTTGACGACGTGCCATATGTTATAAAACACAAAAATTTTTTAATATATGGTATTCAAAGTCATCCAGATGTTGATTCAATGACTGGAGCTATATTTTTAAATTCTCTTAAAATAAAAACTCAAACAGCAAAAGAATTAATGTCAAACAATGACGAATATTTGCACATATCAAAAGTATTTGTTGAAGGTTTAATTGATGCGTTCATTGAATATGAAACCAAATAAATCATAATTATGATGCAATTTAATTATTTATGATGATGAGATGAAGAATGTTGTTGTGCAGCTGCGGCTTTAGCATTTTGTTTTCGTTGTGCAGCTGCGGCTTGTTCATTACGTTTTTGTTGTGCAGCAGCCGCTTCTTCATTTTGTTTTTTGTTGTGCTGCTAATTTTGCTTTTTGTTTATTCTGTGCGGCTACTACTTTATCATGTTGTTTTTTTTGTTCAGCAGCTAATTTTGCATTTTGTTTTTGTTGTCGTGCTGCGGATACGTTATGATTTTGTTGTCTTGCTGCTAATTTAGAATCTTGATTTTGTTGTTTCGTTGCTACTTCAGTATTTTGTTTATTTTGTATCGATGCTAATTTTGCATTTTGATTATTTTGTTTTTGTGCTATTGATATTTTTGATTATTGTACCTTTGATTCTTTTTTATTATTTTGTCGACTTGTCTGTGCCGCCTTATTATTTTTATCTTTATGAGGTGATGGACCACCCCACGCTTGCGCTTGATTATATCTCCATATTTTACACGTGTGATCACCTTTAATGAAATTGCCGTCATCTTTAGTGTGTGTTGCTACCTTAAGAATATCATTATAAGGATCAGCATCTATGACAGTATCACTTGGACCAATTATTGTGCATGCAGTGCATGATTTTTGGTTACCATTAATACACAGTCCACAACTTTTATGATTTAGACATTGTGCGTGGGTTAAACTTGCGCAACCTTTATGCAATGAATTTGTGGACTTATCATTATTTTTAGCGAATTTTTCTGTGCGAAATTTTTTAATGAATGCTTGAGTTATAATTAAAAGTAAAATTATGATGACGATTTTTATATGTAATAAAATAGCGAAATAAAAAAATAATCAAAGATTAAATATTTAACGAATTTATTGTTCACTATATAAATCTGTGAATTTTCAGTCATAAAATTGATTACAGTTGTATTTTTAGATAAATTCATTGCGCAATTATGATTAACTCGTAGAGCAGAATCATCAAGATTCGGAATGATATGTGTAATAATAATTTCAATAACGTCATGATTTTTATTTCCACACAAATGTTCCCAACATGTATCAACCAATAAAATTTTTTTAATATTTAATTTAATAAATTCAATGGCTGCTGCATTCGAATTTCAGCATATGCTACTCCATAATTTATATTCATTTATTTTGCTAGAATGAAATTTTAAAAACGTCAGGATTTGGATTTGCGCACAAATATCTGAGACATAACGGATATAATTTATATGCATTTACTTCAATCAAATTAAGTGTCGCAGAATTTTCACATAAACAGTGAATTTCAATTATATTCATGTTATTTTGAAATAAATGTATCGCCGCAGTATTTTTATACATTTCACACACGATTCTTTTATTAAAAGTATACTCTGAAATTTTGTTGTCCAGTTTTAATTTTCTAAAAAAAATCATTATTTTTCACATATTTTTCCAACAGATGAATATATTTTGGTTCTGAAAATAGGTTTTCAAAATTACTGGGTTTTGATGAATCATAAATATCGTTTTCTTGATAAATATCGTTTAATGAATATATATTTTCAATTTTTTTATTGTTTAAATATAATGGACAATAACTTTATCATTTCTTTAACAACGATACCATCAAGAATAAATTTAATTGAGCCAGTAATTATTTCATTATTGGACCAAATATATTCTCCAAAAATGATATATTTAAATTTGCCAAAAAAATATAACAGATTTGATACAAAAATAATAATACCTAAATTTTTAAAAAAATATGATAAAGTAAAAATATTTTACATGGAGGAGGATTATGGACCCGCTACTAAATTTATGGGTGCATTATTAAATCCAAAAATATTATGCGATGACATAATCGTTGTGACTGACGACGATATTATAAAAAAACAACATTGGTCACATATGTTATTATCGCAATATGATAAAAATCGGGTCACGTCATTTGTTGAAAAACAGTTAGGAAAAGAAATAATATGGGGATATTTAGGTTATGCATTTCAAAAAAACACATTTAATATTGACGATATGTTAAATTTTTATAATAAAGTTAAATGTGAATGTTATTTAGTTGATGATCATTGGTTAACAGGATATTGTCACTATAAAAAGATAAACATTTATAACATACCCATAACTACTAACAAATATATTAATGAAGACGAAATTCAAAACAATGTGAATGGTCTTGTCAATTTAAATGGAACTGATGGACGATTATATACATCTGAAAAATGTAGATATGAAATTAAAAAAAAATTTAACTGTGACTTTCCATTTTGGTGTTGTATAGGGTGTTGCGTTAATGGAAAAAGAAAAACGGAAATAGAAACATTTCAAAATAATTTATCATATGTTGAAAATCGAGTAAACAATAACCACATGTTGTTATTAATAATTATTATTGTTTTTGTTGTGTGTTCTCGTATAAATTTTAGCTATTAAGAAAAAATTTGTATGAGAATATCGTATATATACATTATATCATTATAATTATTTGTATCATCTATTGACTTTACTGTGTTAAAATATTTGTATAATTTTTTATTATGTGACGATATATATTTTATATCATCATGTTTATACGTTATGTCATGTTTTGACATAGCAATAGCATTGAGCGTATAGGTTAGTTCAATTAAATCATTTTTATAAGTGGTTACTTGATTATGTTGTCTATTTTGCGATGTCCATCTATTGCTCCAACATTTGCGACAATATCCGTGCTTTAATTTTGTCATAGTAAATCCACCGTAGTCAATTAAAAAAAAATCATTATTTTTTTTCATAATATTATCCGGTTTAATATCACAATGAACGCCAAATTTATGAACTATCTTTAATGTTTGTAACATTTGACGTCCAATTTCATATTCATTTTCAGAACCGTTTAATTTAGTTAATTTTTCCATACACAAAACAGGTTCATCCCAAAATATGTATTCTGTATTAAATGTGCATAATTTTACATTATTTTTTTTTAATAACACAAGAACGTTTATTTCATATTGGATAGATTTTTTTTTATGTGACAACCATTTTATGACAAAGTCATTGTGCTTATCCACACCGTGATAAACATTACGCGTTTCACTGAGTGATAGCGGTGATTTAAAATAAATTTTGTGAAAATTAGAATTAGAAACGTAAATATTATTGAGATGTGTAATATTTGTAGGCATATTGTGCAAAATTGATGAGAAATATTTAAAATTATTTATAACATTCATAAGTAAAATTTTTTTATCACATGTATTACATTTTTTTTTAATATTTTCTAGGAGTGATATATATAGTTCAAAATTATATTTTTTTATGTATAATATTTCATGTTTTATTTGTTCGACTGTAACGTCAGATATTTTATTAAATTGTTTAACATCATAATTAATAACAATTTCGGAAGTTCTATCCAGAGTGTAATCCATCAATACACATATATATTATATTTATAGTATTTGACATGTGCTTCCCATCCACATATATATTTTTGTAGTCATATATTATAATTAATTGTGCATATTATAGATGACAAAAATTCCTATAAAAATAATTCTTCCTGGTGGAGGCGTAAAATGTGCATATCAAGTAGGATTTTTAGATGAATTACTAAACAGTGATGATTTTTTTAATAAATATGATGTGATAGAAATAAATGGATCGAGCGGAGGTGCGATAGTTGGTTCATATGCAGCAACAGGACAAATAAAATATATTGAAGAAATTATATCAAAACATAATTCGATAGATGACGTATTTATACCATGGTTTGACATACCGTATATAAATAAATTACACATATTACATTTTATTATTAAGATAATAAATTTATTTATATCCGTGACAAAAAGATCATTATTCAATCCTAAAAAATTATATGATTCAATTGATGGTTTAGATATAGACGTATTAAAAGAACAAACATACAACAAAATAATTGGACTCAATAAATTTAATTGTGTGGTGACAAATTTATCTGACCAAAAAATAGAATATATAAATGGAAGTAATATATATATAAAAGATTATATTAAAGCGTCAAGTACATTATGGTTATTATGTCCACCATATGTACTAAATAGTAAAGAATATATGGATGGTGGCTTGTGTGAATTATATCCATTTGGACATGATGCTACTTTACCGAATGTTATGTATGACGATGATGATATAATAAAATTAATAGACATAGATAAAACACATACTGATAGCGACTGTAAATATATTTTAGTTAATACTCAAAATGGAAAACCGTTAAAACATGATTCGCGTGATATTTTTTATTATCTTAACAGCATAATACACACAACACATCAACAATTAGCATATCATCGCATTATACATCATGATATATTAAAGAATAAAAATATATTGAATTATATGTTGCCGAACAATATTTTTACAGGCAGCGTGGACATAAATAGAGACAAAATAAGTGCTGCAATAAATGCTGGTAAAAAAGATGGTTTAAAGTGCTTAAATGATTTAAATTGTTTAGTTAAATAAACTACAAAAAATTGATATTATTATTATGAACACATAATAATAAACAAAAAAGAATAATAAAAGAACATATATATTCTATTATAGGCGGAGTTAATAGCAACAGTAATTAATATGTCAAAAAAATACAATAGTCTATTAAAAAAATATTATGGATATGATGAGCTCAAAGATAAACAATATGAAGTGATAAAAGCAGTAGTCGATGATAAAAGAGATGTGTGTGGAGTATTAGCAACAGGATATGGTAAATCTGTGTGTTATCAGCTTCCGTATTTATTGACAAAAAAAAACGTAATAGTAATATCTCCATTGATTGCATTAATGCAAGATCAAAAAGCAGATTTAATAAAGCGGAAAATACCTGTGTGTAGTTTAGACAGCACAAATAAAAATAAAAAGTCAGAAAAAATAAAAATTATCATGGGAGAGGCAAAGATTATTTATATTACCCCAGAATATTTGACGTCATGTGAAATTTTTATCAAAGATTTATATGATGCGGGTTCAATATGTTGTGTAGCGATTGATGAAAGTCATTGTGTGAGCAGTTGGGGAATTGAATTTAGAACTGCGTATACTCAATTAAATATATTCAAAGAATGGATGCCTGATATTCCAATAATTGCTTTGACGGCTACTGCCACAAGTAAAGTAAGATGTGATATCATAAAAATGTTACATTTAAAAGATCCAATTGTCGTAACGGGTGGATTTTATAGACAAAACTTAAATATATTTGCTAAGAAAAAAACTGATATAGAATATGATTTGCGAAAAATATTGGCAGAAAGGGGAAAAGAATATGTTATAATATATTGTCGTACGCGTGATGAAACATCAAAAATTGCAGATTGTGTTAAAAAAATAGGTATAAATGCATTACCATATCACGCAGGCATGTATGACGATGAACGACATGACATTCAAATGGCTTTCATAGAGGGAAGATTAAAATGCATAGTCGCGACTATTGCTTTCGGTATGGGTATTAATGTACCTAATGTTCGCACAGTTATTCATTGTGGGTGTCCAAAAAATATGGAATCATATTATCAGGAAATAGGAAGAGCTGGTCGTGACGGAAAACCATCAAATTGTTATATGATTTATTCAGACAAAGATTTTACGTTGAATAGATTTTTTATTAAAGACATAAAATCGGCAAAACATAAAACATATTTAGAACTTCAAAACAAAGAAATAGAAAAATATTCATATTCATCAGACTGTCGATGGAAACAATTATTGGTTCATTTTAATGAAACACTTAACGACAATTGCGGTAATTGTGATAACTGTTTGAATAAAAATACAATAAAATATGACGACATAACTTGCGAATCATATCAAATTTTATCTTTAATAAATTCAATGTCATGGAGTTATGGCATGACAATGATTATTGATATATTAGTTGGTTCAAAAAATAAAAAAATAAACGCATCCTTAATAAAATCACCATTTTATGATTGTGCTCGGTTAAATAAACAAAAAATAACAAAAGATAATTTAAAAAATATAATACGTAGCTTAACTTTTATGAATTATATTGATTCGACATTGATGGAAGGAGCGTTTAGTGGAGGTACTGTATTAAAATGTTCAGAAAAAGGAATAATGTGGTTAATGAATGCGAGGGAGACATATGAAATTGGTCATGATGATGCATGTTTAAACGACATTCATAGAAATATGAAAAAAAAAGACAAAATATTATCGCAAAATAATGACAATAATCATGACGAAGAAAATGAAATTAAAATAAAAAATGATGTCAAAATTAAGCCCAAAATAAAAAAAATAACTGTCAAAAAAAAGACAACAAAAGTAAAGCATTATGATGATATTGATGATATTAGCGAAAATGATGATGATAATGAAGATATATTAATGAAATTTTAAGCGACATAAACGCTGAACAATATGTTTAATTATATTATGGAAAATAATGATGAATGTACATGTGAACGTTATTTAGGAATGACGCAAACTGAAAAAATTAATTTATATTTAGATGAAATATTTGGAAAAGACGATGTCAAAAATAATAACGCAGATGAAGAACTTAACACAACTGAATTAAATGATCCAAATGAAGAACATAATACAAATACAAATGAAATAAATGTTCTAAATGAAGAATATAATGCACCTGAAATAAATAAAGTAAATGAAGAACATAATACAAATACAAATGAAATAAATGTTCTAAATGAAGAATATAATGCACCTGAAATAAATAAAGCAAATGAAGAACATAATACAAATACAAATGAAATAAATGTTCTAAATGAAGAATATAATGCACCTGAAATAAATAAAGCAAATGAAGAACTTAATATGTATAAATTTGATAAAACAAAAATAGATGATGACTTATATATGTTCGCTTATAATTATAACATCAATAGAATATTATTTAAGTTAGGATCACCACTTAAATACAGTTTATAATTATGCATAAAATTATATTAATAATAAATAATATACACATAACAGCTAATAAAATATTTTTATTTTAGGTAATAATTTATCTAAAATAGATTCGGCGACATTAAAAAATATATTAACATTCAAATTTATATAATAACAAATATAAATGTTTGTGCATGATAATGATATATATAATATACATAATCGACAACGTTCTGCATCACTGAGTGATAATGACCATAGTAAACAAAAATTAAAATATAATATAAATCCGGTACCCATCGGTTCTGGAACATTCGCTAAGGTATATCATGGTGTTGATAAATTTGGAAATGATGTGGCAATTAAGAGAATTAAAATAACATCCGTAAGTAATAAAATGTTAGAAAAATTTTTATTCGAATTACACATAAGCACAGTATTAAAAAATGAAAATATTGTTGAATGCATTGAGACATTTAAAACGAGTCGTCATTGGTATATTGTAACTGAATATTGTGACGTGGGTACATTTAGTGATATAATAACACTTGTTAAAAACACTGACGGAATTATTAATAAAGAAGTAAATGCAAAAATATATCTTAGTCAGCTTAAAGATGCTATGAAATATTTGAGAAATGTCAACGTAATTCACAGAGATTTAAAGCCGCAAAATATATTGCTCAAAACGGTTAACAAAAATGGGAAAAAAACAGTTGTAGTCAAGTTGGCTGATTTTGGTTTTGCTAGACATTTTAATAAAGATACGCAACAAAATGATGGATGTGATGATATGGTAACAACAATATGCGGAAGTCCAATATATATGGCACCAGAAATGTTAATAGACAATAAATATAACATGAAAGCGGATTTATGGTCATTTGGTGTGATAATGTATGAAACAATGTTTGGATTTTGTCCATTTAATTATCCAAAAAATATATCTCAACTATGTGAAAAAATAAAAAACCATACAGTAACATATCCAATTGATTATTCAAGCGAATGTATAGATTTAATAAAATTATTATTGACAACCGAACCAAAAAATCGTATAACGTGGGATGATTTTTTTAATCACGCATGGTTTAGCGATAATAATACATTAAATACATATGTTAAACCGCATAAAAATAATCAAAATGTTGATGATATTTTTAATATGGAACCTTTGCATGATGATAACAATGAAAATGATGATGATAATTTTAATATGGAACCTTTGCATGACGATAACAATGAAAATGATGATAATAATTTTAATTTTAATATAGAACCTTTGCATGATGAAAATGTAGTATCATCTAATGTATTATTAGCAATAGAAAAAGCACATATATATCCATTATATGTTAATGATTTTGAAATGTTAAATAAACACGAACATATAATTCGTATTAACGGTCGTGATAATATATCAGAATATAAGGACTATATAATGGTAAATTACGGTGATTTAAATATTAATGAAATGGATGGACATTATAAATCACAAATATCATTTACGGGTTCAGTAATAAATATAATAGAAACTTCATTAAATGTAATACGAAGTGGTATGCCTCGATCTA